>JAABUM010002190.1_pt1 | contig 26839 bp, 23 predicted proteins | sample 5559161 | NCBI WGS metagenome assembly JAABUM01 (sample SAMN10711868, study PRJNA513369) | rock metagenome | isolation source: Antarctica rocks | place: Antarctica: Victoria Land, Siegfried Peak nord
AATGGTGCGCCACCGCCGCGTATCTGTAGCAGAGAAATCAGTTGGTGTGGCACGAGTCCTCGTGTCGGGCTGCTGGTCGAGCCGGGTGGTAAGCGTCGCCCGCTCAGACCATGTGCCGCCCGCCGTCGATGCTGATCGTCTGGCCGCTGACCCAGCCCGCGAGATCGGAGGCGAAGAAGAGGACGCCATTGGCGATGTCCTGCGCCTGCCCGAGGCGGCGCAGCGCGATCCCCTCTACGAGACGGCGCTGGCCGTCCTCGCCCATCGCTTCCCACTGGCGTTCGGTCGCGGGGTTGGAGCGGACGAAGCCGGGCGCGATGGCGTTGACGGTGATGTTCTGCGGGCCGAGTTCGTGGGCCATCTGGCGGGTCAGGCCGAGCTGCCCGGCCTTGGCGCTGGCGTATGCCTGGATGCCGGTCAGGCTGACGGAGCGCCCCGCGCCGGAGGAGATGTTGACGATCCGCCCGCCGCCGCCTTCCTTCATCAGCGGGGCGACCGCGCGGATGCAGTAGAAGGTGGCGTAGAGGTTGGTGCGGACGACGATGTCCCAATCCTCGTCGGTGATCGCCTCGATCGGTCGCCCCACCTGCCCGACGACCCCCCCGGCGCAATTCACCAAAATGTCGATCCGCCCCGCCTCGTCCCGGATCTGCTCGACCATCCGCGCGACCGCCGCCGCATCGGTGAGATTCGTGGCGACCATGCGGCCCTGGCCCCCCGCTGTCGTCACGGCGGCGACCGTCTCGGCCAGCCCGTCCGCCAGGAGGTCGGTCCCCCAAACCTGCGCGCCCGCCCCGGCGAGGGTCAGGCAGATCGCCCGCCCGATGCCGTGCGCCGCCCCGGTGACGAGGGCCACCTGTCCGCTCAGATCGATCTGCTTCATCGACGCTCCCCCTTGTGTATCGCGCTCTTTGCGCGGCGTCTATCTATCGTTGCATCGCCTCAGCGCGCGTCGCGCACGATCTGGCCCCCCTGCATGACCAGCGCCGGACGCGCGAGCGCGCCGAGATCGGCGAGCGGGTCGCCGGGGACGGCGAGGATGTCGGCCACGCAGCCCGCTGCGAGCCGCCCGACGTCCGGCAGGCGGCACGCCGCCGCCGCCCGCCCGGTCGCGGCGTGGATCGCCTCCAGCGTGGAGAGTCCGGCGTGGTGCAGGTGGATCAACTCCTCGTAGAAGTCGTCGAAACCGGTGTAGCGCCAGCCGGCATCATTGCCGGCGACGAGCGGCACCCCCGCCGCGTGCAGGAGGCGAATATTCTCGATGGAGTCGCGGTCGCGGTCAGGGGTCAGGGTGACGATCTGCGCTTCCAGCGGCGTGGCGATCCCCTGCTGGTAGCGCTCTTTCATCTTCACCGTCGAGTCGATCCCCACCTGGAGCGTCGCGGTGACGTAGACGCCCGCAGCGGCCAGTCGCCCCGCCAGCGCCTCATCGAAGTGCCAGGTCGTGTCCTCGGACATGAAGGTGCAGTGCTCGATGTGGTCGGTCCCGGCGTCGAGCGACCGCGCGATCGAGGCGGTGGCGATGCAGTGGCAGGAGGCGGGCTTGCCGCTCTGGTGGGCCACATCGATCGCCGCGCGCAACTCGTCGAGGTCGAACGCGGGGTATTGCGGGTACGTGCCGACCGTGCCGCCCCCCGCCGCCATCAGCTTGATGAAGTCGGCCCCCTCGCGCAGGAGCTCGCGCGCGGCGCGGCGGATCGTGTCCGGCCCGTCGACCTCGCCGCCGAACTGGCGGCAGTGCCCGCCGGTGATCGTCAGGGGGCGTCCGCTGAGGACGAAACGCGGGCCGGGGACGATCCCGGCGCGGATCGCGTCGCGCAGCCGGAACATGGTCTGGCCCTTGCCGCCGCAATCGCGGATGGTGGTGACGCCGGACTGGAGGGCGGCGCTGGCGTTGGCCGCCGCCTTCAGGATGAGGAGTTCGTCGGGGAGGGCGCTCCACGACTCGACGGAGGTGCCGTCGCCGGGGAGGACCGTGTGGGCGTGCATGTTAATCAGTCCGGGGAGGACCGTCTGCTCGCGCAGATCGAGGACGGTGGCATCGCGCGGCGGCTCCGTGCCGTCGGTGACCGTGCGGATGATGCCATCCTCGATGGTGATCGTCACCCCGTGCCGGGGTGCGGCGAGGGTGCCATCGAGGAAGGTTCCGGCCAGGATGGCGACCCTGGTGGTCGCGGCGTCTGGAGAAGCGGTCATAGGCTGTCTGCTCCTGCTGTCGTCCGCGCGGTCGCCGCCGCGGACCGTGGGGGTCGCATGGTCGTGGTGCGAGGCAAGGAACCATGCCTGTCCTCCTGCCCCGCCGCGTGCAGTCTACGCCCTTATCACGCGCAAGCCAAACGGCGGGTCGGCGGGGGCGGTGTGTGGCTGTCTGCCGCCAGCCACGGCCCCGAATATGCGGCGTGATCCGCTCGGATGTGTTGTTCGCGCGGACGAGCAGGGAAGTGAGGGGATGATGGCGGACGATCGTGAGTGGGTCCGGGTGGACGTCATCTGGGATGGCGGTGACGAGCGGGACGATGACGACGAGGCGTGGGATTGGGAGGAGGGGGCGGGCGTGCTGTCACCGGACTTCCTGTTCGACCGGCAGCCGGGGATGCGCGGCGCGGGCCTCACCAAGCGACGCCGCAAGAAGTTGCGTGGCGGCGAGGGTAGCGATAAGCGCTGAAGGTTCGGTGGCGCGGGCGAGGTGCCGCACGTTAGTCCACTGCCAGCCCTCACTGTTGGCGATCGAACGCTGCTGGTTGCGCCGACTTCAGGGCACGACCGTGTTGTCGAGCGCGATAGTCGGGCTATGCTGATGCGCCCTTCGGCAGGCGGTTGACAGGGTATCCAGGGCGACGTATCCTTGTCTGTGTCCCTCCCCCCTGGGGGGGGTATAGGCAAGGATAGGGTGGGGATATGGGTGGGCATCAACGACCGGGCCGACAACACGTGACCGCGACCGATGAGCGGACGGATCAGCAGAAGCAGCACCACGCGGAGCATGTCACGCCCGCCCACGTCACCTCGCCCGAGCCGGGGGTCGCGCACGACCCGCTCGGCCACGCGCTCGATCCACACCCACAGCTGGTCGCGCGCGAGCAACATCAACATCCGGCGCGTGACGAGCACAGCGGACACGACGCGCACAGCGGTCATGGCGGCATGGCGCACGACATGAGCGATCCAGCGATGGCGGCGATGATGGAACGCGATATTCGTACGCGCTTCTTCGTCGCCCTCGCGCTGACGATCCCCACGGTCCTCTACTCGCCGCTCGGGCAGCAATTCCTCGGGCCGACCTTGCCCACGCCGATCCCGGCGACCTGGATCATGCTGCTGCTGACCACGCCGGTCGTCTTCTGGTGCGGCTGGATGTTCATCGGTGGGGCGCTCGGGGCGCTGCGCACGCGCACCCTCGACATGAACGTGCTGATCGCCACCGGCGTCCTCGCCGCGTATCTGGCGAGCATCGTCCTGCTGGCCATCGGCAGCGGCGAGGTCTTCTTCGAGGCCGCCGCGATGCTGGTGACCTTCGTCCTCTTCGGCCATTGGATGGAGATGAAGAGCCGCAAGGGGACCAGCGATTCTCTGCGCGCCCTCTTCGATCTCGTCCCCCCCACCGCGACCGTGCGGCGCGGCGATCAGGACGTGTCGATCCCGACCGCCGCGATCGTGGTCGGCGACACGGTGGTGTTGCGCCCCGGCGAGAAGGTGCCGACCGATGGCCAGGTGCTGACCGGGCGCACGAGCCTCGATGAGGCGCTGGTTACCGGCGAGAGCCTGCCGGTCGAGAAAGGCCCCGGCGATCCGGTCGTCGGCGGCTCCATCAACCGCAGCGGCGCGGTCACGTTTCGGGCCACGCGCGTTGGCGAGGATACGGCGCTGGCGCAGATCGTGGAGTTGGTGCGGCGGGCGCAGTCGTCGAAGGCCCCCGGCCAGCGGCTGGCGGACAAGGCGGCGCAATACCTGGTGATTCTGGCGGTCGGCGCGGGGCTGCTCACCTTCGCTGCCTGGCTGATCTTCGGCGGCGTCGGCTTCGTCGTGGCGCTGACCTTCGCGATCTCGGCGGTGGTGATCGCCTGCCCCGACGCGCTCGGGCTGGCGACGCCGACCGCCGTGGCGGTTGGCACCGGCATCGGGGCGCGGCACAACATCCTGATCAAGGATGCCGCCACCCTGGAGAACCTGTCCCGGATCACCGCGATCGTCCTCGACAAGACCGGCACCCTCACCGAGGGGAAGCCCGCGCTGACCGACGTGGTACCGACCGGCGACCTCGACGAGACGGCGCTGCTGCGACTGCTCGCCTCCGCCGAGCGCGGCTCAGAACATCCGCTGGCGGAGGCGATCGTCGGCGGGGCGCGCGAGCGTGGTCTGGCGCTCGCCGAGGCCAGCGACTTCGCCGGGCTGGCGGGGCAGGGCATCCGCGCCACGGTCGCGGGGCACGCGCTTCTCGCCGGTAATGCGGCGCTGCTGCGCGAGCGGGGCATCGCCACCACCGTGCTGGACGTGCGCAGCGACGCGCTGGCGACGGCGGGGAAGACGCCGATGTACGTGGCGCTCGATGGGCGACTGGCGGGACTCGTCGCGGTCGCGGACATCGTCAAGCCGACGGCGCGCACGGCGATCGCCCGGCTGAACGAGGCCGGGATCGAGACGGTGATGATCACCGGCGACAATCGGCGTACCGCCGAGGCGGTGGCGCGCGAGCTCGGGATCGCGCGCGTCTTCGCGGAGGTCCTGCCTGCCGATAAGGCGCGCCACGTCGCCACTTTGCAAAGGGAAGGCAAACGGGTGGCGATGGTCGGCGACGGTGTGAATGACGCGCCCGCTTTGGCGCGCGCCGACATCGGCATCGCCATCGGCGCGGGGACTGACGTGGCGATCGAGACGGCGAGCGTGGTGCTGATGAAGAGCGACCCGCTCGACATCGTCCGCGCGCTGACCCTCTCGCGCGCGACCGTCCGCAAGATGCGGCAGAATCTGGTCTGGGCCTCGGTCTACAACGTCCTGGCGATCCCGGTCGCTGCCGGGGTTCTCTATCCCGCATTCGGGATCATGCTGCGCCCCGAATGGTCGGCGCTGCTGATGTCGCTCTCCTCGATCATCGTCGCGATCAACGCCGTGTTGCTCCGGCGGGTGGAAGGTGCGTTGGCCGAACCGACCGGTGCGGCGGCATAGGCGCGACCGCGTCCCCGTGGTATCGAGCGAATGCGGCGCAACCTGCTACTGCTAGCCGGTTGCGCCGTTGCGTCTCCCGTGTCCGCTGCCCTGCCGACGCTTGCCGCCTGGCAGCGGAGCCATTATGCTGCTTCGACGCTGGAACGCCGTATCGTCGCTGGCGACGAGGATCACGAGTGGTCGCGCGGCGGTGCCGGGTGGCCGGAGGCCGATGCCGATGACCGGGACGCCCTGGACGCTGACTGTGGTGGAACGCCGGACGCTCGCCGCCGCGCTCGATGCGCTGCTGCCGCCCTCGGGTTCGTTCCCCCGCCCTTCGGAGACCGACCTGATCGACGCCTTCATCTTGCGCCGCGTGCCGCCCGCCGGGACGCTGCCGGTACCATACCCAGGCTTCGACGCGGACGGGCTGCGCGCGACGCTGGCCGAGCTAGCGGAGGCGAGCGATCCGGTCGCGGGGCTGGAACAGCTCGAAGGTCAGCGCCCCGCCACCTTCACCGCCCTCTGGCGACTGGCGGTTTACGGCTATTACTCGCGCCCGGAGACGATCGCGGCGATCGCGCGCGACCATGCGCCCGCCTATCATGGCGCCCCCCTGCCGCTCGGCTACGCCCACGCCCTGGCCCCGTGGGACGCCCGGGACCCGCAGCAACTGCCGATCGCGCCGCGCGGCACCTATCAGCCGACCGACACGATACGACGGATCGATCGCGCGGCGCTGCCGCGCGAGGAGGAGTGATGAGCGCGCCCGACGCGGTCGATGTCCTGATCATCGGCTCGGGGATGGCCGGGGCGGCGATCGCCGCGCGCCTCAGCGCGGGCGGTGCGCGCGTCGTCTGCCTGGAGCAGGGGCCGTGGACCCTCGCCGCCGAGCATCCGCACTACAGCGACGAGTTCGAGTTCGCGTTGCGGCGGCGCTGGAATCGCAGCCCGAGCGGGCGGCACGACCCCGCCGACTACCCTGTCTCGTCGGAGCGGGTCGACGTGATGCTCTACAACGGCGTCGGCGGCAGCACCACCCACTACAACGCGCACTGGCCGCGCCTGAAGCCGGTCGACTTCCGCAAGGGGACCGAGCACGGCCTGGCAGGGTCGGCGGATTGGCCGATCAGCTACGAGGATCTGGCACCCTACTACGAGCAGAATGACGTGGCGCTGGGGATCAGCGGCCTGGCGGGCGACCCCTCGATGCCGCCGCGCGGCCCCCGGCAGACGCCGCCCCTCCCGTTCGGCCCGCACGGGCGGCGGATGGCGGCGGCCTTCGAGTCGCTCGGCTGGCACTGGTGGCCGGCGGACAACGGCATCATCACCGCCGACTACGATGGGCGGGTCGCCTGCAATCACTGCGGCGCGTGCCGCAACGGTTGTCCGCGCGGCTCGATCGCGATGATGGCGCACACCTACTGGCCGAAGGCGCTGCAACAGGGTGTCGAACTCCGCACGCTGGCGCGCGTGGAGCGGATCACGACCGACGAGGCGGGGCGGGCGAACGGGGCGATCTACGTCGATCTGCGGACCGGCGCGCGGCACCACCAGCGCGCCGCGATCGTGGTGCTGTCCGCGAATGGCCTCGGCACGCCACGCCTCCTCTTTCTCTCGGCGGATAGTCGTTACCCAAACGGCCTCGCGAACAGTTCGGGACTCGTCGGGCGTTACCTGATGCACCACGCCTACGCCGAGCAGACGATCGTCTTCCCCGAACCGATCGACGGCTTCGTCGGTGCCTACGGCGCACCGATCTTCAGCCAGGAGTTCTACGAGACGGTCGCCGAGCGGGGCTTCGTCAACGGCTTCACCTTCCAGATCGGGCGCGGGATGACCCCGGCGCACGCGGCGCTGGGGCTGTCGTGGGGAGCGGGTCACCGCGCCGCCTTCGGACGTTTCTTCAATCATGAGATCTGGTTCGCGGTGCAGGCCGAGGATCTGCCGCTCTACGAGAACCGCGTCGAACTCGACCCGTCGCGCACCGATACGAGCGGCCTGCCGGGGGTGCGCCTCCACTGGGATCTGCACCCCAACGATCGGCGGCTGATCGCGTTCGGGGTGGAGCGCGCGCGGGAACTCGCCGCCGCCGCCGGGGCGAGCGAGCTGCTGACGACCGGCATCGCCGACCCGAATCCGGGCTGGCACCTCCTCGGGACATGCCGGATGGGCGACGACTCGGAAGGGTCGGTCGTCGATGCCGACCATCAGGCATGGGATGTCCCGAACCTCTACATCTGCGACGGCTCCTCGTTCGTGACCGGGGGGGCGGTCAACCCGACCTCGACCATCGGCGCGCTCGCCCTGCGCTGCGCTGATCGCATCCTGGCGCGTAAGGGGATGCAGGCCACGCGCTGAGTGTCGCGTGGGCGCTGCCATGCTCTGCTACTACCGCCAGCGTGTGACTACCGCCGTGGTGCTCGCGCCAGCGGGCCGCGTTTTTTTGCGAGCACACCCAGGCCGATCCTCAGTAAGCCGGTCGGGATCGTGCCCTATGCTGTTCGGGTGACCTGCGATTGTACCCTCTGGCGCGAACCCGGAAAGGAACCCGATGCGCTTCTCACTCTTCTACAACTGCGACATCGTGCCGGGGAAGGATGTCCCGGAGCTGTACCGCGAGATCGAGGCGCAGGCGATCGCCGCCGATCGCCTCGGCTTCGACGCGATCTGGTTGGCCGAGCACCACTTCGCCGATTACGGGCGCTTGCCCGCGCCGCTGACCTTCCTCGCGCGCCTCAGCGCCGTGACGGAACGGCTCGGGCTCGGGACGGCGATCGCGCAGGCCCCCTATTACCAGCCCCTGCGCCTCGCCGAAGAGGCGGCGCTGATCGATGTCCTCTCGGGCGGGCGGATGCGCCTGGGGATCGGGTCGGGCGCGCGCAACAAGACGGCGGAGTTCGCCAAGTTCGGCATCCCGATCGAGGAGAAGGGGGCGCGGACCTTCGAGGTGCTGGACATCCTTGGGCAGGCGCTCGGGACCGGACACGTCGATTTCATAGGGGAATTCTTCCAGTTCTCGGGGGTGGAGCTGAACCCCCGGCCCCTACAGGAGGTCGAGCAGCTCCTCTGGGTGGCCGCGAGCCGCAGCACCCCGACCTACGCCGCCGAACGGGGCTATGGCTTCCTGATCCCGCGCGTCGGTCCGGGCGAGCAGCACAAGGAATTGGCCGCGCGGTATCGGGCGGCGCTTGGCACGCGGCCCGGCTTCATCACGCAACTCCGCTTCGTCTATGTCGCGGCGACAGCGCGCGAGGCGCACGAGCAGACGCGCGCGACGTTCATGCGCTATGCGAAGTACGATTGCGGCGTGGAGTGGGATGGGCGGACCGACACGGCGGAATACGCCGCGCTCGCCGAGCGGATGCACTTCCTGATCGGCACGCCGGAACAGGTCGCCGAGCGGCTGACCGTTTGGCAGCGCGAATACGGCTTCGACGAGATCATCTGCCAGCTCTACGCGGCGGGGATGCGCCACGACGATTCGTTACGCGCCATCGAATTGCTCGGTCGCGAGGTGCTGCCGCAGCTGCAATCGGGCGAACCGGCTGGTGACCGCGCATAAGCCATGTCCTTTTGCTGCTACAATTCATGCCGTAATCTTAATCGGAATGGAGGGGGTGGCCAGGACGATGCAGAGCATAACTATTGAAATCCCTGACAACTTATACGAGCAGCTACGGGAACGAACGCACGCATCGCAGCAAAATGTTGAAGATGCGATTAAGTCGTTACTAATCCGTGTCCTGTTTGAAACGTTTAACGAACGACCGCATTCAGATAATCAAGGATGGATTATGTATCTTGAAACCGTGGTGCTTTTTTATGAACTGAGGGATCGTCTTGACCGGTTACAGCAAGAAGAACGAGGGCGAAGATCTGAAACTTCTTATCAGGCGAGCGCTGTACAAGGAGTTGTTAGCACTCCTAACGTGAATGGGGGCGAGCCGTGCATTGTTCGTACTCGTATTCCGGTCTGGACATTGGTGCGTTCACGCGAACTTGGTTTGCGCGAAGCAGAAATTCTCCTTGCCTATCCTACGCTCACGGCTGAGGATTTAGTGAATGCTTGGAGTTATGCGGAATTACATAGCGATGCTATCGCGGCACAGATCGCTGAGAACGAAGCAGCCTGATTAGTGGCGCAACTTTATACCAACGAAAACTTTCCCTTCCCAGTTGTTCAGGAGTTACGGCGTTTAGGTCATGACGTTGTCACCAGTCTCGATGCTGGCAATGCGGGTCGCGCCGTACCCGATGCTGAAGTGTTGGCCTTTGCAACGGCACAGGGGCGTCTCCTCCTGACGCTCAATCGCAAGCATTTCGTCAAACTACATCAGGGAGGGATAGCACATACGGGGATTATCGCTTGTACTTTCGATCCCGATTTCATCGGGCAGGCGGCGCGGATCGATGAATTGGTACGCTCGAATCCAGCCTTCGTCGGCATGCTATCACGAGTGAACCGCCCCAATCCACGCTGAATAGCAGGATACTGTATGGACTACGCGCTCGATCGCTTCGCCGAGGAGATCCGCGCCGCGCTGATAACGCAGGGGGGCGTATCGGTGGGACTGGTCGAGCTGGTCACACCGAAACCGGGGATCGCCGCCGACCTCGCCTTCCCCGCCTTTCGGGCGGCGCGCGAGCGAGGTGTGCCGCCCCCTGCGCTGGCGGCGGAGCTGGCGGCGGGGCTCCGCTTCGGATCGGAGACGCTGGTGGGGCGGGTCGAGGCGGCGGGGCCGTTCCTCAACGTCAGCCTTGATCCGGCCCGGCTGGCGATGGCGGTCCTCGCGGAGTGCGACGAGCGAGGCGCTGACTACGGCCACGATGATCGCGGGGCCGGGCAGACGGTGTTGGTCGAATACTCCTCGCCGAACATGGCGCGACGGATGCACGTCGGGCACATTCGCTCCACGATCATCGGGCAGGCGCTGGCGAACATCCTGGCAGCGCTCGGCTATCGGATCACCAGCGACAGCCACATCGGCGATTGGGGCAAGAATTTCGGTGTGCTGCTGACGGCGATCGCGCACGAGGGGCGACCCGACGGGCGCGACGAGGGGGCGCTGGCGACCCTCGAAGGCTTCTACGCGCGCTACAATCGCCTGCTGGCCGAGGACCCGGTGATCGATGCCGAGGCGCGCGAATGGTCGTTGCGCCTGGAACGCGGCGACGAGACGGCGCGCGAACTCTGGCGCTGGATCGTGGAGATGACGCTGCGGATCAATGCGCCCCTCTACGCGCGCCTCGGCGTCCGCTTCGACACGATCCTCGGCGAGAGCTTCTTCAACGACAAGATGGCCCCGGTCGTCGCGGCGGCACTGGCGGCGGGCGTGGCGACGCGGGCCGCCGATGGCGCGGTCGTCGTGGCGCTGCCCGAGTTGCCGACCTTCCTGCTGGAGCGGCGCGATGGCGGCACCCTCTACCACACGCGGGACGCGGCCACGATCGCCTATCGCGAGGCGGAGTATGCGCCCGCCGCGATCGTCTACGTGGTCGATGCCCGCCAGGAATTGCACTTCCGCCAGCTCTTCGCGCTGATGCGCGCGCTCGGCTACGGCGAGCGGACGGCGCTCGTCCACGTCAGTTTCGGCGTGGTGATCGGGCCGGACGGGCAGCCGCTCGCGGCGCGGAAGGGGAACATGGTCTACCTCCAGGCGCTGCTCGATGAGGCGCACAGTCGCGCCCGCGCGGTGGTGGACGCGACGGATGCCGAACTCCCCGAGGCGGAGCGGGAGGCGATCGCGGAGGCGGTCGGGGTCGGCGCGATCATCTACAACGATCTGCATCAGGATCCGCGCCGGACGATCGCGCTCGACTGGGAGCGGATGCTCGCCTTGCAGGGCGATAGCGCGCCCTATATCCAGTATATGCACGCGCGTTGCCGCTCGATCCTGCGGCGTGCGGGGGACGCGGATTATGCGGCGGGCGATGCCACGCTGCTGGTCGCGCCCGCCGAGACGGCGCTCTTGAAGGCGCTGGCCGGGCTGCCTGCGGCACTCCGCGAGGCGGGGGCGCGCTATGCGCCGTTCGTCCTGGCCGGGTGGTGCTACGAGACGGCGCGGGCGACCGCCGCCTTCTATCGCGACTGCCCGGTCCTGGCGGCGGAGACTCCCGAACTGCGGGACGCGCGCCTGCGTCTGGTTGCGGCGACGGCGCGCGCATTGGCGAACGGGCTGCGGCTGCTCGGCATCGCCGCACCGGAGCGGATGTAGCGGGTGGTCGGCGCATACAACGGTGCGGTGCCACGCATAGGACAGTCGCTGCACTACGCGAAGCGTACGGTGACATCTTGTGCGCGATCCTCGATGAAGCGGATCAGCGTTTCCCCTTCCGCCGCAAGACCATCGCGCGCGGCGCGTGGGAGTGGCGAGAAGGGCTCGATCACGAGCGTCGCCAGGGCTCCGGCGCGTTCGGTTCGCCAGGTACCCCCCACGAAACCATCGAGGAGGAACGTCGCGCGGACACGCGCCGAGGAGAGGAAGATCAGCGGGCGATCCCGGTCGGCCACCACGCGCGTCCGATAGGCGTGGGCGAGGAGCAGGTTATCGTATTCCGGTAGGAAGCGCGGCGGCGCTGGGGTATCGGCGGCGGGACGTGGGGCGTCCGGCAGATCGAAGAGTTCGATGCCACGCTGGTCACGGAACGTGCATAACGCCGTGCGGAGCATGCCGAGCGCCTTGTCTAACCCCCGCAGCCCCGACCATTGCTCGATATCCGCGATGCTCGCGGGGCCGAATGCCGCCAAGTGGCGCAGGATGAGTGCCTGCACCCCATCCTCCGGTTGGGCCAGCGATGCGCCGAGCCATGATTCGGCGAGCGCATACGCCCCGGTGGCGCGTCCCCAGAACCCGCCCGGTGGGATCTGCACGAGCGGCAGATAGGCCCGCGCCACAGCGGAAGTCATCGCTTCGGGATCTTCGGCGGGTAGCCGCTCCGCCAGCAGGGCGCGGAGCGCGGCGAGGGTGCGGGGATCCGCTGCCAGATATTCGCGTGCCACCGGGAGGAGTTGCGCGAGATCGAGGCGCTTCGCGCGCGCCCCGAAGGTGGCGAGCAGGGCGCGCGTGAGGACCGGTTGTAATACGGGGCGCAGGAGCAGATAATCGTGCGCGGTCGCCAGATGGAGGGTCGACCGCAACAGCGTCGCCCGAACAATCGCGCGCTGCTCGATCAGGTCGATCAGGTCGGCGCGGCGAAAGCCATGTAGTCGGCTCCAGAGACCGACGTAGGGGGCGTTTGGCGTCTGTGCTTGCATCCCGGCCAAGCGCGTTACCGCTTGCGTCGTCGGTAGTTGCGCCCGTTCTAGCAGCAGTTGGCGTGCGAGTGTTGCCCGATTAAGCGCTCGCAGGCTTAAGATTGGTGCTGACATAGGGGTAATCCCTTCGTTGCGGCGGAGATTTGTTCACAGATTGTCGGAACTGACAAGCGTGTTATACTCGATTGAGGCGCGCTATCCGGCGTGTCCCCGTCTATTCGGATAGGGGCGGGCGGCCATCGGTGATGCGGTTCATAGAGGAAAAAGATATGACGCAACCGCAGACCGAGGGAGAAACCCGCAAACGCCGCGTCGTGATCGCCGACGACGAGTCGATCATCCGGCTCGATCTCGGCGAGATGCTGACCAGCCTTGGCTATGAGGTCGTGGGTGAGGGCGGGGACGGCGCGGTCGCCGTGGAACTCGCCCAGAAGTTGCGCCCCGATCTGGTGATCATGGACATCAAGATGCCCGGTATGGACGGCATCGCGGCGGCGCAGGAATTGACGCGCGCGCGGATCGCCCCGGTGTTGTTGCTGACCGCGTTCAGCGAGCAGGCGCTGGTGGAGCGGGCGAAGGAGGCGGGCGTCGTCGCCTACCTCGTCAAGCCGTTCCGCGAGGCCGAACTCCTCCCCTCGATCGAGATCGCGCTCGCCCGCTTCGCCGAATTCAGGACGGTGGAGCAGGAGGTCGGCTCCCTCAAGGAGGCGCTGGAGACGCGCAAGGTGGTGGAGCAGGCCAAAGGGATCCTGATGGAAGGGCAAGGCTTGAAAGAGTCCGAGGCGTTCCACCGGATCCGCAAGGCGAGCATGGATACGCGGAAGTCGATGCGCGAGATCGCCGAGGCGATCCTGCTGACCCATCAATTGGAACGGCCATAATCCGGCGCGAAATGTGCGCTGCTGAGGCCGGATGCCCCTGGCGGGCGTATCCGGCCTTTTGCGTTGCGCAAAGCTGTGCGCAACGCTCCTTCCGGGCGCCGGCGTTGCTACCGGGCCGTGCGCGGGACTACGCCGAACGGGCATGTTTGGCAACCGGGGCGGGACGTTCTAGAATGACGTTATTGACATAGTGTGTACCCGCGCGGCGGGAACGAGTACGGAGAAGACCTTGATCGCGAAGATGTCGCTCACCGATGCGGCGTGGGAACTCGGCCCGGCGGTCGTGGCCGACCGCCGCTACCTGCATCAGCACCCCGAGTTGGGGATGCAGGAGGAGAATACGGCCCGTTTCGTCGCGGAGAAGCTGCGCGAGTTCGGGATCGAGACGACGACCGGCGTGGCGAAGACCGGTGTGGTCGGCCTGCTGCACGGGCGCGGGCCGGGCAGGACGGTGCTGCTGCGCGCCGACATGGACGCGCTGCCGATGGACGAGCTGAACGACGTGCCGTACAAGTCGGAGACCCCGGGTGTGATGCACGCCTGCGGGCACGACGCGCACACCGCCATGCTGCTCGGCGTGGCGCGCTTGCTCAGCGAACGGCGCGAGGAGTTCGTCGGCGCGGTCAAGTTCATCTTCCAGCCGTCGGAGGAGGCCCCGCCGGGCGGCGCGAAGCCGATGATCGCGGCGGGGGTCATGGAGAACCCGCACGTGGACGCGGCGTTCGGCGTCCACATCGGGCAGGATCTGCCGGTGGGGACGATCGGGGTCTGCGCGGGGCCGACGAATGCGGCCTCCGACGGCTTCGTCGCGACGATCAAGGGCGTCGGCGGGCACGCCGCACGCCCGCACGGCGGCGTCGACCCGATCGTGGTCGCGGCGCAGTGCATCGGCGCATTGCAGACCCTCGTCAGCCGCGAGGTCAATCCGCTGCGGCAGGCGGTGATCACCGTCGGCTCCCTCCAAGCCGGCACCGTCTCCAACGTGATCCCCGAGGAGGCGATCATGAAGGCGACCGTCCGCACGTTCGATGAGGGGGTGCGCCAGCACCTCGCCGAGCGGATCCCGGCCTTAATCAAGGGGATCGCCGCCGCGATGCGCGCCGAGGCCGATGTGCAGTATCGGTTCGGCTACCCGGCGCTGGTCAACGATCCGGCGATGACGGAGCTGGTGCGCGGCGTGGCGCGCGAGATCGTCGGGCCGGAGAAGACGATCGAGCGCGAGCCGGGAATGGGCGGCGAGGACATGGCCTACTTCCTCCAGGAGGTGCCGGGCTGCTTCTTCCGCATCGGCTCGCGCAACCCCGAGCGTGGGCTGACCTACGGCCACCACCATCAGCGCTTCGACATCGATGACGAGGGGGCGCTGCCGGTCGGCGTCGCCGCCGTCGCGACGGTCGCCCTGCGCTACCTGAACGGCGCGGAGTAGTTGTCGCTCGGTGTCCGCATTTGGTAGAAGACTGAATGCGGACGCCGAGCCGCATTCGGGGCCGGTGCCCCAAGGAATGAGAACCACCGGATGGTAGGGACGAGCGATTCGGGACTGTTCCGGCACGGGGCGCGGAGTGTGATCGGCGTCGTCCATCTCGCCGCGCTGTCGGGTGCGCCTGGCTGGGGTGGCGATTTCGCGGCGGTCCTGGACCGCGCGCGGGCCGATCTGCTGGCGCTGGCGGCGGGCGGCGTCGATGCGGCGATCGTGGAGAACTTCGGGGATGTGCCGTTCCGGGCGGGCACAGTCGAGCCGGAGACGGTCGCGGCGATGGCACGCATCCTGACCGAGTTGCACCCGCTGACGGCGCTGCCGCTTGGCGTCAACGTGCTGCGGAACGACGCGGCGGCGGCGCTGGCGCTGGCTGCGATCTGTGGCGGGGCCGATTCGTTCATCCGGGTCAACGTGCACAGCGGCGCGATGATCACCGACCAGGGGATCATCGCGGGGCGCGCGGATCGGACCCTGCGACGGCGTCGCGAACTCGGCGCGCGGGTCGCGATCCTGGCCGATGTGCTGGTGAAGCACGCCGCGCCGCTCGGCCCGGTCACGATCGAGGAGGCGGCGCGCGACGCCGTGGAGCGCGGGCTCGCCGACGCGATCATCGTCACCGGTTCCGGCACGGGGGAGGCGACGAGCCTGGACGATCTGCGCCGCGTGCGCGCCGTCCTCCCCGAGACGCCGATTCTCGTCGGCAGCGGGGTCACTGTGGAGACGGTGCGCGCTACCCTCGCCATCGCCGACGGCGCGATCGTGGGGACGAGTTTCAAGGTCGGCGGGCGGACCCTCGCGCCGGTCGATGCCGAGCGGGTGCGGCGTTTCGTGGCGGCGGCGCGGGGTGGTTGAACCGTATCCCGCGCGGGATGAAAAAGCGCGCCGCCTGCGTTATCACTGATGACGGCCATGCGGCGGATCAACGCGATTCGTGGACTATTTTCCCTATGCTGCCGGGCCGTACGTTGCAAGTCGGTCGAAAAATAGGAAGAATGGTGGCATCCCCCGTGCAGCACCGATCGCGACCAGCGCGTATACTATCGGTAATGGGTTGAGGCGCGCGACACCGCTGAGCGGTCTTCGGCGTCGGGCGATGCGATTCCGCTCTCCGTGTTTGGCGATTGCTGGTGAGCGCGTACGTTGACAATCGAGTCCCCCGATCTCCGAGCGGCGTTGTGTCCGATAGGGTACTTTTGTGGTGCCCTGGTCGGGTCGACTCTTCGGCCTGTGGCACCCGGCTCGTTGATAGATAATGGTTGCCGCAGGCCCCGATAGTCGACTGAGTGCGGCGTTGGTCGCGTTCTGATAACCACGGTGCAATGCGGTGTCGTAGCCCGCTGGGGCCATGAAGCGTCTACTCGCCACTCGCTGTCGGCGTACGCTATCGTGGTGGTCTGCCTGTTTCCGTTCATGCTCCTGCTACGTTGTTGTCATTGCTCCTTTTCGCTGACCTCACGATGCACTGCTTTTGTTCGCAAATCGCTCAACTCGTCGCGATCACCATTGAGAAGTCGAGACTCGGTCTACGCTCGCTGAACGGGCCGGGAAGGTGTACCCAGCGTCGGCATCTTCGCAATGCCCACCCCTGGGGATAGCCGCAGGACGAGGAAAGCGTATCATCGGTATTTGGACGTATGCGATCCGCTGAGACAACAGGAGTACGGATCGCGGTTGGAGGTGCTATGCACGGACTGGAAGGAATCTACGTCATCGTCTCGACCCCATTCGATGAGCGCGGGCGGCTCGATCTCGATTCGTTCGGGACATTGCTCGACGCGACGGTACGGGCAGGTGTGCAAGGGATCACGATCCTGGGGGTGGCGGGCGAGGCGCCGCGCCTCAGCGACGCCGAGCGGGAGCGCCTGACCGACACGGCGATGACCACGATCGCCGGGCGTGTGCCGGTCATCGTCGGCGTCTCGCACGATGGCACCGACGTGACGATCGAGCGCACCTGGGCCGCGAAGGCGGCGGGCGCGGTAGGCGTGATGATCGCGCCACCGAACTTCAGCAAGGTCGGCAAAGGCTTGGTCTCCCACTATCAGCGGATCGGTGTCGAGGGTGGCCTACCGATCGTCTTGCAGGATTATCCGCTCGTCAACGGCGTCACCATGTCGCCGCAGTTCATGGCCGAGCTGGTGCAGGCCGTGCCGGAAGTGGTGACGATCAAGCTGGAGGATATCCCGACCGCCTCCCGCATCCGGCAGACCGCCGCCGCGCTGCCGCAGGGGCGGATCACCTTCCAGGGCGGCCTCAGCGGCGTTTGGCTCCTCGACGAATTGCGCGCGGGGGCAAGCGGCGCGATGACCGGCTTCCCCTACCCGGAGATTCTCGTCGCGATCTGGCAGGCGTTTCGTTCCGGCGACGAGACTGGCGCGGCGGCAACGTATTACCGCTATCTGCCGTTGATGCTCCTCGACGGGCAGCCCGGCACCGGCGTCGCGGCGCGCAAAGAGGTGCAGGTGCGCCGTGGACAGATCAAGCATGCGACGGTGCGCGCTCCCGGCCTGAGCCTCGATCCCCAAGCGAAGCGCGATCTGCACACGCTGCTCGATACGCTCGAACTGGCCCGGTACGACGCCGTGCGCGTCTGAGCGTGTTGACGGACTACTGATTCGGGGCGGAGCGGGATGGCATGACAGCACATCTCATGGTGGAACTGGCGATCGACGATCCGGTGAAGTTTGCGCGCTACCGCGAGCTGGTGCCGCCGACCAGCGCTTCCTATGATGGGCGATATCTGGCGCGTGGCGGGGCGCTCACCCCGCTGAAGGGGATTGGCAGCCCGCGCGGGTGACGATTATCGCCTTCCCGAGCGTTGAGCGGGCGCGTGCTTGGTGGGACTCCACCGAGTACGACGACGCGAAAGCGATTCGATAGGCGACAGCGGCGACGCGCATGGTGATCGTCGAGGGGATTGGAGCGTTCTCTGCGTGGTCACCGCTTCATGCCGTGCCGATACGGTGGTATTGCGGGTGACGGCTTGGCCGTACGCCCTTGTAGTATGGATGGTCGCCGCGTGGCGGCCTGGAACGTGAGAAAGGATCCTTCGTGGCAAAGCGAAAGCGCTTACGCCTGATTCCGCTCGGCGGGATCGGCGAAATTGGTAAGAACTCGTTTCTGGTCGAGTTCGGTAACAACCTGATCTTGATCGATGCCGGGGTGAAGTTCCCTGAAGAGGAGCAGCGCGGCGTCGATCTGGTCATTCCAGACTACAGTTATTTGAAGGAGCACCGCGATCAACTGCGCGGTATCCTGATCACCCACGGGCACGAGGACCACATCGGTGGCCTTGCCTACCTGCTGCCGCAGATCGCCAGCCCCGGCAAGCCGATACCGATCTACGGCTCCGATCTGGCGCTGGGCTTCATCAAGGCGAAGCTGCGCGAGCGGCGCGTCCTCGAATTGGCCGACTTTTGCCGCGTGGAGCCGGGGAAGCGCTACCCGCTGACCCAGCAGATCGACGCGGAATTCGTCCCGGTCAGCCACTCGATCCCCGGCAGTATGGCGGTCGTGTTGCACACACCGGATGGCAAGGTCATCGCAACCGGCGACTTCAAGTTCGATCCGACGCCGATCTCCGGCCCACCGACCGACGAGAAGCGGCTGCGCGAGCTTGGCGATGAGGGGGTCTTGCTGCTCCTCTCCGACACAACGCGTATCGAGACGCGCGGACGCACCCCTTCCGAGCAGATCGTGAAGGAGGCGCTGGCAAAGATCGTCGTCGAGGCCGAGGGGCGGGTGATCATCACCACCTTCGCCTCGAACATCACCCGCTTGCAACACGCGATCACCACCGCGCACGCCAACGGGCGTAAAGTGGCGGCGGTCGGGCGTAGCATGGAGAACAATACGAGCGTCGCGGTCGAACTCGGCTATCTCGAGGTGCCGCACGGGACACTGATCTCCGTTGAGGAGGCGGCGAAGCTGCCGCCGCGACAGGTGCTCTTGATCATGACCGGTAGCCAGGGCGAGCCGACCGCCGCGCTGAGTCGCGTGGCGGCGGGGGAGCACCGCTCGTTGCGCCTGCTTCAGGGCGATACTGTGGTGCTGGCCTCTTCGCCGATCCCCGGCAACGAGGAGACGGTGGCGCGGACGATCGACAATCTCTTCCGGGGCGGCGCGATCGTCATCTACAACCAGTTGGTGCCGGCGATTCACGTCTCCGGTCACGGCGCATACGACGAGTTGCGCTACATGCTGGAGCTGACGCGCCCGCGCTACGTGATTCCGGTCCACGGGGAGTATCGTCATCTGCTGCTCTATCGGCGGATGGCGGCGGAGTTCGGTATCCCGCCGGAGCGCGTGCCGATCGCGGATATCGGCGACATCTGGCAGTTCGATGAAACCGCGGCGCGCAAGCTCGGCGTGGTGCCATCCGGCTCGGTGCTGATCGACGGACTGACGGTCGGCAACGTCACGAGCGTGGTGCTGCGCGATCGGCAACACCTCTCCGAGGACGGGGTGATCTTCGCCTCGCTGGTGATCGACCGCGATACCGGCCAGTTGCTGAACGGCCCCGATCTGGTGTCGCGCGGCTTCGTCCACAATGAGAGCGATGGCCTGCTCGAAGGGGCCGCCGACGAGGTCCGGCGCGCGTTGAAGCGCTCCGGCGGTCGCGGCCGGGCCGAATATGGTCGACTGGTGGAGCGCACCGCGCAGGTGCTCGGCGGCTACATCTACCGCAACACCCACCAGCGCCCGATGATCCTGCCGGTCGTGACCGAGGTCTGAGGCGCGGCAGCGGACGAGCACAACTGGTACGGACGCGGGGCGCGGGCATCATGCCCGCACCCCGTTTTTTCATTACGCCAGCGCGGTCGTAGCATGTGACGGTAGCGCGTTCGTGTCAAGGCTGGCGAACCGATACAATGGGCGGTGTAAGGCGTGGTGCCTGGGTGGTGGCGACCACGCCCGTGTGGAATGGAGGAGATGCATGACGGTGCTCAGCGACTTATTACAAAGCCTCAGTGGCGGCGCGACGCGGATCGTCGATCTCACGATGCCGCTGTCGGAGCGGACGCCGGTATTGCAGCTCCCACCGCCCTTCGCGAACACGCAGGGCTTCTCGCTGCGCGAGATCAGCCACTACGACGAGCGTGGCCCTGCGTGGGCGTGGTCGAATATCGCGATGGGGGAGCATGTCGGTACCCACTTCGACGCCCCCACCCACTGGATCACCGGCAAGGATGGGCGCGATGTGGCGCAGACGCCGCTCGAACACCTCGTCGCCCCGGCGGCGGTGATCGACATGAGCACGGCGTGCGCCGACGATCCCGACTTCGTGCTGGAGATCGCGCACCTGGAGGCGTGGCAGCGCGAGCACGGCCCGTTGCCGACGGGTGGCTGGCTCCTCTATCGCACCGGGTGGGACGCGCGCGCCCAGGACCAGGCGGCGTTCCTCAACGCCGATGCGACGGGGTCGCATACCCCCGGTGTATCGGTGGCCTGCGCGCGTTGGCTGGCGGAGGAGTCGCCGATCGTCGGCCTCGGCGTAGAGACGGTCGGCACCGATGCGGGGAACGCGCACAGCTTCGACCCGCCCTTCCCCTGCCACGCCTTCCTCCTCGGTGCGGGGAAGTATGGGCTGACGCAGCTCGCCAATCTCGCCGCCCTGCCGCCGACCGGGGCGGTCGTGATCGTGTCGCCGCTGCCGATCGTCGGCGGCACCGGCAGCCCGGCGCGCGTCCTCGCCCTCATGGCGGGCTGAGATGGTCGCCGTCGCGGTGCCGGAGGCGATCGGCGCGACGCTGGTCGGGCTCGGGGTCAGGCAGGTTTTCGGGCTGGTCGGGAGCGGCAACTTCGCGGTGACGAATGCGCTCGTCGCGGCGGGCGCCTCCTTCGTGCCGTCGCGCCACGAGGGTGGGGCGATCACGGCGGCGGACGCCTGGGCGCGCGTGCGCGGCGCGGTCGGCGTCTGTAGCGTGCATCAGGGGCCGGGTTTGACCAACGCCATCACCGGCCTGACCGAGGCGGCGAAGAGCCGGACCCCGCTGCTGCTGCTCGCCGCCGACACCGCAGCCGCCGCGATCCATTCCAACTTTCGCATCGACCAGGCGGGGCTGGTGGAAGCGGTGGGGGCGCGCGCCGTGCGGCTCGCCGGGCCAGAGACGGCGGTCGCCGATACGGTGCGCGCCTATCGGCTGGCCGAGACGGAACGGCGACCGGTCGTGCTGCTGCTGCCATTGGATGCCCAGGCGGGTTGGTGTGACTCGCCCGCCGATGTGTTCTTGCCCGCCGATGTGCCGATCGCCGCGCCCACACCGGAGGCCGTCGCGGCGGCGGTTGCCGCCCTCGCCGGGGCGGAGCGCCCGCTGATCGTCGCCGGGCGCGGGGCGGTGCTCGCCGATGGCCGCGAGGTGTTGGAGGCGCTCGCCGAGCGGTGCGGGGCGCTGCTCGCCACGTCGGCGGTCGCCAATGGGCTTTTCGCCGGGAACCCCTGGTCGCTCGGTATCTCCGGCGGCTTCGCGTCGCCGCTCGCGGCGGAGTTGCTCGGCGCGGCGGACGTGGTGCTCGGGGTCGGGGTGGCATTCAACATGTGGACGACGCGCCACGGCCACCTTCTTGGCGCGGAGGCGACGATCGTCCAGATCGATCGCGAGGCCGGGGCGATCGGACGACACCAGCGCGCCGATATCGCTGTGGTCGGCGACGCCGCCGCGAGCGCGCGGGCGATCCTGGCCGAGTTAGCGTGCGGCGATGCACCGCCCGCACCCTGGCGCACGCCAGCGTTGGCGGAGCGGATCCGCAATGGTGTGTGGGGACGGCAACCGTTCGCCGATGCGAGCACCGCTGAGCGAATCGACCCGCGCACCCTCTCGCGTCGCCTCGACGCGATCCTGCCGGTGGAGCGCACGGTCGCGACCGATTCAGGTCATTTCATGGGCTATCCGGCGATGTACCTATGCGTGCCCGACGCGCGAGGTTTCGTCTTCACCCAGGCGTTCCAGGCGGTGGGACTTGGCCTGGCGACCGCCATCGGCGCGGCGATCGCGCGACCGGAGCGTCTGACGGTGGCGGCGCTCGGCGATGGCGGGACCCTGATGGGGCTCGCCGAATTGGAGACGGTCGCGCGGCTGGGGCTGCACATGCTGATCGTGGTCTACAACGATGCCGCGTATGGGGCCGAGGTCCACCATTTCGGGCCGGGCGGCGCGGCGCTCGATCAGGTGCGGTTTCCCGATACGGACTTCGCCGCGCTCGGGCGCGCCGTGGGACTCGCTGGCGTGACGGTGCGGCAGGTCGCCGATCTCGATGCGGTCGCGGCGTGGCTCACGCACGGCAGGGGCGGGCTGATCCTCGATGCGAAGGTCGTTCCCACGGTCGTGGCGGAATGGTTGGAAGAGGCGTTTCGCGGCCACTGATCGCGCCTGGCCGGGCATACCTCGGTGCCGGCGATCAGTTCGCGAGTATCTTCCCGAGCCGCGCGAAGCGGTGGTCGGGGTTGCGCGGGTGGGGGACGATCGCGCGGATCTGGTAGCCGAGGCGCGCGTAGAGGGCCAGATTCCTGTCCAGGACCATGCGGGTTTCGAGGCGCACCTCCCCGTAGCCGAGATTCAGGGCATGTGCTTCGAGGAAAGCGACGAGCGCGCCGCCGATGCCACGCCCGCGATGGGCGGGCAGGACCGAGATACGCCCGATATAGAGGTGGTCGGGTCGCCGACCGTAGCGCGCGGAGCCGACCGCCTCCTCGCCGATCCAGGCGAGTACGCCGCCGCCGTCGGTGAGGGCATCCGCCACATCGGCGACCGTCTCGGCATGTGCACTGGATGGCGGATCGAGGATACCGCGATATTCCGCGAACGCCTCATGCATGATCCGATGGACGAGGTCCGCGTCATCCACCACGGCGAGCGTGATGCGCATCGGCACCTCTCCCGCGACGCCGACGCGCCGGGACAATAGCTATTCTCCCGGCGCGCGTGTGCCCTCTTCTGACCGCCCGCGACGTTAGTCGCGCTGCTGCGGGGCGCGCTCGACCAATTCCTCGCGGAGCATTTCTACGTCCTGACGGAGGGCGCCGATACGTCCACCGATGAAGAGGAAGTACCCGAGGATCAGGAGCCAGGTGATCGCGAGGGCCGCGAAGAGGAAAGTCATATTGTCGGGCATCGCCTAGTCCTCCGTTGCTGCGGTCAGGGCCAGGCGGCGCTCGCCCGCGACGGATGTGAGCGGTGCTAGGAGCGGTTCGTCATCGAGGAAGAGCAGATCCTGGCGGAGTTGGCCCACGCTCGCGCCGAGTTGCTCGACGCGGAAGCGCTGCACGGTTAGATAGCTGTAGAGAATCAGGAAAGCGAGCAGCGCCACGAACATCGCCTGCAACATCTCCGCCGGCAGCGCAGGGTTGGCGCGCTCTACGATCGGTGCGGGGTGCAGCGTGCGCCACCAGCGCACCGACTGATTGATGATGGGGATGTCGATCACGCCGATGATACCGACGATGGCGGCGCTGCGGGCGATCTGCGGGGTGTTGCCGCCGTAGGCGCGCAGCATCAGATACCCGGCGTAGATGAACCAGAGGATCAGCGTGGAGGTCAGGCGCGCATCCCACGACCACCACGTCCCCCAGATCGCCTTACCCCAGATCGCGCCGCTCAGCAGGAGGATCGTGTTCAGGAGCAGCCCAACCTCCGCCGAGGCGCGGGCCAGCACGTCCCATGCCTCCAGGCGTCGCCAGAGATACCCGATGCTGGCGACGCAGGTGACCGCGTAGGCGACATAGGTGATGATGGCCGAGCCGATGTGGATATAGAAGATCCGTTGCGCGGGGCCTTGGGTCAGCTCCGTCGGCGCGTAGATCAAGGCCATGTAGAGCATCGCCAGGACGCTGAGCGCCGTCGCGCCGCCCAGTAGCTGCGCCGCGCGACCCAGGCGGTCACTTGGCAGCGCCGCCCCGCTCACACCGCGCCCCCGCCCCGCCGGTGCTGGGACCGCACGCGTTTCCACGCCCTCTGCCATCCCTTTTCCCCATCGTTCGCCGCGCCATCCGGTCGGACGGCGCGGCGGAATCCCTGTCCTTCGTCGTCTAGGTATTGTACCCGGCAACGGATTCTCGCACACGCGGAGCGCGTTGCGCTGGCCGCACCCACGCGCGAGAATCGGGGCTGGGTGGCGCGATCTGCAGCGGAGGGGGCGATGGCGAACTGGCGGGCGCGCGGCGGCTGGTGGGTGGTGGGGCAGTTCGTGCTCTTGGGGCTGGTGGCGCTCTTGCCGCGTCGCGGGCCACGGTGGTCGCGCCCGCTGGTATGGGGCGCGCGGCTTGTCGCCCTGCCCGCGTTGGGGGTTGGGGGCTGGCTCGTCGCGCGCGCGCCGGACGCGCTGGGGACGAATCTGACGCCCTTCCCACGCCCGCAATCGACGGCGACACTCGTCCGCGAGGGGATTTACGCCGAGGTGCGCCACCCGGTCTACGGTGGTTTCATGCTGCTGGCCCTTGGCTGGGCGCTGCTGACGGCCAATAGCCTGCGACTCGGTGTCGTTGGCGTGCTGAGCGCGTTCTTCTCGGCGAAGGCGCGTCGTGAGGAAGCGTGGCTGAACGAGCGGTTCCCGGAGTACGCGGCCTATCAGGACGAGGTGCCGCGTTTCTTGCCGATGCTCTGGTGATCGGTACCCCCGTCAGTATTGGCGTGCGCGCCGCAATATCGCTCGCCACGCCGGGTTGACCCTGGTGTGACGAAACAAGGCGCTGGCCGGGGGAGCGTTATCTACACCGGCCAGCGCCTTGTCCTCAACCAATCAATTTGCCGCGATACTCCCGAGCGCCTTGCGTGTCCGATACTCCTGCGCTTCGCTGACGAGTTGTGCGAAGAGCCGCGCCTGCTCGGGGTGGACGGCGAACATCTTTTCCGGGTGCCACTGCACACCGAGGACGAACTGTTTGTCGATCCCCTCGACGACTTCCACGGTGCCGTCCGGGGCCTGCCCGACGACGCGCAACGCGGCGGGGATCTCCCGCAGCGTTTGGTGGTGGGCCGAGTTGGCCTGCACGGTCGTGTCGCCGACGATCGCGGCGGCGGCGCTGTCGGGCGCGAGGCTGATCGCGTGGATCGGCTTCTCCCAGTTCCCCACCTCCCACGGCTGGCGATGCCCCTGGGGATCGTTCTGCTGGAGGCTGACGTCCTGATAGAGGGTGCCGCCCAAGGCGACATTCAGTACCTGGATACCGCGACAGATCGCCAGGATCGGCACGTCCGCCGCGAAAGCGGCGCTGATCAGGCGGAACTCGAAGTCGTCGCGGCGATCGCTGACGCCGTACGTTGTTTCGTGGACCGCCGTATCCCCATAACGATCCGGGCGAATATCGCCACCGCCGCTGAAGACGATGCCGTCGACGATACCGAGGAGGGCGGTTATGTCCGCGCCGCTAGGGGGGAGGAGGATCGGGATCCCACCCGCCGCCTCGACCGCTTCGACGTAACTCGTCTCCATGCGGAAGATCTCGCCCCGATTCTCGAAATCCGCGATCGAGGGGGTGATCCCGATAATCGGCTGCATAGGTTTCCTCCCTGATATGCCGTATGTGCCGTGACGAGGCCCGGGAAACGTTCAGTATGCCCTTTGCCGGACACGGCGTCAACCTGGGTAGGTGTCGCCTTCGTCCCCTGTAGCGGCGTGGCTGGTGGGCTCGTATGGGCTTCGTTGGCTGCCGACGACGAGCCAAGGTGCGATAGCACCACCGAAGACGATCTACCCTGTACCAGACAGCGTACCAAGCAGCGATGAACGACGTGAATGAGCGGAAGTACGCATGGTATAATTGACATAAGTGTCCTCGTGGCGCAGTGGCCGACGCGATGCGGCAGGGTCGCTGGCTACCTACAGGGTCAAGAGAAGGAGGCATGGAGATGAGTGGTTCGATCACCCCGCGCCCGATCCAGAAGTTGATCGAAGAATTCGGTCGCCTGCCCGGTATCGGGCCGAAGACCGCCTCGCGCCTGACCTTCTATATGCTCCGCAGCCCGCGCGAGCAGGCGACCGCGCTCGCCGAGGCGATCCTCGACGTGAAGGACCGTGTGACCCTCTGCTCGATCTGTTTCAACACGACCGAGGCCGATCCGTGCATCATCTGCACCAGTCACGATCGCGCGCGCGAGCAGATCTGCGTGGTGCAGGAGCCGCTCGATATCCTGGCATTGGAACGGACGGGGGAATTCAAGGGGCTCTACCATGTATTACATGGCGCGATCTCGCCGCTCGATGGGATCGGGCCGGACAAACTCCGCATCCGCGAGTTGCTGCGGCGCGTGGAACAGTCGGGCGAGGAGACCGCGCCGTCCGAGATCATCCTGGCGACCAACAATGATATCCCCGGCAACGCCACGGCGATGTACCTCTGGAAAGAACTGGCGAAGACCGGGGTGCGGGTGACGCGCCTGGCGAGCGGCCTGCCGGTCGGTGGTGATCTGGAGTATGCGGACGAGGTGACGTTAGGGCGGGCGCTGGCCGGGCGCCGCGAACTCTGAACCGGGGACAGGGGGAGGAGCGAAGAATGGCCGCTCCGAGCCCCTTGCACAATGAGGTGGCGTTCGCTATACTTCGCGTCCGGTACAGCGGGGTGAGGGGCGTGAGGCCCTGGACCTCACGGAAGCCGCGACGGGCGAAGAGACAAGAATCGCCCGGACCCTTGACAGGGCTGCAACGCTTCTGGTAATCTGTACTTCGCCTCAAGAGCGGGGCCGTTTCGCCGGGAAGTATCAACGATCGGCAAACAACGACAACGGAGAGCGCAGTGTTCGACTGACGGGCAGCAGGACGGGATGACCGTAACGCACCCGTAGTTGACGCCGCCCCACAAGGCGGCGTTCGTGTGTCTCTTCTGTTGCGGTATCTGAGTACGTTGACAGGTGAAGTGTGGTGCGCGCACCACGATTCCACTACGGTGGTTCGTGCGGTGCGAGCAGGCAGGCGCAGATGTGTCGCCAGTTGGGACGGCTTGCGGGCCTCAGCCCGCTGGTATAAGGCCATCTGCCAAGAGTATCGCATGGAGCAAGGCGGCCCCTGTTGGGGGGTCGCGACTGTCGGCGAGTTTGATCCTGGCTCAGGAACAACGCTGGCGGCGTGCCTAACGCATGCAAGTCG
>JAABUM010002191.1_pt1 | contig 26832 bp, 28 predicted proteins | sample 5559161 | NCBI WGS metagenome assembly JAABUM01 (sample SAMN10711868, study PRJNA513369) | rock metagenome | isolation source: Antarctica rocks | place: Antarctica: Victoria Land, Siegfried Peak nord
GCCGACGTGGGTGTGCGCGACGGCGTCGTCGTGCAGCTCGGTGGGCCGATGAGCGGTGTCCGGGAGATCGATGCTCGCGGCCGGCTCGTGCTCCCCGGCGGGATCGACATGCACGTCCATCTGGAGCCCACGGACGTGGACCGGAGCAGCCCCGCGTGGGCGGACGACTTCGCCAGCGGGTCACAGGCCGCCGCCGCCGGCGGCATCACGACCATCGGGGACATGGTCTTCCCCGAACCCGGGGAGCTGCCCCTGGCGGGCATCGACCGGATGGCGGCCGACGCGGCACGGGTCAGCGTCGTCGACTACGTACTGCACCCGGTCCTGCTCGACCCGGGCGCGGATGTCGTGGGGCAGATCCCGGAACTCGCCCGGCTCGGGCACACCAGCATCAAGATCTTCACCGTCGCGGGGGACTTCGGTGGCCGCGCGGCGGACTACCTGCAGGCGATGGCCGTCGCCGGCGGCCACGGCGTCCTGACCATGGTGCACTGCGAGGACGGTGCTCTCGTCGAGCATGCGACGTCGACCCTGGTGGCCGCGGGACGCGGCGGGCTGGAGCACTTCGCCGAGACCCGGCCGCCGGCGTCGGAATGGGCCGCTGTCACGCGGATGGCCGCCTTCGCCGAGACGGTCGGAGCACCGATCTACATCGTCCACCTCGGCGGTGCGCGGGCACTGGCCGTGACCCGCGACGCCCGCGCCCGCGGGGTCCCGGTGTGGGGTCGAGACCCGGCCGATCTACCTGCACTTCACCCGGGACGTGTTCGCCGGCGCCGACGGGCCGCTGTTCGTCGGGGAACCCCCGATCGGGACGGCGGCGGACTCGGCCGCGTTGTGGGCCGGTCTGGCGGCCGGGGACATCGCCACCTGCTGCACCGACCACGCCCCCTGGACCCGGGAGCACAAGTTGGACCCGGCGCAGACGGTCGCCACGGCGCGGCCCGGGGTCTCGGACCTGGAGACGATGCTGCCGATGCTGTTCGACCGCGGCTTCGGCGCCGGCCGCCTGTCCCTGCAGCGGTTCGTCGAGGTCACCTCGACCAATGCGGCAAAGCTGTTCGGGATGTTCCCCCGCAAGGGCACGATCGCGGTCGGCAGCGACGCCGATCTGAGCGTGTGGGATCCCCAGCTGAGCCGGACCGTCGACGGGTCCGCCGGGTTCAGCCGGGCCGGGCACAGCCTGCACGACGGGTGGACCACCCGGGGCTGGCCGGTCACCACCATCAGCCGCGGCGAGGTCGTCTACGCCGGCGGACGGATCACCGGCCGGCCGGGCCACGGGGAGCTGGTGCGGCGAGGACCGACCCGGCCGCTGTAGGCCCGGCCGGGTGAGTCGCTCGCGCCCGCCGGCCGGTCAGAAGCCGGGAAAGACGGCCCGCAGCACGGTCAGCCGGGCGTCGTCGGCTTCCCCGCCCGGCGTGTGGTCGGTGTCCAGTCGGCCGTAGACCAGCCGGACGAACGCCTCCGCGGGCAGGCGCAGCGCATCGGCGCCGTCGGCCGAGCGCGGGGCGAGGGTGACGTCCGGGTCGACGGTGAGCAGGAATCGACGGTCTGGATCGACGGTGTCCACCGGGACCGGGTGCGCCCCGGGCGCCGGCTTGCCCGCCCGCGAAGCCGTTTGCGGAAGGGTGTCGATCAGCAGCCGGACCGCGTCAGGCGCCACGACGGCCGCCGGATCGAGCGCAACGGCGACGTCCCAGGTGTGCAGCGCGTGCTCACCCAGGCGCATCGCGAGCATCCCGGCCAGGTCCAGCTCGGTTCCGAACATGGCGAGAGCGAAGCTCTCCCGCTCCGCGGCGGTGAGCTGCTCGACCCTGGCGACGAACTCCTCGTTGGCGGTGAGGCTGGCCCGGACCTGATCGCCCGGGCCGAGCGCGTTCCACCGGTCCCAGATCGGGAGGAACGTCTCGCCACCCGGTGCCGGCGTACCGGCCAGCCCGGCGGACAGCGCGAGCCCGAAGATCTCCGCCTGGCTACCCAGGTGGGAGGCGACCTGCGCGATCGACCACTCGCCCGTGTAGGACGGCGCCGTCACCCGATCGTCGGACAGCGGCGACACGAGTGCGGCGAAGCTGTTGTGCGAGCCGCGCACCGCCGCAACCCATCGGGTCGTATCGGGTCCGGTGCCGCGCTCGACATCAGGGCGCCCGACATCAGGGCGCCCGACATCAGGGGTGGCCGCGGACATGGGGTCGGTCGAGGTGTTCGGGTCGGGCATGTCGTCTCCTGTCGTGGTCGGGACCGGCCCCTCGGGCTCGCGACCGGTCCCCCTCGCGGTCTCGGCCGGGCAGTCAGCCGGTTGCGGCCACCAGGCGCTCGGCAAGTGTGCGTCCCTGCGTCGAGGCGGCCGCGTGGGCAGCCGTCAGCGACTCCTCGGCCAGTCCGACCAGGTCGGCCATCGCGGGGTTGACCGCGGCCAGCGTCAACTCGGTCTCGACGGTCTCCACCGACAGGCCCCACACCTCGCCCAGGGTGCGCTGAACCCACGCGGTGGCGTGATCCCAGCCGGCGCGCGGGGTGCCCGGGCCGTACCCGCCGCCGCGGGCGACCACGAGCACGGCGGAGCGCCCGGCGATCGCCGACGGCTTGCCGGGTGCCATCCGGGGGTCGGTGATCAGCAGGTCGACCCAGTTCTTCAGGTGCTGGGAGACGCCGAAGTTGTACAGCGGCGAGGTGATGACGTAGCTGTCCGCGGCGACCAGCTCGTCGGCCAACGTCGAGGCGAGCGCCATCGCGTCGACCTGCTCGACGGTCCGCTGATCCGCGGGTACGTACCCGGCGCCCGCGGCGATCGCCCAGGCCTCGGCCGGCAGCGGGGACAGCCCGAGGTCGCGCCGGTTGACGGTGCCGTCCGGGTGCTGCGCGCTCCAACCCTGAACGACGGAGTCCGCCACGGCGCGGGTCGTCGAGCCCTCCGTACGGATGCTGCTGTCGACGCGGAAAAGTGTGGCCATGTGGAGCTCCCTATCGAACGTCTCGGGCAAAGATCGTCTGTTCCACAGACAGTGTTACACACCGCGTAACTCGTCGCCTCGTCGTACGCTCGGGCCATGACCAGTGGCGCTCGGAGCGGGACGTCGGTTCAGCCCGGCGATCTCCCCGACGCCTGCACCGCGAAGGACGACATCGCCGACCCCTGTGGCGGGGAGGACCGCGCGGGCGCCACGATCGAGACCGACCTCGGTTGGGCGCTCGGCACCGTCTTCCGCGCCTACCGGCGAGCGGCCGGCGCCGTCCTGTCGGCCGTGCCGGGCGGTCCCCGCGGCTACCAGGTCCTGGCGACCGCCGTCCGCGACGGAGCGCGCCCGCAGGCCGTGCTGGCTGCGCACCTCGGTGTCGACCGGACGGTGATGACCTACCTGCTGGACGACCTGGAGAAGGCCGGCGTCCTCGTCCGGCAACCCGACCCGGACGACCGGCGCGTGCGGCGGGTCGCCGCGACCCGGCTCGGCCGGACGCGACTGGCCGAGCTGGAGGACCGGCTGCGCGAAGCCGAAGTTCAGGTCCTGTCCCGCCTCGGACCCGGAGACGCCGACGTCTTCCGGACCCTGCTGCAGCGACTGGCCTGCAGCGCGGGAGACCACCCGGACGGGGCGTCGTTCCCGACCGGCGACGCCGGCGCCTGCGCGGGCGCCCGCCGCACCCGGGCGTCCGACATCGGCTGAACCGTCTCGGTCGTCAGCGGCTGGCGTCGTGGAAGATCAGCGGATGACCGATGCTGCCGCGGGCCGGACCGACCAGAGCCTGGCCGATGAGTTCTTCGACCGGCAGCACCGCCACGACCCGCTGAACGCCACCCTGTTGGGGCTGACCGGGTTCGACGGGTTGCTGCCCGATCTGCGGCGGTCGGCGGAGGTCGCCGCAGCCGATGTGTTCCGCCGGATCGCGCGGGCCGCGGTCGGGTCCGCGACGACGAGCGATCCGGGAGGCGGCGACCGGCAGGACAGGGATCGGCAGGACAGGGACCGGCAGGACAGGGACCGGCAGCGCGTCGACGCGGCCGTGCTGACGTGGATGGCGAATGCGGCCGCCGACGATGCGCAGCACTGCCTGTGGGAGGCCAACGCGTCCGCCGCGGGGTACGTGTCCCCGCAGGCACTGGTGTTCCAGGCCGTGCCGGCGACGCCGCTGCCCGACGACACCGCGCGGCTGGTGATGCTGGACCGGCTGGCGGGGCTGGCCGACCACTTCGATGCCGTCGCCGATCGATATCGGCAGGCGGCGGGCGTCGGCCGGGTGCCCACCGCGGTGGGGGTTCGGCAGGCGGCGAGGCAGCTGGAGACCTACCTGGGCCGCCCGGTCGAGCAGGACGTCCTGCTACCGGCGGCCCTCGGCGCGCGGCGTGCCGAGGCGGCGGTGGCGGTCGAGCAGCAGGTTCGCCCGGCGATGGTCCGACTGGCGCAGATGCTGCGCGGTGAGTTGCTGCCGGTGGCCCGCGGCGACGACGACGTCGGCATCGGCGCCGTCCCGGGCGGCGCGGACGGGTACCGGGCCGCGGTCGCCCGGCACACCAGCCTCGCAAGCACGCCCGAGCAGATCCACCAGACCGGGTTGGACGTGCTGGAGGAACTGCGAGAGCAGTGGACGCAGGTCGGCCGGCAGGCCTTGGACCTGACCGACCCCGGCGAGATCCGTGCCCGCCTGCGGACCGACCCGGCGCTCCGTTTCCAGACGCGCGAGCAGATCGTGGCCACGGTCACCGAAGCCCTGGACCGGGCCGAGGCTCATCGAGCAGACATGCTGCCCCCGTTCGACATCGGGGGCTGCGTGGTGGAGGAGATCGACCCCGCAGAGGCGGCGAGTGCACCGCTCGCGTACTACCGACCGCCGTCGGACGACGGCACGCGCCCGGGGGCCCACTGCGTACTGACCGCGGATCCGGGCGACCGGTACCGGTTCGAGTACGAGGCGCTGGCGTTCCACGAGAGCGTGCCGGGCCACCACCTGCAGCTCGCGTCGGCGCAGACCCTTGACCACCTGCCGCGCTACCGCCGGCACGTCGACGCCCAGCTCGGGGTGTACGTCGAGGGATGGGGCCTGTACGCCGAACGGCTCGCCGACGAGTTCGGGCTCTATTCCTCACCGCTGGCCCGGTTGGGGATGCTGTCCTTCGACGCCCTGCGCGCCTGCCGGCTGGTCGTCGACACCGGCATGCACGCCCTGGGCTGGTCGCGGACGAGGGCGATGGACTTCCTGCGGGACAACACCGCGACGCCGGAGGCGAACGTCCGCAACGAGATCGACCGCTACATCGCCAGCCCCGGACAGGCGCTGGCGTACATGACCGGCCGCCGGGAGATCCAGCGGCTGCGCCGGCGCTGCGAGGCCGAGCTCGGCGCCGCCTTCGATCTGGCCGGCTTCCACGGTGCGGTGCTGGGCGAGGGCCCGCTGCCGATGCCGGTGCTGGACACCGTGGTCGCAGCCTGGTCGAGGACCAGACGGGGTTGAGTACTGCGCCGGAGCGGACCGGTGGTGCTACCTTGTAGCACATGCAGCGAGTGGGGATCCGGGAGCTCCGCCAGCACGCCAGTCACTACGTCGGACGGGCGACGGCCGGTGAGTCTTTCGAGGTCACCGACCGCGGCCGGCCCGTCGCCCTGCTTTCGCCGCTGGCCGCGGACTCGTGGGACACGCTGGTGGCGACCGGGAAGGTGAGGCCCGGCACGTCGGGTTCGGACCTGCTCGACATCGAGTCGGTCGACGGCGACAACCTGACCGAGCGCCTGCTCGCGCAGCGTGACGCCGAGCGGTGACCGTCTACCTCGACACGTCGGCGATCACGAAGCTCGTCCGGCGCGAACCTGAGACGGATGCACTGCGGCAGCGGCTCGGCGAACCGGACGGTGCGCACCGCGTGCGCTCGTCCTGACCGAGCTACGGCGAGCGGTGGGTGACCCCGACGAGCGGGTCGAAGCACTGCTGTCGGCACTGGATCTGGTGACGGTCGACGACGAGCTGTTGACAGACGCCGGCCGGTTGCTCACGGGAACGAGGCTCCGCAGTCTGGACGCGATCCACCTCGCGGCTGTACGTCGCCTCGGCTCCCGGGTTTCCGACATGATCACCTACGACCACCGGATGGCGGACGCCGCCCGTGCGATGGGCCTACGGGTAACCGCTCCGGCCTGACGGAGAACTCGGGCGTCGGACTCCCGATCAGTACGGGCGGGTGAGGTCCGCGAACATCGGGAAGTGCCGCACGTTCAACGTCAGCAGCGATGCGTCGACCAGTTGAGCCGTTGCCGCGACCGCGAGGTCAGCTGCGTCGATACCGGAATGACTGGGCAGCCAGCGGCGTCCGAGTGACCCGGCCAGCTCCGCGACCTCCGCGTCGACCGGACGCCAGGTGAGAACCACAAGCAGCTGCTCCGTGGCGTGCTGCTCGGAGGGGCGCATTCCCGACAGCAGTTCAAGACGGGTGATCTCGCTGGCGTGCAGCGGTCCCGAGGACCGGTGCCCGATGAGCAGCTCGGTTGCGGCGGTGAGCCCTCGAAGGTGGTCGACCAGGACGGACGTGTCGACGACAGCTGTCATTCGGGCCGCCGAAGCCGTCGACCGGACCGCAGCCGCTCGACGTACTGCTCGCCGGTGGGGGTCGACGCGGTCCGTTCGCCCGCCGCCCAGGCGCCCGACGTCGACCGCAGCGCCGCCTTGTCCTGCTCGGCGGACCGGCCCCGGGCATAGACGACCTGGACCGCGTCCCGGATGAGCGCGGCAACCGAACGGCCCGTCCGTGCAGCCGCGGCGTCGAGCAAGAACCGGTCGCTCTCCGTGAGCGAGATCTGCGTCCGCAACATTGTGTAATGTTACATCATGACTCCCCGGCGGAGTCGTCGACTCGCCGATGTCGGTCAGGCGACGGGGAGTGGGAGCAGGTCGAACGCGACGACGACGGCCCGTCGAAGCGCCCCCCCCGGCTGGTTGGGAGCAGGCCGATCTTGCGGACTGTCAACGCCGCGGCCACCGTCTGGATGTGCTCGCACTTCACCACCGACTCGTGGTCCAGTCCCTCGACCGGTCCCACCCGCAGCTCGGTGCTCGACCCGCGGACAGTGGAGCTGATGGATGAGACCGCATCACGCCGTCCGAGGCGAACATCCCGCCGGGAGCCCGCGCACTATCGTCCGAAGGCAGTGGCGGCGGAACCGGACGCGCCGTCCCGAGGACTGTCCGGTGACGAGACGGGGTGCGGCGTGACCGATCGACCGCTCCCGGCCGACGGCCCGCCGGAACCTTCGCCCGGCCCGCTGTACCCCTCCGAGCCGGCCGACGGGCCTCGCTACCCGGCTCCCCCCGGGAACCGAACCCGCGCCCCTGGACCGCACCCCCCGTACGGACCGCAGTACCCGGCGCCGCGGCAAGGTCGGAACGGCTCATCGGCGCGGCGACCGGGCGACTACGACGGGCCGTCAGCCGCCTGGCGGTTGCAGCACTCGCTGTGGCTGCTGCTGCCGGTCTTCAATCTGGCCTGGATCGGCTTCGTGGTCACCGGCCGTATGGCGAAGAAGCGCGAATGGCTGGCCTGGGCTGCCGCGTACGGGATCGTCCCGTGGGGACTGCTCGCGGCCACCGCTGCGCAGTCGGGGTCCGGCGCGCTCGACGCGCTCGCGGCGGTGGCGTTCCTTACGGCCTGGGCCGGCGGGACGACGCAGGGCGTACTCATCAACGGCGAGTACCTGCGCCGGGCGTGGGCGGTGCAAAACGGCCGGCCGCTGCCCGGCAGCCGCACGGCCGCCATCGCGCCGCCGTCGGCCGCCACCGGGACCGGCCCGCCATCCGGGACCGGCCCGCGATCCGGCACCGGCCCGCCGGAGCAGCAAACCCGGACGGTGACGCTGTCCCGCGGTCCCCGTTTCCCGGCCGCATCGGCCGACACGGTGACCGCGATCGACGAGATCCTCCAGCCCGTACTGGCCGAGCGGCGCGCCGGGAAGCTGACCGAGCCCCAGCGCGAGCGCCTCGACCAGATCGTCACCGCCTACCTCCCCCAGTCGGTGGAGGGGTTCCTGCGGCTGCCCGACACCTTCCTGGACCACAGCGGTCGACGCCAGCACTACACGACCGTCCTGGACCAGCAGCTGGGCGCACTCCTGGATGCGGCCACGACCCTGCAGACGGCGGTGTTCGCCGACGAGGCGGACGAGTTCGAGGCGAACGGCCGTTTCCTGCGGGACAAGTTCGGTCGGTCCTCGCTCGACCTGGACCAGCCGTGAGGCCGAGGCCGAACGCGGACCCGACCCGCGCCGACCCCACGCGGTTCCTCACCCGAGCCGCAAAGTCCCGGACACCCGTCCCCGGTCCCGAGGAGTCCCGTTGTCCGATCAGTTGAACCTCAGTCCCCCGCTGACCCCGCCGGCCGGGGTCCCCGCGGCCGCGGGCACGGCCGGCGACGGTCTGGTGCTGGACGCCCCCGCACCGGTCGGCACTGTCGCCGACGACACGGCGCCCACGATGGTCCCGCTGGATCCCGCGGTCGCCCGGGACCTGCGCGCCCGCGCGGACTCGTTCGCCACGGAGCTCGCTGACCTGAACCCGCACAGTCCCGAGTTCACCGCCAAGGTCGCCGACATCTCCCGGATGGGCGAGACCGAGGTGCGTGCGTCCTCCTCCGTCTCCAACCGGATGCTGGATCGGCCGGCGTCCTCACTGGCCGCGGCGCAGAACCGAGGCCAGGCGGGGGATGCCCAGACGAAGGTGGCCCGGACCTTGCTGGACCTGCGCACCACCATCACCTCGCTGGACCCGGCGCGCGCGGACCTGCGGGGTGCGAAGAAGGTCCTCGGGGTCATCCCCCGGGGCAACAAGCTCGTCGCGTACTTCAACCGCTACCAGTCCGCGCAGCAGCAGCTCGACGCGATCATCAAGGCGCTGGGTTCCGGGCAGGACGAGCTGCGCCGGGACAACGCCTCCATCGAGCAGGAGAAGGTCAACCTCTGGGCGCTGATGGGCAAGCTGACCGAGTACGCCACACTCGCCGCCGCGCTGGACGCCGCCGTCGAGCAGAAGATCGACCGGCTCGCCGCAGCCGGCTCGGACACCGCGGACACGCTGCGGGCGGACGCGCTGTTCCCGATCCGTCAACGCCGGCAGGACATCACCACCCAGCTCGCCGTCGCGATCCAGGGTTACCTGGCGCTGGACCTGGTCCGCAAGAACAACATCGAGCTCATCAAGGGCGTCGAGCGGGCGCAGACCACGACGGTCGCCGCGCTGCGGACAGCCGTCATCGTCGCGCAGGCGCTGGCGAACCAGAAGCTCGTCCTGGAGCAGATCAACGCTCTCAACACCACGACGAACGCGATGATCCTCGGGACCTCGGAGCTGCTCAGGCAGCAGACCGGTGTCATCTATACCCAGGCCGCGTCCTCGGCGATCTCGGTGGAGACCCTGCAGAAGGCGTTCGACAACGTGTTCTCCACGATGGACGCGATCGACGGGTTCAAGGCGCAGGCGGCGGCGAGCCTCGGCACCACGATCGCCGCGCTGGAGACCCAGGTCGGGCGGTCGCAGGGCTACCTCAAGCGGGTCCACGACGCGGACGAGAGCAGCCGTCCCTGACGGCGCTGAACGGTCAGGGCCGTCGGGTCAGGTCAAGAACGCCGGGGTGGCCAGGCGGGTGCGCCACTGCTGGGTGCCGTTCCACTCCAGCCACCCGGCCGGCAACCACTCCCCCGTCTGCAGCTGGGCATGGCGGGGGTGGCAGGCGAAGGCCCAGGTGACGAACAGCAGCTCGGCCCAGTCGGAGGTGAGCAGCCACGACGTCTGACCCTGCGCGCCCTGGCCGAGCAGGTGCACGGCGCCCGCACCCCGCATCTGGGCCGCGGTGATCGACGGCCAGGTCCAGGACCAAACGCCGCGGTCGGTGGCCAGGTGGAAACCGAGGCTGCTCAGGTAGAGGGTTCCGCGGTCGACCTCGGTCCAGCGCGGCGCCATCGCGTCCAGGGCGGCCCGCCGGCTCTCGCTGAGCGTGAACGGCCCAGCGGCCCAGAAGACCTCGTCGTCGGCGAGTTGCGGGCGGAAGGTGGAGCGGACGTCCTGGTGCGGGGGCGGCACGACGCCGCGCGCGAGGTCGAACGCCACCTCACATGCGCGCCACAGTGCGGTGTCGCGGTCGGACCACGGACGGTCGGGCGACCTCGGTGACATCAGTGCGCCCTCCCCTGCTGCGACGCCTCGGCCCCGGTGCGTCGGGCGACCCTCTGCGGGTCCGCCCGGGCGCGGGCCTGCCCGGGCGCGGGCCAGTATCGCTCCCGGCTCCGCGGACTCTTCGACAGCGATCGTCACCCGATCGTGACCTGGTACTTGGGCCAGGTCGGGCCTGCAGCGCCGATCCTCATCTCACCAGTCGACGTCCGGTCAGGAGCATCCGATGAACGAGTCCGAGCGTGTCCCGGCCGTCCCGGCGCTACCCCCGCCAGCCGACCAGGACGGGGCGGTCGTCGAGCCTGTCGACCCCGCGGCCTACCCGACCGCCCCGCCGCTCGGACCGCCGCCGCTCGGACCGCCGCCGTCCGGGACGCATCAGCCGTCCGGGACGCATCAGCGGACGGGCTTCGGGTATGCGCCACCTCAGGGCGCGCCTGCCGCACCGGGCGCTGACGCCCAGCCCGCCGGTAGGCCGTTGGTCGGCCCGGGCTACCCGCCGGCGCCGCAGAACCTGCCGGTCGGCTACTACCCGGCGCAGCTGCCCGTCTACGTCGGGCCGATGAAGGAGACGGGGATCGCGTACCTGTTCCTGATCCTGCTCGGCGGCGTCGGCGCCCACGAGTTCTACCTCGGCAAGACCGGTCGCGGGATCCTGTACATCCTCACCCTCGGTGGGTTTCTCGGGATCCTGCCGCTGATCGACCTGTTCACGCTGCCCTCCCAGGTCCGACGGGTGAACACCGAGCGCGCCGTCCTCGGTCGCTGAGCTGGGCCCGGCGCGCTCGGCCGCGCGCCGTCGCTCTTGCCACCGTCAACTACACCGCGTCGCTCCGGAGATCCGCCAGCAGAGCCGGCAGACGGTCCTCCTCGTAGACGCCGGCCACCTCCGGGCGCCACTCGCGGGCGCCGGGCAGACGGTCCAGCAGCTCGACAGTGATCGACCTACCGGCATCGTCCCGGTCGCCGGTGACGAGCAGCCGGACCCCGGCGGCGGCGAGCCCGTCGAGCAGCGCCCACGCGGCACCCGACGGCCGGCCGAACGTGCACACGACGGGTCGGCACGCGACGCCGAGCCGGTCGGCGGCGGCCTCGACCACGGCGGGGTTCTCGCACACCCGAACCTCCGCGGCCGGCCCACCGACGGGACTGTCGCCAGCCGCATCCGCGGTCCACTCGCCGGCCAGCGACCGGGCCGTCAGCCAGACCGGCTCGCCCGGTGCCGCCCCCGCAAGGGCAACCGCCGAAGCCGTGCCCGCCAGCGCGACGTTGAGGACAAGAACCGTCGAGGACACCCGGTCGCAGCTGACGCCGACCGCGTCCCACGTCGTCCGCCAGCGCGCGGCACGGCCGGCCGCCTCGTCGGAGGCTCGGGCCAGGCCGACATCGGTGACACCTGCTTGTGCGGCTGCACGCGCGGCGAGCAGGCGGCTCGCGAGCCGGCCCGCCTCCGCCGTCCGGTCGAGTGCGTGCGGGTTCCCGAGCAGCTGCGCGGCCAGCTCGGCGAGCAGGACGCCGTCCGCCGGCAAGGCCCTCATGAGCCTGTCCATGGCGTCGAGCCGTCCCTCGATTTCCGGTCCGGCCGGCGGCCCGAGCCACCGCCGGGCAACCGCGAGGTCGACGACTGCGGGCGGCAGACCGCATCCCGCCAGCCGGGACCGCAGCCGGGTCAGCGCATCGGCCCGCTCAGCCGTATGCGTCGCACGCTCCTGCCGCCGGTCGCGCAGGGGGCCACCGGTTTCGACGAGCAGCTCGACGAGGTCGCCGCCGTCCCGTGCAACGGCGGCACGCAGGTCGCCCAACCGGACGGGACGACCCGAGGCCACCCATCCCATCCCGAGGAGCTGCCCGACGTGACCACGCCCGGACTCGTTCAGCCCGGATCCGAGATCCGCCCGATCCCCGACGCCGGCCTCGATGCGCTCGCGGGCCTCGGTGAGCGTTGCACGCGCCCCGGGTAACGTCGCCCACCGCGCGAGAGCATCGGTCACGATCCGCCCGTCCCCGACAGGTCGAACAGTCCCATGTCACCGTCCGCGAGCACGCGCGGCGCGGCGTCCAGGCCGCGGTCCGGCAGCTCGATGTGCGTGAGGTCGTGCCCCGCCCACAGCATGAGCGACAGATCGACACCCGGAACCGGCGCCGGCGCGCGGGTGACGTGCCAGACCGCCGCGGCCGGGACCTGCTCGACCGTCACCAGCGTCGCCGGCCCGGCGAGCAGGAGATCGAGGTCGAATCGGACCAGCAGGTCGAGCATCTGCGCCCGGTTCGCGTCGTCCACACCGGTGAACGCCTCGTCCAGCCACAGCGGCCGGGGCGCGCCCGGCGACTCGTCGTACAGGGCGACGAGCGTCGCGAGCAGCGGCTGAAGCAGGGAGACGACCTTCCCGCCGCCGGAGTCGCGGGCGTGCACCTGCCGGGTCAGCGGGCGCCAGTCCGACTCCCCGGAGCGGTAGGAGAGCACGACGTCGAACCACCGCCGGTAGTCGAGCAGGTCCGCGAGGTGATCCGTCCACTCGCCGTCCCCGTCGCGGGCGCGGTCCTGGGCCTCGCGCACCTGTTGCTCGAGGAACGACCGGACCTGCTGCTCGACCTCCGCGGACAGCATCGACCCGTGCTCGAAGACCGAGAGGATCTCGTAGGCGGCATGCTGCCCGGCAGCGGGGACGCGGCGGAGCCGGATGGTCCGGCGGTCGGCACCGGTCGGGTGCGCGGCGAGCACCCGGTTGACCCGGTCGAGCTGCTCGACGACCCGACCGACCCGCTCCCGCAGGTGCTCGACGAAGGTCGACGTGAGCAGCTCCCCGAGGATCTGGTGCATCTTCTCGTCGTGCTCGGCGGAGAGCCGCTCGACCTGGTCGGCGAGCCGGCCCAGCGCCGTTCGCGGCGGGACCGGCGGCCCACTGTCGACCGTGAGCAGGACGCCGGGAAGCCCGGTCGGGGCCTCGGGGTCGTGAATTGCGACGTCGCGTCCGTCCGACCGGCGCAGCGCCTCCTGCAGGTCGATGAACGCCTTCCCCGTCAGCCGGCTCGTCGCAGCGGTCACCGAGGCGGTGCGGCTGTCGGCATCGGCCGCCTCGGGCCAGTCCCGCGGGCGAAGCGCGCGGCGCGCCGCCTGTGCTGCGCTGAGAGCAGCTGTCACCGTCCGCCCGGGAGCATCCTCGATCCCGCGGGCCACCGCCAGGCCGGCGTCGACCGGCACCCACCACGCCGCCACGGCCGATTCCCGTTCGGTCGTCGCGGCCGCGCGGGCGGCGTCCGCCTGGGCCAGGGTCCCCTCCGCAGCCGTGACGATTGCGACCTGCCTGCGATCCTCGGCCTCGAGCGTCCCGACACGACCCACCAGCATCGTCCGCGATCCGTCCAACTGGTGTGCCCTCTGCAGGACCGCCGCCTGCTCCTGCCCGAGCGCGCTTGCCGCGGTGTCCGCCGACCGGCGAGCGCGGGCGGCCTCGTCAGCTCGCCGACGCGCCATGTCGGCGCCACGCCGCGACTCCGCGGCGGCGTCGTCGGTCACCCGCTGGGCGACATCGCGCGCGGCGGTCGTGGACCGCGCCGAGCCGTCCGTCACCCGCAACTGGGCAATCGCCTGCCCCGCCAGGTCGAGCGCACCACCGACCGCTGCCAGCCGGTCGGCCGTGCGGGGCAGGCGCCTGTCACCCGCGACGCGGAGCAGCTCAGCGTTGGCATCAGCGGCCGCCGCCTCGAGCTCGTCATGACGCTGCCGGGCCCCCGCCCACACCGCGGCTGCCCGCTCGCGCTCGCCCTCGGCCGCTCGAGCCAGCTGCGCTGCTCGGGCGGCCGGCGCGTCGTCCGGCGCCGAACGGGCGGCGGTCTCCAGCCTCCGGACGCGTTCGCGCAGCGACGCCCCGGTGGCAGCGGCCTCCGCCGCGTCCCGGCGGCGGCCGGCCGCAGCCACCCGGAGCCGCTCGACCCGGCGCGCTCGCTCGGCGGCGCGGGCTGCGGCACCGAGCAGACTCGGGCCGTCCGGGACGGGGCCGGCCCGCCCGCTGGCGGTCGGTGTCCGCCAGCGGCCGTCGGCAGCCACCGCGAACGCCCGACCCAGGTCCGCGTCGGACTCCGTCCAGCCGATCCGGGCGAGCAGCGCCTCGACCGGTCCGGACAGGTTTCCGGCGTCCTCGGACGGCTCCAGCACGTCGGCCAGCGAGTCGGCGCCAGCGCCACCGCCCCCGGCCCCACCGTCGCGACCGCCGCGACCGCCGCCCTCGCCGCCCTCGCCGCCCTCGCCGGCGACCTCGAGGGTGACGACCAGTTCGTCCCCGTCGCGCCCGGCGGCCCAGACGCCGTCGGGCGTCACCCAGGCGTCGAGCAGCCCGGCCGCCGCGAGCGCCGCCTCGATCCGACCGTGCGTCTCGAGCCCGAGGCCCGGACGGGGGTCGACGACCCGCCAGAGCGGTGCTCCCACCCCCGCCGCCGTCGGCGGTCTGGTCCGGCGGAGCCAGCCGTGGGGCTCGGGCGGCGCCGGCTCGGGGCGGGCAGCGACCTCGTCGGCCTCCGCATCGGCGCGGGTGGCCTCGGCCGTGAGGTCGCGTGCGCGTCGCTCGTCGACGGCCGCCCGCTCGCGCAGCGGCTCGACGGTCGGCGCGAGCCAGGTCTGTCTCAGTCGCTCGGCGAGCACCGCTCGCGGCGCATCCGATCCGACCGCCGCGGCCACGTCCGCGAGCCAGGCCCCGCGCAGCGCCCCGCCGGGTGCGTCGCTGCCCAGCTCAGCCGCCCACCGCTCGACCTGGTCGGACAGTTCCTGCACGCTGTCCTGGACGGCGGTCGCCGCATCCGCCGCTACGGAGATCCGCTCGCCGTGCTCCCGTTCCGCACGCGCGAGCGCCTCGGCCGCCGCGTCGAGACGCAAGCCCGCCTGCTCGGCGCGACGGATCAGGCCGCCGACCCGGACCACATCGGCTCGCCGGCCCGCGATCGCTGCGTCGAGGCGCGCGATGTCGCGGTCGCCGGCCCACCCGGCAACGTCCGGCCCGAGACCGGCCGTGTCCCCGGCCGCGGTCGCCGCCGCGACGGCGGCGGTGAGGTCCGCGACCGCCGCGTCGAGATGGTCCTGCGCTGCGGCCAGCTCCGCCTGCCTGCGGTCGAGCACGACGGCAGCCCGAGCCGCGTCGGCCGCGGCACCGGCCGCCGCGGCATCGGCGTCGTCGGCCCGGGCCCGCAACGACTGGACCCGCTGCGTGGCGGTCGTGGCGTCGCGGTACGCCGCAGAGGCCAGCAGTTGCTCGTAGTCGGACTGCGCGTCGCGGGCCTCGGCACCGGCATCCGAGAGCAGTGCCTCGAGCTCGCCGGCCCGCGTGACTGCCGCGTCACGGGCGGTCTGCGCCTCGCGTCGGTCACGGGTGACGTCGTCGAACCGGGTGTTGGCGGCGACGAGCACGTCGGCCGCCCGTCGCAGGACCGCGTCGGCCCACGGGTTCCAGGCCCGGTTCAGGTAGGTCGCGACCGCGTCGCGTGCGCCGACTGCGGCCTCCCGGTCCGCGACGAGCCGGTCGAGCTGCTCCCAGCCCTCGGCGAGCCCGTCCACCTCGGCGCGGTCCAGCGCCGGCAGCGCCTCCCGCATCTGCTCGGTCACGAAGTCGGGGTCGAGGCGCTGTCCCAGGTGGGGTGTCCGCAGCAGCCGCAGGATCCGGGTTGCGGTGTCGAGTCGACCGACGTCGAACCCGAAGAGCTGGTCCGCCACCGCGGCGCGGTATTCGGCCGCGGTCTCGGCCACGCGGAAACCCGGCGCGTCCGCCAGATCGCGGGGGGCTGCGGCGGCCGCCCCGGTGCGCAGTGCCAGCCCGGCACCGACCCTGGACGGCCCCGTGCACAGACACCAGTTCCGAGGCAGGTCGCGGGACCCTCGCTTGGCCTGTGCGTAGAGCAGGGTCGTCAGGTAGCGCGGTTCACCGTCCACGAGCCGTCCGTACTCGACCCAGGCCCACCCGCGACTGGTGCTCACATCGGTGTCCCGGCGGTCCTCCGGGTCCGAGGACGCCTCGACGTAGTACCGGAAGGAGCGGTGCCGATCCCCGAAGGTGTCGACGAGCTGACCGTGCAGGTCCCCCGCCAGCAGTATCAGTGTCGTCAGTGACATCAGCGTCGACTTGCCGGACTGGTTGACACCGACGAACTGACAGCGGCCGTCGGCGAACCAGTACTCGGCGTCGTCGAACTCCCAGAGGTTCACCGCGCCGGCGCGCAGCGGCTGCCACCGTTCCCGCAGGGGCTCCGGCAGAGCACCGGTCTCGGCCGCGTCCCGCCAGCGCGCGAGTTCGGCATCGGCGATGCCCGGGCCGACCGGACCGACGGTCCCGGTCCGCTGCGCGTCGCGTGGGCCGGCCAGCAGTGTCATGTCATCTCCGCCGCGCCCGGCACGCCCGGCGCGCCCGGGACGCCCGGCGCGGCGGCCGCGCCGAGCACGGACGGGTCGCGGTAGCGACCGAGGACAGGCGAGAGCAGCCAGCCGCCATCGCCGTCCTCGCGGAGCAGACCGAGGGCGCCGAGCTCGTGCTCCACCGCCTGACGGACGCCGTCGGCCTGGTCGAGGACCGCGCGGCTCATCGCGGGGCCGTGCCGGTCCACCAGCCCGGCCACGACCTGCGCCACCTGCCCCGCGTCGGCGTGGACGGTGCCGCCCGCGAGCCGCCGGCCGACCCGCCCGCACTCGTCGGCGGCGAGCAGGGCCACCCAGGACCGGGTGTCGGCGCGCGGCCAGTCGACGGTCACCGGTGACGGCGGTTCGTCCGGGAAGACGAGCACCATCCCTTCCTCCCTCGTCTCGACGACCCCCCCGGTCATCGCTTCGACCTCGTGCGCGCGGAGCCCGCGGGTCGCGCGCAGCAGCTCGGCGTCCGCGGGGTCCAGATCTGCGTAGCAGACGCACGGAGTCTCCACGAGCGCCCGGAGCAGCTGCGTCGTCCGGGACCCGCCGTCGCTGCCCGGCCGCTCCACCGTCGCCTCCGCCACGGTGTCCGCAACGGTGTCCGCAACCGCGTCCTCGACGGTGTCCTCAACCGCGTCCTCGACCGGCGCCGATGCGCCGGGGCAGCCGGGGACGTCGGCGTCGGCGTCGGCTGCGTCCCGCAGCACGGTCGAGTCCAGCAGCAGGACGAGCGCGTCGCGGTCGACGTCGTACCCGGCACCGATGCCGGCCCTCCCGTCGGCCCACTCCTCGAGCAGTCGCTCGTCGGTCCGACGGCGGACGACGCGCCACTGCTCGAGCAGGCGCACGGCCTGCGTCAACTGCCGTCGGGCACCGCGGGAGTCCGGGTCGTAGGCGGCGACCGGCGACCCGGCAACCGTCGTCAGCTCACGGACGAGGTCGGAGACCCGTTGCAGGGTCAGCGCGCCGCCACTGTCCTCGCAGGCGGCTGCCGCGCAGAGAGCGAGGGCGAGCACGCGGCGGCCCGGACCGTCCGCCGGCCGCGTCGGGGCGGTGACGACGCCGTTCCGCGGCTCCCGGACCAGCCGGAATGCGCGGCCGTGTGCGGTCAGCCGGTAGCCGAGCCGGGCGGCTCGGTCGCGGACGGCCGAACGGTTACGGACGAGCTCCCGGTACAGCTCCGGATCGGCGGACCGTGTCAGCAGCGGCTGGGCGAGCAGCGCGACGAACGCCTGCTGGGCCGCGAGGCCACTGTCCGACGACGGGCTCACGAGCGTCCCCTCGCCGCAGCGTCGGTGACCGTCGCGGCCGTGGCGAGGACGAGCCGGACGTCGGGGTGCACCAGCCGTCCGGTGCGAGCGTGGACGACGGCCGCCGGCGCACCCACCGGGGGCGGCTCGGACCGGAGCTCCCACTGCCCGTCCGGGGTCCGCGCAGTACGCCGTCCACTGGCGTCCGGACGTCGGCCGGACAGCGTCGCCAGCAGCCGGAGCAGGATACCCAGCTCGGCCGGCTCCACGTCCGTCCACTCCGACAACCGGGTCCCGGACCGGGCGAGCAGGGCGGCGCGGACGCGCGCGTCGACCTCGCGGCGACGGGCGGCGTCCCAGCGGGCGGCCTGTCGCCCGGCGCCCCGATCGGCGATCCGGGCGGCGGTCCCGGTGAGCGCACGCGGTCCCTGGGTGCGCAGCCGCACCTCGACCGGCACCGGTTCGGCAGCCCAGAAGGACACCGCGGCCGGGTTCCCGGCCGGGTCCGGCGATGCGCGGGCGAGGTGGCGGGCGGAGAACAAGCCGGTCCCGGTGCACCAGGTCCGCCACGCCTGGTCGTCGTCCACGGCGCGGTCCAGTCGCCCGGCGAGCCCCAGCAGCTCGGCTCGGCGCGTGAGGTTCCCGCCGACCGCGGCAACCGCGCGACGGCCGCGGACCAGCGGGGCGATGGCGTCGCGCATCTGACGACGCAGCCGCACCGCCTGGCTGTCGGGACCGGCGAACCAGCCGGCCACTGTCCGCAGCGTCGTGCGGTACTGACCGACATGGGTCTCGACGTCGGCCTCGGCAGTGTCCGCACCAAGGGTGTGCAACGCGGCCCGGCGCCAGTCGGCGTCCGGTGCCGCGAGCAGGTGGGCGGCCGCCGTCCCCACCAGACTGCCGTGGACGTCGACACCGGAACCCCAGACCTCGACGTAGCGGCTCAAGGTTCCCTGAAGGACGGCGACCTTCTCCGGGGTGGGCGCGCCGGCCAGTGCGCCGGCCAGCGTCGCCTGCCAGCCGGCCGCTGCGCTCGCCATCTGCTCGATCGTCGAGGCGACCACCGCCCAGGCCTCGGCGACCCGGCCGGGGTCGGCCGGGAGTGCGTCCTGCATGATGTCGAGCTGGTTGTGCAAGACGGCCGGCGCCAGGTTGGCGACCAGCCCCGCGACGTCCGGTTCGTCGAGGGCGCGGACGGCCTGGTGGAACCTCGCCGCCCGGGAGGTCAGCTGGTACCGGGTCAGGTTGCGGAGGAAGTCCTCGTCCCGGACCGCGCGGTCCTGCCAGGAGTCGACGACACCCCACCCGACGAGCTGGCGCATCCGGGCGTCGAGATCGAGCCCCGGCTCCGCGACGAGCCGTTCGGGATCCGCCGTGCCGGCCGCGGACACCGCAGAGCGCAGCAGGGCCGGGAGCTCATCGTGCCGGACCCCGGTGAGCGACCGCTGCTGCGCGTCCAGCAGCACGTCGACAACGAGGCGGTATAGCGCGGCGTGCGGCGTCGTCAGGTAGGTCGCGAGCGTCAGCCCGCCGGGGAGACCGGCGAGGAGCCACGGATCGACTGTCTCGACCCGGTCCGGTGCATCCGAGTCCGACGGCGACCCCGCGGCGCGATTCAACGACCGGCCGTCTGCCATCGCCATCCCCCCTCCGCTCACCGCCGGCCCCTCCGCTCACCGCCGCCTCATCGTGGTCCCGACGGCACCCTGCTGAGACTGTCGCGCCAGCGTCCGACAGGCGGCCCCGGACCGCCGAGGCGGTGGATCGTCCGGCTGTCGTTCCAGTCCTGTCGACAGGGTCGAGAGGGGTTTGGCCGTCGTCCACAGAATGCCGCGGATCCGGACAGCTTCCGGCACCGCCCGCGACCGTCAGCTCATGGCCTCGTCATCGAACCAGGCACCCGCGGCGACACGGCGGCCGCGACGCACGGGCAACCGGAAGACACGGGACGCCGGTCGCCGGGGCCAGCCGCTGCTGCGGTTCGTCGGACCTCGGCGGTATCGCCGCTGGGAAGCAGTCCGGCCGAGCCGGCTGACCCGCCCATCGGGGAACGGCGGCCACTAGACTAAGTCGGGTGACCAGCTCGGTGGGTGTCCATGAGGCGAAAACGCAGCTGTCCCGCCTGCTGCACCGCGTGCGTGCCGGGGAGGAGATCGTGATCACCTCTCGCGGGGAGCCGGTGGCACGTCTGGTTCCGCCGGTGCACGGCGCGGCTCGGGACTTCGGTTGGGACGCCGGACGACTCAGCGTTCCGGAGGACTTCGACGCCCCGCTGCCGGACGACGTCCTCCGCAGCTTCGACGGCTGATCCCGGCGATGCGTGCCCTGCTCGACACCCACGTGTTCCTCTGGCTGGTCGCGACGCCGGCCCGGGTCGGGTCGGCCGTCGAAGTGCTCAGCCGGGACTCGACCGAGCTCCTGCTGTCGGCGGCGTCCTCGTGGGAGATCGCCCTGAAGCACCAGCTCGGCAAGCTCCCGCTGCCGGACCGACCGAACCGGTACGTCCCGGAAGCCGCGCGTCGGACGGGTGTCCGGCTGGTCGCTGTCGAGCACGCCGATGCGCTCGGCGTCGCGGACCTGCCGCAGCACCACCGCGATCCCTTCGATCACCTTCTGCTGGCTGCCACCCGTCGCCTCGACGCGGTCCTCGTGACAGCCGACGCCGCGATGGACGCCTACGACGTCCCGATGCTGCGGGTGTGAGCGGCAGGCACCCCGAGCGGACAGTCACCCCTAGCGGGGTCAGCCGCCGGCGAGATGCAACGGCACACCCACTACAGCGCGACCGAGCTCTGGTGCCCGTCCGAACCGGTCAGGGCGGCGAGACACACGGCGGTCGCGTCGCGCCAGTCGGCGATCTCCGCAGCGGTCGGGGTGAGTTCGTAGGCGTGGTGGTGGCCGGCCGCCGACAGCGAACTCCAGAGCGCCGCCGCGGCCGTCGCGGTTCCCGGGTCCCGGAACTGGGGCAGGACGAGGAACTGCGCACGCCGGCTCGCCGTCGACACCTCGCGGCGGCCGGCGTCCCACCACACCGCGTCAACGGCCGCCTCGACCGCGAGCCGCAGCAGGCAGATGGCGGCGCGCCGGGTCGCGGGGTCGGCATCCTCGGCGGCGACGATGCCGTCCACCGCGGCGAGCGCTGCTCGCGCGAGGTGACTCACCGACGTCGGATCTCGACGACGAGCCGCTCGGTGTCGGCAACGAGCTGCGTCGTCTCGCCACCGACGTGGACGTTCGCGCGGACCTTCTGGTAACAGGCCGTGGCCCATGGCCCGGCGCGAGCCAGCCGGGACAGCACCTCGCCGCCGCGCAGCGGGTCGTCGAAGAAGGCGAGGGCGACTCGTTGGTTCGTCGTCCGCGCATCGGCCCAGGCCCGGTCGACGTCCCCGTGCGGGACGCCGTACCCGATGCGGGTGCGGCGGACGACCTCCAGACACGCCGCCTCCACCGCGCTCCGGCAGCACGCTGCCACCGCGGCACCGCGCAGGTCGGCCGGGAGATCGGCGCTCCGTTCCAGGGACCGGGCATCGTCCAGGTGCGCGGCAACGGGGTCGCTGAGGCGCCGGACCGTCACCCTCGATCGGGTCGACCGGATCACCTCGAGCACCGTCGCGGCCAGCTGCAGGCGGCGCAACGACTCGGGCAGACGGTCATCGTGGCTGAAGACGACGACCTGGTGGGTGGCCGCGAGTCCGGTGAGGACACGGGCCAGACCGTCGACCTTGGCGGGGTCCATCGCCTGCACCGGGTCGTCGAGCACCACGAAGCGGAACGGGCTGGCCGACGCGGTCGCCCGCGGGAGGAAGAGCGCGAGCCCGAGAGCGTTGAACTCGCCCTGACTCATCACGCCGAGAGCTGCCCCGTCGACCCCGTCGACCCGGACGTCGAGGGTCAACTTGCGGGAAGTTGCCGCCCCGGTGAGTCGAACGGCGCCGAGCTCGACGCTGCTCTGCTGGCGCAGCTGCGACCAGATCCGCGAGGACTCAGCGGCGAACGGGCGCAACCGGTCGTCGCGCAGCTGGTCACCGGTCGCGCGCAGCCAGGCAGCTGCGGCCTTGAGCGATGCGTGCGCCGGGTCGAGGTGCCGCGCGGTCCGGGCGGCGTTGACCCACGTGGCGACGACCTCGGCGAGATCGCGCCAGCCGGTGTCCCGTTGCCTTCGTCGGGCCACCGCAGCGGCGCGGACAGCGGTGACGGCATCGACGACCGGCAGCAGGCACGAGTCGATGCCGTCGGCCAGCAACCGCGGGTCGTCCTGCCCCGCCAGCACGGCCCACCGGGACCATGCGGCGGCCGCGGCGTCGAGGCCGATCCCGCCCGGGGGCGCCCCCATGAGGGCCGCCGGAACGGGTCGGATCTGGACGTGAGCATCGCTCACCGCCTCCCGGACCGCACGGGTGGCCGCATCGGCGTCGTGAGCCAGCTCCGTGAGGCGGTCCCGCTCGGCGGTCGCGCCGACCCGCCAGGCAGCGTCCAACGAGCCGGTTCCGCAGACCGGACACGGTCCGTCGCCGTGTCGAGCGAGGTGGTCCAGGGCGGCGTCAAGCAGCTCGGCGAGCCGTCGGGCATCGGCGGCCGGGGTCCCGGCCACCGCGTCGAAGCCGTCCGCAGCGGCCCGAAGTCGGTCTGCGCAGTCCGCCGCGCCTAACGAGGGGCCGCCGAGGTCGGCGAGAATGCCGAGGCCGACGCCGTCGGGGTCGACGGCCGTGCCGGTGCTGGTGCCCGTTGCGAGAGCGGTGACCGCGTCCAGGTCCGCCCGCCGGCGTGCGACCAGCGCGTCGGCCTGCGCCGCCCGTGGGTCGGTGGACCGGGCCAGGGCCGCCCGCAGCTGCGGCAGCTCTGTGCGGGCCACCGCGGCCTGGTCACCGACATCCTTGACGGCCTGTTTGAGCCTGTCCCCCGCGGCGGCGAGATCCGCCAGACCGAGGATCTTGTGGACGGCGTCGAACATGGCGCTCGGCCGGTCGTCGGCCAGCGTGCTCAGCTCCGCCGGCGACAGGAACGGGCGGTGGGTGGCCAGGTCCGCTGCCCAGCCGAGCACGTCGAGGTCGGTACGGGGCCGGCCGGTGACCTGGCTGGTCGCGGTCGAGTCGGCCAGGGCGGCGTCGGGCGTCCAGGTCCGGCAGACCGTGGTCGGGCGGTCGATGCCGGCGACGGCCAACTCGACCGCCACCTCGGTGGTCGTCTCGTGCAGGTTCCGCCACCCGCCCCGGACAGCGCGGGCGGCGGAGTCCCAGCGGCCGACGCCGGCGGTCAGGGCCAGTTCGGCGGCCTCGGCGAAGCTCGACTTCCCCGACCCGTTGCGGCCGGCGATGACCGTCAAACCGGGACCGGCGGCGAGGTCGAGCACGGCGCGGGAGCCGATGCCGCGAAAGCCGGTCACGGTAATCGACCGGAGGAAGACGCCCTCGGCGCGTGTCCCGATGGGCTGGGAGCGGGGTGCGATCGCCGGGTGCCGCGCGGCCGACCCGGCGATCGCCTCGACCGCGTCGTCGAGTTCGGACTGCCCCTGGACAGCGGCGAGCACGAGATCCTGGGCCGCGGTGTCGAGATCCGCAGCCGCGAGCCGGTCGAGGACCAGGTCGGCGAAGGAGGCGGTGGTGTCGGGCACGTCAGCAGTGAATCGGACGGCACCGACAGATGCCGCGGGCGTCGAGTTCGAGGTGGATGGCCCTTCGGTCGACGGTACGCACGAACGTGTGATGGTCACCCGCAACGGAGTGCCCGCGGCCGTGCTCATCAGCCCAGCGGAGCTGGAGTCCATCGAGGCCACGCTGGAGGTGCTGTCCGCCCCCGGCTTCGACCTCGCCGAGTTCCAGGGCGAGGTTCGGCGCGCCCGCGAGCACCCGGAGGACAGCGTCACCGGTGCGGGGGCTCACCAGGTTGCCCGACAAGATCAAACCCGCCGTCTTGGAGTTCATCCACGGATGGCTGCTGGAGAATCCGCGCCGAGTCGGCTCGCGCCTGCTCGAACCACCGTTGGACGGCATCTGGCGGGCGCAGCGCGGGGAGTACGTCGCGTTCTACGACGTGGTCGACCAAACGGTCAGCGTTCTACGCATCGAGCGCCGCCGCACCGTCTACGACGGTCCGCTACCGGACTGATGGTCGGCTTCAGGCCGCCCGGGCCAGGTCCCCGAGGTGCCGGGCGCAGTTGCTCCGCATCACTGGCGTCGAGCGGCTGTTCACCGTGTCGAGCTGGACTGCGCTGCACAGCAGGAGGTTCGCCATCGCATAGGCCTCGAGCACGGGCCCGTCCGCTGTCGGCAGGGTGAGGCCCTCCGGGTCCTCGGCGGCGCCGCGGCCAAAGGCCAGCCGCAGGGCGAGCCCGGCGCCGCGCATGTGCGGGTTCCACTGCCGCCACGGCTTGTCCCCCAGCTGTAGGACCTCCGCGGTGCGCTCCTCGATGCTGACCCTGCTGCGCTCCCGGCCGGTCTCCATGGGCACCACGAGGACCCGGGTCGGCCGGCCGTCCTCGAGCACGTCTTAGTGCGAGCACCGCTCTTGGCCACCTTGAGCTCGCGGTCGATCGCCAGCTGAGCCTGCAAGAATTCGGCCGCCGCGTCCTCGGCTGCCGCGAGCGCCTGTCCGAGGTACGGGAATGCCACTGACCGCAGGTTGAGAGCGGGCCGCTCCCGCGACGCGGACCGTGCACACCCAAGACCGGTGATCACGTCTGGTCCTGTCGGTAGGAGACGACTCGCGCTGACAATCCATTTCACCGAGCCCGGGCGTCACTGCTAGCATTTAGCGACATGCGGACAATCTACCTCCGTAACGTTCCGGACGATGTGGCCAGCCGGCTCGAGCGCATGGCGGAGGCCAGCGGCATGTCGGTGAACGCCGTGGCCGTCCGAGAGCTCGCCGCTGCGTCGCGCCGAGTCGAGAATGCCGCACTGCTGTCCGACCTGCCCGACCTGCCCGTCGACGTGGACATCCTGCTCGCCGACCGGGACGCCGGGCGCGGCGGTCGGTGATCGTCCTCGACGCGTCAGCGGCCGTCCTCGGGCTGCTCGCCGCCGGGCAGGCCCGGACGGTGATGGCGACCGAAGACCTGCATGCGCCACACCTGGTCGACAGCGAGGTGACCGACGTGCTGCGTCGGCGCGCGCTCCGCTCACCTGCCGACGACGCGGCCACCGGCCGAGCCCTCGAGGTCTGGCAGCAGCTGGCGGTCCGCCGGTACGCGGCGGCGCCCTTCTCGGGAGAGATCTGGTCCCACCGGCGCAACGTCACCGCCTACGACGGTGCCTACGTCGTGCTCGCCGCAGCGCTGGGGTGCGCCGTCCTGACCGCGGACGCCCGCCTGGCCCGGGCGCCCGGGCTGCGCTGTCCCGTCGAGGTGGTCACCACCTGAGTTGGCGCCGGCATCGTGTCTACGGATGGGGTGACACGTCGACGCGGCCTGTGCGAATATCGCACACATGCGCACCCTGGACGACTGGTCATCGGTCGGCGACCGCGTCCGGGCCGCCCGCGTCGCGGGCGGGTTTTCTCAGACGGAGCTCGCCGAGGCGATCGGCGCGGACCGGACTGCCGTCGGGCGGGTCGAGAGCGGTGACCGGCGGCTGACGCTGCTCGAGGCGTCGGCTCTGGCCGAGAAGCTGGCGATCGACCTGTCAGTGCTGTTGGCTCAGCCGCTGCCGGCCGTGACGTCGCACCGGCGGTCACCGGTTGGTGAGTCGAGGGACGACCAGCGCGGGGCACGTGCGTCCCTGCTGGTCGAGCAGCACGCACGGGACACGACCTGGCTCGTTGAGGGCGGCTTCCTCCGCCTACCACCTTCGGCCAAGGAAGGACCGGACCGGACAAGGGACCTGGCCGACCCCGCGACCGTCGAGCAGGCAGCTCGCGACGCACGCGCTAGAGCCGGCGTCGGCCCAGTCGAACCCATCGGAGCGCTTGCCGAGACGGCCGAAGCCCTGGGGGTGTTCATGCTCGGCGTCGACGAGGACATCGAGGGCGCGAGCCTGCTGGTCGGCGACTACTCAGTTGCCGTCGTCGGCGCACGAACGGCCCCCGGACGCCGCCGGATGACAGGGGCCCACGAAGTCGGACACCAGGTCCTCGGCGACGAGTACTCGGTCGACGTGGGCGTGTCCGCCAGTACCGATCAGCGTGAGCAGGTGATCGACCGCTTCGCCACTGAGCTGCTGATCCCGGGCGTCGCGGTGACGAATCGGCTCCAGGGTCTCGAGGGCAGCGCGGTCTTCGACGCGCTCGTGCGGCTCGCCGCTGAGTTCCGCGTTTCGTGGACTGTCGCGCTGCAACGTGCGCTCGACGTCGGAGCGGTGTCACGCGAGCGGAAGGCCGAGCTGTCCAAGTCTTCACCGACGCGGGGGGACTTCCTCCGACTCCTCGGACGGGAGGTTCCGGAAGACCTCGAACCCGGGTCGGCCGGTCCACGGTGGACGACAGCGGTACTGGACGCCTACGCGGACGGACAACTGGGTGAGCAGCGCGCCATCCGGTTGCTCGGCGGACGCTTCCAGCGGGATCAGCTTCCGCGGCGACCGGACGACGACCTCTGGTGAGAGGGGCCGCGGTCGGCGACGACCCGAGTTCGCTGGTTGGTCCCGAGGACTGGATCTGGGACTCGTCGGCCCTGGTGCACTTTGCCCGCGCCGACCGGTGCACGGACTTGTCGCACCTCGTCGGTGGACAGGCTGCCCGGCACCTCGTGACTCCGGTCGTCTACGACGAACTCACCCGACACCACCTGGCCGAGACGATCCTCAACGCTGGATGGGTCCTTCTTGAGGACGCAAACCACGATCTCCTGGGCGCGCTCGCAATCCTGCTCGAGCTGAGCTCGCAACTGGACGGACCGCGTCCCGTGGAGTGGTGTAGGTAGTTCGCGTGTTGCTTCGCGTTCTTACTGCTGTTGATCATGCCGCTTCTGGTAGGGCCGCGTCAATGACTTTCGGGGTGTCGATTTCCTTTTGTGCGGGGTCGGGCTGGGGCTTCTTGTAGAGCTCGGCCATGGATTCCTCGCTCAGGTAGCGCCGGTCGGTGACTTGCCACTCGTCGTGCGCTTCGATGAGCACGCAG
>JAABUM010002193.1_pt1 | contig 26826 bp, 53 predicted proteins | sample 5559161 | NCBI WGS metagenome assembly JAABUM01 (sample SAMN10711868, study PRJNA513369) | rock metagenome | isolation source: Antarctica rocks | place: Antarctica: Victoria Land, Siegfried Peak nord
TCTCTAGTCACACGCGACTTTTTCCGATCCAATTTACTCTACCGGAGACTACTTGGCATGGCGTCCTGGTGCCGGCCGAAAAGGTGAACGCTTGGCAGCCTCACCTCGGGAGCAATTTGTATTTTGTTTTTCAAGCGCCTCGTCCTCTTTTCAGGGTACCCAGAGACCTATCTGGCGAGGCTGCCTGTGCCGGGCGATCTGATCGGCGCGCTGCTCAGCCGCCTGCGCTCAGACGACGTTTACTTCCAGATCCTGCACTACCCGACGCCTGAACACCGCTCCACCGCGCTTGCGCAGCAGGCGCGCTTTCATGTATCACGATGCAAACCATTGGCCCCGGCCCCGAAAGCACTCTGTCCTGCGTAGAAGCACTCCTCCAGTGCCCTCACACAGTCGGAACGCATGTGCTGCTTGGCACCTTTGGTAGGCACAACGTGCCGACCTGCAACATGACAAACACAACTGATGTAGATGTCAATAAAAGAATTGTTGCAGGCCCCTCGCTCTGCCGCGTCAAGCTGTTCCCCGCGCCGGAGGCGTCGCTAGGCGGCTCGGAATTATTATTATGATGGCCTCTGGCCTACTGTTGCGACCTCCCGGAACTTCACGTCCTTCGCGGCGCGCTCTCCTGCAGGCGGCGCAACTGTATGTGCTGCTGTTCTATGCGCCGGAGGTGCTGCACAATGACGCGGCGCTCATGCGCGTGCTCGTGGACAAGCACTTCGTGGTACGCTTCATCTCATTACTTCTTTCAAACTCCGCACATGATGATTCACACTACAACTCTGAGAAAGTGCTGAAACAAGCAATTCGTCTTTTGGCCTTGGAGAAACGGAACATAGGTATTGAGCGATGCTGCCCGGCTTGCCAGCCTACATCCGATGCCAGTTGGCTGCTCTGGCAGCAATGGGGTGTCGTTGACTTGTCGAGTGTGCAGTACAGTGCAGCCATGATGATCCTCACAGGGAGTTCCTGCCAAGCTCCCAACGAGCGACAACTGCTGATTGGTCTGACCTGCGCCGCGCAGGACAACTGGGTGGTGGCGTGGGCGCCAGGGGCCGCCACCGACCTGGCGTGGGAATGGGCCAACTACAAGGTGCGCATTCAAGTTTAGGGGACTGCAGAGTAGACGAGACAAAGGGGAGCTTGACTTATTGAACCGGGTTTGTCATGTTGTTTGTCATCGAAGTGTGTGAGTGTCTGGCGGAGTCAGGACACCACATTTCTCGCCATCATTTTATACCTCTCAGAAATGCAGGCGGCGCGGACGAAGCTGGGCGCCGTGGCGATGCCAGCGCGCGCTGGGCACCTGGCGGTGGATCGCACCAATGGTCGTCTTTGTATGAGTGCGACTGGGCCTGACGTATCAGTTCAATGCAATGCAGGCGGCGTGGACGGCGCTTGGCGCCGTGGTGACGCCGGCGCGTGCAGAGCCCCTGGCGGCGGATCGCTCGGCAGCTTCATATCAGCGGAGCTTTCTCAGTGTTGTCGCCTGTGACTTGTGCAGGCAGCCAGAACGGCGCTGGGCGCAGTGGCGACGCCGGCACGCGCCGGGCAACTGACGGCAGACTATGCGGCAGCGATGCCAGCGCTGTCCCGCCAGCTGGGCGCTTTTCTTGTAGAGGGACTCGTGCGCGAGGAGTACGTGCTGCAGGTAATTCACTCCGAGACGTCCTCCATTTCAAGATGCTTTGGAAAGCTCATACTGCTGGCGCTGATGTGTCGGCTGGGTCCCATAGCTGGTGAAAGGCATATTCTGCGACCATAACGTTGTGCAGGTGACTTATAACAGGTCGTTGCCGGGCAATTGCCTTTGCCTGGCCTCCACGTCATGCAGCCACGGGCACGGCGACGCAACTTGAAGCATGCAACCTTTCGACTGGACTCTCCACTCAGGACCAGCTGGAACATCCGCACTTGTGAAGCCTGAGCTGTCTGATCAAAGGAGTATCAGAAGCATCATAAACCTGCAGCTTTCCTGTCCAGCACACAACGCGGAGGAGGTGCTGGGGTGCATGCCAGCGAGTAATGGCATCGTGCACACTGGGAAGGAATTTGTAACATTACCTGTCAGTTTAAATTGAGTAACTTGCAATATCACCTGTTTCATTACTCTCTGCAGGTTGCGGAGGAGATGCTGAACCGTTCATGCGCCTCCAAACATCGCGGCGAGGTGGCGCTTATCGACATGACTGGCTAAGAATGGCGCATCATCTGGGTCGCCAGCGGCTCCTTGTTGCGCAGAACACGAGGAGGTGCTGGACTGCCTGCGCGTCAGCTGGCGAGCCGCACATATTTCGTATCAAGAAAATGACTTCAATTCGGTTCACACTTCAGATACCGAGGAGATGTTGCGTCGTCAGCGCCGGACAGTGCAGAAGTCGACATGAATATGTCACTGAGAGTCGGACAGAAAGTCAACTCCTTTGGCATGTCATTACAGAACGCGGAGGAGGTGCTGGACTGCCTGCGGGCACCCAGCATTGCAGCGCAGTGGCTCACTGCTGCGCGACCGCACGGCATCTCCTGATGGCGCCGAGGGAATCATTCTTCAGATGAATCCAGAATCCAGAATTGAATCACTGTTTCCCTCAGCTGAACTCTCTGATGCATTTGCAGCACACGGAGGAGGTGCTGGACTGCCTGCGAGCCTCCAACGTCGCGGTGAGGTGGCTCATGCTGCACGCGACAGCGCGGCACCCGCGCCTCGCGCCCGCGGTGGCCGCCGCCGCCCCGCGTCCCGCCGCCGTCGTTTCCTTCGTCATGGACACCGCGCTGCTGGAGTTCGAGGTGAGATGTTGCAAGTGAATCCTTTTTTAGTTCTTTCTGATTTTGAACCTACACCTAGTGGTGGCCGCCCCCTGCCGCGCTGCCGTCGTGTCCTTCGTCATGGACGTTGCCTTCCTGGATAACGAGGCGGGCTTGGAACGGAAAGCGTGTGTGAACGAGTGCGCTTTGCTGAACTTTTGCACGTCACGCGCTTGTCCTATGCTGTGTCATGGTGTAGTACTGCCAGGGAGAGGCAGGCAACCCCGCTTCTACCATTCCGCACTTCGTTGAGGATCAAACAGGGATCGTCCACCTTGCCACAGCCGCATTGCTGCCGGTATTCAGTCTGTTACGCAAATTTTCGAGGCCTGGACTCATCTTTTGGGACGCAAATTTACTGGGACATGTGCTGAGATCCGGGAAGAGCGGTGAGTGCAGGCGCTGCGCCCTCACCTCGAATTCAACCGTGCATATGTCCCCCAAGAGTCACGTTCCTGAAGTCTGAGCAAAGTCAAGCGCGCGGCTTCTCCGGATGCACAGGGGGCGCAGTGAGTGTGAAGGCGCTGCACCACAGACTCGACCTCACGAAATGTGCAAGGGATCACCTTTCTAACCATGTTTGCAGGTCAAGCGAGTTTACAGTGATCTTCTGGACACTCGAGAGGAGCGGTGGGTGCAGGTGAAGCCGCCTACTTGAAGGACCCTGCACCTGCTGCAGTAAGCGTTGCTCAAGTGCAGCCACACGCAGATCGTGCAACCATTGCACTGCGGTCATGCATTATCACCACGGAAAATCTATACATGATGACAGAACACGCACGTGATGCATGTAATCCCAGACATGTCTGAGAGTGTTCTGCGGTGGTCGCAGGCGCGCGGCGGCGTCGCCGACACGCTGACCGAGCTGTCGGAGTTCTACGGCAGCGACGGCCCCCTGTCGCGGCGGCTGGCGGATGAGAGCCTGGCGCACTGGTTTGTGCACCTGGCCGACCAGGTGCGAACGAACCTGAGCTTCCAGGCCCTAGCTGCAAGCTTTGACGTGGTGGCCTTCATCGTGCTGTGGCCGACCAGGCTCAGGAGCGGATCCTGTGGATGCATACTAGCACCCCGGCTGAGATGGCGTGTGTACTTCGAATGGCTGCGTCTTGTCGAGCTCGACGCCCGTCGAGCTTGACGCATCGTTTGACCACGCAAGTGCGTGTCGGAGACCGCCCCGTCATCGGCGTCGACAAGTTGAGCATCCAATCTTGGGCACCAGGTCGCAGGCTGGCGGGTGCACCCTGGCGGCGGTGGCCGACGAGGCGAGGGCCTCGACATGCACGGCATCCTTTCTGCATCACAGGTTCAAAGTTTCACGGTTCCACCGTCTGTGAGTTGCCCCATCGCAGGTGGAGCATCTGGTGCTGGCCAAGGACGCGGGGCGGCGGGTGCGCTCCCTTGCGGCAGCCCTCGACGAGGCGGAGGGGCACCACGGAGTGGAGGCGTCAGCGCAGGCGCTGCAGCACCTTGCCGCTGCGCGCGCGGGTCTGGCGACAATGGTCCGCCTCGACCATGTCAGGTGTGGGTGTACATTCCGGAATGACTTTCACAACACTGGTATTCGCTCCTGATGATAGGATGGCGCTGCAGCACCTTGCCGCTGCGTGCGCGGGGCTGGCCACCGTGGTCTGCGTTCACCACGTCAGGTGGAGATGCATCCTAAGATTGAAGTTTGTGACAATGTAAGCTCAATAAGATGGTGACATTTCAGCACATTTGGAGGAGGTGCTGGCGGTACTAGGCGCAGTGTCAGCCTGAAAAACATAAAAAGTCAGACTTCTGGACCCTCGCACGCAGAGACAGGTGCTGGCAACGCTGAGCGCGGGGATGGACTCCAATGATTGATTTCTCAACCATTTCTTTCCAACTGTGAACTTCGAGGTTACACGCAGGGAGGAGGTGCTGGCAACGCTGGGCGCTGTGTCGGACTTCTCCTTCTCCTGGGGCCTCATGGACACCTACACCGCCGCGCTGCAGAATCAGGCGAGTTATGGGTTTCCTTTCTCCCGGGGCCTCATGAAACCCTGACCGCTCTGCACTGCCTTACTGATGGTGCCAGGGTGCTGGCCCAGGCGCCTGAACACAGTGACAACAAGCCTGCATCACATCCTCAAATCCAGGGGAGGCGCCGTGCCATGCGGCAGCCCTTTGAGCGTCACAAAAGCCGGCACTGCAGCTGCACTCACCCAGCAGCAAAGACATGAGAAGAACAGGTCCGACACTCACAGCTGGGCGAGCAGCAGTCCGAGCTGACGGCCCGGGCTGCAGCTGCCTATCGCGGATTACTGGTTCTCCGACGACCACGTCAGGCCGAGTACTTGCATGACCACAGGTACGCAGCGACCCGCGGGCGGTGTTGAAGCTGCGCTGCGTGTTTCTGAAGCTGCGCTCGGGACTGGAGCTGCCGCTGCTGCGAGTGGCGCAGGCGGGCGACCCTGCGGCGCCGGCGCTGACTCGCTACTACAGTTCTGCGCTCCTTGCGTATGTGAGGAAGGTTCTGGAGGTGAGACTCCGTACTCGGACGTTCGAAAACCCCAGTATTGATGGGTTGAGCAGGCGCGCGACCCCGCCGCGCATCGCTCGCCCGCTACTTTTCTTTGGCGCTGCTCGCCTTTGTGCACGAAGGAGGTGAAGCTACAGACAGCTGAGGAATAGATTCATGTGCACTGCTAATCTGTAGCCGCAGTGGGGTTATCAGGTATGCAAGGTGGCGCAACGGATATACTCTCCAACACAGGCGATGTCCAACAGCTGGGGCCGGTCTCTGTACTGCCTCATATCTTTACTGCCTCATCTCTGTACTGCCTCATATATGTACTGCCTCATCTCTGTCCTGCCTCATCTCCAAATTTATCTTAGCGGCAAGAAGCCGGCAAGCTGTGGTGCTCGTGGGGCTCTCCACAGCGTCCCCTGTCTTTTGCGCCTTCGAGGAGGACGGTGCTTTCTGCCACGAGGCACACCGGATGCTCCCGCCCGAAGCCGGCACCACACACGCGAATAGTGCCGGCGGCGATCGTGAATTTTCTCGAGAAGCCTTGCGGTGCAGGTGAGCAGAAGCTTCGAAAAGCGCAGCCGTCTTATTGAAACATCCTCTTTCAACATCAGACTGTGGCGCGCCAGTTGTACTGGCGACGGTGACGCAGTTGGTGGACCAGGTAGCGGCGCTGCAGACACCCGAAAAATTCGTGTTACATCTCGCTCTTGTACTGCCAACATGCCACCATTCATATTTCCAGGTGGTGCCTGCGACGGTGATGGAGCTGGTGGACCGGGTGGCGGCGCTGCAGACATCCGAAAAAATCGTGTTACATCTAGCTTTTGTACTGCCAACATGTCACCGTTCATGTTTCCAGGTGGTGCCTGCGACGGTGATGGAGCTGGTGGATCGGGTGGTGGCGCTGCAGGCGGGCGGGCTGGGCCCGCCCGCCGGCAGGCTGCCGGCTGCGGAGCTGAAGGCGCACGCGCGGCTGCCGGCGCGGGCGGAGGTGGCGGCTCTGACGCGCCGCATCGCCGCGCTGGCGCAGGGAATCCTCGCCATGGAAAGGCGCGGAGCTTGACTTGTGCAACCAGATTGAAACTCTACAGAAAGACGAGAAACCTACTGAACAGACGAGAAAATTTCATATGAACAGAGCTCGAGGCGCATGTGCGGCTGCCGGCGCGGGCGGAGGTGGCGGCGTTGACGCGCCGCATCACGGCGCTGGGCCAGGGCATCCTGGCGAGCTTGACTCGCTCAATTTTGAGATGAGGATGAGAACATATAAAAATCGAGAAAGCACATGAAAAATGAGACAGCGGAACTGAAAGTGCACGTGCGGCTGCCGGCGCGGGCGGAGGTGGCGGCCCTGATGCGCCGTGTGGCTGCATCGGCGCAAGCCGTTCTGGCCATGGAACTGCGGGTTTTGTTTCTTTCTTCTTGAAGGTGCAAAGATTGATTGATCAGATGAACGTGCCGCACTGGCGCAGAGCAGGGCATCCTGTTCATGGTTGGGTGTGCTGTAGTGCCCGACAAATCCTCCAGGGGGAGGACAGAGGGGGAGGACGGGAGGAGTTTGTCATTCATAGGTTCTGCTTCGTTCGAAATGGTGGTAGTCAGTTGCGCTGACGGCATTTGTGGGATGTGCAAGAGCAGATCGAGGGCTGCTGGTGTGAAAGCAGCAGCCCTCGCCTCCCCTTGGACCTTCCATTGATATCAGACGCGCAGAGTCTGTGCCAGCGGCATTTGTCAGCGGTGTAGCTGTGATCTGCACCCTCGCAGTTTGGCAGCCAAAGCGTGCTTCAGGGTGCAGGCAGAGCACCAACAGGGTCATGTGCATCATCGGATCATCCGATGCAGCCACTGGAAACTGGCTGTCAACCTTATGTCGCACGCCGCACTGCCTGAAAAGAAAGATGCGTATGCACAGAACCTTGAAAGCTCGTTCCATTCCCGCAGGACCTCATCTGTGTGCTAATCATATGTTTTTTCATTTTAGGACCTTCATGGGCGTCATCGAGATCGACCCGGTGCAGCTGCTGGAGGACGGGCTGCGCTCCGGGGTGGCCCGCCGCATCGCGGGCGCGCTGTCGACGCACCTGCACTTTGCGGCACACCGCGGCCCGCCGCTGGCCGTGGGAAGCAGGAAGGCGGACGGCGCGCCGCCGTCGCTGCGCTCGATGTTTGGCGGCGGCGGCGGCGCTGAGGAGCTGCCCGGCAGGTACAACATCATGAACGAATCCCACTAGAAAGATTACACCGTTCATGACAGCGAGGCCGCTGCTGCGCTCGATGTTTGACGGCGGCGGCGGCGCCTGGGTGCTGCCTGACAGGTGAGTTCCGTGATCTGATACCTGGTCCCTATTCCGGTCAGTGTCACGTGTGATCGTCCCTGGCATGTGCAGCGGCGAGCAGCTGCAGCAGCTGCTAGCGATGCGCAGCCTGTTGCAGGGCTTTTGCGCTGGCACCAAGCCATCACGCTCCACATTTATAGAATGCAGATGTTGAAACTTTGTATGTGGAACAAAACCGGATCACCTTGTACAGGGGCGAGCAGCTGTGGCGTCTGCAGCCGCTGGACGGCACTTTTGCCGGCTTCTGCAGGGCTCCGCAGAACCAAATGCAATGTCATGTGTGCGAAGATCCGTGAGGAACGAAACACAATGGCGCAGGGGCGAGCTGCTGCGGCGGCTGCAGGCGCTGGGCGGCGCGCTGCAGGGCTTCCGCACCGGCTTCGAGGGCGTGCAGGACTACGCCGCGGTGCGGGGCCTGCGCCTGTGGCACCAGGAGTACGCAGCAATCGTCAGGCGCGCCACTGACTGCGCCAGCATCCATTTGGAGGATGTTTGCAGAAGCACAGTGGGTGGCGCATGGGCTAGGCTGCTGTGAGCGGCCTGCACCTGTGAAGTCAGGAGTACACCGCCATCGTTGGGTGCGCCACTTTCTGCGGCAGTTTCCATTTGGGGGATATCTGAACAAGCAATGTGAGGGTGACGCATGGGCTATGCTGCTGCGGCCTGCGCCTGTGAAATCAGGAGTGCGCCGCCATCATCAGGTGCGGTAAGTTGGCATCCGACAAAGCGACAGCCAAACAAAAACCTGGCACAAATCCTTCAAGACGTCGTAAGAACTTCGATACGAGGCGCGGCCTGCGTCTTCGGCACTAGGAATACGCTGCAATCGTCAAGTGCCACTCAATTGAATTTCAAACACAACCACACATGCTGAACGTGCACAGCCAAATAGAGCCGCAGGCCATGCTCGCACATCGCGTCAGCCTCATCTGGATGGACAGAGGCAGACAACGCTTGCACTCCGTGCTTCGTGTCAGGGAGTGTACCGCTTGAAGCACAGAATCTGACATGCAGGACCGCCCTGGAGAAGGAGGTGGCGGCGTCCTTTGCAGAGGTGCCGCAATCGCCTGCGACCTCCGGCCGCGGCGCATCCGCTGTTGCTGCAGGCGTCAAGGTGGGAGTCCACTCAACGCAGCGGATGTTTCTGTCAGCTCCTATACTTTGCTCGTGCCACGCTGTCACCGTGATCAGTCCGGAGTTTGAGACTTTCGGAAACCAGGACTTGACGCTCAATCGTGCATTCAAGCTCGTACGTGCTGCCCAGAGTAGATGGTCTACCAGCAGGCTGTTCCTGGGCCGCTGTGCTGCGCAATCTCGGAGATCACCTCAACACTGATTCTAGAATGTCACATGTTTGTGAACCGTAGTCGGCACCGTCGGCCACCTTCCTGGGCCGCATCTGGTCAACTGAACCATCGTGCCTCGAAACTGCACATCAAGCTCATGTGCCTTGCCTGAACCGGTGCTCCCGGCCACCTTCTTGGGCCGCATCGCATACCAGCTGCTGCACACTTCCAGCGATAAGCTATTTCTGTATGAATCAATGTTCGCTTGTTGTGTTTCCTTGCAGCCGGCGCCGCCCGCCGCCTACCTCGGCCGCGTCGCTTTGCATTTGCGTTGAAATCCTGGCACAAGAGTAAGAGTAGGAAACTCTAGGTTCAAATTTCCTTTCGTTCCTACGCAGCCGGCGCCGCCCGCAACCTTCCTCGGCCGCGTCGCCTCGCAGCTGCTGCGCCTGTCCGACCCGCAGCGCACGTCTCATCATCCCGAGACTTGTTCTTGGAGCGACGCTTCCGGCGGCGAGGCGCTGGGCCTGTCGGAGTTCCGCGCTGCAGGCGGCGCTCTCGGAGCCCTAGGGCTGGCGGCAGTGGATCAGCTGCTCGGCATGCGGGTCCAGCAGGTGGGACTCTCGCTTCGAAGCGAGGTTGCATGAAGATTCTTGTGAGGAACAGTCTGGACCCCCTGCAATACCGGCGCCGGTTTGGGTGATCCAGGGCTGGCGGCGGTGACACCCTGCTCGGCATGGTTCAGCCGGTTGGCTTGCCGAGGTGGGAAGTGAATAGATCTGATGATCACACACACTGTGCTCAGAGCTCGTGCCTGGAGCAGAAACCGCACTGCATGGCATGAAGCATGCAGCGCTCGCATGTCGTGGCCAGTAAGGCGTGCAGGATGCCCATTGCAGGTGCCAGGCACAAGTGAAGTTACCATCTTGCCACATCGACACAGGGCCTGCAGCGCGTGCTGGCAGACGCCGCCGCAGGACTGGACAGCGGCGGCGCCCGCGCCGCTCTGGACGAGTACAGCTCGGCGGCCGCCGCGCCGCCCGGCGCCGGCCGAGATTCTTCTGTTCTGGCGGACTCACCGGCGGCGCGGCCGGTGACGCGCGCGGCGGCGACGGCCGCCGGGAAGCTGCAGCGGCAGCTGGAAGGCCTCGCGGAAGGCCTGGCGGTGGTTGGCGGCGCGCAGCTGCTGCGGCGCCGCCTCGCCCTGGAGCTGCGCCTGCTGTCCACGTGAGTGCGTCAAATATTCAGACAAAGCCAGTGTTGCCAAGGGGCCTTAGAGCCAGCACAGCCACTTGCTGCTGGAGGGGCCTTCAGAGGTGTGCTGGCCAGCGCAAATACTGCAACAGCAGTGTTAGCAGCGGGGCCGTCACAGCAGCAAGCCTGGAGGTGCTCGGCAGATGTTGCAGTAGTGACAGACATATGTGGAACCAAAACCTACCATCTTCAGAATCTTTGTGGCTGCCTGCAGGCTAGAGGGCTCTGACGCAGCGGCGAATGCGCTGGAGGCGAGAGTGGCGGCAGTCACATAAGAACCGTGTCACTCGCTCACTGCACTTTGAGCGATAAGGCAAGCCAGGAGTCGGTGCGCAACTGTCTTGCTCCCAGGCTGGAGGGCTCGGAGGCGGCGGCGGACGCGCTGCAGGCGGTGGGCGTCGCAGCGGCGGCAGCGGCGCAGGCGGCGCTGGCGGAGGCGGGGCCGCTGGCGCCGCCGCCTTCGCTGCTGCAGGGCGACTTCCTGGCGCACCTGACCGCAATGCTGGACCGGGCAGGTGCGGAAACCTGTGCAGAAGTTTTGTCGCATTACGAGCTTGAGACAAGGAGTGGAGCGCCGCCGCCGCCACTGCTGGAGGGCGACTGCCTGGCGCACCTGAGCGCACCTGCCGTCCATGCTGTACTGGGCAGGTGGAATCATTTTTAATGAGTCATTCTCTCTAGGCTTGGTGGAGGAACGTCTTTTCTTCGACACATATGAGTTTGGAATGTAACGAAGTGTTTAGATTAGGTATATGTGGCACTGCAGTTGCCGCCGCCGCTGTTAGAGGGCAACTTCCTGGCGCGCCTGACGTCCACACTGGACCGGGCAGATGTACTCGACCCTACCAAACTCTCAACTGTAGATCAGACTTGTGATACATGTGCGAATACGGGGCACTACTGGGCGACTTTCTGGCGCGTTCAGCTGCAACGCTGCACTAGGCAGCGCCTCAGCCTGCGATCTTTTGCCGGGAGACGGTCCTGAACAGCAGCCGACCTCGATCCCGCGGACTGCTGGTTGCTGTGCTGAACGCATCACAGTGGCACCCGACCATATATACTGCGCCATCTCAGGCCGCCGTGGTTGCCGTGTCCGGAAGTAAAGTTGTCCTGATGTAACAATAGTTTCACATCCTTGTTGTCGCACCTTCATGCCACACACGTTTCTCCAAAAACGGCAGGTCCTCAAGGACGGACTTCTTTGTGCGCAGGCCAGGGCGAAGCCGACGTGAAGGTGTACCTGCGCCCTGTGCCGGCGCCGGCGCTGCCGTCGCTGCTGTTCCTGGCGCTGCATTCGCTGCTGCCTTCGTACGAGCTGGACGGAAGCAGCAGCGGCGGCGGGGAAATAATTCGGCGAAAGGGCGCGTCGGCGCCGGACGGTGCCGCCCTGGCGGCAGGTGTCGCGACGCTGCTGCGCCAGTTTCCGCCGGCATACACTCAGGTGCAGTTCTTTCTTGTCTTGCCCAAAAGAAGGTGAGCATCTAGTGTAGGAACGCTCACTGCTGGCAGCACTGCCCAGCCTGTCGTGCCCGCACAGCATGCATGTTCAGCGCTGCGACGCTGTGAGGGCAGCCAAGCAGAGAGCCAGGTCAGAGGAATCGCGCAGAGGTACAGCTCAGTATGTGCCACACTCATAGGTGCAATACTGAGAATTCTGCAGCAGTTCCGAGTTTGGGCAACCGATGCAAAGCGTCGTTGGCCGCGCAGGCGCTGCTGCGACACTGCGGCGGAGCCCTGCGGGCACACGTGGGCGCGGCCACGGGCGCCGCTGCGGCGGGCCTCGCGGCGGCCGGCGTCGAAGTGGGGCTGTCGCCGGTAAGGGCTGCGCATAGCCCACTTCGAGCCTGCAACACACTTCATACAAAGCTCTAGTCGAGATGACCTGCCATGATGTGTTTCTGAGCATGGCCTGAGGTTGCAGCCCGCCATTGTAAGTAGCCCTTCGTGCATGCTGCCGCCGCTGGAGGCGGCGGCAGCATGCTGGCGGCGCTCCAGCAATGGCGGCAGTGGGGCGCTCTCAGCAAGTCTAGCAGGTGCCGTGAAACAGTCTTGCCGTGATCGCGTGGCATGATGGGAAATGCAAAACCCTGCTGCAGGAGGTAGCGCTGCTGGCGACGTTTCTGCGGCAGCTGGAAGCCGCCGGCGGCGTGCCGCCGGGGGCGCTGCAGCAGCACGTGCCGGGCCTGGTGCTGGAGGCGCACCACCTGGCGGCCCTGTAGTGGAGGAGAGGCGGCCCTGGGGTAGAACAATCGTTGGAAAAAGGTTTCTGCGGCAGCACGTGCCCGGCCTGGAGCTAAGGCGCACCACCTGTCGGCTCTACAGAACCATAAGCGGAGCGAACGGCAGCCCTCTGGTAGAACACATTGCCATAGAAGATGTTGTGTGCTGGAGGCGCAAATACCCGGCAGCCCTGTTGCATGCTCGCCCCGCCGCCGGCCTTTGGTAATATTGGCGACACTTAGAGGAGAAAAAGAGCGAACAGGGCAGTGTGTTCCCCGTCGTGTCTGACAGTGTGTTTCATGTCTGACATGCATGTTTCGGAATTCTAAAGTGGTCGACAGTGAGGAATGTCACAGAATGTCAAAACTTCTTATCACCGCTTCAAGCAGAGCGGTGTGCCATTGGGCTGGAGACCCACCGAAAGATGCAACGTGTGAAGCTGTGACAGGCTCAGCGCCTGCTCGGCAGCCGTTGCCCCGTGCCACATTGTGGCATCAAGGTGCGTCAGCCGCGTCAGTGCCTTCCATTCTTGCACATCTGCGTGCATCAGAGGACACGCAGATGCAACCAAGTCAAAGCTGCATGCTCTGTGTACAGATCCATTGACAAAACGGGCAGGAGTGGGCAGCACACACGAATGCAGCTTTCAGGTGTAACTTGGGCTGCATATAACCTGCGACCGGCCCCGACCAGGCCTCCCGGCTGACGTTGCGGGCTCGAGTAGGACCGGAGAGCGGCAATACTCGGCACGGCTGCGTGCATGGCAGCCAGCAGCAATGCATCTGTAGGTTTGCCAGTCGCCATCTTGGTCACGTGGCGCAGCTCTGACAGCTGCGACAGCGGAAAGGCCGGCTGGACGCCCCTGCAACAGTCGATACAAATAGCTGTAACCATAGCTTGGACGAATGCACGTGTCGTCTGAGATGCGCAACCCACGATACAGGTGACACTGCGAGTGGATGACGAAACACAAGGCGTCAAACCAATGGCAGTGCACTCACTGCAGCTTCAAGCTCTTGAGCGCTGGCTGGACATTCAGCTCTGTGAGCCGCCAATCCCCAAAGGCATGGCTGCCATCCAGGCACAGCTTCTTGCTGCCTGCATGTGCATGACCATGCGTCAGCGAGAGGTCGGCTGTGAGAAATGCCAATAAGTCTTCGATCTCCAAGCCTTCAATCTGAATGATCCAGGCTTGACAACTTCCATTTGGGACGTCAAGTGGGATGCACCAGCGTGCCGGACGTTGTGTACACACCTGGGCATGTGCGCAGCAGGTGCCGCAGCTGAAAGCCGTCTGCAGTCGTGGACGGCATGAGCACATCGATACTCTGGTCGACAAACCTGCGAAACACCTCGACAGGCATCTGGTTTCGGCAAATCAGGCTGCTGCTGTGTGAGGCAGCTGCGGCATCATGAACATGCATGCTTGCCAGACAGTGCTGACGTCCGCGTGCTGAGAAGGTTGGGTCTTATACCGTGTGCAGAGCTGGGATACCAGGCGCAGCCTGCAAAGATCAGGGAAGGTCAGGGAAGGTCTTAGACAAAACCAAAAGATCAGGGAAGGTCTTAGACGAAACCAATGCTTCTCTTGGCGCCTGGCTGTGCAACATGCACTGTGGAGTGAATGCTCATGTTGGAGGGCTGTCGAGAATGTTAGTGTCCTCACGTCGGCGCAGTCTTAAAGCTGGGAGAAGGTGCCAAACCAACGTTCCCGGCCGGGGAAGGGACGGGCCAGAAGTCCGATGCAATCAGCTGTCGAAAGAGCAGCCTCGTCACATCCTCGGGCAGGAACAACAGCGACAGCTGCTCGGTGCTGGCCTCATCGCGGTGCGCCATGGTTGCGCAGCTCATGCGGGTACTGTGAAGCCTTGCAGTGCAAATGTATAGTAGAAACATGCGTATCATGGATGGCTGATTAAGTTTTCACCGCCACAAAATCCGCCGTCAATGATTTAGGTTCTCGTTGGATCAACTTGGTTGATCGAGCCAACTTTCAATCCGTCAACCAACGGCCTGAACTCGACAGCACCCGCGCACGATGAGCGGCGAGGTTGAGACAGACGCAGCCCAGCACATGGCTGCGCTGGGCTTGCAGGGCCAGTTGACCCTAGAGCATGCAGGAGCTCTAGAGCAGTTGCCGCTCACGGTATTGGACCGACTGCTGGAAACCCTGCGAGAGGAAGACCCAACCTTCCCGCCCAGTTTGCCAGCGTGAGATTGACCGGCTGTGTGTTTCGACAAAGCAGAGCTGCATGGCGAACTGGAGCGAGGTTCTGAGGGATTCTGTCGTCATTGTTATCGGTTGTGCAGGCTGCGCCTCGTCTGCAAACGGATCAAGAGAGTTCCGATTGACGCTTTCGAATGTATTCCAGCTGCGCCATCGAGAGCGATTGCACCCACCTGACAAAATCGTCATCGCCGCTGCAGCACCACCGCTAGTCTGCAATTCTGCTCACGCCCTTCACGTCAATCGATTGAGGTGTTGTGTGCGCGTCACAGGTGGCTGGTGGACCGCAGTGTAAAGGACCTCAAGCCCAACAAATGGGTGGATGGTTCTCAGATCCGCCACCTCCTGCGCGCTTTCCCCAGTGCGTCGCAACTCCAGAGTGTTGACTTCTCCCTTGTTCAATTGTGCATGTGCATCGACACGATGCCTGCCATCCATCCTCAATGTCAGTCCACAACGACCGAAGCCTCAGCGCATGCGAGGGCAGAGCAATGACATGCCGGCTGCCTGCTGCTGACAGATTGGGGTGCAGCAGGAGCAACGGCAGCCATACTCTTGTGATTGTGCCTACAGTACTCGTGTGCTAACCGTCTTGCTGCTTCTGCCCGCAGACGCCAAAAGCCTTGTGCTGCGCGGCACGCACGACCTGACCGCCTGGAGCCTGCGGGACTTGACGGCGCATCCCAACCTGCGCGCGCTCACTCTGCCGTACGCGTTTTGTCGCTGCCTGCATTTGACTGCAGGCTGACATGCCTGCAATCCGACCACAGACAGTGCCAGGTCCTGCAACGTCGTTCTATGCTGTGCCGTGCAGGGACGATCACTCCACGCTGCCGCTGAACGATCTAGCAAGCCTCAAGCCGCAGCTCACCAAGCTGCTGACGGGACAGCCGCACCAGAGCCAGATGAACCCGCTACTGGCGGCTGTGACGCAGCTGACTGGCCTGGAGTTGCTGACCGACCAGTGCGCAAATATATTTCTGAGCTTGTATTTTCTGATGCTGTGCCGAGCATCCCGCTGCGCAGCGGGATTTTTCCTGATGCATGCAGAGCACTCCGGTCACCTTTATGGCGCAGATTTAAGCAAACACATGTTTCATTCAGTGAGATCCTGGCTTCAAGTTTCAGGTTCACATGGTATACCCCTGGAAAAGGTGGGACCTTCCTGGAGTTGTAGTTGACCATGTACGGTGTGCTGGCATCAGGAAACACTGAAGTAACCCAAGCGATGTGTTGGAAGTCGGACCGCTGCTCGAATATAAATAAACACATCTTTTGTATTTTGCAGACCTGGGAGGTTTCAGCCGGCTATCACATCTGACGGACCTGGCCACCCTGATCGAGGGGTCCATTTCGGCGTCACATGCGACCAAGCTGCGCAGCGTCAAGACCTTCAAGCTGTGGTGCGTGCTGGAGCTCAGGATCTAGTACCACAAACAATCAGCCGGTCCGCCTGCAGGCAGCTCCTTGTTGCGTTGCGCTGCAGACGCTGCATGCTGTGCGGCCGCACACTTTCCAGGTCCTGTGCATTTGTTTCCTGGTAGTCTGCGTGCTTCCAGGTCTCGTGCGAGGTGCAGGCGGGAGCATGAATCTCGTCACACCAACAGGACGATCGAATTCGATATCTGAACCATCGCCTCCTTCTGCACCTTCCTCAGGTTTGACGCATCGCTGACGCCGCCGACCGAGGAGCATTTCGACCAGTGGCCGACGGACAGGGACTTCCTGCTGAACCTGCACCACGCACACTTCACGGAGCTGCGCCTGATGTCCAGCTTCGACACGCCCTTCGTCGGCTTCATGGCGCCGCCGCAAACCGTCAAGGCAAGTCGGCATGACTGTCTGGCAAGTCCAGACTTTTTTCGTCTACCTAAAAAATATGGCTGCCCGTGTCGGCTTCATGACGCCGGCGCAAACCGTCAAGGCACGTCCAGATGATGTTTGGCTTTTCACATCTGGTTTCTGGCGCCTTGAACATGTTAGGACAGCATTGATGCTGCGTCAGATGTCTCGCCTGTTACATACTGCATGCATCGGCCACATGGTGCGCTGCCCAGTAGCATCGTGAGTAACCAGGCCGAAAAGTTTTCTGCATGTGCTGCAGAAGTCGCTGTTCATCCAAGAGAAAAGCAGAACCGATCCGAGTTTCTCTCAAGTGCTGTCGGTCTTCAAAAAGGTGCGCTGCCTGCAGAGGCTGCATTCGCTCATCGTCAAGGATTGTTGTCAAGGATTGTGAACTCGCCAAATGTATCTGCAATGCCAAGTGCCATGTGCACTGCCGTGCTTCAGCAGACTGCTGTTGAAGACACGATGGCGCTGTTGACGCAGATCTAGGCATTCTCAGCTTGCCAGTCAAATGTCACCCAAACTTTCGAGCCCATCAAGTGCTTTCTCGAGTGCAGCTGCCGGGCCTGTAATACGTGTCTCATGTAGTCACAGCTCGTCAACAAAGTTCCCGGCCTATCCCTGCTGGTTGATGTGTGCCAGCTTGCCGCGCTGCAGCTGCCGGGGCTGTGGAACGTGTCCCGCCTGAGCGGCAGCTGGGCCCGCGTCGCCGCAAACTGGCGCCGCCTCAAACCGCACCTGCAGGACCTCGATGTCCTGCGCTTCCAAGGTGTGCTGATATCTCATGTGTTATTTTTCTTATGTCCGTGTTCCCTGATCTGGAGTATCGACAAATTATCGGTGCAAGAGGCATGAGCAGTGGCCTCATGCGCATGCGGGCCAGGCCTATCTGGCGGCCCACACACCTCCTCTTCACTTGCAGGCTGCATGCAGTCGTCCGATGTCCAGCCAGCGAGCCAGATCTTCTGTATCATCCGGAGCTACTGATGTCCTGCTGATGAGCAGTCTACACCATGAGCTGCAGCTCCCCATGCTGGGTGGTGCGGGGGAGGGCATTGCGGAAGCCGTGGGCGGTTGTCTGGGGTACGTACCTGCGCCGTGACTTCTGCGACGCTGCCAACTCGATAATGCGTTTCCAAAACCCTGCACCTGGCATCCTGCAGGTCCGATGCTGGGCGGCGCGGGCGTTGGCATCGCCGAGGCGGTCGGCGACCGTCTGGGGTACCTGTGCCTCGATTACTGCTTCTCCGCAATCTCGGATGCCGCCGCCATGGCCGCATTCCGTGGCTTGAAGGTGTGTGGAATCCCGCTACTGCCACCCCTGCACTGACGATGTGACGACGGGAGGCGGAACCAGCCTCTCTGGGGGTGCGCAGTGCTGCCGTCTGTACATGACAAGGATCGGTTTGCCCTGCTTTCATCATGTGTCATCTACACGCTGCACCTTGACTACTGAATACAAATGCAACAAAAACGTTTGGAGCACCTTTGCAACATGCTGCAGGTGGCCTACTCGATCGGGCTGCGGGACTGCACCGGCCTGACGGGGGCGTCTTTTGCGGCGCTCGGTCACCTTGCGCCGACGCTGCGCTCGCTGGAGTTTCAGGCCATGGGCAGAGTGATTCCTCTTGGCCCGCCCCTCATTCGAATGGGGTCTGTATGCCTTGTCATGAAAGTCCGGTCTCGATGTTTGTCTTGCAGGGTTGCGTTTCGGTTTTGAAGCTGAAATCTGTCGTTGTCACTGCGTGCTCGTGGCCGCTTGCAGGTGACGGACGAGCACCTGGGTCACATCAGCGGCCTCACCAATCTGGAGGTGATGGTTGTATACGGTCTTGATGCCTGCCGTGCGTTCACATCACGACGTTTTGCGCAACTCGTGGCCACTGCGTTTGTCACGTGATCTAGCAACATCATACGGGTCGTATGCTGACGGGGCAGATGCTGATGCAGATGCTGATGTTTGGCGGCTGCGGGACCTGCAACATCATGTCCTCTCCGGTTTGTCCCCCCAATTTTGCTCGTGGTGCAGCCTGCACCAAGGTGCATGGAGCGTATTGCATACCTCGACGACGCATGCCGCCAGCGCAGCAGCGGTCGCTGTCTCAATGCTTGGAGCCCGCCTTGCTTCAGGCGCTGGCCACGACAGCAGCACGCAGGGAGCCACGAGCCTTGTATGCTGCCGCGTAGGTGTCGGAACTGCACTGTAGGCCAACGTGCTGCTGACCAGATAAAGCGGACCTGCTGTGTTCGCGCAGAATCCGCCGGTTCAGGTCACAAACGCGGGGCTGAGTACGCTGGAGGGCATGTCGCACATGACGCGGCTGCGGCTGACGGTGGCGGAGCCCATCAGCGACGAGGGCCTGGGCCGCCTGTCCAGCATGACGTGCCTGACGACGCTGCTGCTGTCCCACCTGCACAAGGTGACATTCGCGCGGAAAAGGCTGGTTGACGACGCTGCTGCTTTCCCTCCTGCACACGGTGAGACATCGGACTGATGAGGGTGCCATCTGTGCGAGAACTGTTGTTGATCAGCATGGCTCGTTCATGATGCGGGCCTCCAGCGTGCACCTTCCAGTCCTTTTGGATCACAGCTGGAAGCTGGAAGCGGACAGTGGCGCACAGCTGCTCTCCTATCATGGGCCACAGGCACTGGACAGAACGTCATGTCACATTGCCCAGTCGAATTGCCAACTGAGCCGTCATGACGACGCCACATAACGGAGAGAGAGAAAGAAACATTCGCTCCATTGCTTTTGGGTCTGCACACCGACTGCAGGACGCCGGCGCCGGGCCGAGCTGCAGGGCGCGCCGCGCAGCCTGCGCGAATTGCTGCTGCCCACCTCAGCGCCACGTCTAAGATTTTTCAACGTTCACGCCTGTAACACAAACTGCAGGACGCCGGCGCCTCGCTGGTCAAGCTGCAGGGCGCGGCGCGCAGCCTGCAGGAGCTGCTGCTACCCACCTCGGCGCCGGACGCGGCCGCCTTCCTGCCGCCGCTGGCGGCCTTCACGGCTCTGACGCGGCTCACCATCGGCGACGATGAGCACTACGGCGCGCCCCTGCCCCATGGGTACGATTGCCTGGCCTGCTATTCTGCTGTGCTGTGTTTCGCAGATTGCGGCACATGAGTCCGAGGGAGGGACTCAGGCGCTCAAACATCAAATGAAGTTTCAGATGAAGTTCCAATTTTCTCAAAGCCAGGCGCCAACATCAACCGACACCCATTGTCTGGCGCAGTGACCCGGCGGAGCTGTCCGCGCCATGGTGCGAGTTCCAGGGCCTCTCCACCCTTGGCCAACCTCAAGTGCGCCTATTTCCGCAACACCGTTTTTTGGAACTCGCAAACACACGAGGCTTTCCTGTGTTTCGAAACTTGCTATGAAAGCCTCCCCTGCAATCACAGGACATCCACCTTTAGGAGGTTGGCTGCCGTTTTGAAGTGCATCGCCGGCTGCCTGCAGTTGCTGGGCATTCATTTGATCAGCAGCAAATCGAAGAGCTCTATCGTGCCTTATGTCATGTCGATTTTTTTGTTGAATCTGCACGTTGTGAATAGATATCCACGTGCTCCGCTGCTGCCGCCAGGATCCTGACCATCACCAACGCGAACATTGGCGACGATCACCTCGCCGCCGGCCTCGCCGGCATGACCAGTCTCCAGGTGGTTTCATTCCCTTTTTGGAAGCCAGAATGTTTCCTCGTTGGCCTCGCATCACATACTGCATCCGGGAACACAGCATGCGGAAATAAAGCCCTGCCGGCTCAGCGCTGGGCTGGGATGCGCATATGGCGGCCTCGACTGCAGACAGCACCTTCAAGACCTGCGCTGCATCACGCAGCAGCTGCCCTCTGCCACAGTAGTCCTCGTGGTTCACTCTGCATGCTGCAGCTCACACACGAGCAGGAGCTTCTGGGATACCCCAACGTCGCTCTACGGGCGCCGCATCAACGACCCCTGCCTATGTCTCAGAGAATGAAGCCTAGTTCAACCGCTCCCAACATGTTTCAATGCACACAGGAGCTGGAGCTGCTGGGTTGCCCCAACGTGTATGGTCCCGGCCTGGCGGGCGTCGCCTCCGGGGACCTGTTCCGCCGCCTCAAGCTGGACTTTTCCGCCTGTGTCGACGTCGAATATGTGACCCGCGACCTGCTGCCCAGCTGGCAGGGCCTGAGGTATTGCCGAGGACCGTTTTAATTGCTGGTTTCTCTGTCCGCGTGGGAAGCGCTGAGCAGCAGGCATCGTCACTGCCGGCGGCGCTGTCCTGTTTTGCGATGTGCTTTGTAGTCCAGCGGAGCTCCTTGTGTGCTGCCTGGCTGCCGCTGAATCCGGATGACAGGCACAGCATCAACCCTTGCAGACACCCAAGCTGCATGCCACCACCCAACAAGGTGCTGCGAGTCACGCCAGAATGTCCCCTGAAGCGAGCGGTTGCTCAACATGGTAGTGCACTGCAGGGCGCTGGAGCTGGTGCGCATGCCGGGCCTAGGCGACCGGGCGATGGCGTACCTGGGCCAGCACCTGCCGCCGGGCGTCACGCTGCTGAGCCTCGCGGGCCCGCCGCCTCCGCAGCTGCAGCCGGGGGTGCGGCTCGGCCCGTCTGCTGCTCTGCTCAAAGTTCAGGTTTCAGTGCACATGCCCATGCAGGGCTGCTCCCAATCGCCCAGGGGTGTGCGGAGGTCCTTGGCCAGGCTCAGCAGCCAGCTGTACTGCCTGCCAGGACCGCTGTTGAGTTTCAATGTCTCTTCGCTAACAGCGTAATTTGTCACAGGCGATGGAACAGCGCGAGGCGACGTTCAAGATGGTCACCGACGCCGGCGTGCGTGCCTTTGCGCGCAGAGTGCGCGGCCCCTCCCGCCTGCGCCGCCTGCTGCTGCCCGCATGGCCGGGCGTCGGCGATGCCTCGCTCAAGGCGATCGCCCGCAGCGGCCGATTCCCCGAGCTGCTGGTGAGTGATGGCTGATGTCACCTGGATTGACTTGAATAGGTGTATACAGATGGATGTGGGAGGGTAGCGCTTGCCTGGCACGAGGCCGTGGCTCGTAGCCGTTTCTCGATTTCACAAACTCATCCTGCGTCGTGGACTCCAAGGGCCTTCCATGATGCCACCCCCTATCAAAAGCCCGCGGCGTCCTTCCGCTGCCAATATGCCAGAACAATTCCTAGAATACATCGAACTTTTCGCAGGTTTTGGCGGCGGAATTCACTGGTGTCACCGATGATGGCATCCTGCAGATGGTGCGATTTGCGGGTTTCTGGCCCGGCATGCATGTTCATTGCCTGTCCTCCACGCCTGCAGCGTTCATATCAGTGACGCACGCAGAGCGAGAGTGAGGCACACAACCATACTGATGAGCTGCATGCACACTGTCGAACATGCAGAAAAGCTGTGTTTTGGATTTCTCTGCTGCCGACTGCTCTGTACAAGACCTGTACTCTTCATGAATGTTTAGTCTATGACCTGTGGTCAAATTCACATGTGCTGTCCCAGGCAGGCATGCCGTCGCTCCAGGCGCTGAGCGTCATCGGAGCCGCTGGCGTCACCTCGCCTGGAATGCAGGTTCTTGAATACGCCTTTCGGGTGGGAACGTCTGCAAACCGCTGCCCAACTCACATATGTGATTGCCTCGTCATCACGCTTGACCGAGCATCAGCATTGACGTGCCGTCGTGTGAAGCAGAGACGATCGATGGGCAACGGGAGCAGAGCAAATCCGGCAGAACGAATTTCTGCTCGCGTGCAGATGCGCGGGCGCTACATCATGAACACCCGAGACGGCAGCCACAGCTTCCAGCTTTACTAGGCGAGAGCGACTGGCTGCTCCCCATTTCGCGCCTGCTGACAGCTGGTGATTTTAATGCTGCCGGTGGCGGTCCTGCTGATGTTGCATGGACGACCTTAGGACATGTTGAATATCGAGGTGGAGCATGTTGCATGAATTTGCAAGCCTTTTCGTTGTATGTGCGCTACTACTAGAGGGCTGCTGCTAATGCGTTGTTTGCAGCTTTTCTTTGCATCATGCATGTCGCTTTGCTGCTTGATGAATGCTGGCGGCATCTCTGCAAAGAGCGTTTGCGTTGTATGTGCGGTACTACTAGAGGGCTGCTGCTAATGCATTGTTTGCGGCTTTTCTTTGCATCATGCATGTCGCTTTGCTGCTTGATGAATGCTGGCGGCATCTCTGCAAAGAGTGCTAAGTGCTGCTCAGAAGTCACCTTGGTTGGCACGTGGAATTCAAGATCCTTAGGTGGTGTGAATTTGTGTCAGTGGCATGTTTGGCTGGCACTGCCAAATCGCCTGGATGTGCCGCCAATGTGTGCCGTGCAGCGCGGCGGCGGACGTACCAGCAAGCGCATTGCCAAAGCTAAGAAGTTGCCGTCCAGCGCAGGAATGCGTTTTGCTTTAACGCAATGGTGTCTTACGGGGAGTACTTCTCTTCTTGAAAAAGTATCTGTCACCAGAATGCTGCACATCATGCATGGAATGGGCCGCACCCAGATGACATGCAGCATTTCTCATTTTGCTTGTCACAACCCTCCGCCATGACGGTCTGCCCTGTCTAAATTACACATTTTCAGGCTCGCCGCCAGTCCATCCCGCAGGACGCTGCTCTGCTCGAAGCAGCATCCGCATTTGTGAGGATCGACACCTGGGCACCTGGGCATCGACATCAGCCATACGATTGTTGCTTCCGCTCAACGGTTCACATTGACTCGATAGTATCGAGACAAACTTAGTAACGACCGCCCATCGCGATAGGTTGCCGCACCCGAGCTTGCTTCGGGGAATGCGCCAGCTCGCATCTGGAGCCGCTGCGGTGCACTGCAGGCGAGTCGGTGACGCTGCCTAGCACACTGCCTACGTGCTGCTGCGCTTACTATCTGCGCTGCTGCGCTGCAAAAGCAAGTGTTTTCGGCCTGCTGGCCCGCTCTGAGCGACCCATGTACAACTCAAGCGCAGGGTGCCAGGTCGCGCCGCCACCACCGGGCGGATTCTGCGGACGCAGCGCAGCCTCAATGCAGCAGCCCAGCGCACTCAGCACCGTCAAGCACACGGTCCAGCCCTCCGGCACACAGCGCATGCCTTGGCGGAATCCGCTGCTGCCCAGGGCAGCTTCGCAGCGCAACAGCCCGCCGCTGAGATTCCTGCTCTCAAGGAGTGGGCTGTGACGTGCGCTTCGCTGGGCACCGGGCAGCAGATGGTGAGCTACTGCCAAACATATCGTTCGTCAGGCAGCCCATGAACCCGTGCATGTCTGTGATGTCAACAAGATGCTCACAGCCTGCACATTGCACTTACCTTCCAACAGTTTGTCATCCGGGGATCAGAGTGCAAAATCCCATTCAATGACGCACTGCACGCCGCAGGTGGTGTTGCGGAAGGGCGGCATCGACGAGCCGGCGTTTGCGCTTCCGGCTTCCCGCTTCTTGCTGTTCCCGACATCCTTCCACTCCGGCGCGGACTTGGTCAAGCCGCTCGCAGCGGCCCGCTATGAGGAGGTAGGTTTTTCCTGTGCTCTGTGTGCTGGAAAGGGTAATCTCGTCCTTCTCGCAGTATGGAGCCCGGCGAAATTTCTCACTCGCAGCGGCCAGCTCTGAGGAGGTGGGGTTGAAACAGCATGCTGGAGTCTCGACTTGTTGGTGCTCCAGGTTATGACGACTGCAGACAGCCCAGCAAAGAGCGCAGCAGTTGCGTGAGCTGCACAATCTGTCCTGCAGGAGTTGGCGATGGAGCCGAAGGCGCAGACATTGCTGAGTGTCAGCGTCGCGGCGGAGGTGACGGGCGCCTGGACCACGGCGGACCCTGCGGTTGTTTCTGCGCTGGACGACCTGCATGTGTGGACGTCCGGGTACCTCGACAAAAGGTCAGTGAGCATACCTTTCTCCGTGCAAACGCCCGGACTGCAAAGCACCTGGCGGATAGGTGACCTGGAGCTCCTGCATCTACTGGGCTTCGAGAGGACAAGGCTGACGCCCCGCGCCTGGCGATTGAGGCCGCCTGACGTGCGCCCCACAGGCTGCGGTGGCGGCGGAAGCAGCCCATCACTGTGCTGGAACTGCGCTGCCGGCGGCTCGCGGCACCTTTTCAGCTGCACAACTATCCCGAGCTGTGGGGCTGCTTCAGCTGGGTATCGCTGCCGGCTGGAGAGGGTACAAGCTTTGAGACGCTGTGGGCGGACGGCGTCGTGGCGCTGACGGATGGCGACTTTGCGCGGCAGCAGGCGGCGTGCAGGCGAGCCCTGGCGGAACTAGAGGGAGTCACGCAGCTGGAGCTGTGAGCGGGATGCGGATCACGACATTTTCTTGAAGGTCTGATGAAGACACATGACGTCACATAGCCCATGTGGCAGGCGACGCGGTGGGGTGCCGCAGAGGATGGGCCCTGCATGAGCCGCGCAATGTACAACACAGTACGATATGATTTGGTTTCTGACGCAAAAGCTGTGTACATCTGATTGAGTGTCAAGAACCGACTTTGCTGGTAAAATTTTCTGCACACCGGGACCCGCCAGTCGTACTCGGTCTAGAGTCCTCCAATCGCGCGCGATGGAACTACGACACCCACCCTCGCATACTCTTCGTGCGTGTGCAGTCACTGCTTGATTTGATGCTGCCTAACGCGTCGTGGCTAGATAATGGCCGCGCCTCAGCCGTCTAAGGCGTCAAAACAGGCATTGCCGCAATTTCAGCATTCGATCGCCACTGACCAGGAACTGGAGCAGAAGCTAGCCGAGCCGGGAATCAAAGGTGCGCACGATCTTTTTGTGATGCAAGGCGTACTTAAAACAAATTCAAACAGCCGTGAATTAGTTTGCTTGCTGTCGAGCAATCAGTGGTTGATGGGCTGCTTCATAGTTGTGGAGCTCCATTCCTGGGCGGGTCCATGCAAAGCCGTTGTTAACGCATTCAGAAGGCTTCACTTCGAATATCAAGATGAGGCTGTGCTGCAGTTCATATCGGTAAGCGCGGTTCCAGCTTGAATGCGGACAGAGCATGCGCCGCAAGTTGCACCCGTTCACACTCCGTTAAGACCGTGCAATTGAATGCAGGTCGACGCTGACAAGTGCACGCTAGTTGAGGAGGCAAAACAGCATGCGAATCATTGCGCACCGAAGTTTCTGGTGTACAAGGTGCGTGCATCGTCCGCCTTCTGCCGCCGAGACCGGCCATGTCTGTTCTGCTGGCGGCACCCATTTGACATCTGCGAACGACCTGACGCAAACTTGACACACAGTTCACGTTGTATGCAGAACGGCATCCTGAAGAAAAACGTTGATGGCGCCAACTCGCCGGCGGTTGAAGAGGCAATCAAGGCGTCACTGGCAGAGGACTTGGATCCAACCCAGAGCTTGCGGGTGCTTTCGCATTAAGTGGCGTCACATTGATGCAGCATGCATGGTGCTTAGCTGGGTATATCAAGGCCCAGATTTTCCATTTTGATGCCGATGGTGGTTTCCCAGAGGCCTGCGCCGCTGCTGCTGCACAGGAAACTGTGGAGAATCCTTTCGCAGCCGCAATCGCAGCCCGCGGTGCGGCCGCGCCAGCAACACAACGTGAGGCGCCAAAGGGGGAGTTCAAGCAGCTGCTGGCGGCGGTGGCGTCGGAAGGGGCAGAGGCTCCACTGGGCTCTGCAGCCCGAGCTGTGGGACCCTAGGGATTGAGAGCTTTCGAAGCACTCTTTCAAGCCCATGCAAAGGACAGTACGGCCCACATATCAAGCAGTCAAAATTGGATGAAGGACCGACACTGAAAAGGCAATCTTTCAATTTTCTGATTGACATTAGTTCCAAATGTAATATGTCATGGTGCACTGCAATTCGCTTCGTGACTGCAACGATATTCAGCGTATCTGCCGCGCTCCATTTCCAGGCTCAGGATCTGCCCTCCTCTCGTCACACTCCCGCCACTCTGCCTCACCCCAAAACTGGAACTGCCGCACAGCCTGTAGCGCAGCAGCCCTGTGCCGTGCCTCTTGCCGGTACAGAACGTGATATCTGTATTGCCGGAAACGAAACCTACGGCCGGTACGGAATAGAAAAGTCGTACGCTTTGCCTGGCTTGGCGCACTCGTAGGCGCACTGCCGCCGGCAGCCGCGCAGCACCCTCTCCTGCGCCTTACCGCTGACCTTGAACCCTAGCTCCTCCCGGCTCTCCGATGTGTACGCCGCCAGCCCGGCCTAAATGTCAGAAAATCCGTCGATTCATAGGTTTTCTTTCTGCAGCAGAAAATGTGGTAAGCGGGAGCAGCAGGGATGAGGAACACCTTCTTTCGGTGTGATTTGCTCGCAGATTCAATCACAGGACAAGTGTCTGATCTCCAGAGTCCCCAGCGTACCGACGCATACCTCACAGGCGGTG
>JAABUM010002194.1_pt1 | contig 26802 bp, 24 predicted proteins | sample 5559161 | NCBI WGS metagenome assembly JAABUM01 (sample SAMN10711868, study PRJNA513369) | rock metagenome | isolation source: Antarctica rocks | place: Antarctica: Victoria Land, Siegfried Peak nord
CGTCTATGCCGAAGGCCGCGACGGGCCGGCCAACCACAATCGCCTCTGCGTCAAGGGCCGCTTCGGCTTCGACTACATCCAGCATCCGCATCGGCTGACGAAGCCGCTGATCCGGCTGGACAATGCCATGAAGGACGCCAACGATCAGGTCGATCCGGCGAACCCGTGGACGCATTTTCGCGAGGCTACCTGGGAAGAGGCCCTCGACGTTGCCGCGCGCGGGCTCGTCGACATCCGCGACACGCACGGGCCGAAGGCGCTCGCCGGCTTCGGCTCCGCCAAGGGCTCCAACGAAGAAGCCTACCTGCTTCAGAAACTGGTGCGGACGGGCTTCGGGGCCAACAACGTCGACCATTGCACCAGGCTATGCCACGCCTCCTCGGTTGCAGCCCTGATGGAGGGGCTCAACTCGGGCGCCGTCTCGGCCCCGTTCGCGGCGGCGCTCGATGCCGAAGTCATCGTGGTGATCGGGGCCAATCCCACGGTCAACCACCCGGTCGCGGCGACCTTCATCAAGAATGCCGCCAAACGCGGCGCGAAACTCATCGTCATCGATCCACGACGTCAAGGGCTCTCGCGCCACGCTACGCATCATCTGGCGTTCAAGCCGGGCAGCGATGTCGCGCTGCTCAACGCCATGCTGCACACCATCATCACCGAAGGGCTGACCGACCAGCAATATATCGCCGGCTACACGGAAGGGTTCGAGAAGCTGAAGGAGCGGATCGTGGACTTCCCGCCCGAGGCGATGGCGGCGGTCTGCGGCATTCCGGCCGAGGTCATCAAGGAGGTCGCGCGAACCTACGCCACCTCGCGGGCATCCATCATCTTCTGGGGCATGGGCATCAGCCAGCATGTCCACGGTACCGACAATGCGCGTTGCCTGATCGCTCTGGCCTTGGTGACCGGTCAGGTGGGACGACCCGGAACCGGTCTGCACCCCTTGCGGGGCCAGAACAACGTCCAAGGGGCATCTGACGCCGGGCTGATCCCGATGTTCTTGCCCGACTACCAGCCGGTCGAGAAGGCCGGGGTGACCGAGCTGTTCGAGGAGTTCTGGGGCCAGTCGCTGGAGCACAAGCGCGGTCTCACCGTTGTCGAGATCATGCGCGCCATCCATGCCGGCGAGATCAAGGGCATGTACATCGAGGGCGAGAACCCGGCGATGTCCGACCCTGACCTGCGCCATGCCCGCGAGGCGCTGGCCATGCTCGACCACTTGGTCGTGCAGGATCTCTTCGTGACCGAGACGGCCTTCCATGCCGACGTGATCCTGCCGGCTTCCGCCTTTGCCGAGAAGGTCGGCACCTTCACCAACACCGACCGGCGCGTACAGCTCGCGCGCCAGGTCGTGAAGCCGCCCGGTGATGCGCGGCAGGATCTCTGGATCATCACCGAGGTGGGCAAGCGGATGGGGCTCGATTGGACGTACACCGGTCCGGCCGATGTCTTCGCCGAGATGACGCAAGTGATGCCCTCGCTGAACAACATCACCTGGGAACGCCTGGAGCGGGAAGGCGCCGTGACCTACCCGGTCGACGCCCCCGACAAGCCGGGCAACGAGATCATCTTCTCGGCCGGGTTCCCGACCGAAAGCGGCCGCGGCAAGATCGTCCCGGCCAACGTGCTGCCGCCGGACGAAATCCCGGATACCGAATATCCGATGGTGCTTTCGACCGGCCGCGTGCTGGAACACTGGCACACTGGCTCGATGACGCGCCGCTCCGGCGTGCTGGACCAGATCGAGCCCGAGGCCGTGGCCTTCATGTCGCCCAAGGACATGCGGCGCATGTCACTGTTCCCGGGAGACTTCATCCGGCTCGAAACCCGCCGCGGCGCCGTCGAGGTGAAGGTCCGGGCCGATCGCGACGTGCCGGAGAACATGGTATTCATGCCGTTCTGCTACGCGGAAGCGGCCGCCAACCTGCTCACCAACCCGGCGCTCGACCCCTTCGGCCTGATCCCCGAGTTCAAATTCTGCGCCGTCCGGGCGAATCGAGCGGAGCTGCGGACGGCGGCGGAATGACCGGGCGCGTCGTCATCGACGCCCTCGCGCGTGAAGGCCGCCACCGATGACGCAGGAGGTCGGCGTTGGGAGGACCGGTGCCGACCGGCCGGCCGAACCGGCGCAAGGGCGCGTCGGATGATTGAGCCGACCTATGGGATTCTCCTGGCGGGTGGCCTGTCGCGGCGCATGGGCGGGGGCGACAAGACCCTGCGCGCGATCGGCGGCAGGTCGATCCTCGGCCGCGTAGCCGATATCCTGGGGCCGCAATGCACCGGCCTCGTGCTCAACGCGAACGGCGATCCGCAACGCTTCGCATCCTTCGGACTTCCGGTCGTGGCCGACGACGTGCCGGGCTTCGCGGGCCCCCTCGCAGGCATCCTGGCCGGCCTCGATTGGCTGGCGCAAAAAGCCCCCGGGGTCGTGTGGGCCGTCAGCGTCGCCGGCGACACCCCGTTCATACCGGCCGATCTCGTCGTCCGCCTGCATGCCGAGCGGTCCGCCGCCGAGGCGCAACTGGCCTGCGCGGCGTCTGCCGGCCGCACCCACCCGGTGGTCGGGCTCTGGCCGGTCGCGCTGAGGCACGATCTCCGCGCCTTCCTGGTCGACGAAGGACAGCACAAGGTCGGCAGCTTCACGGCCCGGTACCGCCGGGCCGAGGTCGCGTGGCCGGATGCGCCCTACGACCCCTTCTTCAACGCCAACGCGCCACAGGATATCGATGAGGCAGACGCCATAGCGCGGCGTCTCGCGGAACACGGATCGTGACTCCCGGGGCGCTCTCGCGAGGGCGTCAGCGCACGCCTTTCCGCACGCGGAAAACCAGCAGATCGCCTCGGTGTTCTCGGCTGTCGAGCACGTCGCCGGTCTCGCGCAGCAGGTTCGGAATGTCGATCCGTGCCAGCGGGTCGGTGCATTCGACGATGATGGTGTCTCCCGACGCGGCTGCAGCCAGCGCCTTGCGGGTCCTCAAGGCCGGCAGCGGGCATTTCAGGCCTCTCAAGTTCAAGGTTGTCTCGGTCATCGTGACGTCGGTGTTCCTGTTGCAGCGCCGGGGAGCCGGGCGAGCGACGCGTCGGCAGGTCGCTCGACGGGACGGAGGCTCCGGTCCGGCGGCGAGGCGCCTGGACCATCGTTGGATCCGCGGCGGAGGATCGGCATGAAGGTGCTGGGGATCTCGGGTTGGAGCGGGTCCGGCAAGACGGTGCTGATCACGCGACTGATCCCGCTCTTGATGGCTCGCGGCCTCCAGGTCGCAACCATCAAGCACGCCCACCACGCGTTCGACATCGACGTACCGGGCAAGGACTCCTTCGAGCACCGCGCAGCCGGGGCGAGCGAAGTCATCATATCGTCGGCGCGGCGCTCGGCGCAAATCAAGGAATTGCGCGGCGCGCCAGAGCCTCGGCTCACGGATCTTCTGCGCAGGCTTTCCCCTTGCGATCTGGTCCTGGTGGAAGGGTTCAAGGGAGACGCGCATCCCAAGCTCGAAGTGTTCCGATCGGCCACGGGGCGCTCGCCCCTGCACCCGACCGACGCCTCGGTCGTGGCGATCGCGTCCGATGACGCTTTCCCGGAAGCGGGCCTGCCTTGGGCTCAGATCGACGACATCGAGGGGATCGCAGAGCTCGTGATGGAGCACGCGCGAACGGTCGGCGAGGTCCTGGGGAGGCTGGAACCGGATGGCGCAACTCAGTGACGATTGTTTCGCCTTCGGCGGACCCATGATGTCGATCGAGGAAGCCGTGGTCCTGATCACGGCGCGCGTCGACCCGGTCACGGCTGCCGAGACCCTGGCTCTGGCCCAAGCCGATGGGCGCGTGCTCGCGCAAGACGTGCGCGCCGAGATGGCGCTGCCGCACTTCGACAATTCGGCCGTCGATGGCTGGGCGGTGGCCTTCGCCGACATCGACCTCGAGGGCGAGACCAGGCTGCCGGTCCGCGGCCGCATCGCCGCGGGCGGATCGGCCGAGGGCGTCGCTGCGGGAGGCTGCGCGGTCCGCGTGTTCACCGGCGCACCGCTCCCGGCAGCTGCCGATACGGTCTTCATGCAGGAAGACGTGGTGCGGCAGGCCGACGAGGTCGTGCTGCCGCCCGGGCTGAAACGCGGCGCGAATGTGCGCCGTGCCGGCGAGGACGTCGCCCGGGGCTCGCTCGTTATGCCGGCCGGGAGGCGCCTCCGGCCTCAGGACCTCGCGCTCGCGTCGGCCCTCGGCCGGATGGGCCTCCCGGTCCGCACCCGTTTGCGCGTCGCCCTGCTCTCGAACGGCGACGAAGTGCAGGAACCGGGGACACCGCTCCGGTCGGGCGCGATCTATGACGCCAATCGGGTGATGCTCCGCGCAATGTTGGAGCGCGCCGGGGCCAGGGTCACGGACCTCGGCATCTTCGGCGACGATCGCGACGCTTTGCGGGACAGCCTCGTCGATGCCGCGCGCCACCACGACCTCCTCGTCACGTCGGGCGGCGTCTCCACGGGAGAGGAAGACCACGTCAAGGCTGCCGTGGAGGCGGCAGGAAGCCTCGTGTTCTGGCGCATCGGCATCAAGCCGGGACGGCCGGTCGCCATGGGCGTGATCCGGGGGACGCCTCTCCTCGGCCTCCCCGGCAATCCCGTCGCCGCCTTCGTGACCTTCTGTTACGTGGTTCGCCCGGTGCTCGACCGCTTGGCCGGAGCCTTGCCCCAGGCGCCCCTGAGCCTGCCGGTCGCGCTCGCCTTCGATTACCGGAAAAAATTGGGCCGGCGGGAGTTCGTGCGCGTCAATCTCGAATCCCGTGCCGATGGCGGCCTCGTGGCGCGTCAGTTCCCCAAGATAGGAGCTGGCGTCGTCACGTCTCTGACGGAAGCGGACGGGCTCGTCGTGCTGGCCGAGGACTTCGAATCCATCGAAACCGGCACCATCGTGCCATTTGTCCCTTTCGCGTCCCTACTGTGATGCGGCCAAGCCTGTCGAGGCCAAGGAAAACCCGATGCTCGATCGTCGCTTGACGCTGATCCTCAGTCTGGCGCTGCTTGTCACGGCTCCTCTCGTTGCGTCCGCGCAGAGCAGGTCCATCGTGGTGGCTTCGACCACCTCTACCGAGCAGTCCGGCTTGTTCGGTCACCTGCTGCCCGCCTTCACGGCGAAGACCGGCATCGAAGTCAAAGTGGTGGCGGTCGGGACCGGGCAAGCCCTCGACGTCGGGCGGCGCGGGGACGCCGATGTGGTGCTCGTGCACGACAGGGCGGCTGAAGAGAAGTTCATGGCCGAGCGGCAGGGCGTCCGGCGCTACGACGTGATGTACAACGACTTCGTCGTCGTCGGCCCGAGCGGCGACCCGGCCCACGTGAGAGGTAAGGACGTGCTGGCGGCCTTTGCCAAGATCGCCGCCGAAAAGGCTCCGTTCATCTCCCGCGGCGATCGTTCGGGCACCAACGCGGCCGAACTCCGGTACTGGAAAGAGGCTGGCATCTCCCCCGCAGGCGATTGGTACAAGGAAATCGGCCAGGGCATGGGGCCGGCGCTCAACGCCGCTTCGGCCACGGACGCCTACACGCTCTCGGACCGCGGCACGTGGCTGTCCTTCAGGAATCGGGGCGACCTGACGGTCCTGGTGGAAGGCGACGGGCGCCTCTTCAATCAGTACGGGGTCATGCTGGTCGATCCGGAGAAGCACCCGCAGGTGAAAGCGAAGGAGGGGCAGGCCTTCATCGACTGGCTCGTCTCCTCCGAAGGGCAGAATACGATCGCGCGCTACGAGATCGAAGGCGAGCAGCTGTTTTTTCCGGACGCGAACGCTGCGCCGCATTCGTGACCGGGGCGCGCGGTTCAGCTATGCCGCGTCCAGCCTTCGACAGCGAAGGCCGTCGCACTGACGACCAGGCTGAGGCCGATCAGGACGAGACCGAGCGCCAGGGCCAAGGGCAGGTCGCCCTTGCTTGTTTCGAGCGCGACGGCGGTCGTCATGGTGCGGGTGAACCCGCGAATGTTGCCGCCCACGATCAGGATCGCGCCGACTTCGGACACCGCACGCCCGAAAGCCGCGAGAAAGGCCGTCAGCAACACGCCGCGGCCCATGCGAAGCAGCTCCAGTCCGACTCTCGCCCGAGACGCTCCGTCCATGAGCAGCGCATCACCGTAGTCGCGCCAAAGCGGTATCAGCCCGCGATGGACCAGCGCGACCACGATGGGAAGGGCGAGGACGCTTTGGGCAAGGATCATGGCGTCCGGGGTGAACAACATGCCCAAACTGCCAAGCGGGCCGGAATGCGACAGGACAAGATAGAGGATGAGCCCGACTACGACGGGTGGCAGCCCGAGCAGCGCGTTCGTGATCACGACGAGCGCTTGGCGTCCGCGGATCTTTGCTACCACCAGCGACGCTCCGAGAGGCGCACCGATGAGGAACCCGACTACAGCGGCCGACAGGCTCACCCTCACGGACAAGGCGAGGATCCCGACCAGCTCCGGGTCGACGTGGCCGACCAATCGGACCGCGTGGAGGAGAGAGCGACCGAAACCGATCATCCGTGGAGGTCGGATGCCGTGATCGCGAGGGCAGGTATCGCGTCTGCCCCGGCGCTTGCTGCGATTCCGAGCGGGAAGCGCGCCGGTCGGTCGAGCAGACCTCTAGCCTTTGCGAGAGCTGTCGATCGGCGCTTTCTGTCCGATCACATCGGGGGCCGGGCCGTCGGGCAGGTCCTCGGTCTTGTTCTGCTGGTACTTCGTGCTTTCCGGCGGGTTGCCCGAAATACCGTCCTTGATGCGACCGTCCTGGCCGCCCGCGGGCTCCTTGTCGGGGTCCAATCTCTTGTCCAAATGACCCATATCGGTTCTCCAACGCCCAGACGCCCGTGTCACCGAGGTCAATCTTCAAGGAGGGCGTTGGTTGCGGGCCGGCGGCCGTCCCGGTCCACGAAGGCCCGATGCGGCCGGGCCTGCCGGGACCGGGCACGGAAAGAGGCGGGCATGATCGCCATTCTCGGAGAGATCGGGTTCGTCGGCCTCGATTGCCGATCGCCGAGGGGGCTCCATGCCGGATGACCGAAAACGCCACCGCCCGACGCGGGCCGACGTTCGCATGCGGGGCTTCGCCGACCGCGTGTCGGTCGAGCAGGCGACGCGCTGGATCGACGCCCAAGCGCGGATCCTGGCAGACGAGGAGATCGACGTCGCCGATGGAGCAGGGCGCGTGCTCGCCCTGGCGGTCACGACCAAGCGCGATCTTCCCTCGGAGGACCGTGCCGGCGAGGACGGCTATGCGATCCGGGCCGGCGAGACCATCGGGGCGGGAGACTACAACCCGCTGCCGTTCGTGCTTGGATCCCCGGACCGCGCCCTGCCTCCGGGCGCTGCGGTGCCCATCGTCTCAGGTGCGGCTCTTCCGGCCGGATCGGATGCGGTGTTGCCGTTCGAAGCCGCCCAGCCGAACCACGGCATGCTGGAGATCTACGCTGCTGTTGCACCTGGAAGCGGGGTGGAGCGGCGAGCCCGGCAGGCCGCGGCCGGCACGGTGCTGATCGAGAAAGGCCGTCGCCTCCACGCGCAAGACCTCGGCCTTATCGCCTCGATCGGCCTCGGTCGAGTCCGCGCCGTCAGGCAACCGCGTATCGTGCTGATCTCGGCCGGCCCGAAAACGAGCGGCGGCTGCGAGGAGCAGGATGCCGACGAGCCGATGCTGCGCACACTGGTCCGCCGCGACGGCGGCGTGGTGGTGCATGCCGTGGCTCAGGCCGGCACGCGCGCCGCGATGGTCCAAGCGATGACGACACGCGAAGCGGACGCCGTTCTCGTGGCCGGGCGGACCGGGACGGGAGTCGACGATGAAGCCCCGATGGCCCTCGCCGAGGCCGGCGAGCTGGCGATCCACGGCGTCGCCTTGCGGCCCGGCGGGTCTGCCGGGATGGGTCTGGTGCGAGGCACGCCCGTCGTTCTCCTGCCGGGTGATCCGCTTGCCTGCCTGTGTGCCTATGAGATGATCGCAGGGCGGCTCGTTCGGAGCCTGGGAGGCCTCGACCCCGAGCCGCGCGACCGATGCCGCGTGGTCGAGGTCGGGCGCAAGATCGTGTCGGCCGTGGGTCTCGTCGACATCTGCCAGGTCCGTCTTGTGGGGGATCGCGCGGAGCCCGTCGGCTCAGGCGAGTCGGTTGGGCTGCTGCCCGCGGTTCGGGGCGACGGGTTCGTCGCCGTTCCAGCCCCGATGGAGGGCTACGCGCCGGGTGCGCGGGTCGTCATGTACGCCTATGGGGAAGCCGGCACGGCCGGTCGCAACGGGGAGCGGGAGAGGTGACCGAGGATTTGAGGACCGCGTTGCGTCAGGCTGCGCGACAGGAACAGTTCCTCGAGGTCATCGATCGCGACGAGGCCGAGGCGCGCTTCCAGCGGCATATCAGGATGGCTCCGCTCGGCGAGGAAACCGTGGAGTTGGCGCAGGCTCTCGGCCGCGTGCTGGCGCGCGATGTCCTCGCTGCGGTCGACGTCCCCGGCTTCGATCGGGCGAGCGTCGACGGCTTCGCGGTTCGCGCATCCGATACCGCTGGCGCCTCCGACGATGCGCCCCGCGTGGTTTCACTCAGCGCCGAGATCCTGACACCCGGCGTCGAGCCGGCCATTGCGCTCGGAGAGGCGACCGCGACCGTCATCGCCACCGGCGGCATGATCCCGCGGGGCGCCGACGCCGTCGTCATGGTCGAACATACCGAGGCGTGCGAAGACGACCGCGGCCTCGTCGTCGAGATCCGGCGCCCCGCCGTACCGGGCCAGTTCATCCAGGCCGCCGGTTTCGACATGGCGCGCGGCGAGACCGTCTTGCGCGCCGGTCAGATGCTGACCTCGCGGGAGATCGGGGCATTGGCGGCCATCGGCCTCGCTGAGGCCTGGGTCTGGCGCAAGCCCCGAGTGGCCATCTTCTCGACGGGGGACGAACTCGTCGCACCCGGCGATCCCATGAGGGTGGGGCATGTCTACGATTCCAACGCCGCCATCCTGGCCGCCACGGTCGAGGAACTCGGTGGCGTGCCGGTCAGACTCGGCATCGCCCGCGACGACGAAGCCGAACTGACGGCGCTGCTGCAAAAGGCGCTCACCTGCGACATCGTGCTTTTGTCCGGCGGGACCTCGAAGGGCGCGGGCGACTTGGCCTACCGGGTCGTGAGCCGGCTCGACGACCCCGGCGTCGTGGTGCACGGGGCGGCGCTGAAACCCGGCAAGCCCATCTGCCTCGCACTATCGCAGGGCAAGCCCGTCGTGGTGCTCCCGGGTTTTCCGACCTCGGCGATCTTCACCTTCCATGAATTCGTGGCGCCGGTGATCCGCGCTTTCGCAGGCCGCCCACGCGAGCGGCGCGAGACCCTGCCGGCGGTGCTGCCCATGCGCATAGCCTCCGAGCGTGGCCGCACCGAATACGTGCTGGCGTCTCTCGTCGCGGACGAGGGCGGTGGCCTCGCGGCCTATCCGACCCCCAAGGGGTCCGGCGCCGTCACGGCTTTCGGCCAGGCGGACGGCTTCTTCACGGTGGCGTCGCAAACCGAAACCGTGCCGGCGGGAACGATGGTCGATGTCGCGCTGATCGGGGCGGGTCACAGGCTGGCGGATCTCGTCGTGATCGGCAGCCATTGCGTCGGGCTCGACATGCTGGTCGGCAGGCTCATGGCGGAGGTTGTTCTCGTCAAAGCGCTGTCGGTCGGCAGCATGGGTGGCCTCGCGGCGGCCAAGCGCGGCGAATGCGACATCGCGGGCATTCACCTGATGGACCCCGCGACGGGCGACTACAACCGGCCTTTCCTGACCGAGACGCTCGAACTCGTTCCCGGGTACGGGCGGATGCAAGGCATCGTGTTCAGACGCGGAGATGCCCGCTTCGAGACGCCGTCGCCCGCTGCATCGCTGGCGGCGGTGCTCGCCGATCCCACCTGCCTGATGATCAATCGCAACGCGGGCAGCGGTACGCGGATCGTCATCGACCGCCTGCTCAACGGCGTTCGCCCGGCGGGCTACTCCCACCAGGCCAAGTCGCACAACGCGGTGGCGGTGGCGGTGGCGCAAGCGCGGGCCGATTGGGGCGTGGCCATCGAGACCGTGAGCCGTCAGTACGGTCTCGGTTTTCTGCCGGTGCAACCGGAGCGCTACGACTTCGTGATTCCCAAGAGCCGCATCGATCGCGCGCCCGTTCGTCGGTTCCTCGAGCTCCTGCGGGACGACGCGATACGCGCGCGGCTTGCGGAACTCGGATTCGAGTCTTGACGAGTCTGTGCGACACGGATCGTGCTTGGTGATGCGGGGCCGCGATCTCGGCTTCGTGGCGGCCTTTGCGGTTCTCGAGTCGTCGCCAACCCCGGCTCACCGATCGGCTCTGCGGCCAACGATGTGGTCGCCCAGTTGCTCGCGTCGCTCTGTGACATCCGAACCGGCCAGGATCCGTGCTAGAGGGGCGCACCGAGCTTCGTTGCTCGACCGTACTGTCCCGGTCCGTCGCGTCGTCAGCGGCTCGGGACGTCGCCCAGGCGAAAGAACTGCATCATGCTGATCGGCGTACCGAAAGAGGTCAAGGACAACGAGTTCCGGGTCGGGCTGATCCCGTCCTCCGTGAGCGAGTTGGTCCATCATGGTCATCGGGTCATGGTGGAAGCGGGCGCGGGGCTCGGGGCCGGGCTGCCGGACGCGGATTACGAGGCCGCGGGCGCTTTGCTGGTGCCGGAACCGAGCAGGATTTTCGCCGAAGCCGAGATGATCGTGAAGGTCAAGGAACCCTCGGGGAGCGAGCGCGGCCGGCTCCGGCCCGGCCAGATCCTGTTCACTTACCTGCATCTGGCACCGGATGCCGAACAAACGCGCGACCTCGTGGGGTCGGGCGCGGTCTGCATCGCCTACGAGACCGTGACGTCGCGGCTCGGCACCCTGCCGCTGCTCACGCCCATGTCGGAGGTCGCCGGGCGGCTCGCTCCGCAGGTCGGCGCCCATTGCCTCGAAAAAGCGCAAGGCGGGCGCGGCATCCTGCTCGGTGGGGTGCCGGGCGTGCCGGCCGCCGAGGTCGTGATCCTGGGCGGGGGCGTGTCGGGCAGCCACGCCGCCACGATCGCGGTCGGCATGGGCGCACGGGTCACGGTGGTGGACCGCTCGGCCGACACGTTGAAGCGGCTCGCGGTCCATTTCGGCAACGCGGTCTCGACCGTGTTCTCGACGCGCGCCGCCATAGCTGAACTGGTGCGCCACGCCGACCTACTCATCGGCACCGTGCTGGTGCCGGGTGCGGCGGCACCGAAACTCGTCACTCGCGACATGGTCCGGACCATGAAACCCGGCGCCGTCATCGTCGACGTCGCGATCGACCAGGGCGGCTGCGTCGAGACTTCACATGCCACGACCCATTCGGACCCGACCTACGAGGTCGACGGCGTGGTGCATTATTGTGTCTCCAACATGCCGGGCGCGGTCGCCCGGACCTCGACCTTCGCGCTCAATGCCGTGACACTGCCCTTTGCCTTGGCGCTGGCCGACAAGGGTTGGCGCGCGGCGCTGCGGGACGACCCACATCTCAAGAACGGTCTCAATGTTTGCGGCGGCCATGTCACCTGCCGGCCGGTCGCCGAAACGCGCGAGTTGCCGTTCGTGGACCCTGACAGCTTGATCGACCAGGGCATCGGGTGACGCTGCAGAGCAGTTAGCTGCCGCAAAGCCGCTCGCGCCGCCGCGGTCGAGGGCTCCCTGGCGTTTTGTCGCCGAACACGAGGCCGAGGGCCGCGAGTCCGAGGCCGGTGACGCTCGTCTTCGCATGTCCATGGATCGTGCTGGAGGCACGACCACCAGCCGAGCCCGTGACGCTGGCCGGGGTTGACGGCGCCTCGATGGATGCTGGGCTCGGCACGCTTCGTCCTCCGGCGCGGGTGGCGCGCAGGAGACATGGACGAAAGCCGTCCCTCCTGCCAATCGCGTTGCGGGTCGGCATGGAAAAGGGCGGGCCAAGCAGCTGGTGTTCGATCCCTGCTCCGCAGCCTGCTATGGTGGCCCGACGTCGCGGTTCCGTGACCGACTGCCTGAAGGGCTGTTCATGGCCGAACAAACGAACGACCAGCATACCGACACGACCGTCGAGCGCCGTTGGGATCGATTGCGCACGCTGTCGTGGCTGTCCGGGGGGATCCTTCTCTTGTCCCTGGTCGCGGCGGCGCTGGGGTATCTGCGGGACGATCGCCTCGACGGCGCGACCCGGCACGACAATGCCCTGATCATCGCGACGGAGCGCCTGCTGTCGTCGCTCAAGGATGTCGAGACCGGGCAGCGCGGCTTCATCATCACGGGCAGGGACGAGTACCTCGGACCGTACCGCTCTGGCCTGGCCGCTGCCGACTCCGACCTCGAGACGGTCGGAAAGCTGGACGGTGACGGATCGAGACTCCTGGCCGACCTCGTCGCGGCGCGATTGCGGGAGGCTGCCAAGAGCCTCGAGCTCTATCGGACCGAAGGACCGGCGGCCAGCGTCGCCCACGTCCAGGCAGGGGCCGGCAAGGAGTTTATGGATCGCCTCCGCATCGAGGTCGCCCGACAGCAGAAGGGGGCCGACGAGCGACTCGCGTCCTATGCGGGCAGCCGCGGCTTGGACGAGCTGCTCCGTGCCGCCTCGGTCGTCGGCCTCCTTCTGTCCTGCGCCGGCCTCGGATATGTCGCGGTTCGGCGTCTCCGAGAGCAACGGGTCAGCCAGTCCCTTCTCGAAGGCGTGCTGGAGAACGCTCCCATCGGGCTCGGCTTCCTCGACGGCTCCCTGAGGATCAGGCACATCAACCAGGCGCTGGCCAAGATGAGCGAGCGCGCCCTCAGCGCCACGCCGGGCATGAGCATTTGGGACGTCATTCCCCAATTGCGAAACACGCTCGAACCCAGACTGCTGAAGGTGCTGGAAGGAGGCAGGTCGGTCGCCAACGTGGATGTCGAGGCCGCCAGCAACCTGCGGGCGGATCAGACCCGTTACTTCCAGGCCAGCTTCTATCCCCTGCGAGGACGGACGGCAGGGGTCGCCAACGACGGCGTCGGCATGGTGATCGCAGATGTCACGGCCCGAAAACGCGCGGAACTGTCGACCAAGGAGGGCGAGGAACGCTTCCGCACCCTGGTGGAGGCCAGCGCCGCCATCATCTGGACGGCGGACGGGACCGGCGCCTTCGCCAGGACACAACCGAACTGGAACCGCTTCACTGGCCAAACCGCCGACGAGGCCATGGGATGGGGACGGCTGGCGTGCGTTCACCCCGAGGATGTGGAACTGACCCGGGCTGCATGGCGCGAAGCGGTTGCAGCGCGGAGCCCGATCGCACTGGAGCACCGCATCCGTCGTCACGACGGCGAGTGGCGCTACATGGCGCTCAGCGCCGCCCCGGTCATCGGCGACGATGGGGAGATCCGGGAGTGGGTCGCCTCGCACACCGACATCACCGACCGCAAGCAGTCGGAGGCGCTGCTGTCGGCCGCCAAGGAGGCCGCCGAGTCGGCCAATCGGGCAAAGAGCACATTCCTGGCCAATATGAGCCACGAGTTGCGCACACCCCTCTCCGCGGTGATCGGCTACAGCGAGATGATGGAAGAGGAGGTCGAGGACATCGGCGAGACCGGGCTTCTGGCCGACCTCGGCAAGATCAAGTCCAACGCCCGCCATCTGCTTAGCCTCATCAACGACGTCCTCGATCTGTCGAAGATCGAGGCGAACCGGATGGACACCTTCGCCGAAGACGTCGAGGTCGCGGCCTTGGTGAGCGAGGTGGCCGGGACTGTCGGTGCGCTGATCGGAGAGAAGAACAACGAACTCGTCATGGATGTGGCGCCCGACGTCGGCGCCATGTACACCGACGTCGTCAAGCTGCGTCAATGCCTCTTCAACCTGCTCAGCAACGCGTCGAAGTTCACCGAGAACGGCCACATCACGCTCCACGTTCACCGCGAGGGCGAGATGGGAGACGCGACGTTGGTGTTCCGCGTCGGGGATACCGGCATCGGCATGACGGAAGAGCAACTCGGCCGCCTGTTCCAGCGCTTCTCCCAGGCCGACGAGGGCACCACGCGCAAGTTCGGCGGGACGGGCCTCGGCCTCGCCATCACGCGGGCCTTCGCGCGGCTGCTCGGCGGCGATATCACGGTCGAGAGCACCTACGGCCGGGGCACGACCTTCACGCTGCGGCTTCCTGCCTCGATGCCGGAGCAACAGACCGACGAGGACGGCTCGGACATGATCGGGCGCGAGGACCCGGAGGAGCGACAGACCGTGCTGGTGATCGACGACGATCCGGCCCAGCGGGATCTCATGGTGCGGTTTCTGGAGCGTCAGAACTTTGCGGTGCGCACGGCCTCCAATGGTCCGAGCGGGCTGGAGATCGCCCGCAAGGTGAAGCCGCGCGCCATCACGCTCGACGTCATGATGCCCCAGGTCGACGGCTGGGCAGTGCTGAGCGCGCTGAAGGGGGACCCCGAACTCGCCAAGATCCCCGTCGTCATGGTGACGTTCCACAACGACAACGGGATGAGCGCCGCCCTCGGGGCCGCCGAGCATGTCGACAAGCCGGTCCATTGGGACAAGCTGAGAAGCGTCATGGAACGGTTCCGCGACGCCGACGGCGACGTCTTGATCGTCGACGACGATCCGAGCGTCCGCGAGCGCTTGCGGGCCACGCTGGAGCGTCAGGGTTGGAGCGTGGTGGAGGCCGCCAATGGACATGACGCGCTCGTGAAGGTCAAGCACGGGCCGCCCCGCGCGGTGTTGCTCGACCTCAACATGCCGGTCATGGACGGCTTCGGATTTCTGCACAGCCTGCGTGACAGGCCGGGCTGTGCCGACATCCCGGTGATCGTGTTCAGCGCCCGGGATATCTCGGCGACGGATCGAAAGCGGTTGCGCGATGCCGACAGGATCATGGCCAAGACGACGAGCCTCAGGGACCTGACAGCAGAACTCCGTGTGCTGATCCCCGCGGTCGAGGATGAAGCAAAGCAGTAGAAAAGGCCCGGAAAGGATGCCGAGCGGTCGCGCCGGCGTGCATCGAGCCTGCGGGGAGCAATGGGGCACCGCGCCAGCCGTCTTCGCCCGGTTCAGGTCGAAGGCACGGGGGCCGTTGCGGCAGGGGCCGGTGCAGGGGCCGACATCGGACGGGCAGCCTTGCGTTTCGCGATCTGGCGTCCCGCCACGCAGCCCGCGGCTGCACCGAGGAAGCCGTGGTGGCCGGCATAATGCCCGGCGACGCCACCCGCGAGGGCGCCTGCTACGCAGCCCTTGGCTTCTGCCGATACGGAGCCCGCCGTCAACGACACGGCGCACAAGGCCGCAACCATCAATCTACGCATATGGGCCTCTCTTCCCTTTCTGCTGGATGGGTTCGATGGGGACCGGTCCGCGCGGCGTGACGCCTTCGGCCGGTCCCCTTATGCCGGCTCAGACCTTGCGGGTCGGATCGGTCTTCGGAGTGACGGTCTCGGCCTCCGTGGTGGTCTGCAAGGAATGGCCGCGACGCTCGTCCTCGATCTCGACCTCCGTGCGGCGCACCTTGTCGGTGATGGTCTCGGTCCGATCGTGGGCTTCCTTCCGCAGGGAGATCTCCTCGACGACGCGGGCCTGCTTCGAGACCACGGCCTCCTCGGCGGTTTCCTCGAGCTCGATGGCCCGATCCTGAAACATTGCATCGGTGGCGCTGACCGGCCGGTCGACGGCATGGCGTTCGACATCGACCCGCTCGCTGCGGAGCGTGACCTGCTCGTTGACCGGCGTCTCGACCATGTAGCTGCGCAACCGCACCCGGCCATGACTGACGTCACGCTTGCCGACGCGAAGCTGTTCTTCATAGATCGGAATGACCGCGTCCTCGCCGGACCGCAGGGAACGCACGTCGCTTGCGGCAGCGGTCCTGGTTTGCGCCGTCGGCCTTGCCGCCAGGTTCGCCGCAGCGCCCGTCACGCCCGCGGCGCCCATGGCGACACCGCCGGCCTGGTAACCTGCCCAGCCCTCCGAGCGCCAGGACGCCTCCCGCTGGTCCATGTCGACGGCACCGTCCCGGTCGAGGATCTCCAGAACGCGGTTGTAGCTCGCCTCCTCGGCCCTGACCGAGACCATGTAGCCCCCGCGGCGCAGTCCCTCAGCATAACCGTAGCGGTCCTCATCGGGCATGAACAAGTCCTTGAGGGAGTCCCAGAAACCCGGGCCACCCTGACCAGTGGTCGCGCTCGTGGAAGAGGTACCGCCGTCGATGCGGCTGATGTGCTGGCGGGGGATGCCGGCGCTCTCGAGATCGCGGATGGCGCGGTCTGCGGCTTCACGGGTATCGAAGAACGCCGTGAGCGAGCGGCTGTGAACTTCGTTGGTGTCGAGATTGGTGGGGTTGAGATTGGTCACGTTCTTGTCCGTCCAGCCGGCAGGGTATGGGGCCTCCCGCACGCCGCCGGCACGGACGCATCGAGTGGCTCATAGCACCGCCCACACTCCGCAGACGGAGCCGGACTGCTTCCTCCCGACCACGCGGCCGGCAGGTCCTCCTCGATGAGGTGCATGTCCCAGAAACACCGAGCGTCGTTGCGGGTTCCACACGCGAAGCGACAAAGGCATAGTGCCGGACCGGCGTGTTGCGTGCGGGTTCTCCGCTGTGGGTCGGCTCGGGATCCCTGTGCGAGCTGGCCCACCATGCTGCAGCACGGGTGGGGCCGGGTCGGGGCCGTCGTAGACGAGAGGTTGGACGATGAGTGGACCGTGCAGGATCCTGGTCGGGGTCGTTGGGGCGGCGCAAGGCGTGAGAGGTGAGGTGCGGGTGAAGTCCTACACGGCCGTGCCTTCCGCCATCCGCCACTATGGTCCGCTCTCGACGGAGGACGGCCGGCGAAGCTTCCGCATCACCGCGCTGCGCGCCCTCAAGAAGGATATGCTGGTGGTGCGGTTCGAAGGCCTTGCCGACCGCGACACCGCCGCTGCCCTGACCGGGACGGGGCTTTACATCGACCGCGGCCGCCTGCCGCCGCCCGACGAAGACGAATTCTACCAGGCGGATCTCATCGGACTTGCGGCCGAGCATGAGGATGGACGGGTGCTGGGCCAAGTCGGGGGAATTCAGAACTTTGGCGCCGGCGACCTCCTGGCCATCGTCCCGAGCGGCGGCGGCGACAGCCTGCTCGTGCCTTTCACCAGGGCGTTCGTGCCGGTTCTCGATTTCGGCGGGCAACGCCTCGTGGTGGCGTCGGGGGCGCTGATGCCCGACGGAGAGCATGATCTCGACCCTTCCGGCCGGGACGGCTGACGATGTGGCGGGCCACCGTGCTCACGCTGTTCCCGGCCATGTTCCCCGGGCCGCTCGGGCTGTCGCTGGCCGGGGACGGGCTGGCGCGTGGCCTGTGGCATTGCGACGCGCGAGACATCCGCGAGCATGGCCGCGGCCGGCACCGGGCCGTCGACGACACACCGGCCGGCGGCGGCGCCGGCATGGTGATGCGGGCCGACGTCCTGGCGGCGGCGCTGGATGCCGTGATGTCCGCGGGCGACCAGCGGCCGCGCCTCCTCATGAGCCCGCGCGGTCGGCCGCTCGACCAGGCCCGCGTGCGCGCCCTTGCAGCCGGGCCGGGCACCGTGCTGCTGTGCGGTCGGTTCGAGGGCGTCGACGAGCGCGTGATCCTGGGCCGCGCGCTCGAAGAAGTGTCGATCGGCGATTTCGTGCTGTCTGGAGGCGAAGTGGCGGCCCTGGCGCTGCTGGACGCTTGCGTGCGGCTCCTCCCCGGCGTCATGGGCAAGGAAGCCTCGGGCCGCGACGAGAGCTTCGAGGACGGGCTCCTCGAATATCCGCACTACACCCGTCCGCGCGACTTCGAGGGCCGCGCGATCCCGGCGGTACTGCTCGGCGGCGATCACGGCCGGATCGCGGCTTGGCGCCGGGCCGAAGCCGAGCGCATCACGCGCGAGCGGCGGCCCGATCTCTTGGGTGATCGCAGTTGAAGGCGCGCCCGCCTGCGGGCCATCGGAGGAGGGGCGCTTGACGGTCCTGGGCGTGCACTGGTTCGGGTTGACCGAGGAGAACGGCCGCCGCCTGCTGCTGTCGCTGCTGTTCGTGGCCGCGGTGCTGCTGATCCGCCGCGCTCTGCGCGCCGTGGTGCGCCGGCTTGTGCGGGGCGAGGGCTCGCGGCAACGGCAGGCGCGGTTCTGGACCGTGCAGACCCTGAATCTCGTGGCCGCCCTGGTGATCGTGTTGGGGCTACTGTCGATCTGGTTCGACGACCCGACGCGGCTCGCGACCGCGCTCGGGCTGTTCAGCGCCGGCCTGGCTTTCGCACTCCAGCGCGTCATCACGGCCATGGCGGGATATATGGTGATCCTGCGGGGCAACAACTTCACGGTTGGCGACCGCATATCGATGGGTGGCGTGCGGGGCGACGTCCTGGCGCTCGGCTTCACCCAGACCACGCTGATGGAGATGGGCGTGGCGCCGGGCAGCGACGCCGGCCCGTCCGTGTGGGTCAAGAGCCGGCAGTTCACCGGGCGCATCGTCACCGTTTCGAATGCCAAGATCTTCGACGAGCCGGTCTACAATTACACCCGCGACTTCCCCTTCATCTGGGAGGAGATCAGCGTGACGATCCGCTACGAGGACGATCGCGCCCTGGTGGAGCGCATCCTGCTGGAGGCTGCGCGGCGCCATGCCATCGACTCCAAAGCCATCTCGGCCGAGGCCGCGCGGACGCTGGAGCGGCGCTTCGACCTGCAGCGCCTCGATTTCGAGCCGCGGGTGTTCCTGCGCCTCACCAGCAATTGGTTGGAGATGAACCTGCGTTTCATGGCGCGCGATCACGGCACCCGCGCCATCAAGGACCTGATCGCCCGTGACTTGCTCGACGCCTTCGACGCGGCCGGACTCCGGATCGCCTCCACACCCTATCGGGTCGTCGAGATGCCGGGAGGGCCGAGAGCCGGGCAGCGGGGGTTCGGCCGAGATAACGGGGAGCCGTAAATCTCCGGACCCGTCGGAGACAAGAACAGAGGGATCTCTCTATCTTCTAAACGCCTTGGGAGAGGGCTTTCATGGGGCGTCGAGCCGGATCCGGTCACTTACGCTGAATGAGAGGTCGGTAAACAATTGGGAGTCTTGGGCAGCGTGCAGTTCGACCAGACGTTCCGGGCCGGCCTCGACGCGCTGCTGCGCTGGCGGCGCGACGTGCGCCGCTTTCGCCGCGATCCGCTGCCCGAGGGCACGCTGGACCGCCTCATCGCCACGGCCTGCCTCGCCCCGTCGGTGGGCTTGAGCCAGCCCTGGCGCTTCGTCACCGTGGACGACCCCGGCCGGCGCGCGGCGATCCGGGCGCTGTTCGCGCGCTGCAACGCCGAGGCGCTGGCGGCTTACGCCGGGGAGCAGGCCTCCTGCTACGCCGCGCTGAAGCTCGCCGGGATGGAAGAGGCGCCCGCCCAGCTGGCGGTCTTCGCCGACCACGCCACCGCCGCAGGCCACGGGCTCGGCCGCCGCACCATGCCCGAGATGATCGATTATTCCTGCGTCACAGCCATCCACACGCTGTGGCTCGCGGCCCGGGCCGAGGGGATCGGGCTCGGCTGGGTCTCGATCCTCGAGCCTTCCGCCATGGCGGAATTGCTCGACGTGCCGCCGCACTGGCGCTTCATCGGCCACCTTTGTCTTGGCTATCCCGAGCGGGACGCCGACGCGCCGGAACTCGAACTCGCGGGCTGGGAACGGCGGTGCCGGGCGGCCGTCATCCGGCGCTGAGACCGCGGTGGTCGGCTTTCATCCGGCCCGCCACCTGGTCTAAGACAGAACCGAAGGGGGCGTCCGGTCTCCCGCTCAGCGAAAGCCGCCATGGCCATCAGACTGCACAAGGGCGATCTGCCGTCCGACTACCGCGCGGGCGCGAGCGTCGCGATCGACACCGAGACGCTGGGGCTGAAGCCGCATCGCGACCGGCTCTGCGTGGTGCAGCTGTCGACCGGCGACGGATCGGCCGACGTCGTGCAGGTCGCCAAGGGGCAGGAGCGGGCGCCGAACCTTGAGCGGCTGCTGGCCGATCCGGCCGTCATGAAGCTGTTCCATTTCGCCCGTTTCGACATCGCGGTCATGTTCAACGCCTTCGGGGTCATGACCGAGAACCTCTATTGCACGAAGATCGCGTCGAAGCTGGTCAGGACCTACACGGACCGGCACGGCTTGCGCGAACTCTGTCGCGAACTTCTCGGGGTCGACCTGTCGAAGCAGCAGCAATCGTCGGATTGGGGCGCCGACGCCCTGACCGACGCCCAGGTCGGTTACGCGGCCTCCGATGTGCTCCATCTCCACGCCCTGCGGGCGAAGCTCGATCCCATGCTGCTGCGCGAAGGCCGCGACGAGGTCGCGCGCCGCTGCTTCGCGTTCCTGCCCACCCGGGCCCGGCTCGATCTGATGGGTTGGCCGGAGAGCGACATCTTCGCCCACGAGTGAGGGTTCGCGCGGGTCGTCGTTCCGCGGGAAGCCACGCTGGCGCGCGCCGCGCAAAGCTAGCTCCCGCCTATGCCCAAGCCACGCCGCGTGTCATAACTTGGCCATGGCGTCGAGGCTAAGCTGAGCCCCGTCACTAGACTCGCGAGCGCATGACAGACATCGCCACGGATTTCGCGCGTGCCGCCGGGCCGAAGCCCCTCGACCTTGCGGGGCCGCGTCTCGATGCGTTCCGCGCCGCCGGCCGCCACACGGCGCGCGTGCGCATCCTGCGCCGGCTGGTGCTGGCCGGTGCTCTGGGGGGCTCCGTCCTGGTGGTGCTGTTCGCCTTCTTCAATCCGTTCCGCAACGGCATCCCCAGCGTGTCGATGGACGGTGTCGGGTTGAACGGCACCAAGGTCACCATGGACCATCCTAAGCTGAGCGGCTTCCGGAGCGACGGGCGCCCCTACGACCTCGTGGCGAGTTCCGCGGTGCAGGATGCCAAGTCGCCCAACGTCCTCGAGCTTCACGACATCGACGCTCATGTCACCATGGCGGACAAGAGCATCGTCCATATCGTGTCGGATCTCGGCGTCTACGACAGCTCCAAGGAGACCATGCAGCTGAAGAGCGCCATTCACCTGACCAGCGATGCAGGCCTCGATGCGCGGATGAAGAGCGCCTTCATCGCGTTCAAGGCCGGCCTCGTCGATACACGCGAACCGCTGACAGTGGTCATGAACACCGGGACGGTGTCGGCGGATTCCATGCACATGACCGACAACGGCAAGGTCGCGACCTTCGAGGGGCACGTCCACACGGTGGTGACGCCCGCCGCGACCGCGGCCGCCACCGCCGGCACCCTCAAGGCGGCGACGCCATGAGAGGGGCCGGTTCCCGCCGAGGCGCCCCCGACCTGCTGCGCAGACCCCGGACCCGAGCCTCCTCGGCCCACGACGCCGCGGCAGCGCTGGCCGTTCTGATCGCCGCATCGGTCGGCGGGCAGGGCGCTCTCGCTGCCGCGAAGAAGAAGCCCGAGTCAGCCACGGCATCGGTGGCGCTCGCCAAGAAGCCCGCGGCCGGTGTGCCGCTGCTGCCCGGGAGCGGCTCCAAGGAGCCCGTGAACATCGAGGCCGACAAGCTCGATTACCTGAACAAGGAGCAGCAGCTCATCTACACGGGCAATGTCGTCGTCGTGCAGGGCGATTCGACATTGAAGGCGTCGGTGCTGACGATCGACCTGCAGAAGAACGATCCCGGCGCGGGTGGTGCAACGGCCCCCGCGGTTCCGGGAGCCGCCAATGCGCCGCCGACGGCCGCAATGGGGCCGGGGCAGGGCAGTTCGGTCCGTCATATGGTGGCGGACGGACCCGTCACGCTGATCTCCAAGGACCAGGTCGGCACCGGCGACCACGCCACCTACGACAAGGCCGAGAATAGGGTTTACCTCAACGGCAACGTCACGCTGAGTCAGGGTACCAACGTGACCCAGGGCGACCGGCTCGTCTACGACATGACGTCGGGTCAGGCGCAGGTCTTCGCGGGCCAGACCAACCCTCGCGTTATGAGCGTGTTCACCCCCGGTAGTGCGCCGCCCGCCGACGCCAAGCCCGCGCCGGCGGCCGCAAAGCCGGCGCCCGCCAAGCGGAACACCGCAGCGGCCGCGAAGACACCGCGCGGCGAGGCGGCCGCTGTTCGCGAGGACGCAACGCCGTGACGGATCGCGGCGGCCGGCCCTGACAGCGAGTCGATGCGGACCGTGGAACAGTCGAACCCCAAACCGCGCCGCTTTTCGGGCCTATTTTCGAAGGGGCGGAAGGTGGCCGAGCCGCCGAGGCTCGATCCGAGCTTCGAACAGGCGCCGGATGCCGACCCACGGCGGCCCGCGGCGCCCTCGGTCGACCTCGCCGATGGAGAATGGCCGGATCCTGCCCTTCTGGAACCCGAGCCGTCGGAGCGCTATGCCGACGAGCAGGTCGGCGATGATGCCTATTCGCGCGATCCCGCCTGGGACATGGCGCCGGGTAGCCGGCAATCGCTGTCGCCCGAAGGCATGTTGGGCGTGTTCAATCTCGGCAAGGCCTATCGCGGCCGCAGGGTCGTCCAGGACGTGTCGATCAACGTGCGCCGCGGCGAAGCCGTAGGCCTTCTGGGCCCCAACGGTGCCGGCAAGACCACGGTGTTCTACATGATCACGGGCCTCGTCAAACCCGACAAGGGCATGATCCAGCTCGAAGGTCATGACGTGACAGCGCTGCCGATGTACCGCCGCGCCCGGCTCGGCATCGGTTATCTGCCACAGGAGGCCTCGATCTTCCGCGGTCTCAACGTCGAGGACAACATCCGGGCCGTGCTGGAGATCACGGTCGCGGACAAGAAGCAACGCGAGGCCGAGCTCGAGCAACTGCTCGACGAATTCAACATCGCCCGGCTGCGCAAGGCCCCCTCGATCGCGCTGTCGGGCGGCGAACGGCGGCGTTGCGAGATCGCCCGGGCGCTGGCGGGTCATCCGTCCTTCATGCTGCTCGACGAGCCTTTTGCCGGCATCGACCCGATCGCGGTCGGCGACATCCAGGACCTCGTCCGCCATTTGAAGGGGCGGGGCATCGGCGTGCTGATCACCGACCACAACGTCCGCGAGACGCTGGGTCTGATCGACCGGGCCTACATCATCCACTCGGGCCACGTCCTGACCGAGGGCTCGGCCGAGGAGATCGTGGCTCATCCCGACGTGCGCAGGCTCTACCTCGGTGAAGACTTCCGCATGTAGCGGGCCGCCGATGCCGTGGCCGGCTTCCGCCCGTGCATCGCCGATGTCTGGGGTGAGGCGTTTCCGGGTGAGCCGTTAATGCAAGTTCGGGGCCGCGTTGCCGCGAAGTGACTCTCCCGTCGCAAATCATGCTATAGGAGTGCCCCGCGAGGATGGGCGGGCGGACAGGGACGACGATGATCCGGCCGACGGGACGCATGGGATACGAGACCTGATGGCGCTTTCGGCGAAGCTCGTGATGCGCCAGGGTCAGGCCCTGGTGATGACGCCGCAACTCATGCAGGCGATCAAGCTTCTGCAATTATCGAACCTCGAACTGGCGTCGTTCATCGAGGAGGAACTCGAGCGCAACCCCATGCTTGAGCGGGCCGAGGAGGATGCCGACCCCCGGGAGCGCGACGACACGGTCGTCGAGGCGGCTTCGGGCGGCGACCCCGTCGAGTCCGATTGGAGCAGCGACGAGTTCGAGACCGACCGCGGTGCTCTCGAGGCAGGCCTCGGTACCGAACTCGAGAACAGCTTCGATAGCGACCGCGCCAGCACCACCGCGGACATGCCGTCGGACCTGCAGGGCCTGTCGGCCAGCTCCTGGACCGGTGCGCCGCCTGGCTCCGAGGGCGAGAGTTCAAGCCTCGAGCGCTACGTCGCAGCGAGGCCCTCGCTGCACGATCACCTCGGCCAGCAGTTGCTCCTGGCGGTCTCGGATCCGGTCGACCGGGTCGTCGGCCACAGCCTCATCGATGCCGTCGACGAGGCCGGCTACCTGGTCGAACCACTCGACACGATCGCGGAGCGGCTCGGCGTTCCCGTGGCGCGGGTCGAGGCGGTGCTGGCCGTGGTGCACGGCTTCGATCCCACCGGGGTGGGGGCCCGGTCGCTCGCGGAATGCCTCGCGCTGCAGCTCAAGGAACGCGACCGGTTCGACCCAGCCATGGCGGTGCTCGTGGGCCATCTCGACCTCCTGGCGCGGCGCGATCATGCCGCCCTGAAACGGCTCTGCGACGTGGACGACGAGGACCTGGCCGACATGGTCGGCGAGATCAGGCGGCTCGACCCGAAGCCCGGCCGCTCCTTCGGCGGCGGGCCGGTGCAGACCTTGGTGCCCGATGTCTACGTGCGGGCCGCGCCCGACGGCTCCTGGTTGATCGACCTCAACTCCGACGCTCTGCCACGGTTGCTGGTCAACCAGACCTACCGGGCTCGGGTGAGCCGCCCGCCGGCCAGCGACGCCGACAAGACTTTCGTGAACAATTGCCTCCAGACCGCCAATTGGCTGACCAAGAGCCTCGAACAGCGGGCCCGCACGATCCTCAAGGTGTCGGGTGAGATCGTGCGCCAGCAGGACGCCTTCTTCGTCCACGGCGTGCAGCACCTCAGGCCCTTGAACCTCAAGGCCGTGGCGGACGCCATCGGCATGCACGAATCCACCGTGTCGCGCGTCACGTCCAACAAGTACATGGCGAGCCCGCGCGGCCTGTTCGAGCTGAAGTATTTCTTCACCGCATCGATCGCCTCGACCATGAACGGCGCGGCTCATTCGGCCGAGGCCGTGCGGTTCCGCATCAAGAAGATGATCGACACCGAGAAGCCGTCCGACATCCTCTCCGACGACGCCATCGTGGCGCGGCTGAAGGCGGCCGAGATCGACATCGCCCGCCGCACCGTGGCCAAGTATCGGGAGAGCCTGCGCATCCCGTCCTCCGTCGAACGGCGCCGTGAAAAGTCCGTCGTGGCCCTTGCCGGGCGCTGAGCCCAGGTTGGGCCGCAACCCGCCGAGCACGCCATGCAGCCGCGCTGCGGGAGGATCGACGTGAACCAAGCCGCCGCGGCGCGACTCGACGGCCTGATGGCAAAGGCTCGGCAGGGATGGTGCGTGATGGGCATCCTCAATGTCACGCCGGATTCCTTCTCGGACGGCGGGCGCTTCGACGCCGTCGAGGCCGCGGTCGCGCGGGGCGAAGCCCTGGCCCGGGAGGGTGCCGCGATCGTCGACATCGGGGGCGAGTCGACTCGTCCGGGCTTCACGCCGGTCCCGGCCGAGGACGAATGGCGGCGCATCGGCCCGGTGATCGCGTCGCTGGCGCAGCACTTGGCCGTGCCGCTGTCGGTCGATACCGGCAAGGCCGAAGTGGCGCGCCGCGCGGTGCACGCCGGGGCCGCGGTGGTCAACGACATCTGGGGGTTCCAGGGTGACCCGCTCATGGCCGAGATCGTGGCCGCGGCCGATGCCGGGGCCGTGCTGATGCACAATCGCCGCGACCCCGACCCCGGGATCGACATCGTCGACGACATGATGCGCTTCTTCGAGACCTCGCTGGACCTGGCCGACGAGGCCGGCGTGGCGCGGGACCGGCTGGTGCTGGACCCCGGCATCGGCTTCGGCAAGACACCAGACCAGGAGGTGAAGGCGGTCCGCGCCGTCGCGGCGCTGCGCCGCGTCTTCGGCCTGCCGGTGCTGGTGGGTCTCTCGCGAAAGCGCTTCCTCGGCCGCATCACCGGGGCGCCGGTGGAGCGGCGCGGGATCGAGACCGTGGCGGCCAATCTGGCGGCCGCCGCCGCCGGCGCCGCGATCTTCCGGGTGCACGACGTCGCCGACCACGTGGCGGCCCTCGCGGTCTTCGGCGCGATCCGCGGCGAGGCCGCGGCCGCAGAGACGGGCCCGTGACGGGCGGCCCCGCCTCGGTCGAGGTCGCGTTCGGGCTCGGCAGCAATGTCGGCAGCAAGGCCGACTACATCGCCAAAGGGCTGCGCGTGCTCGAGGCGGCCGGCATCGCCCGCGACCTCCGCCGTTCCTCGCTCTACCGCACGCCGCCCTGGGGGCCGGTCCCGCAGGACTGGTACGTCAATGCCTGCGCGGTCGGCATCACGGATCTCGAACCGCTCGACCTCCTGCGCCGCATCAAGGCGGCCGAAGTGGCGCTCGGCCGGTTCGAGACGGAGCGCTGGGGTCCGCGGGTCATCGACATCGACATCCTCTATTACGGCGACGTTGCGCTCCGGGTGCCGCACCTCACGCTGCCCCATGCCGAGATGATGAACCGCGCCTTCGTGCTGGTGCCCTTGGCCGAACTGCGTCCGGACCGGGTCGTGGGTGGCCGCCGGATCGCCGAAGCGGCACTCGCGGCCGACCGGACCGGGGTGGAGCGGCTGTCGCAGGACTGAGACATCGGGTGGCTAGCCGCCACTCTCCATTCACGCCGCGAGGTCGGCCACCACCATGTCGAGGACCGGGAAACCTTCTCGGGTCACGCGCAACCGGCCCGTCGACGATCGCTCGACGAGGCCGTCCGCGACGAGGCTGTCGATCCTGGCGCGGTCGAGCGGCCGGCCCGCCAGGGTCTCGAAGCGCTGGGCGTCGATGCCCTCATCGAGGCGCAGGCCCATCAGCAGGAATTCGTCGCCCTGCTCCTCGGCCGACAGGCCTTCGTCGCTGATGAGACCATGGCCTTCGCCCTCGACCACCGTGAGCCACATCTCGGGATGACGCTCGGTCGCATGCGCGCGGCGGCCCGCTGGCGTGACGATGCGGCCATGGGCGCCGGGGCCGACGCCGGCATATTCGCCGTAGCGCCAGTAGACGAGGTTGTGCCGGGACTCCGCGCCGGGGCGCGCGTGGTTAGAGACCTCGTAGGCCGGCAACCC
>JAABUM010002197.1_pt1 | contig 26764 bp, 26 predicted proteins | sample 5559161 | NCBI WGS metagenome assembly JAABUM01 (sample SAMN10711868, study PRJNA513369) | rock metagenome | isolation source: Antarctica rocks | place: Antarctica: Victoria Land, Siegfried Peak nord
GTCTACACCGCCCTGGACGAGCTTGTCGACCCCTGCCACACGGCCCTCGTCGTGGTGGATATGCAGAGGGACTTCTGCCTCCCCGGCGGCGCTTTCGATCTCCTGGGCATCGACCTGTCCATATATCCGCTCATGATCCCGCGCCTGGCGCGGCTCATCGGCGGCGCGCGGGACGCGGGCGTCACGGTGATCCACATCCAGATGACCGTGCTGCCGGGGCGGCGCGGCGAGTCGCCCGCGCAGTTGCGCTTCAATATGAGGCTACACCTGGAGAGCCATGGCCCGGCGGCCCCACTGCTCTACGCGGTCGAGGGCTCGCCCGGCCACCAGATCATCCCCGAGGTGGTGCCGCGGGCGGGGGACCTGATCGTGCGGAAGTACCGCTCCAGTGGGTTCTGGGGCACGAACCTGGACATGCTGCTGCGCAGCAACGGCGTCGAAACGGTCGTGGTGGCCGGCTGCACGACCGAGGGCTGCGTCGAGTCGACGGCGCGCGACGCGCTCTTCAACGACTACTACGTGGTTATCCCGGAGGATTGCGTGGCCAGCGACGACCCGCGCCAGCACGAGGCGTCACTGTTCCTGATGCGCCATCGCTTCGACATCGCGCGCTCCGACGACATCCTGACGCTGTGGCCCGGGCGCGAAGACCCGGCGCGTGGCAAGCAGTCATAATTGGGATGCGTTTAGCATCACGGCTTCACTGCTACAAGCAAACTGGCTTGGTCCTGCAGGTAGGCCAGGAGCGATAACGGCTGACAGTTGCCGGTTTGGAAGGAGCCAAGACGATGACCGATGAGGAGATCGTGACCGCGGCGCGGGACGCCGGGGTGCGGGTGGTGCGCTTCCTCTATTGCGACCACAGCGGCGTGACCCGCGGCAAGGCCATCCACGTCGCGCACCTGGGCGCCAAGCTACGCGAGGGGCTCGGGCTGACGCGGGCGCAGATGGCGATCAATCTGCTCGAAGAGCTCATCCCGATCGAGGGCATGGAGCCGGTGGGCGAGATCCGGCTGGTCCCCGACCCGGACTCGTTTTCGGTGCTGCCGTGGACGCCCAGCAGCGCCGCCCTGCTCTGCGACCAACTGGGCCACGACAGGAAGGACTGGGGCGCCTGCCCGCGCTCCTACCTCAAAGAGATGGTGGCGCGGGCCGAGTCCAGGGGCATCGCGATCGAGGCGACCTTCGAGAACGAGTTCTACCTGGCGCGCGAGGAAGGCGGGGCCTACGCGCCCTTCGACCACGCGCCGGTCTACAGTTCGATCGGGCTCGACCTCTCGGCCACGGTGATGGACGCCATACTCGCCGCGCTCGACCGGCAGGGCATCGTGCCCGAGCAGGCCATCAACGAGTACGGTCCCGGGCAGCAGGAGATCTCGATCCGCCACGCGCCGGCCCTCCGCGCGGCCGACAACCAGCTCAAGTTCCGCGACACGGTGCGCGGCGTGGCCCTGCAACACGGGCTGCTGGCCAGCTTCGCCCCCAAGCCGTTCGCCGACGGGATCGGGAGCGGGAGCCACGTCCACGTGAGCCTGTGGGATCGCGCCGGGGGCGCCGAGCGCAACCTGCTCTACGACCCTGGCGACCCGCGCGGCCTCAGCGACACGGCGCGCCACTTCATCGCCGGCATCCTGCGCCACCTGCCGGCCCTCGTGGCGCTGACCTGCCCCAGCTACAACTCGTACCGGCGCCTGCAGCCGCACGCCTGGAGTTCGGCCTTCACCGCCTGGGGGCACGACAACCGCGAGGCGGCGGTCCGCGTGGCCTCGCCCTTCTGGGGCCGCGAACAGCAGACCTACAACGTGGAGCTCAAGGCCGTCGACGCCAGCGCCAACCCCTACCTCGCCCTCGGCGGCCTCATCGCCTGCGGGCTCGACGGCATCGAGCGCCGGCTCGACCCCGGCGCCCCGTGCGAGCGCGACCCGGCCCTGTTGAGCGAGGCCGAGCGCGAGCAGGGCGGCATCCGGCGCCTGCCCACGACGATGGCAGGGGCGCTCGACGAGCTCGAGCGCGACGAGACGCTCATGGGGTCGATGCAGGAGCTGCTGCGCCGCTCCTACCTGGCGATCCGCCGCTCCGAGGAGGCGGCCTTTTCGGCCCGGGACGAGGAGTTCGAGCTCCGCAATCACTTCTATAAGTTCTGAGTAGTCAGGGGCCAGGGACCAGGGGCCAGGGGTCAGGGGCCGGCGTCTGACGACCCCTGCGGGGAGAGCTTACAGGGGTGAGTTTTTGTGTGGAGGGGTGGGCGGCGTCGCCGCCCACCCCTCTACACGAGAAGAGGCGCGGAGGGCACAGCCCTCGGCGCCTCCCTCCTTCGTGAAAAACCTACCCCTAAAAACACAGGGAGGGACGATATGACCGCGATCGACCTGACAGACATCCCTTTAATAGATAACCACTGCCATGGCCTGCTGCGCCGCCAGCCGGCCGGGGTCGCCGAGTGGCGCGCGCGGTTCACCGAGTCGCGCGATCCGGGGATGCAACAAGAGCACGCGGCGACGACGCTGCACTATCGACGATTGATCCACGCGATGGCCGCGTTCCTGGGCTGCGCGCCGGGCGAGGACGCGGTGCTGGAGGCGCGCCGCAGGCGCGACGACCGCGACCTCATCCGGGACTTGCTCGGGGCCGCGCGGATCGAGGCGCTCCTGTTCGACCAGGGCTATCCTCCGGCGGACCAGACCATCCCCGACGCGGAGGTGGCGGCGCTCGCCGGCTGCCGCGCCTACCCGATGCTGCGCGTCGAGGTGTTGATGCAAGACTTGATCGCCGAGCACGACTCGCTGGACGCCGTAGTGGAGGCGCTGGACGTGGCGCTCGCCGATGTGCGGGCGCGCGGGTACGTGGCGCTGAAAACGATCGTGGCCTACCGCACCGGGCTCGACATACGCGCCTGGCCCGACGAGGAGGCGCGGGCGGCGTTCGGGGAGGCGCGGCGCGCGGCGGTCGAGACGGGGAGGCTGCGCCTGGCGCACAAGCCGCTGCTGGACACCCTGCTGCACGTGGTCTTCCGCGCGGCCGCCCGCCAGGAGATCCCGGTCCAGTTCCACGTCGGATACGGGGACGCCGACGCCGACATGCTGCTGGCCAATCCGCTGCGCCTACGCGCCGTGCTGGAGGAGCCCCTGTACCGGTCGATGCCGGTCGCGCTCCTGCACGAGTGCTACCCCTACACGCGGGAGGGCGCCTACCTTGCCGCGGTGTACGAGAACGTCTACCTCGACCTCTCGTACAGCATCCCCTTCCTCGGGTACGGTGAGATGGCCGCGTTCACGCGGGCCGCGTTCGGTGTCGCCCCCACCTCCAAGCTGCTCTACAGCTCCGACGGCGTGGGCATCCCCGAGCTGCACTGGTTGAGCGCCCTGGACGGGCGGCGCATCCTGGGCGAGACGCTCGGCGAGCTCGTGGCGCAGGGCGACCTCGCGGCGGCCGAGGCCGAAGCGGTCGGGGCGGCCGTGCTGCGCGACAACGCGGCCCGGCTGTACCGGCTCGACGATCATTAGCCTGTGACTGAAGTCGCAGGCGAGCGGAGGGGTAGCTGACATATAATGGGACGACTGCAAGGGAAGGTAGCCTTCATCACGGGAGCCGGGGGCGTGCTGGGGCGGGCCAGCGCCCTCTTGTTCGCCCGCGAGGGCGCGCGGGTGGCCGTGGTCGACGCCGTGGCGGAGACGGCCGAGGAGACAGCCCGCCTGATCGCGGGCGCGGGCGGCGAGGCGATGGCCGTGCAGGCCGACGTCACCGACGAGGCGCGGGTCCGGGCCGCGGTCGAGGCGACGGTGGCGCGTTGGGGCGCGCTGGACACCCTGTTCAACAACGCCGGGATCATGCCCCACCAGGACCGCTCCGTCCTGGACATGGACACGGCGCTGTGGGACCAGATCTACGCCATCAACGTGCGCGGCGCCGCGCTGTGCTGCAAGTACGCCATCCCGCACCTCATCGCCGCGGGCGGCGGCGCGGTCGTCAACATGAGCTCGTTCGTCGCCCTGATGGGCAGTGCGAACGCGCAGGAAGGGTACGGCGCCAGCCGGGGCGCGATCATCGCCTTCACCTGCTCGCTCGCGGTCCAATTCGGCCGCCACAACGTGCGGGCCAACGCGCTGTGCCCCGGCCCCGTCGAGACGGCGCACGTGCGCGCGTTCTTCGCCGACGAGGCCGCGCGGCAGCGGCGGCTGGACCGCATCCCGCTCGGGCGCTTCGGGCGCCCGGAGGACGTGGCCGAGCTGGCCCTCTACCTGGCCTCCGACGCGGCAAGCTGGCTGACGGGGCAGGCCATCGCGCTCGACGGCGGTATCTCATGTCACTATCTGTAAGCGCCGGCGCCGCCCCGGCGCCGGCGGCCAGGGCCACGCGGGCGAGCGACGCGGCCTATCGGCGGCTGCGCGACCTCATCGTCGAGTTGCGCCTGCGGCCGGGCGCGCTGGTCGACGAGCAGTCGCTGGCGGCCGAGCTGGGCCTGGGGCGCATGCCCGTGCGCGAGGCCATGGCGCGGCTCGCGGGCGACCGGCTGGTCGTGATCATGCCGCGGCGCGGCATGATCATCTCCCTCATCGGGCTGGACAGCGTGCGGGAGATCTTCGAGGCGCGCGAGACCATCGAATGTGGGACCGCGTACTGGGCGGCGCGGCACGCGACCGACGACGAGCTCGCCGAGCTGCGCCGCCTGATCGAGGCGGCCGAGAGCGCCCGCCGAGAGGTCGCCTTCGCGCGGTTCCTGGAGGACGACCAGCACATCCACCACACCCTGGCCCGCGCCGCGCACAACAGCTTCGTGGAGGGGGCGGCGGAGCGCCTCCTGGTGCACAACCTGCGCTTCTGGCGCTACTTCGCCGCCGCGCACCGCGTCACCCCAAGCGCCATGGTGACGCATCGGCCGCTGCTCGCGGCCCTGGAGCGGCGCGACGCCAGCGCGGCCCACGCGGCCATGCGCGCGCACATCCGCGCCGCGCGGGGCCTGCTCAACCAGTTGTTTTGACGCTCAGCCACTACAGGCTCACGTCGACGGGGAGCCAAACCTGCGTCGGGCCGGGCGCGCGGTTGGCCCAGGCGTAGTAGGGGATCGCGGTCGCCGAGACGCGCGCGTACTCGGGCCGTTCCTGGTCGAACGGGCGATACAACGGGCCATCCGCGGCACCCGGGGTACGCGCCAGCGCGTCCGCGCGCGGAATCGCGACCCCGCCCAGGAGCTTGGGGGTCCGCTCGACCTCCCAATGGGACCGCGCCGGCAGCGCGACATCCCACACGTCCACGCCGGGGCGGCGTGGGATGATCAGGACCCCGGCATTCCCGCCAGGGTCGGGTGGCGTCAGCCGATGGGGAGCTCGTTGAGTTGGCGGCGGCGTTCGCGCCAAGTGGGGAGCATGCGGTCGAGGAGCTGGTAGAAGCGTGGGCCGTGGTTGTGCTCGACGAGGTGGCCGAGCTCGTGGATGATGACGTAGTCGATGTGGGGTTTGGGGGCCTGGATCAGCGCGCGGTTGAGGGTGATGACGCCGCTGCCGCTGCAGCTGCCCCAGCGGGCCTGGAGCGGTTTGATGGCGAGCGTGGGCTCGGCGACGCCGAGGTGGTGGAACAAGAGGACGAGCGAGCGCAGGCGTTCGCGGAAGACGCGCGTGGCCTGGGCGTGGTACCAGACGTCCAGGATCGCTTTGACCCGCGCGGCGTCGGCGCGGTCGGGCGTCGATATGTGGACGTAGCCGCGCGCGAGCTTGACACCTTCGCGGGGGTCTTCCGTCAGTTTGAGGCGGTACTGGCGGCCGAGGTAGAGGTGGGTCGCGCCGCCGGCGTAGAGGCGGGGCGGCGTGACCGGGAGGTATCGCTCCAACTCGCGCCGCTGGCGCACGATCCAGGGGGCGCGCCGGCGGACGCGGGCGGCGACGTCGGCAGGCGGCGTGCCGAGCGGGGCGGTGACGGTGACGCGGAGGTCGGGCGCGACGGTGATGGCCAGGGTTTGGCGCGGCGCGTAGGCCACGTCATAGGCGATGGTCGTGTCACCGTAGTGGAGGTGATAGGCGGCGTCGGCCCCGCTCACGATGAGCGCCTATGGCGGGACTTGGCGACCTCCAGGACCTGGTCGATCAGCGCGTCGAGGCGCGCCGCGTCGAACGCCACGCCGGTCTCGCGTTCGAGACTGTAGAAGGAGTCGTCGAGCTGGCGCTTGATCTGCTTCTGCGCGTCGAGGTTGTGATCCCAGTCGGTGACCTTATTCTCTTCGATGATGCGCTCTTGCTCGATGGCGACATCGGCGATGCGCTCGTCGCCGACGTGGTACGCGGCCATGGGCTCGCGCAGGACGCCGTAGTAGGCCGGAGCGTGCCGATAGCCAGCGAGGCGCTCGGGCGCGCCGCCATGGGCGCCGGCGCGTAGCTCGTCGAGATGCTGGCGAGCGCGGTTGAGATACTCGAGCTGGTCGATGCGGCCCTGGCGGAAGGCCCTGATAGACTCCTCGACCAGCTCCGAGAAGCGCCGATAGAAGGCGGGGTCCTCGTCCATGCGCTCGCCCACCGTACGCTTCAGGCGATTGAGGATCATATCGGCCCTGGCGGCCGGCTCGCCCAGCTTCTCCACCTCGGCGTCGAACTTCTCCGCGTCGAAAACGTTGACCAGCCCGGTGATCGTCGTCGTGCCGGTGGCGCGGACGTGGTCATCCATGAGCTTGCGGACCTTCTCCTCGTACTCGCCGTAGTCGACGACCTCGGAGTAGCGCATCTTGACGGCCTGGCGGAGGCTATGGAAGGCGCGCAGGTCGTCTTTGTAGCGGAGGACCTGCGCTTCGGGGGTCTGCTCGTAGAACCGCATCGAGCCCAAGGCGACGCGGAGGGCGCGGGCGTAGCCGGTGAGGGCCTCGTAGAAGCGTTGGCGGCGGTCGTCGGGCGCCAGGTGGCGCTGGAGGGCTTCGATATCGTTCTTATTGGCGACGCCCTCGAAGACGGCCCAGACATCGGAGTGGGCCTGGGGGAGGCGGGCGATCTCGGCGGAGATATCGGCGAACGCGCCCGCGACGTCGTCGGCGTCGTACTCGGCGAGAGCGTCGTAGAGATTCATGGCCTCATTGAGCTCGCCGAGCACGCCGCGATAGTCGACGATGTAGCCGAAGTCCTTATGCTCGGCCAGGCGATTGACGCGGGCGATGGCCTGGAGGAGCGTGTGCTCCTTGAGAGGTTTGTCGACATACAGGACAGTATTGCGCGGCTCGTCGAAGCCGGTGAGGAGCTTATCCACAACCACGAGGATCTCGACGCCATCGGGGCGGGCGAAGGAGGCGATCGTCTCGCGCAGGTAGGCGCCCTCGTCGCCGTAGCGATCCATCATGCGTTTCCAGAAGGCCTGCACCTCGGGCTCGGGGGCGTCCACCTCCTCGTGTCCCTCGCGGGTATCGGGCGGCGAGATGACCAGGGCGGCGTCGACGTCGTTGGCCTGGAGGTGGCGCAGGTACGTGAGGGCGACCCTTTTGGAGGGGGTGGCGAGCTGGGCCTTGAGGCCGGTCCCGCGCCAGTTCTCCTCGTAGTGCTGCGCCACGTTATAGGCGATCTCCTTGATGCGCTGCTCGGTGGCGTTGATCGCCTCGCCGCCGCTCATCTTGCGCTTGAGGTCGATCTTCTGGTCGGGGGTCAGGTGGCGGGTGGCGCGCTCGAACCAGCGCTCGAGCCCGTCCTTATCGACATCCTGCTCGACGACGCGGCCCTCATAGAGCAGGGGAACCACGGCGTGATCGGCGACGGCCTGGCGCATGGGGTACTTGTGGATGAAGTCGCCGAAGCGGCGGGCGGTGGACTTCTCGGACTTCGTGAGGGGAGTGCCGGTGAAACCGATGAAGCAGGCGCGGGGGAAGACCTGCTGCATCTTGGCGTGCAGGGAGCCGTACTGGCCGCGGTGGCTCTCGTCGACGAGCACGAAGGTATTGGGGCCGTCGTCGCGGGCCTTCTGGCGGGCGGCCTGGTCGAACTTATTGATAATGGTCGTGATGATATCGGCGCGCTCGTCGCCGGGGTCGAGCGTGCCGGTGACGAGGCGGACCAGATGCTTGCCGTCCTTCGCTTGCGCGACCGACTTGCCGCAGGCGCGGAAGGTCGTGTAGATCTGGTCGTCGAGATCGACGCGGTCGGTGACGAGGACGACGCGGGGGTTGGTGATGGCGGGGTGGAGGGCGAGAGCCTTGGCGAGCATGACCATGGTGAGCGACTTGCCGCTGCCGGTGGTGTGCTAGATCACGCCGCCGGTGCGCGCCCTGAGCGTTGAGGTGGGCGACGCGGGCGATAGTGGCCTTGATGGCGAAGTACTGCTGATAGCGGGCGATCTTCTTGACGCCGTCGTCATAGACGATGTACTGATAGAGCAACTCCAGGAGGCGGGGGGGCCGTAGCAGGGCGTAGAGAAGGCGATCCTGCGCGGTGGGCAAGCGGTCGCCGAGGCCGGCGACATGGCGTCTGATACGCGCGGCGTCGGGACGCCAGTCGTAGAGGCGGGTCTGGGTAGCCGTGTCGAGGGGGCGATTGATCGCGGCGTGGACGTCCGCGTCGACGTCCGTTTCCTCGCGCCAGAGCGACCAAAACTTGCGGGGGGTGGCGGTCGTACCGTATAGGGCGTCGGCGCCGCTGAGGGCCAGGAGGAGTTGGGAATAGGCGAACAGGTGGGGGATCTCATCGGGCTGCTGGTTGCGCAGGGACTGGCTGACCGCCTCGGCGACGGCCTTCTCGCCCTGCAGATCGAGGTCCGGGCGCTTGCACTCGATCACGACGAGGGGGATACCGTTGACGAAGAGGGCGATATCGGGGCGGCGCGCGCTGTGGCTGCCGCTCTTTTCGACCGAGAACTCATCGGAGACGTGATAGACATTGTGCTCGGGGTGGCGCCAATCGACGTAGTGGAGGCTGAAGCTCTTGCGATCGCCGTCGACGGCTTGCGTCACGCTGGTCCCGAGGGTGAGCAGCTCATAGAGGCGGGCGTTGGTGACCATGAGGCTCTGCAGCGGCTCGTCGAGGAGGCGACCGAGGGCCTCGCGGATACTGGCGTCGGAGAAAGCGTGGTGGCGACCCTTGAACGCGATCGTGTTGTGGGCGCGCAGCCAGGGCTCCAGGACGCCGGTGAGGACAACATTCTTCTCCTTGCCACCACGGAGGGCGAGGGCCTCGGCGGGAGTGAGGTACTGCCAGCCCAGATTGACGAGCAGTTGCAGCGCGGGGATTTGGGAGCTAACGACTTCTTTGAACGCGTCGGCGGAGGCCATGCGCTACTCCTGTTCTGCCTCGTCCACGCGGACGCGCACCTGGCCGGTCAGCAGGCGCTGCATCAGCCCTTTTTTCTGCGCTACTAGCTGCTCTCGAAGCGTCACGCTCGTCTTGATCTCGCTATCCGCAGCCTGAAGAACTTCGACAATCTTGCGCTGCTCATCTCGCGATGGGACAGGAACTCTAATTTTGGCAAAGTCGCTCCAACGCAAGCCGCCGCGTCGATTGACACTGCCACTGGTATTCGACTCAAAGATATGTCTGTAAAGCTCGGTCTTTAGCAACCTATATAGGTAGGCATCATTGACCCGAGACGTGGTTTCGAAGACCGTGTACATAGGGCTGACGACAGCCTCGTCGTACACGTCCTGGTAGCCAATCGAACCCTCCTCGATATGATTAGTCGCATAAGCAAACTGACCGCGCTTCACGACTTTGTAATCACTGATGTCCTCGCTAAAAATCTGCCGACCGAAGTATGCGAGAGAATCGACTAGACCGTCATACTTGGTACAAGAGAGTACGGGTAAGATCTGCTTGCCCCGGTTCTTAGCCGACACCTCCGTTGCGATATCGCCGATAGCCTCGTATGCCCAATCGATGGGGATAGCGCCGTACTTTGTAACCCGCATGTCGTCAGACCGCACAAACTCTGAGAACCTGACCTGCCCCGTGAGCACCCGTTGCATCAAGCCCCGCTTACGCTCCTATAGGGCGGCGATGAGTCGCTCCTGTGCGCCGATTGCCTGGTCCCATGTGCCGAGGATGTCGGCAATTTTGCGTTGCTCGGGGAGGGGCGGAACTATTATGCGAAGGGAAAGAAATGCTTCTTGCGCAATGTTTTTCATGCTCCCGCTCGTTCCCGAAGCACGACTTGCGATGCGTCGCGTATATCACTAGTCGATAATGCGTAACTTAGCCACTTGGCGTTAGAGTTTTGAGTGGTCGCTATCCTCCAGAGCTTGTCAGGCAGATAGAGGTTTGGAATAATCCTTCTCGATGTAGACATTAGCGCCGACCAATGCAGATGTATTAGCTCGACTGACAATTACGGTGCCTCGTTTCGGACTAACCGTTAAACGTCCTATTTCAGATGGAACCACTACTGTTTTGTGCGCTGTAGGGTCAAAGCGGCTGTAACTCACTGCACTTACTTTTAGGACGCCGATCTCGCCATCAGCTTTCGGTCTATCCTCGCCGTTGACGCTTGAACCGGCATCAAGGGAAACCACGAGATCGCCAACGCAGCATTCTTTCCAGTCATCAGGAATCAAGCTGTACCTCCCTTAAGTACTGCTGCATTCGCGCTTCTAAGGTTCCGAATTGTTCGCCTAGCGCCACAAGCTCTCGATTAATCTCTACGATATCGACCAACTGGCCATTCCCAAAGGTGCTTACGTAGCGCGGGATGTTAAGATTGTAGTCGTTCTCGACAATCTCTTCTCGTGTGGCCACATAGGCATACCCGTCGATGGGTGCTCGCCGCCGGTAGGCCGCGAGAATCTTTTCCCGATCCCCATCGCGCAGCACGTTCTGGTTCGTGCCCTCGCGGTAATCGCGGCTGGCGTCGATGAAGACGACGCTGTCGTCTTGCTTATCGCGGCGGAAGAGCAGGATCGCGGCGGGGATGCCGGTGCCGAAGAAGAGGTTCGCGGGGAGGCCGATGACTGCGTCCAGCAGATTCTCCTCGACGAACTGTTGGCGGATCTTGCCCTCGGCCCCGCCGCGGAAGAGGACGCCGTGGGGGACGACCACGCCGACGCGGCCGTGCTGCGACGGGTCGAGGTAGGTCGTCTCGACCATGTGGCTGATGAAGGCATAGTCGCCCTTGCTGGCGGGCGGGACGCCGCGGCGGAAGCGGTGGAAGCGGTCGCGCGCGGCCCCCTCGGCGCCCCACTTATCGAGGGAGAAGGGCGGATTGGCGACCACGACATTGAAGCGCATGAGGGTTTGGGAATCGGTGGTGAGGCGGGGGTCCTTGAGCGTATCGGTCCACTTGATGTTGTCCGTGGTCACGTTGATATCGTGGAGGAACATATTCATCATGCAGAGCGCCCAGGTCGCGCCGTTGGCCTCCTGGGCGTAGACCGCGTAGTCGCTTGCGCCGACGTGCTTGGCGCACTTGATGAGGAGCGAGCCGGAGCCGCAGGCGGGGTCGCAGATGCGCTCGCCGGGCTGTGCGTCGAGGAGATCGGCGAGAAGCTGGGAGACCTCGGGCGGGGTATAGAACTCGCCAGCCTTCTTGCCGGCGCCGCTGGCGAAGCGGCCGATGAGGTACTCATAGGCGTTGCCGATCACGTCCAGGTTACCGATACGGGATGGGCTCATATCGAGGCGCGGGTCGTGGAAGTCGGTCAGGAGGTTCTTGAGGCGGTCGTTGCGTTGCTGAGTGCGACCGAGGTTGGCCTCGCTATTGAAGTCGATATTGCGGAAGACGCCGTCGAGCTTCTCCTTATTGGCGTCCTCGATGTGCTCGAGGGCGACATTGATCAACTCGCCGAGATTGGCCGCGTTGCGCCCGTCGTAGAGGGAATAATAGTCGCAGGTCTCGGGGAGGACGAAACGCTCGTACTGGAGCTGGCGGCGGATGCGGCGATCATCGTCGCCGTAGCGTTCCCGTAGCTGCTTGTAGTGGTCGCGCCAGACATCGGAGATGTACTTGAGGAAGAGCATGACCAGGATGTAGTTCTTGTACTCGGAGGGATCGATCGTGCCCCGGAAGGTATCGCAGGCTTTCCAGAGGATCGTGTTGATCTCATCCTGGCGGATGGGGCCGCGGGCGGGCTGCTCACCGGGTAAGAAAGAGGCCTGGCCAAGCGTCATACCGTCATCATCCGTTGTTTCCTCTAACGACTGTCGCGCGCTACCAGTGTGCGGGGAAGTTGCCGTTGTGTCAAGCGGGTGGCTCTCACCGGCAGGGATCGTGAATTATCGGCCCGCGACGTGTCCACCGGAAGTGCCGGCGACCCGCCGGCCCACCGCCGCGAATAGCCTGATCGGTGTCTCCGACACGGACGCCCACGACCAGGGCCGGCGGGTCGCCGGCGCTTCCAGTAGATAATTCACGAACCTTGAAGGCCGCCGAAGGCAGCTCACAACCACCCGCAACGGTGTATCATAGAGGTTGTAACGTGGAGGCATTCGCTATGATTACCGACGTTGTTCGCCCCGTGCTAGTATCGCGCGATCCGGGGATACTTGGCGGTGACGCCGCTTTCAAGGGTACTCGTGTGCCCGTGGTGAGCCTGGTTGATTGGCTTGAGGGCGGGTATAGCCTGGATGAGTATCTGGATAATTTTCCCAGCGTGAAGCGTGAGCAGGCTATTGCCGCGCTTGAGATTCTACGTGGGGTTTTGCTTTCCGAGTGAGAGTTCTGCTTGATGAGAGTGTGCCACGCGCGCTTGGGCGTGAGTTGGTAGGACACGATTGGTCTACCGTCCCTCGTATGGGGTGGAGCGGTCTCGTCAACGGTGTGTTGCTCGGCGTGGCTGTGGATGCTGGCTTCGAGGTCCTCCTGACCTGCGACCGCAACATGCAAAAGCAGCAGAACGTACCCGCGTGGGGTCTTGCTCTTGTGGTGATCGCCGTGCCCGAACCCTACGGCCGCTCGTGCCTGACATCCTGGCCGTGCTAAATAGCCATCCCCAGCCTGGCACTCTCTCCGTGGTAGGTAGCTGGCGTGTATAGCTAAAAGAGCAGGATCGCGGCGGAGAGGCCGGCGCCTAAAGAAGAGATTCGCGGGAAGGCCGAGTTGGCGTCCTCGATCGTCTAAAGCGTGGGCGTTTGACCCGCGTGGGGTCGAGCTCCACGTTACCCACGTCGACATCCTCGTCGTGGGTGTCGTCAAAAGTGAGATCGCGAGGGGTAGGCGTGGCCGTCTTCAAATCGGGGAGACGGTAGGTCAGTGTCGGCGCCGTGCGCAGTTCCGCGGCCGGGACGTTCGCGCGGCGGGTCACCCTGGCGCCGGGGCGCCACGCGTCGCCGAGGCCCCGCCCGGTGCTGGCGCGTGGCAGCGGGGGGACCTGGGCCATGGCCATGTTCGTCGTGCGTAGCGCGGACGCGCGGGGGGCGTCTTGGGAACGGGCCACGGCCAGCCCGTCCGCGCCGGCGGCGAGCGGGTCGCCCGCGGTCACCGCCACGGCCGCCACGGCCATCACGGGCGCCGCACCGGCGGCGACGCCGCGCCCCAGCCCCACCGGCGGCGCGCCGGCCCCGGCGGCGATCGCGGCGGACCCGGGCGCCTCTCCCGGGCCGGCCGGCGATCCAGCCGCGGCGCCCACAGGGGGGACGGCCACGCCGGCTCCGACCGCGCCCCCCGTCGCCACGCCCACGGCCAGTCCCTCGCCCGTCGCCGGCGAGGGCGACGGGTGCGCGGGCTCCGTGGCGCCGGCCGCCGAGCGCCACCTCGTCGCGTTGCTCAATCGGCATCGCGCGGCGGCTGGGGCGCCGCCGCTGGCCCCCAACCCGCGCCTGACGGAGGCCGCGCGCGGGCATAGCTGCGACATGGCCGCGCGCGGCCTGCTCAGCCATCGGGGGAGCGACGGCTCCACGCCCGATCGGCGTATCCGCGCGGCCGGTGTGGACGCCGGCCGCACGGGCGAGAACATCGGCCTGTTCGAGGCCGACACCGTCGCCGCGGGCGTGGACCGCGTGGACGCCTGGTTGATGGCCGAGCCGGGCCACCGGGCGACCATCCTCGACCCGACGTATGCCCAGATCGGCGTCGGCGTGGCCGACATCGCCGGCCAGGTGTGGGTGACCGAGGACTTCGCTGGCCTGCCGGGGACCGGCGCGTCGTAGCGGGTCGGGCGCGCGACGATGCGCGCCTATGGCCCCCCTGTCCCACTCAAACGAAACACACTCTATTCTATTCGTTCAGGCCGCGGGATGCCGCGCAACCGTCGCATCGTCCGGGGCGGTAGGATGAAGGAGCCGGGTCGACGGTCGCCACCGTGCGAACAGGGGCAGCAGGGGAGACCGTGCCCACGCCTCGCGCGGCCACGAACCCTGGATACACGATAGCCACCGGAGACATACCATGGGCGCGACCGTCCCCGACCCCACCACGACGAATCACCCTCCGCTCGCCACGCTGGAGGCCGTGCTGGAGCGCATCACCTACGCCAACGAGGAGACCGGCTACACCGTGGCCCGTGTCGCCACGCGTGGGGGCGGGAGCGACCTGCTCACGGTGGTGGGATCGTTGCTCGGCGCGCAGCCGGGCGAGAGCCTGCGCATGGAAGGGGTGTGGAAGAGCCACCCCCAGTACGGCCGCCAGTTCGAGGTGCGTGGCTACACGACGGTGCTGCCGGCTACGATCCAGGGCATCCGCCGCTATCTGGGCTCGGGCCTGATCAAGGGCATCGGCCCCAAGATGGCCGAGCGGATCGTGGACCGCTTCGGCGACGACACGCTGCGCGTCATCGAGGAGGAGGCGGGGCTCCTGATCGAGGTCCCGGGCCTCGGCCCGAAGAGGACGGCTATGATCGGGCGCGCCTGGGAGGAGCAGAAAGCGATCAAGGAGGTCATGCTCTTCCTGCAGGGCGTGGGCGTCTCGACCAGCCTGGCCGTGCGCATCTACAAAACGTATAAAGATGCGAGCATCTCCGTCGTCAAGAACGAGCCGTACAAGCTCGCCGGCGACGTATGGGGTATCGGCTTCAAGACGGCCGACAAGATCGCGCAGGCGATGGGCATCCCGCACGACAGCCCCGCGCGCGTCAAGGCCGGGCTGCAGTTCGCCCTCTCCGAGGCGAGCGACGACGGTCATTGTTATCTGCCCGAGGCGGAGCTGATCGCCACGGCGACGGAGATCCTGGGCGTCGAGGCGGCCCTGGTCGAGGCGTGCCTGGAGGATCTCAACAGGGAAGAGGGCGTGGTCATGGAGTACCTGCCCGGGCCGGACGGTGCCACGGTGACGGCGGTCTACCTCGTGCCCTTCCACCGCGCCGAGGTCTCCCTGGCGAACGGGCTGCGCCTTCTGCTCTCGGCCTTCGTCGAGCGGCTACCGGGGTTCACGACCGTCGACTGGGACGCGGCGCTCAGGTGGCTTCATACGACGACGGGCAGCACGCTCGCGCCGGAGCAGGCCGAGGCGGTGCGCCTAGCTCTCACGGAAAAGGTCGCCGTGCTCACGGGCGGCCCCGGCTGCGGCAAGAGCTTCACGGTGCGCTCCATCGTCGCGCTGGCCAGGGCGAAGCGCGCCAAGATTATCCTGACCGCGCCGACGGGGCGCGCGGCCAAGCGGCTCTCCGAGCTGGCCGGGATGGAGGCGAGCACCCTGCACCGCCTGCTGCAACTGCGCCCCGGCGGCGACGCCGCTTTCGATCGAGATAACCCGCTCGACGCCGACCTCGTGGTCGTCGACGAGGCGAGTATGCTCGACGCGCTCCTGGCCAACACGCTGGTCAAGGCGGTGGTGCCGGGGGCGCACCTCCTGTTCGTCGGCGACGTGGACCAGCTCCCGAGCGTCGGCGCCGGCGAGGTCTTGCGCGACCTGCTCGGCGCGGGCACAATCCCCAGCGTGCGGCTCACGCAGATCTTCCGGCAGGCGCAGCAGAGCGGGGTCGTCACCAACGCGCACCGCATCAACGCGGGGCACATGCCGGTCACGCGGGACCTCGCCGACTTCTTCCTCTTCGCCGAGGAGGACGCCGATCGCGTGGCCGACCTCACCGTCGACATCGTGGCCAACCGGCTGCCGCGCAAGTTCGGGCTCGACCCGCGGCGCGACGTGCAGGTGCTCTGCCCCATGCACCGGGGTCCGGCCGGCGCGGGCGCGCTCAACGAGAAGTTGCAGGAGGCGCTCACGCCGGCCAGGCCGGGGGTACCCGAGCGGCGCTATGGGGGACGTGTCTACCGGGCCGGCGACAAGGTGACGCAGATCCGCAACAACTACGACAAGGGGGCGGCCGGCGTCTTCAACGGCTCGGTCGGCGTGGTGACGGGGTTGTCCCTGGAGGAGCAGGAGGTGCGCGTGTTCATGGACGACGAGGAGGAGGTCGTCTACAGCTTCGACGAGCTGGACGAGCTGACGCACGCCTATGCGGTGATCATCCATCGCTCGCAGGGCAGCGAGTACCCGTGCGTGGTCGTGCCGCTGACGACCTCGGCGTGGCTGATGCTCCAGCGCAACCTGCTCTACACGGCCGTGACGCGGGCCAAGCGGATCGTCGTGTTGGTCGGGAGCAAGCGCGCGCTGGCCAGGGCGGTGCGCACGGAGAGTGCCGGACGGCGCCACACGGGGCTTGCCGAGCGGCTGCGGAGTGCGCGCCCCGTGACAGCACGCCGCGGAGCGACGCGCGATCCGGTCGTGTCGGGAGGCCAGCGCGCCGAGCGGCGGGTGGCGGAGGCCCCGGCGCGCTACGCCTCGGAGCGCGACTAGCGGCGTGTCAAGGATGAGTCGAGCCGTTCGTTGGTCGGCGGGTGACCGGAGCGCCCGCGGGGGCGCGGATGGCGGCAGGCACGCGCTGCGGCAGCCGCGCTGGCGGCGCCATCACCGGGGATCGGCGGCTCGCTCGCTGCGGATGGCGCGGCGCGGGGGCGGCCCGCCGGCAAAGGCTGGCCGGGGGTGTGGCACGTGTAGCCTGATTTGTGCTAGCCCCTTTCCTCAACTCTGGCGGCGGCGCCGGCCCTTGCACGGCCGGGCGGACCCGGCGCGCGATGTCGCCGATCGCCGGTCCGGGTCGCGGGTCGTGGCGCCGCCAAGGCAGGACCATGCGCCGGTGAAAGGAGGGCGGCGATATGTTCGAGCGGATCATGGTACTCCTGGACGGGTCGGGGTTGGCCGAGCAGGCCTTGCCGTACGCGGAGCAACTCGTCGCCGCGCTGGGCGGGACGCTGCACCTGACGCGCGTCGTCGAGCAGCCCGCCGCCGTCAGGGCGCACAGCGTCGGCGCGCCGGTCAACGTCTATGAAGGGCTTATCGCCGACCAGCGGGCGGAGCAGCCCTAACCGCACGGGGCGCGAGGGCACTGAACTCATGTCCGCACTACGCGCGCACATCCACCAGGAGCCCCCCCAAGTCCTCTGCCGCCATGGGCCGAGGTCGAGGTCGCGCCCCCACGCGCCGGAGATGGTCACGCCCTCTTTGTGATACATGTAGCGATTACCGTCCGCGCGACTGCCGATCCTGCGACTGATGCCAGATGTACAGCACGCGCACGCGGTCCCGTTCGCGGGCGTACTCGATCACATACGGGACGCGCGCGCGGATCAATTCTCGCCGGCCCGGCTCGATCTCCATGCCACCATCGGGGTTGCCGGCCAGCCAGGACACGCGCCCGTCGATCTTCCGGATGACGGCGTAGGCGCGGGCCGCGGAGGCGTGAGCAACCAGGTACGCATGGATGCGGTCGCGGTCGCGGTCGCGTAGGGCGCGCCGGGACCACGCGACGGCTACAGGGATTGGGTCCACGCCGCGCCCTGTTCGATCTCCGCCCGGGCGCGTTCCACCTCCTCGCGCGCGACAACACCGAGCGCCATGTCGCCGGCCAATCGCTCATCCCATGCGGCTACGACCTGCGCGTGAGGGGTGTCGCCGGTCGCGTCGGCCTCCTCGGCGCGCGAGAGTCGGGGTGGAGTGAGGGGCCGCGATTCCACCGGCACAGGCTCGAAACCGACCATCTACCCCTCGCGCAGCCCGCGCTCCTCCATGTAGCTGTTCCCCGCCTTGCGAATCCGTCCCGCGATCATTATTCACCCCCGCTCTTGCGCGCGCCCTGTCCACCATGCCCGACGCTCCTGTATCGCTACCAATGAGTATACTGTGTAACACATGTCTTCCCTTATGGGAGCGGGTAGTTACGGCGCGCAGGGCTACAGCATGACGTCGCCGCCGTTGGGGCCGAGCGTCTGGCCAGCGTAGTAGGCCGAGTCGGGCGAGGCCAGGAACACCGCCGTCGGCGCTACGTCGTCGACCGTCCCGAAGCGGCGCAGCGGGAGCGCGGCGCGCAGCCGCTCATCCCCGTCCTCGTCCCCCGGCGCGAGCCCTGTGCTGATCGGGCCTGGCGCGATACAGTTCACGCGGATGCCTTGCGGCCCGACCTCGCGCGCCAGCGCCTTGGTGAACGCGATGACGCCGCCCTTCGCGGCGCAGTAGTGCGTCCACCCTTCGCGCCCGATCTGGCCGAGTTGCGAGCCCACGGTGATGATCGTCCCGTCGCCGCGCGCCAGCATCGACGGCAGGACATGGCGCGCGCAGAGGAATACGCCGCGCAGGTGGACCGCGATCATGCGGTCCCATTGGTCGGGGGACATCTCGTGCAGCGCGACCCGTTCGGCGATGCCCGCGTTGGTCACGAGCACGTCGATGCGGCCCGCTTCGTCCAGGAGTGTCCGCGCCATCGCCTCGACCGCGCCGGCGTCGGCGACGTCGGCCGGCAGCGGCCACGCCCTCCGTCCGAGCGCCTTGATCTCGCGGACAACCTCCTTCAGCTCCCCGTCGAGGCGCAAATCGTTCACGCCCACGTCGGCCCCCTCGCGGGCGAAAGCCAGCGCGATCGCGCGACCGATGCCGCGCGCGGCGCCCGTCACTAGGGCCACCTTGCCGTCGAGCCGTCCCATCCCTCTTCCTCCCTGCCCACGCTGTACACACTCCCGCACGGTCGCCGAAAGCCGGTCAGGCCGAGGGCCGGGCCAGGTACTCCAGGAGCAGCCGCGCGGTGGCCGTCAGGGCGTCGACGTGCGTGCGCTCGTGGGCGTGCGAGGCGTCGATCCCGGGGCCGACCAGGGCGGCGCGCACCTCCGCGCCGGCCTTGAGCGCGGCGCTGGCGTCGGAGCTGTAGTGGGTGTAGATGTCGACTTTGTAGGGGACGCCCGCGCGGTCCCCGGCGCGGCGCAGGGCCGTGCTGAGGGCGTGGTCGTAGGGGCCGCTGCCGTCCTTGACGCAGATCGTGGCCGAGTACTCGTCGGAGGTCTGCCCCTCGCCGACCGCGGCCATGTCGACCGCGACCAACTCTTCCGTCTCCGCGGGGATGCCGGCGCAGGCGCCGTGTCCGGTCTCCTCGTAGTTGCTGATGAACAGGTGCGTGGTTGCCGCGAGCGGGTTGCCCGCCTCGCGCGCGGCCCTGGCCACGCCGAGCAGGATGGCGACGCAGGCCTTGTCGTCGAGGTGGCGCGACTTGATGAAGCCGCCTCGGTCACGGATACGCGCGGATCGAGCGAGATGAAATCGCCTACCCCAACGCCCAACGCGCGCGCGTCGTCGGGGCTCGCGACGCGCGCGTCGAGCCGTACCTCCAGCGTTTTCTCGCTCCGCTCGGCCTTGTCCTGCTCGACGCCATGGACGTGATGCGAGGCCTTGACGTTGACGATCGTGCCGGTGATGCGCTTGCCATCGCCGGTGTGCGCCACGCACGTCTCGCCCTCGATGGCCGCCCAGGGGTAACTCCCCAGTTGCGTCATGACCAGGCGGCCGTTGGGCTTGATCTCTTTGACCATCGCCCCGAGCGTATCGACGTGCGCGGCGAGCGTGCGCGCGGGCGCGTCGCCGCCCTCCAGCGTCGCCACCAGCGCGCCCTTGCGCGTGTAGCGATAGGGCACGCGCAGCGCGTCCAACTCGCGCGCCACGTAGGCCACGGCCTCGGCGGCCAGTCCGGTCGGGCTGGGGATCGCGCACAGTTCGGCCGTGATGCGGGTCATGTAGTCGACGTCGATAGGGAGCACAGGAACCTCACATGCGTTATTGCTCGCGTGTTATTGCTCGCCCCTTTTCGATAGATAGCCGCGGCCTTCCCATCGACCAGGGGCTTACATATTGATCGCCTGGCCCTCGACGTTGAGCGCGGCCTCGGCGATGGCCTCGGAGAGCGTGGGATGGGGGTGCACCGCCCGCGCCAGCTCCAGCGGCGTCGACTCGAGCGTGCGCGCCACGGCGAACTCGGCGATCAGCTCGGTCACGTCGGGCCCGACGAGGTGCGCGCCCAGGATCTCGCCCGTCTTGGCGTCGGCGATGATCTTGACCTGCCCGTCGGTCTCGCCCAGCGCCATGGCCTTGCCGTTAGGCTTGAAGGGGAACTTGCCGACGTTGATCTGCAGACCCTGCTCGCGCGCCTGCGCCTCGGTCAGCCCGATGGCGGCGATCTGTGGGCTGCTGTAGGTGCAGCGCGGCATGGCGTCGTAGTCGGGCTTGACCGTGTGATGGCCCGCGATGGCCTCGGCCGCGATCTCGCCCTGCGCCGAGGCGACGTGCGCCAGCGGCAGCTTGCCGGTGACGTCGCCGATGGCGTAGACCCCCGGCACGTTGGTCTGCATCCTGTCGTCGATCTCGATGTGGCCGCGCTTGCCCAACGCCACGCCGACCTCCTCGAGGCCCAGATTCTCGCTGTTGGGCAGGAAGCCGGCGGCGACGAGCACGCGGTCGACCTCGAGCACCTGCGGCCTTCCCTGGCCCTGCTCCGTGGTGCGCTCCTGCGGCCCCTCGGTGTCCCAGTCCTCGACCTCGACGACCTGGCCGCCCTGGACCGGCGCGAGGTAGACCTTGACCTTCTCGCCCGAGGCGTCGACCCGCTGCACCGCTGTGTTGGTCATGATGGTGATGCCGCGTCGCCTGAACTGTCTGTCCAACTCCTTGCTCATCTCTTCGTCCTCGAGTGGGAGGACGCGCGGCAGGAACTCCACGACCGTGGTGTCGGCGCCATAGGCGTGGTGCACGGTGGCGAACTCGACGCCGATGGGCCCGCTACCGATGATGAGCACCTTCTCGGGGAACGTGTCGATGCCCCAGATCTCCTTGGCTGAAATGACCTTCTGGCCGTCGATCTCCACGCCGGGCAGTCCGCGCACGCGCGAGCCGGTGGCGATGATGATGTTCTTGGCCTGTAGCTCCTTGTCGCCGTCGGGGCCACCCGAGACGGCCACGCGGTCCTTGGCCACGAGGCGGCCGGTCCCGCGCACGACGTCGATTTTGTTTTTGCGCATCAGGTAGTTGACGCCCTTGACCTGCGTGTCGACGATCTTGAGCGAGCGCGCTATGCCAGCGCCGTAGTCGGCCGTCACGTTGTCGGCCGAGATCCCGAAGTCCTTGGCGTGGCGGAAGAGGGTCAGCACCTCGGCGTTGCGCAGGATCGATTTGCTAGGGATGCAGCCCCAGTTGAGGCAGATACCGCCGAGCGAGTCGTTCTCTACGACGGCCGCCTTACAGCCAAGCTGAGCGGCGCGGATGGCGGCGACGTAGCCGCCCGGTCCACCGCCGATGACCACGACGTCGTAGGCGGGACCAGCACTGTCAGTCATTAACGTCCTACTCCTTAGGTATTGTGTTACGCGAGGTATTGTGTTACGCGCTATTCACCCTTAATGATAGCCCATGCGCCGGTTACCCTTCGCACCCCCTCGCGCCCCTTCGCGCCCCCTCGCGCCCCCTCGCGCCCCCTCCGGGGGAACCTGGGGAGATGCCTCCCCCCAGACCCCCGCCATCCACGCGGCGTGCGAGCAAACGGGCTTGGACACCCGACAATGCACAGACCCTGCGCCCCCTGCGCCCCCTGCGTCCCCTCGCGCCCCTGCGCCCCTGCGCCCCTGCGCCCCTGCGCCCCTGGCTGACTGGTCTCCCGGACCCTAACCGCGGGTCCGAGGTTGGGGCGCGCCTCCGGGGGAACCCGGGGAGAGGGCTCCCCCCAGACCCCCGCCATCCACGACGGGGACGGGTGAACAAGCTCGACCGCCCGACAATGCACAGACCCTGTACACACCCGAGCCCGGCTGGTTTTGTGGTACGGGGCTTGGCCCTGAAGGACTATGGCGCAGAACAGGAGCCTAACGGGCGGGCTCGTCGTCGCTGGGGCGCGGAGACCACGCGCGCATCGTCCCCGCACAGACCTTTTAAGGTCCGGTCCCTGCCCCCGTCCTTCAGGGTCAGGTCCACGGCGTTCACCATCACAAAAAACAGTCACACCCGACGCTTCCTGGCGCGCCTTTTGCTACGGTTTCGCTGCGAAACAACGGGGCGGCGCGCTGTTAGGACGACGGATTGTCTTTGTTTCGCTGCGAAACTGAGCCCGACGCCCTCGCGCAGAGAGGATGGGGTGGCGCGCCGCGTGGCCGCAGGATGTGTAGAGAGGAGAGTTGGCGATGGACAGGTGGGAATACTGCACGTTCCGATTGACGATGGAAGCCGCCGAGGACCCCGCGTCGTACGACCAGTTCGGGGCCGAGGGCTGGGAGCTTGCCGGCCTGACCGGCGTCACGTCCACGTCCTTCCTGACGCGCGCCACGAGCACAGACTGGATGCTCGCCGTGTTCAAGCGGCGCATCACCCGCAGCGAGCTCTCATAATAGAGACAAGCCGCATCGCAGTATGAAGGCGACAGACGCGCGGTATATGCTCACGGTGCTACAATGGCAGCACGAGCTTATACGACAGCATCGGAGGGGTTGTATATATGGTGAGCGAGGTTGCTGAAGCGCCCTTAGCCGACGTTGTGCATCGCCTGGTGGAGGAACTTCGGCCCGTCCGCATCTATTATCCGGGTGAGATTGACGAGCCAACGAGCGACCAAGTCGAAGACGCCCTACAGTTCATGCGTCAAGTATTTTCTGTTGTATCTGATCGACTGCCTTCCGAAGCGTCATCGTAGCAGTGGTAATCCTGCGGTGAGCGACACGACGCCCGACTTCGATTTCGTGATCCTGGCCGACCGCGCAGAGGTCGTCAACGGCAAGCTGTACATGATGGGCGGCGGCTGGGAGTCGATCGGGCTGCGCCGGGCCGGCGATGCGGCCGCGTTCACCATCGCGGTCGGCATAGGTGTGCCCTGGCTGGCCACCAACGTCGAGCACAAGCTGGACCTGCGGCTGGAGGACGCGGACGGCGGGGCCATGACCGCGCTGGGCGTGGGCTTCACGGCGGGCCGCCCGGCCACGGTCCCACAGGGCGTGTCGCAGCGGCTGATCTTCGCCCTGCCCGTGCAGTTCGCCTTTCCCGCCGCGGGCGCCTACGTCATCGCCTGTACGCTCGGCGAGCGCGAGCAGCGCGTCCCGTTCCAGGTCTCGATCGTCCCGGCCGCGCCAGGGGTCCCGCCACACGCCTTGTCGTAGCCTTATTGACGAGTGTCCCCGTGGCCTGCGTTCGAAAACGCCTGGCAGGCTACGGACCTCGAAAGGTCTGAGTGGTCTCGACCCGACTCCGGCCCTGCGGGGGCTGCGCCCTGTACCCTTCTTTAAGGCTCACGGCGCCTAGCAGCACAATAATTGAGCCTACACAATGCCCGAGGGGCCGAGTAGACGTCTAGTCGAGGAGGGTCTCACGATGGACGACCGATACGCCCAGTTCGCCAGCCTGCGGTTCGAGCGACCGGAGCCGCACATTCTGCGCGTGATCATGAGTAGCCCGGGCCGGCTCAACGCGGCCGGCGCGGCCATGCACCGCGACCTCGCCGGCGTGTGGGACGCCGTCGATCGGGACCCCGACACGCGCGTGGCGATCATCCAGGGCGAGGGCACCGCCTTCTCGGCCGGCGGCGACCTCGATCTGGTGCAAGAGATGGCCGAGGATTACGCCGTACGCATCCGCGTGCTGCGCGAGGCGCGCGACCTCGTCTACAACGTCATCAACTGCTCCAAGCCGATCGTCTCCGCTATGATCGGCCCGGCCGTGGGGGCCGGCCTCGTGGTGGGCCTGCTCGCCGACGTTTCGATCGCGGCGCGCTCGGCGCGCATCATCGACGGGCATACCAAGCTGGGCGTCGCCGCCGGCGACCACGCCGCCATCGTGTGGCCGCTCTTGTGTGGCATGGCCAAGGCCAAGTACCACCTGCTGACCTGCGAACCGCTCTCCGGCGAGGAGGCCGAGCGCATCGGGCTGGTCTCCCTGTGCGTGCCGGACGAGGAACTGCACGAGCGGGCGCTGGCCGTGGCGCGACGCCTGGCCGGCGGGTCGCAGAGCGCGATCCGCTGGACCAAGTACAGCCTCAACAACTGGCTGCGTCAGGCCGGTCCGAGCTTCGACACCTCGCTGGCGCTGGAGTTCCTCGGCTTCGGCGGACCCGATGTTCAGGAGGGCGTCGCCGCTATCCGGCAGAAGCGCCGCCCCGCGTTCAGCGGCCCCGCGTCGGAGTAAGGTGGCTCAAGCGTCCGACCCCTCCTAATCCGGGCTCCATTCATAGCGGCGGAACAAGCAGTACTCCCGGAATCCGATGCGCCGGTAGAGTCCGATGCCCTCGGGCGACGCCGTCAGCACGCCGACCTTGTAACCCAAGGCGCGCGCCTCACGCAGCACGTGCAGCGTCATGGCCGCACCGATGCCGCGGCGACGCGCCTCCGGCAGAGTGACCACGTAATGCACCGCCGCCACGCCCGTGCCGACGAACAGCTCGGCGGTCGCCACGGGCTGACCATCCAGCCGACCGACGTAGTAGCGCCAGGGCAGGGCGTCGCCAAGCCCCCTTTGCCGCAACACGCCGAGACAGATGCGCCGGATGTCGCTGGGTACGGGGAAGAGCCAGACGGAGACCCACTCCTCCAGGCCCTGCTCGTCGCGCACCGTCTCTATCGTGAGCCCCTGCGGCGTCCCGACGTCATCGCGCAAGTGGTCGAGCTCGACGGCCATGCCCGGCTCGTCCTCGCTGTGCGCCATACCATGCGCCAGGAGGGAGTGATCCAAGTCGGAGGGCGTTGTAGTCGGGCCGATGTGCCAGGTCACGGGCCGCGCCTGCCGCCTGAAATGGGCGAGGACAGACGCGGCCCCGGCGTCGACCCCGCCCGGGTCGAAGGTGGCGCGCACCACGGCGTTGAAGGTTGCGTCGGCGATGCCCGCGTCGACCCACGTGCTCTCCGGCGCGTCGTGCAGGGTTGCGCCGGGCAGGCGGGCGAAGGAGAGCAGGTAGGCGTTGATGTTGGCCTCGATCGTCGCGGCGGCCGTCGCGGGGTCGATAGCCTGCACGATAGCTGCAGCTGTCATACCAGCCCCAGGCGCTCGTAGGCCGTGTCGACGTGTCGCAGGTGGTAGGACAGGTCGAACATAGCGTCGAACTGCGCGGGCGACATGGCGGAGGTGACGCGCGGGTCGGCGGCGAGCAGGTCGCGGAAAGGTACATCCTCGCGCCAGGCCTGCATAGCCGCCTCCTGCACAATCTTGTAGGCCTCTTGCCGGGCCATGCCCGCCTCCACGAGCAGCAGCAGGGCGCGTTGCGAGTAGATCAGCCCATGGGTTAGGTCGACGTTGGCGCGCATGCGCGCGCGATCGACCTGTAGGTCGCGCAGCACGCCGGTCAGGAGATCCGTGGCGTAGTCGAGGGCGATACAGGCGTCCGGCAGCAGCACGCGCTCGACCGAGGAATGGCTGATGTCGCGCTCGTGCCACAGGGCCACGTCCTCCAGCGCGGGCGTGACGTAGCCGCGGACTAGGCGGGCCAGGCCGGTGACGCGCTCGCACAGGATGGGGTTGCGCTTGTGCGGCATGGCCGAGGAGCCCTGCTGCCCCTCGCCGAAGGGCTCGGCGACCTCGCGCACCTCCGTGCGCTGCAGGTGGCGGATCTCCGTGGCCATCTTCTCCAGCGAGGCCGCGACCACGCCGAGCATGGCCACGAAGGTGGCGTGGCGATCACGCTGGATCACCTGCGTGCCGGCGGCGACGGGGGCGAGCCCGAGGCGGCGGCAGGCGTCCTCCTCCACAGCGGGCGGCACGTTGGCGTGCGTGCCCACGGCCCCGGCCAACTTGCCGACGGCCAATTCCTCGCGTGCGAAGAGCAACCGCCGCCGCGCGCGCCGCGCCTCGTCGACCCACACGGCCACCTTGAGGCCGAACGTGGTCGGCTCGGCGTGGATGCCGTGCGAGCGCCCGATCGTGACAGTGTCCTTGTGTTCCAGGGCCAGCGCGGTGAGCGCCGCTTCGAGGAGGTCGACGTCGCGCACCAGCAGGTCGACGGCGTCGACGAGTTGCAGCGAGAGCGCGGTGTCGACGACGTCCGAGCTGGTCAGGCCGAGGTGCGCGTAGCGCGACTCGGGCCCGATCGACTCGGCGAGGGCGCGCAGGAAGGCGATCACGTCGTGCCCCGTCTCCTGCTCGATCTCCAGCATGCGCGGGATGTCCACGGTCGCGCGCCGGATCTCGGGGAGCGCCTCGGCCGGTATAGCGCCGTGCGCGGCCCAGGCCTCGCAGACGGCGATCTCCACGCGCAGCCACAGCGCGATCTTATGCTCCATCGACCACAAACGGCCCATCTCCGGCCGCGTGTACCGCTCAATCACAGGCTACCCTCTCAATACTTTGGTTTCGCAGCGAAACAGGGACGCGCCGCTATTCCCAGTACGCGGACGTCCCTTCGACGACGGCATCGGCCTTCTCAGCCGGACGCTCGCGCTCGATATAGGCGTCTTCCTGCGCCATCCAGGCGCGCCATTGGTCGCGTGCTCCTACCCCGTCGCGCTCCAGGCCGCGCCGCAATCGGTCGTTTCGCGGCGTCTCGACCCAGATGGTATAGCCACACGTAACCGTGGTCATGCGGCTGACCGCTCTGGTGGTGCTGCTACTGGGTGCGGGAAGGGAACAAGGCGTCCGCGTGCGGAGGGCCGTCCGCGACGGGGCGCACGGGGCGCGG
>JAABUM010002198.1_pt1 | contig 26754 bp, 27 predicted proteins | sample 5559161 | NCBI WGS metagenome assembly JAABUM01 (sample SAMN10711868, study PRJNA513369) | rock metagenome | isolation source: Antarctica rocks | place: Antarctica: Victoria Land, Siegfried Peak nord
AGGAAGCGCTCGCGGATCGGGTCAGACTCAATCATCCAAATCGAATAACAAACCTTTCAAGCAACGGAAATCCGCGAGCGGGACAATCGCATGCTACCCGATTCGGATATTTCCGGATGAGCCCTTATCCTCCCGGAGCCCCTCCTACCGGTCGGCCTGGACGACCCAGTTGCGGATCGCCTGAGCGGTTGGCTCGAACTCGCGGGCCAAGTCAGCCGGGTCACGGCCGATGCGGATCAGATCAACGATCTGCCGCCGGAACTCCGGCGAGTAGGGTGGATGTGTCTTGGGCATGAAAGAAGCCCCCTGCGAAAGCATGAAAGGCTCCACAGGGACGGGTCAAGATCACCTCCAGCGCCCGTCGGTCGAACGTGCCTGGTTTGGACCGGCGCTTGGCGACGAATGCCTACCATCGCTGGGACGCAAAGCCGAGGTCGATGTCGCCCTCAATCTCGTCGCGGCGTGCGTGACGATTGCTGCTCACGATCGCCAGCGCGTCCAGCAGGCTGCGGTCCTGGGTTGCCGATTGGATGTCCATCAGGTCGAGCAGTCGGAACAGCAGGACGCGATGCTTGGCGTGGATGGGCCACAGCAGCGGCAGATCGTTGCCGCGGTGCCAGGCGGACACGGCCTCGCACTGCTCAGCTAAAGCCGTGACGCCGCCCTGCCCGGACAGGAGCTTCCGGACCTGTCGGCCAAACGCAGCATCGGTGTTCTGTGCCTGCTCGGTTTCCAGCACCTGGCCGAAGATACCGATCAGGCTTTCCTCCGTGGCCCGGTGCCGCTCGTGGAGCTCTTCGAGCTGCTCCTTGGCCGCAGCCTGGGTCCGCCGGATGCGGCGCAGCATCATCTCGATCAGTTCGTCGCGGCAGCGCATGCGAGCCTGGCGCAGCAAAGCGAGCAGCAGGGTGTGCCGCTTGCCGGGCTGGGCGATGTCGAGCAGGTCGCTCACCTCGGACGCCGCAGCTTCCGCCGCGAACTGGCGCAGCTTGGTATGGGCGATGCCCTCCAGCAACGGGTCGGGATCAACCAGGCCGTCCAGCCATTCCAATCGTTCCACCCAGAGCCTGATCGTCTTGGGCGTCGCGGGGCCTGGCGCCTGCTCGAGGCGATTGAACGCGGTCGTCAGGCTGCCGGGCGGCTTGACCAACATTGTGTCCAGCCTCGCGGCGTCATCGTGCGCGAGGCTTGCCGCCACCCGGCTGAACATCCGCTCGTGGATGTCAGCTCGAAGCCGGCTCACCAGCCGGTCCAGGGTGCTGAACCCCGGCAGGTCGACGGCCATGGAGTGCAACGCCTCGATCGCCCGGTTGATGAGGTCGGCGGGATCACTCATGGTTTCGGCTGCGTCAAGGACAGTGCTGCTGAGCAGGCGTTCAGCCGTTTCGCCGTAGGGCGTGACGCCGAGGTGGGTCCGAACCGCAGCATGATAGCGATAGAGCCTGCTCGACCAACGCACTTCGGCAATCAGCGGATGCGGCGCAGCCAGGCCGAGCCGCACCGCAACATGCGCAATGGTGCCGGCATGAACCTCACTCGGCACAGGAAAGCATCCGAGATCCTGGCGGGTCTTGAGCAGCACCGCCAGCAACAGACGGCCGATATCGCCTCGCGCATTCGCGCGCACGAAGGCAAGGTCCACCTCGGTCAGGTCGTATTGAAAGTCGAGTTCCTCGCGGCTCAGCCGCGCACCCGGACGCGGGTAGGCGGTGCGGTCGACCGCCGTCATCGTGTGTCCGGAAAAGGGTGCGCCAGAGCGGCAACGGGGAGCGTATGGTTTGAAGGACTTAGGAGGTAGCGGTTCGGTGTCCGCAAAGGAACACCTTGCTGGACGCAGGCGTGCGGTGCCCCGGCCGCGCTAGGGCACCCGCACCGCCCTCTATCTCCGGGTCTCGACTGCCGACCAGAAGCCGGACCTGTAGTATGACGGCTTGCGCGGTTACGCCGCACGCGCCGGCCTCGATGTCGTGCAGGACTACTTCGATGTGGCCGTGTCAGGCCGCCGGGAGGGCCGGCCTCAGCTCAACGCTCTCATGACGACGGCGCGCAACCGGGAAATCGACTGCGTGTTGGTCTGGAAATTCGACCGCTTCGCCCGCAGCACGCGTCATCTGCTGACCGCGCTTGAGGAGTTCGATCATCTCGGGATCCGCTTCGTCAGCGTCCAAGACCAGGTCGATACCGACAGCCCGATGGGCCGGGCGATGTTCACCATCATCGGCGCTATGGCCGAGCTCGAAGCATCGCTGATCAGCGAGCGCGTCACCGCTGGCATGAGGGCCGCCGAAGCGCGCGGGAAACATCTCGGTCGCCCTGCAATTCCAAAACGGATCGTAAGCGAGATTGAGGCACTCGCATTATCGACCGACCTCAGCATCCGACAGATTCAGGCCAGGATCGCAGGCCAAGCCAGCCGCTGGATCATCGGCGAAATTACCAAACGCGCCCGCGCGACACCCCCAACGGGCTTGTAGGTCATTCTCGGGCGTATCCTAACCAACCCCAAGGTGCCAAGGCACGTCCGGTCCATGCCGTCATTGGCGCTGTATATCTTGTCAGGAACGAGCCACAGCGCCTCGATGCCGTCGCCGACAGCGCGAAGCTCCTGGGCCACCTCGGGGGTGCGGGCCCGGCGAACCCGCAAAGAAACCAAGTTCGTGACGGTTTGCAGGTTGTTCTTCACCCTGTGCTGCAACTCACGCAGCAAGCGCTCGTTCTCCTCGGCCCGGTCCCGCAGTTCGCGAACGATGCGCAGATGCTCAACTGCCGAGGCTAGCAGGTTGGCGTAGCCGCGCAGGAACTGGATGTCGGCGTCGGTGAATGCGCGCGGGGTGCGGCTGTCGACCTGCAACACGCCGTAGGCCGGAATGGGCCTGACTTTGGCCTTTCCCCCTGTATCCGGGCACAGCCGCATCGTCAACGCCGTCCACTGAACGCGGTCATTGGATGGAACTCCTGGCCTGAGCCGTCCGCCCCGCTCCCGCGGTTTTGCAGCCGCCAGGTTTCAGCGAAGTAGCCGTTGCCGCGGCACAGGTCTGCGGGCGTACCGTCCTCCACGACACGCCCATCATGCAGCACGATCACGCGGTCGAACGCCATGATGGTGGACAAGCGATGCGCGACGGCGATCACGGTGCGCTCCCCGGCAAGGTCCAGCAACGCGCGTTGCACTTGGCGTTCGGCGGCGCTGTCAAGCGCACTCGTGGCCTCGTCGAGCAGGAGCACCGGCGCGCAGCGCAGCAGCGCGCGAGCGACGGCGATACGTTGCCGCTGGCCGCCGGACAGCCGGATGCCACGCTCGCCCACGATCGTGTCGTAACCCATCGGCAGCTCGCCGATGAAGTCGTCGCACCCAACCGCGCGGGACACTGCCCGCACCTCGTCCCACGCTGCCCCGGGCTGGCCGTAGCACAGGTTGTCGGCCACGCTGCGTTGGAACAGCATGACCTCTTGCGTGACCACGCAGAACGCCCGGGCCAGGCTGTCCCGCACATGGCCCGCGAGCGCCTGTCCGTCGAGCAGGACTTCGCCCGCTTCCGGCTCCACGATGCCCTGGATCAAGCGCAGCAAGGTGGACTTACCGGCCCCGGACGGGCCGACAATGCCGACGCGCTGCCCGCTGGGAATATGCAGGTCGAGGTCCGCGAACAATGGGCGGCCGGCATTCGGCCCATACCGCACATGCCGCAGCTCAATCGTGCCGGCGCGGGCGCGAAGCGGACGCAGGGCAGCCGGCACGGTCTCCTCAGGCGGCGCGCGCAGAACCTCGACCGCTTCGGATACGGCACCGAGTTGCTGGGACAGGCCGAGCAGCGACAGTGCCATCTCACGCGAGCCTGCCAGGATGCGCAGGGTGAGCGTGGTTGCGACCACCACGCCGCCGGTCGAGATGCCGCCGCGGCTCCATTGCAGGACAGCGACGGTTAGGACGGCGGCGTTGACCAACCAGAAGGCCGCGTCGTGCCAACAGCGCAAGCGCTCCAGGAACATCCAGCTCGCCGCATGGGCACGGCCCTCATGTTCCATGCGCCGACGCAAACTGTCGCGCTCGCGCCGGCGCGCTCCATAGGCGCGGACAAGGCCCATGTTGGCGAGCACGTCGGCGAGCGCCCCCGACACCTCCGCCGTCTCGCGGTGGTAGGCGCGGTGCATGGGGAAGCCACGCCGGCCCAGCCGGTGCAGCACGAACGTGGCGCCGCCCGCGACGACTACCAGCGCGCCGCCGATCCGCCAGTCAATCGTCGCGAGCACCACGACCGATCCCACCAGGTCAGTGACAGGGGGCACGAGGCTCCAAACCACCGTGCGCAAGACGGCCGTCGAGGCTGTGGACGCCGCCGTGATGCGCCCGGCGAGCGCACCGCTTGCTTGGGTGTTGTAGAACTCCCATGAACGAGCGCTCACCGCCTCGAACAGGTCGATGCGGATGTCCTCGCCCACCCGGATGATTGTCCGGCTGCCCAGAAACCCGCCCAGGCGCCAGCACACGCTTTCCAGGCCGAGCAGCCCGAGGAACAGGCCCAGGCAGAGCAGCACGCTGTCCCGGGCCGTCCCGGGCGCCGTCATGCGGTCCACCAGCAGCTTAAGCCCGTACTGGGCGGCCACCGCACACAGCGCTCCGCTCGTCACCAGGATCAAAAGCGCGAGCGATAAGCGAAGGTGCCGCCTGACGTAGCGCAGCAGAAAGGGCAGGGCCTCAGCCGGCAGCTCCATCGCCTCTGTGGCATCGTCGAGCCGGGCCGCTGCGCCGTGGCGGGTCACCTGTCGATCCTGCCCGCTGCTGCCAGCAGCATCTGCTCCTCGGCAAGCTGGTCCAGCAGCTCCTCGTCCAGGGACCGCTCCCGCCAGTCCGCGCTGGAGCGGATCAGGCCGCACCGGCAAGGCCGGTCGTTCTGCCATCCCGGATAGTCCATCACCGGATACAGGCAAATGCCCTCGACCGGCACGCCGGCCCGGCGCGCGGCGCGTACCTCGCCGCCCATGTAGCGAAGCCATCCCGCGCCGTTGCTGCCTTCAGCGCCAGTCTCGCTGATCAGGATCGGGCGGCTGTAGCGCGCGCCGACCTCGGCCAGCAGCTGGCGCAGCGGACGATACATCCAGTGACCGAGCGGGATGGTGCCGCCACCCCGGACGAACTGGTTATCGGGGTAGAAGTTGACGCCGACGATGTCGAGATGCGCCTCGCTGCCGCCTAGTTCGGGAGCCAAGCGGCCGGCGACCATGTCAAAAGCCTCGAACTGCGCCAAGCGATGCGCCTCGGCGCCAGTGGCGGTCTCCGGCATGTCGGGATGCCCGGCGACATGGATGAGCGGCTCGACCTGGATGAAGCGGGCGCCCGGCGTGACGTCGCGCACGGCCTCGACCGCCCGGACCGCCGCGCGCGCGAGCTGCCGCTTCAGTTCAGGGCCGCGGCCCAAGCTGTTCGGGTGCATCCGGGCGTGGTCGCCGCCAGCCCACGCCCAAAACGAGATCTCGTTGACCGGACAGTAGAACGGGACCGTATCGCTTTCCTCACGCATGATCCGGGCGACGGCGGCACAGAATGCGGCGAAGCGGTCGAGGAACCGCGGCGACCAGATGTCGAGGTCATGCGGCAGGCCGTAGTGGCAGAGGTCCCAGATGACCTGCACGCCGCCAACCTGCGCGGCGCGGAGCATCGGCAGCAGGCTTGACCAATCGTAGCGGCCCGGGGTGGTCTCGATCAGGTGCCAGCGCACGGCGTCACGGACCGTGCGTAGTCCCGCCGCAGCAACCATGCGGTAGTCGTCGAGCGCACGCTCGTCGTGGCGGGTCGCGGCGATCAGGTCGAGCTGCCGCCCGTCCGCCCGACGGTGCGACGAGCCCTCAAACCCGCCCATCAGGAAGCTGGAGAACAGCATGGACCGCTCGGGGCGCGTTTGCGGACGCGCCTCCGGCAAGATGGAATCAAGGCTCAGCATCGCGGAATGTCGCTCCGGCTCTATCGGTAGGGGGGCATCAAGTTCGAGCCGCTTGGCGAGCAGCGACTCCCAGCGGTCCCCGTTCGAGAGCAGCTTTTCCTTGTTGTAAAGCAGCTCCTCCCGGGTTTCGGTCGCGAACTCGAGGTTCGGACCCATCACGATGGCGTCGACCGGGCAGCTTTCTTCGCACAGCTTGTAAGCGACACGGTCCAGGGCCATGCTGTCCTCCTCGTTAGCTTTGGGTCCAGGCAAGGCAGCCGCCCAAAGCCGGGGTGCTGCCGACCACCAGGGCACCGTACGCGTAAAGCTGCCAGGCCTGGCGCAAGGCGCCGCTGTGCGGAGCCGGCGTGATCGCCATCAGGTCTCCCGAGGGGCTGGTCCACAGCACGCGGGCATCCAATGCCGCTACCGCGGCGAACGCGTCGGCCGGGTCGGCATTGGCTCGAAACAGCACCAGGGTGGCGGCGCTCGGGGCCGGGATCGCGGCAGTTGGCCCCGCCAGCATGACAACCGCGGCAAGACCAGCGGCCGCACGACGACCGCGCCCACCTGCCCCGCCGTGCCAGCGCCACAGCCACAATCCCGCGCATAGCGTCGTCACGCCGAAGGCGGCAAGCCAGCCCAGGTCGTAGGCCAGCGGATTGGCAACATCGACCCGGATGCGATGGATCATCAGGAGCCAATGGAACAGCATGACGTCCACGAACTGCCATACGCTGAACCCAAGCAGCGCCGCCCCTAGCAGGCGCCGGTCGGAGCCCAAGCCAGCGAACCCGGCGCGCGCGCTCCAGAGCAGCCACAGGCCCACGAGCGCGATGGCGTAGTGCAGGACGTGGAACCAGCCATCCATCAGGATCTGGTTCCGGATGTCGCGCCACATTTCGCCCGGAACCAGGCTGAACAGGTGGTGCCATTGCAGGACCTGATGCAGCAGGATGCCGTCGAAGAAGCCACCGAGCGAAAAGCCGATGACGGCGCCCGCCCAAGCAAGGCGGCGTCTGGTGTGGATGGGAGCGGTGTCGTCCGTCATGGGATCAGGCCCTCCGTGCGGCGGCGTGGAGTCGGTCGTCACGCCGCCACCAGCCGGATTGCGGCAGCGCGGGATCCTCGAACTGGCCCGTCCGGGCAAGACTGGCCACAGCCGCGGCGAGCTGGGTGGGGCGAGGCGGGGTCTCGCGGGCGTCCCAAACGCCGGGCTCGTAGCTGCCACGGTCGCGGCGCAGCATGCTGTCCCAATCCACCGCGCCAAACAGCGACCAGGCAGTCACGGCGCGGATGTCGACGTTTTCGGCGCGCAGTATCTGGGCCGCCTGCCAGGCCTCGAGCAACCAGCGGACCGGCTCGTTCTTGTCCTCACAACCGAGATGCGCCTCGGTGACCGCCATCGGCCGGCCGTAACGTTGCCAAGCCTCACGCAGCCGCGCCTCCCAGCCCGTCAGGTGTGCGGGCAGGTCCATGCGGGCGGCCTCGGTATCCACATAGGCCTCACGTCCGTTACCGCCCCGCAGGCGGGCTGGATAAAGGCTGGTGCGGTGGTCGAGGAAGCGGTCGCTGGTGACGTAATGGTTGATGCCGAGCAGGTCGGGCGCCGCGTCCCCACTCCGGAACTCATCGATCCAGACCGATGGGAAGCCAAGCGCGACGAAGCGGTGCCAGGCCGGATGCGAGCGGTCCACCCGGCCACACAGCAGGTCCAGCGACAGCCAGCGCCGGTCGTTTTCGTGCGCTGCTTGGTAGGCCAGACGAGGAGTGGAGAACACGCGGCCGAGATCTTCGGTCTGCACCAACCGGGCACCAGGAATTCGTTTGCGGATCGCCCGCATGGCCAGCAGCACGGCGCGGCATTGGTTGAACACCATGGACTCGAACGCGATCTCCGCAGTTGCATGCGGGTGCCAAAGCCCATACAGCCCGGCGAACCGCGCCGTGGTCAGCGGCTCGTTCACCGGCGTCCAAGCCTCGACCCAGGGATAGCGCGCAGCAACCAAGGCGGCATGCTCGGCCAGGCCTTCTGCCCAGTCCGCGTCCAGGTGGTGGCGTCCGGGGGGCCCGGAGCCGTGGTGCACCAGGCCGACGATGGGCGCGATACCGAGGGTACGAAGTCGGTCGAGGCGGTGGTCATGCCACGCCCAGCCGCAGAACGCCGGGCCCGCCGCGCAGCGTTCCCACAGCACGGGATAGCGTAAGGTGCGGATGCGGAGCGACGCGATGTAGTCGAGATCGCCGATGCGATCCTGGTGGCCGGTTTCCCGCACCTGGTCGCGCCAAACATCGCCCACGCGAACGACGCTGCACTCGACCCCACCCCAAAGCTGCAACGGCGCCGTATGCGCCGCGGGACGATCCACCTGGCTTGTCATGCCGACAGGTTCGCCCCACCGTGCCCCAGCGCCAAGCGGCTGCGGGCGTCATGAGGCACGCTCGCCTCGATCCGCTTGAACGTCGCCAGCGCCTGCGCGACGACCTGGTCCATGTTGTAGTAGCGGTAGGTCGCAAGCCGCCCGACAAACCAGGTATGCTCAGTCGCATCGGCCAACGCCTCGTACCGCTTGTAGAGCAGCTGGTTTTCGGGACGGGGCACGGGATAATAGGGATCGCCCTCAGCTTCCGGATACTCGTAGGTGATGCTGGTCCGTGGGTGCATCTGCCCCGTCAGATGCTTGTATTCGGTGATGCGCGTGTAGGCCTCGGTCTGCGGGTAATTGACGGTCCCGACACGCTGAAACCACTCCTGGTTGAGCGTCTCGTGCACGAACCGCAGCGAGCGATAAGGCAGCCGGCCGAAGCGGCAATCGAAGAACTCGTCCACCGGACCGGTCCAGATCAGGCGGTCAAAGCTGACCTCGCGTTGGATGTCGCTGAAGTCGATGCCGGTGCGGACAGTGATGTTAGGATGGTCGAGCATGCGCTCGAACATCCGCGTGTAGCCCTGGGCGGGCATGAACTGGAACTCGTCGGTGAAGTAGCGGTCATTGCGGTCCGTGCGCACCGGCACGCGGGCGGTCACGGACTTGTCCAGCTCCGACGGGTCGAGGCCCCATTGCTTACGGGTGTAGCCCCGGAAGAACTTCTCATACAGTTCGCGCCCGACCTTGGAAACGACGACGTCCTCCGATGTGCGAACCACCTCCACCGGCTCGGCGCGGGCAGCAAACCACGCGTCGAGCTCCCGGGAGGTCAGGTCGAGCCCATACAGCGTGTTGATGGTGTCTAGGTTGATTGGGATCGGCACCAGGCGGCCGTCCACGCGGCCGAGCACCTGGTGCTGGTACGGTCGCCATCCCGTGAAGCGCGACAGGTAATCGAACACCGCGCGTGAGTTGGTGTGGAAGATATGCGGTCCGTAGCGGTGGACCAGCAAGCCTGCGGCATCCAGGTGATCGTAAGCGTTGCCTGCAACATGCGGGCGGCGGTCAATCACCAGCACTCGCTCGTTGCGTACACGCGCCAAGCGTTCGGCAAGCACGCTGCCGGCAAAGCCTGCGCCCACCACCAGCCAATCGTAATCCGGACCAGCACTTTGGCGAGATAAGGCCGCTGGTTGGCGTTCGGAAAACCGAACGACTGATGCAAGCGGCAGAGTGCCATTGGTGGTTCGAGCAGTGGTCATCAGCTTGCCTCCGCCTGGACGTTCGGGGCAGCCCCGAATGCCAGGCGCACAAAGATAGTGGGAAGGGGAGCAGCCTCCGCGCAGACTGCGGCTGGCACGAGTTCGTCCACGCATAAACGGGTCAGTTCTCCCAACCCCTTCCGCGCTGCGGATGCGCAACCCCGCAGGAACGGCAACGGCTCAGTCAGCCGGGCAGCACTGGCAACGTTTTCCAGCGTGGTATAGGTGGACAGGATCGTGGCACGGTCCGTGCGCACGGCCACACTGGCCGAAAAGTCGAACAGCGCGCCCGTCGGTTGATGCAGCGCCAACCCTGCCCTGATTGCCGGCGGAAAGGGCGTGTTTGCAAGGTCGTGACTGACCCCGAAACAGGCCAGGGCACGCTGCAGCTGTTCAAGGTTGTATCCGACCTCGTCGACAAGCCGACCAAGGCACTGACGGAGGGTCGGTGCGGTTACGGCAGCACTGAGCGGGGGCAGCCAGTCCCGCGCCGATGCCTCCAATTGATAGGCGGCCTGCAACCCGTCGATCAGCAACTGACGAATTGCAGGAGTCCCTGGAACTGGTTGGTGCAACACCGAAGCATCTAAGTGCACGCCCCTTCCAGGTGTGGTGCCTGGAGGGTCGCTGGCCGGAAACGAAAGCTCTGACGAGGCGTCGGTTTTCTCAGCCGAGGTCGCACCCGTCGGCACGCTGGCCGGGACCATCACCGGGTCTGACCAAGACTATGCAAGACCAGCACACTCGACGATGCGAGCTTAACAACAAACGCTGCACTACGAACAATGAAACTGATATAGAAACCGTTCACGGACTACCTTACCAAATTGACAGGCTAACGTTCATGCCGGACCATACTTTGAAAAAGAAGGCCTCACGACTAGTTATTACCATATGTTAAAAAATTGTTTTTTATATAATTGTTGAAACTCCGAGGTCTGGTGTTGTATCTTTGTTGAGATTGCTATATACTCTTTGCCGCCATTATCTTGCCGATGCAGAACGGACGAACTATACAGTTTGGCTCCAATCCTGAAAGAGTGGGGGTCCATGCAACTAGCTTAATATATGAAAGGAGATTAGATGCGCCGGTGTTGCAGTAACCTATGTTAATCACACGCCGAAGTGTACTGCGCGCGATTAAAACATGAGGGTTTGACAGCGTACGTTAGAGATTGGCTGGCTGGTAGACGCCGGCAAAACAGGCCCACCGTGCATGGTGTCCACATTGCTATGTGGCTCGAGACACGCGGCAGCGGCAAGGCCGTAAAAGCTGCAACCAGATCTTCAGCGCAGCATCATGCCCCTACCGGCATAGGAGTGACAATTTAGTCGACATCGGGCCTGCGCGGGTTAACTTATGTGATTGTGCGCCGATCCTTGAAAGCGCAGGCGAGATGGCTCACCAGCGACATGTTGGCCCTGACGGTCGTTGAAACTGGGGAATGGGAATGGCGTGGCCGTTGTAATCGAGCCTTTGATCCGCAAACTGGAGAAACTCGGTCCTTTGTCAGTCGAGGACAGGCGGGTGCTGGAAGATCTTCCGATCACCGTCCGGCGGGTCGAGGCCGACAGTGACCTTCTGTGTGAAGGTGATCAGCCCACCAATTGTCAGTTGCTGCTGGAGGGTTTTGCCTGCCGATACAAAACGCTCGAGAATGGGGGACGGCAAATCATGTCCTTCCATATTCGGGGCGACATCTGCGACCTGCACAGCCTGCTGGTCGGGCGGATGGACCATAGCATCGGCACGCTTACCCCGGGAAAGGTGGCTTCGATCCCGCATGCAACCATCCTAGGCTGGACAGAGCGCTATCCGGCCCTCGGGCGGGTCTTATGGTGGGATACACTGATCGACGCCGCCATCTTCCGCGAATGGGTGGTCAACGTCGGCCGACGCTCGGCCTATCAGCGCATCGCTCACCTCCTATGTGAACTGGTCACACGGATGCACACTGCAGGCCTGGCAAAGGATTACACCTGCGACCTGCCGATTACACAGACGGAGCTGGCCGACGCGACGGGCCTCTCGCCGGTGCACGTCAACCGCACCTTGCAGGAGCTGCGCGGCAAAGGGCTGATTGAACTGCAAAATGGAACCTTCGTGGCGCTGGATTGGGCGAGACTGAAAGCGGCTGCGGGCTTTGACCCGGCCTACCTGCATCAGCTCGCCCCGGGCTTGGCCATCTAAGTGAGCTCCGACCGGAGGTCGACAACGTCATGGCAAAGCTAATACTCGAGCCCGTGCCGGTGAACACCGGCAGCCGCGATGGCGATGGCAGGCTGGTTCTAGCTGATGGCCGGCTTGTGGCGGTGCTCGTACACCTCGCCGATCAGGTGCACGCCGAGCAGTCTGGAGCGTGGTTTCTCGAAGCTGGATTCGGACCATGTGCCTGCGCGCAATTCCCGGTGTTTGACAACCTCGACATCGCGCAGGACTGGGTGAGGCGCCAACTCGGCGCTTGAGGTCTGACCAGGAGCCCTTTGCTGCGACCCCAGCCGAAGCGCCGCGAGAGCACCGGGCATTACAGCTTGTTGTCAGGCCGGCGATGGTCGTCCCCACACCCGGGTTGTTGGGCTGTGCGGGCAGCGTCTTGCATCAGCGACTGCATCCGCGCCCACGTGGCGTCCCAGGACATACAGCGGAGACGCTGGTCCACGCGTGTCAGCCAGGTCTGCTTCGGTTGCGTGAGCAGTCGCTCGACGGCCTCTACCATGGCGTCCGTGCCGGACGCGATCTCGACCAAGCCATCGTGGCCCCAGTCGTGCACTACGTCGGCCACAGGCGTAGACACCACAGGAACGCCGGCCGCCAGGAACTCGGGCGTCTTGGTCGGACTGATGTAGCGTGTGGCCTCGTTCAGCGCGAACGGCATCAGGCCCACGTCCCATCCGGATAAGTAGCTTGGCAACGATGCGTATGGCTTCTGACCCAGCCAGTGCAGGTTGCGGCGCTGCGGCAGGTTGGCGGGATCGAGCTTGGCAACCGGTCCAACGACGACGACCTGCCACGCTGGGCGGCGGTCGGCGATCGCGGCCAGCAGGCCGAGATCCATGCGCTCGTCCACGACGCCATGAAAGCCCAAGCGGGGGTGGGGTAAACCTGCCTGGTCCAGGGGTTCTGCAATCGCTTCCCGGGCTCGATGAAAATGTGGCACGTCCACGCTGCTGGGAAACAGGTGCACCCGCGGGTGCAGCCGGCTTTTCGCCTTGTGCAAGCTATGCCCGCCGGCAAACACCAGGTCTGCACGACGAAGAAGGCGCCGCTCCAGCAACGCAAGCCGCGGTGACGCACCGCGGAATGCGGACAGCTCGTCCATGCTGTCGAAGACAGTGACTTCGGCACGCAGCGACGCTGCGAAGGCAAGTGCCATGGGCGTGTAGAACCAGGCCACTTGCACGGGCAGCGCCAGCGCCGACACCAGTTCGTCCAGAAGCCGTGCTTGCTGGCTCTCGATGACGACCTCGGCTTGGTTCGACGCGACCCAAGGCGTTGCAACCAGCACCCCCTCTGGGGTCACCCGGGTGACCAGACGGGGCAGATCGGGCCCCGCTGGAACCTGCAGCGGTTCCTCGAAGAAGATGACCGAGTGGGACCGCACGGCGCGAGACATGAGGTGGTGCGGGCGCTGATACACCGAGTTCCACCGCAGATGCGACAAACATAGCAGCACCGGGAGGGAGCGGGACCGCGCAAATGGGATAGTCGATAGGCTCAACAGAATGTCCTTGCGCGGGTTACTGAAAGTTCGAGGCTGGCCCGGCGGTCAATTATAGCCGCCACCTTTCGCTCGCTCCTCCGCAGCCTCCTCCTGCGCCGCTTCGTCCACGACTTGCGTGCGACCCGGCGGGGAAGGCTTGGCTGGCGCGGGTGCGTCGTCCGATGCGGTTCCTGAGCTGGGCACGGCTTCCGGTTCGGCGTTCTCCGGGTTCGTGTCACTAATCATGTTTTCAGAACTCCTTGTATGGCCAAAGCAGAGGTTCTTGTCCTAACGCAGCCGCACGGGAGAAATAGCCGACCTACCGTCGAGTTGAAGGCGTTAGTTGGTTCGAGGGAGCAGCGGCCTGGGGTCAAGCTCTAGAAGGCGACCACAAGCTTTGTGCGAGGACGTCGACCGACGATCATCTCCGAGTCGTGCGCTGCACTGCGCGCATCAGCACCGGTCAGCAGGTGATGAGCGAGGCGGCACGCTGGGCAGGGCCTGGTGCTCGAGTTCGGCGTTGAGCACGGCGCCAATCAGGACGGCCGCACTGGACACCCACGCCCACACCATGAATCCGAGCACGGCGCCGGCCGAGCCGTAAAGCCAGTCGAAGCTGCCGACATGCTCGACGTACCAAGAAACCGCCGCCGAGCCGAGCAGCCAGGCAACCGCCGCAACCACACCGCCCCAGCTTACCCAGTGCCACCGCGGGTAAGTCCGACTCGGGCCATGGCGGTAGGCGAGCGCAAGAACGATCGATACGGCGGCGAGCAGGACCGGCCAGCGCAGAAGGTGAAGCAACTTGTCCATGCTGCCGCCTTGTCCAGCCAGGGCACCGATCGCGGCCGGTACGGCCAGGACACCTCCCAGCGCCAGGGCGACAAAGATCATAGCGCCGAGTGCGAACAGCAGCGCGGTGCCGCTTTGGCGCAATAGGCTCCGGTTCTCCTGCTCGCCATAGGCCAGGTTCAGGGCTCCGAACAACTGCATCGCTGCCGCCGTCGCGCTCCAGAGTGCGGCTGCCGCAAGGCCAACCCCGAGACTGAGCCGCCCACCGCCGTGGGCCGCGGTGCGCCCGAGCACTCCTCCAACCATTTCAGCTGATCCCGCCGGCAGCATGCCCGCGAAGCGTTGGAGACGCTCTGCCGCTTGTGCCGGATCGATGACGAGGCCGCACAAGGAGATTAGCGCCGCGAGCGCCGGGAAGATGGCGAGAAGGGCGTAGAACGCCACCGCGGCTGCCTCGCCCAGCAGGCGGTCGTTGAACACCCGCCAGAAACAACGCTGCAACACCTGACGCCAGCCAAGTGCCGGAATATGCGCGGGGGTGGGCGCGCCCTGTCCCACACCTGGACGCACCTTCGCTTCGGCTTCCGGAGATGGGGTGCTTCTGGTGTGCTCTGGCCGCATGCTGGGTTGGAACGCGGCACAAGCCGGACGGGTGCCATGCTCTGAAGGGGATCGGGCTTTGTGATCTCGCTGGCACCGCTGGCTGCATCGCCTTCGTGTTTGGCGCGACGGGGCACCGCCAGTAGCGCAGCAAGGCGAGATTGTCGAGATTGTGGACCAACGCAGATTGCGGCAACGCATCGCACACGGCTGGCGAGACCTCACCGGCGGCTTGTGACAGTCAAACGCGGTGCTCCGTCACGAACCGCGCGATGGCTGCCGCGATTTTCCCGCCGCCCTGGATGGAAGGCTCGATCGAATTGGCCAAGTCCTCGGGCTGGTTGCACACGAGGCGGAGGTCGATGAGCACTTGGCTACGCGCAGAACCCTCCCGGATGATCACGTCGTTGAACAGGGCCAGCCCCGCGGTGGCCAGGCGCTGCCTCGCCGGGTCCGGGAAGCGCGGGTCGTAGATGGTGCAGACTGCCACAGGCAACGCCCGCGGCAGTATGGCATCGAGCATGGCCCGATAATCCTCGTGAAAGCGGTCCCGCACCTGCGCCAGCCGGGCCAGGGCCTCACCGACGCTTCGCGCCGGTTCACGGAGAACGGCCTCTTGCCGCAGGGCGTCGTTCCCCCCGACGCTGATCACGAGGTGGGTCGCATCCCGTGCGGCACGGTCCAGTTGACGCGGCACGTCACCGGCCATCGCGCCATCCACCGCCGCCAGCGTGCAGCGCCAGCCGGCGGGCAAGCGACCACGGAGCTGTGTTACCACGTCCGGACCACCCGCCACATACGCTTTGTTGTCGAAGGTGGAGTCCCCGAGCAGGACCACATGCCCTGCCGTGGCCGCACCTGGGCCAGATGCACGGGTTTGTGCACCCGCACGCGGCGGCGCCAGTGCCGCTAAGCTCACGGCGAGCGCAACCCGGCGTGGTGCAGCAGCATACCATGGCCTGATCATCACCCGTTTCCCAAACGGCGGGACCGATCATCCCCGCCCGCCAGCACTGACGCGGGCGCGGCAGCGGGCTGGACGGATGGCCGTGGGGCTCGGCCGCTCACGACATAAACGTGGCCGTGACCGGAGGTGAGCGGATGCCGCACCCGGGAAGGAGCCTGCGTCCGTGTTGAGACGATCAAACACACGCCAGCGACGATCACCGCCGTCGCGAGCAGCATGCGCGTGCTCACTGGCTCTCCGAACAATAGCCAGCCGAGCGCGACCGCAACGGTAGGGTTCACATAGGAAAAGGTCGTTGCGACGGAGGGGGAAACCGTCTTGGCCAGGAAACCGTATGCCGTGAACCCGACCACGGCGCTGAGGGTGAGCCATCCCAAGCCCAACCATGACTGCATGGACACAGCGCCCAACTCCAGTCCTTCGAAGTCGCGCAGGATCACGGCCGCGATGAGCAGCACGGCGGCGCCGCCCAGAAGCTCCACACCCGCGGCGACCCGGGGGTCGTCGGGCAGGCGAAAACGTGGCGCCAGGACCGCCCCAAACGCCCAAGACACCTGGCCCGCGACGACAAGCGCGACGCCGAACGAGTCCAAGTTCGATCCGGGCCTGAGGAGAAGACCGAGGCCAGCAAAACCCACCACGAGGCCGAGCACAGCGCGGCGCGGCACGCTTTCACGAAACAACGCGTAGCCGAGGCACGCGGCGATCAAGGGCAGCATGGCGGACAGCACGCCGGCGACCCCGGAGGGAATGCTGCGCTGGCCGGCGGTGGCGCTTCCGGCTCCCAGGGCCAGGATCAGGATGCCGATTGCAACGGAAGGCAGCCATTGTTGACGGCTGGGCGGCTGCGCTCCCGACTTGATGGCCCAGGCGAGCAGGATTGCACCGGCCAGCAGGCCTCGGACCGCCACAAGGGCGAGCGGAGGCAGGCTGGCGAGGGCGGCCCTTGCACCAGCAGGGCCGGAGCCGAAAGAAATGTAGGTTGCAGCAAGGGCGAGCATGACACCCCAGTCTAGGCTTCTCAGCCAGGAACGCGGTGCCGTGTCACCTGGTGCGCCTTCGCCTGCCTCCGCAGCAGCTAACAAGTTCTCAGGGCTGGACGGAGAATTCGCAGCGCGATCGGGAACGGCGCCACACCGCCTCAAGTCGTCAGTAGTCATGATCATCTCCAGTGCGCGCCGCCAAAAGGCAAACACCATCAAGGGAAGGAAGTTCGGGATCGGGTGGCCAACAGGTCGTGGCCAGCGCCGGAGGCTGAACGCCCCCGGCGCCGGACGTCCGGACCGTCCAGGACGGCCGCATTCTTTGGAATGTGCCCGTCCAGGTCCTCCATATCGATTGCCATGAGCCCTGCCGCGAGCTTCAGCAGGTTGCGGACAGCGCGCGGGCAAACTGCAGCTTGCCCGTACTCCGTGTCGCAAAGCGTGCACCCAAGCCGAAAGGGGGCATGGTCGAAGGGGCTTGGCATCAACCGTCTCGGTAACATGGCCATTTCAGCGTCACGCCTCCGTAGCGCTGCCTGACAGCACGCTTGCGATGTGCGGACCTGCAAACCTGGCCCGTCCAATGACGGCTGCGCGCCCGTCTTCGATCCCCGTTCAGCGTGTTGCACAGACCCGGAGAGCGGGCGCAGCATCCCCAATCCCGTTTGCGATCAGGCCTTCGGTCTGGCGCAGCGCCAGGCGGAACACCGCGCGCAACGTGAGCGCCGTCAGGATGGCGAGCGGTGAATACCATCGCGCAGCGATCCCACGGAGTGATGGCAGCGAAGCTGACAGGGGCTGCCCGCCTGGCGTCGTGCGCGGCTCCGCTCGCCAGCCCTCGATGGCTTCGTCCGTGAACCAAACCGTGAGGCTGCCGCGCTGCCGCAAACTGGCGTCATAGGCCGCCGAGTTGGTGGCCCTGTGTTTCTGCCGAGGGATGTGCTGGCGGCGGTCCTGGTTCAGCTTGAAGGGCAAGGGCGCGTCCAGAGTTCAGCGGAAGGGCAAACGTCCCTACGCCGACCTGGCCGCCAGCGCCATCAGCCAAGTCCATGCAACACGCTGACGCAGGCGCATGCGGCTAAAGCCTTTCACAAGGGATCACCGGACTTGAGCATCTGCCGGCCGTTTCAAGAACGCGGCGGATAGCCTCGACCGTGCGGGAACGAGGACGTGTGTCCAGCACCCGACCTATGCCGTAAACCCGTTCCGCAAACGCCGCGGCTCTACGCCTCGGTGTCGATGATGATCCTATTCAGGGCGTCCTCGACCGACTCGACCGCCATTTTCGAACCTTCACAGCCCTGCCCCGCCCGGTCCTCGACGTGGCAAAGCCAAAGGTGCCCGTCAGCGCGGTAGATGATCCAAGACGCGATGCCCTCCCCGTAGCCCACGAACGCCATCTCCTCCGCGTGGTCGGCGCCGGCCGGCTTGATGGACACCTCAAGCCCGTTCTCGTCGGCCCACGCGATAATGTGGGTCCTTTCGTTGGCCATGAAGTCCGTGCGGCCGGTGGTGGCGGCGCGGTGCGTGGTAAGTGACATCGGGACAACCTCGTGGTTTGCCCAAGGAAACCACAATAAGTCAATCCAGTCTCGTTATGATGCGTTGGAGCCAGGCTGCCGGCCGGAGCAGCCAACGAGCAAACCTCGATGGCTGGCCACGCTCAGCCTTTCTGGGTTTTGACCCTAAATAAGGCAAGCATTGCATAAAGCTGGTAAGCAGTTTTGTGGCGCCATTTTGCCTCTCTTGCCGGTACAAGAGAAGTGCGCTTCTCGTGCACTGGACGCCAACCCAGCTCGCGCGCTGGTTCAGCCCGGCGTGCGCGCCCGAAAGCGCAGGTTGCCCGGCCGGAGCTGCGCGATGGAGGCGCAGCCCATCAGCCTCATATCTCGCTCAAGCTCGTGACGCATCAACTCGAGCGCCAGTTCCACCCCCGCTTGTCCCGCTGCAGCCAGGGGGAACAGGTAGTAGCGCCCAACCCCCACCGCCTTGGCGCCGAGCGACAACGCCTTGAGCACATGCGTGCCGCGCTGCACCCCGCCGTCCATGAGGACGTCGAGCCGGTCGCCCGCCGCGTCCACGACCTCAGCTAATTGGTCAAAGGCCGAACGTGAGCCGTCGAGCTGCCGGCCGCCATGATTGGACACCACGACGCCCGTGCAGCCGATCTCTGCCGCGCGCTGGGCGTCCGCTGCCGACATCACGCCCTTGAGGCAGAACTGCCCGCCCCACTCCCGCACCATCGCGGCCACGTCGTCCCAGTCCAACGACGGGTCGAGCATTTCGGTGAAGTAGTGGCTGATGGACATGGCACCGCGTCCCATGTCCACATGGTTTTCCAGCTGCGGCAGCCGAAAGGGGCCTCCGCGGAAGTAGTTGAACGCCCAAGCCGGCTTGATCGCAAACTGCGACACGCCGGCCACATTCAGCCGGAACGGAATGGCAAAGCCCGTGCGCTTGTCGCGCTCGCGGTTGCCGCCGGTGATGCTGTCCACCGTCAGCATCATCGCCTCGACGCCCGCCTGCTTGGCGCGCGCCATCATCTCCCGATTCAGGCCGCGGTCTTTGTGGAAATAGAACTGATACACCTGCGGGCCGCTGCTGATGCGCCGCGCCTCCTCCAGGCTCGTGGTGCCGAGCGACGACACGCCGAACATGGTGCCATACTTGGCCGCCGCCGCTGCTACGGCGCGTTCGCCGTCGTGGTGGAACAAGCGCTGCAGTGCGGGGGGGGGAGCAGTAGATGGGCATAGCCAGCTTCTGGCCGAGCACGGTGGTGGACAGGTCCACCTCCCGCACGCCCTGCAGCACGCTGGGCACGAGGTCGCACTCCTCGAAGGCGGCGGTGTTGCGACGGTAGGTGACCTCATCGTCCGCGGCGCCGTCAATGTAGTTGAAGATCGGACCCGGCAGGCGGCGCTGTGCCATGCGCCGGAAATCGTGGAAGTTGTGGCAGTCACCCAGCCGCATCGCGTGTCCCTTCTGAGCCGGTACTCTGCCGGACTGGAAGGCCGAACAGTTGAACCTGTTAGCCGGTTCCTTTGGTGGCGAGGACTGTGGACCGGCTTCCAACCCCAACCTCGTATGCCACGGTAACTGGGGCAAATTCCCGGGCACGCAGGTGCAGCAGAACAAAGGCGAGAGTTGGCCTGCCCCGTTAATGCTTTGATTTCGTGGAGGGTATTTAGTTCCCTGGGCGACATAGAATCGGTATAGTTCCGTGTCTGCCCGGGAATCTGCCCCGGTTACTATGCCACGCTTAGAAACACCTGTTTTCAAACGGCATTTAACCCGTTGATCAGGGTCAGCGTTGGATGGTGGTGTTGACCCCGCTGGAATTGCAGTTTGCTGTTTGCAATCAAACCTCTTGTGGTCAATACGGGCGGGGTCAAGGTTGGAAGCTTATCCACAGGCGACCTTCTGCGTAGCGTGGCCTAGGCGGAACCGGCAGGAAATCTACGGACATGCTGGGAAGGGGAAAGCCGTCACGCTCACCTGCGGCGCCGCGACGCTTTTTCCTCGCATACCCAGCTCTCATCCCCGGGCGAGCGGACAGCTTCCCTCGCTCATCGGGCGAAACGCCTCGTCGGCGGGCGTAGTCGCGACCAGGCGGTAATAGTCCCATGGCCCCTTGCTTTCGGACGGCTTTTTCACCTCGAACAGATACCCGGGGTGGAGCTTACGTCCGTCTGGACGGATCGAACCCTTGCCGAAGCAGTCGTCATCGGTTGGCATCGCCTTCATCCGCGCGATCGCGCCGGCGCCGTCCGCCTTTGCCGCTGCGATGCCCATGTCGGCCACGGCCTTGAGATAGTGCAACGTCCCCGCGTAGCAGCCGGCATGCAGCATGCCGGGCCAATTGTTGGGCGTCTTCGACCGGATGCGCTGGTTGAACGCCCGGGTGCGGTCGTTCAGGTCCCAATAATAGCTGTTGCTCAACGTCAGGCCTTGCGCCACCTCCAGCCCCAGTGCGTGCACGTCCGAGATAAACATCAGCATGGCGGCCAGGCGCATGCCGCCCTTTGGCAGGCCGAACTCGTATGCCTGCTTGATGGTGTTGATCGTGTCCCCTCCGGCATTGGCAAGGCCGAGCACCCGTGCGCCGCTCGATTTCGCCTGGATCAGGAATGAGGAGAAGTCCGTCGTTCCTGGAAATGGATATGCGACCCGCCCGAGCACTTTGCCGCCGTTCTGCTGGATGAACTTGGTCGCGGTCTGCTCCAACTGTTGGCCGAAAGCGTAGTCCGCAGTGATGAAGAACCAGCTATCGCCGCCCGCGCGCACTACGGCGCTGCCGGTCAGCTTGGAGACCATGTAAACGTCGTAGGTCCATTGGATAGTGTTGGCGTTGCATTGGGCGCTGGCGGTGAACTCGACGCCCATGCTGGAATTAACGTATGCCTTGTTCTTCTCCCTTGCGACCTGTGCCACCGCCAAGGCCACAGAAGAGTTCGGCACGTCGGTGATCATGTCCACGCCGTCGCGGTCGAACCATTGGCGGGCGATGTTGGCCCCGATGTCCGCCTTGTTCTGATGGTCGCCGCTGACAACCTCGACCTGCATGCCCTTTCCGGACACGCCGAAGTCCTCGATCGCCTGACGGACGCAGGCCACGGAGGTCGGGCCGGCGATATCGCTGTAAGTGCCGGACAGGTCTGTCAGCACACCCACTCGCAACGTGGGCGTCTGCGCTCGGCCTCGACGCGCGCCGAGGAGCGCCATCGAGGCGGCAGAACCCAGCACAGTCCGACGAAGCATGCTCATGACGTTTTCTTCCGTGTCTTCACCGCCGAACGGTGCGCGGCTCCGTTCGGCGCGGCAAGGGCTAACCTTCCCTGCGACGCGGGTAAGCGTGGTGCACGGATTGGATGATCGGTGCTGAGGTGTGTTGGTGCATGGACGGGCTTGTTGGACTGAGGTCGGCCGGGCGGCTACTTTCCTTCCATGCCGTTCAAGCACAACGCCGTCCGCCGTCATCACATTCCGCGGGCCCGCACCCGTGTTGCGAACTGGCCGGCGTATGAGGCCGGCCTGCGACGACGTGGTGAGCGACGCCTGGCGGGTGATCTCGTAAACCCGCCCGGTTTCGCGCGCGACCGGGCCGCCGTCGCCCAGCGCGAACGCCATCTGCGCTTCCGTCACCACGGGAGGGCGCATCAAGGTCTGGCCGGAGCCGACCTGCACGACAAGGGTCTGGAAGTCGTAGGCCGGACGAGGCGGCTCTCGTAGTGGCGCAGGATCTCGTTCAGCGCGAAGCCGCGCGCGGCCAGGTCGCCACGGGCGCTGAAGCTCAGGGCCGCCTCGTGCAGCGCCTCGTCACACGGCCCGGACTGGCAGGCGGACTGGAAGTTGCCAGGCAATTATGACATATATGTCCTACACTGAGGTGACCATGGCACACACGACGCGACGGCAGGACGGCATCCCCCGGGAGCAGGGGCCAGCAAAGGGTGCCGTCGCTGCCGGGACCACCCAGGCTGTTCGCAAGAAGCGGATGAATGAAGGTGCTGGGGAGACGGGCGCTGTTGTCACGACCGCAGGGAAGCGGAGGCACGCTGGCGCGGTCGAAGCGCTGGCGAAGCAGCGCCAGGTGTTCGTCAGCGGTATCGCCGAGAGCTTCCGGGGGAGGGCCTTTCGCACCTTGCTTCTGCATGATCCGGTGGTTGCGCGGGCCGTGGCGGAGCTGGTGGCCCGTGGTGCCGTCACGGGCACGCGTTCCAAGAAGATATCGACCCGTGTGGACCCGGGCCTGATGGCAGCCGCCAAGCAGCGGTTCGGGCTGGCCAGCGAGGCGGATGTCATCAACGCAAGCCTCGCAGTTGCCGCCGCGCCCGACCGGTTCAAAGCCTGGCTGCGCGACACGCAGGACACGCTGACGGACGACTTCGAACTGGCGGTCTAACCGCCGTGCCGGGCAAGGTTTCGGGCGCGGCGCGCGCCCTGCTCAGGGGCACAGTTGAAGACATCGTGCGGCGACACGACCCGGATGCGTTCACCGGGTCTTTGTCACGACGGGCTGACCGCGACCTGCCGTTCGAGATCGCGGCGCTGCCGGCTGACCTGCCGGTCATGCTGGATACCAACGTCTACATCCAGCGCCTGCGCAGGAAGCTGCCGACCGACGTGGCCGCATTCGTCGAGAGCCGCGCTGTCCTGCACAGCGGGGTCGCCTGCGCGGAGCTTGCGATCAGTGCTGGTGTCCTCGACCGCGCTCACCCCGACACCGCGGGAAACCGGGCGACGATCATGAGGCTGCTGCAAGCCATCAGCGACACCGACATCGTTCAGCCCAGCGCTGCCGCCTGGGCCGAGGCGGGCATGGTCGCAGGCATCCTGGCCCGGACGCAGCACCTGGCCAAACCCAAGAAGAATTTGTCCCCTGCCGAGGCCTGCTGCCAGGAGGGCTTGCGGCGCAAGCTCATCAACGACGCCCTGCTCTTCCTGAGCGCCTGTGAGCAGGGAGCCATCCTCGTTTCGATGAACAGCAAGGACATGGATTTGCTGCTGCGTTTTCGCCCCGAGGTCCACGTTCTACTCTTCAAGCCGACCGAAGCGCCTGCCTTCTGATCATGCAATCGCCCGATCAGCAGCCCTTGTCACCAGCATGCCTCGCCTTTGTGAGACCCGGGCGGGCGTTGTTGCAGGGACCGGCAGAAGGCTGAGCTGGCCCTTCTCGAGCGCTGTCTAGGCGACCCGGATGGCGGCGGGCTTTGCCGTTTGGATCATCGTGTTCAGCACTGCGGCGGCAATGGCGACCTCGCCCGGCTGCGCAGGCAGGCTACGGGCGGAGTTGCCTTCGTTTGAGCTTGGCACCGCCGACGCCCGGGGCGGGACGACGACCTCCGGTGGCGGATGCCGCTAGCGTGCCGCAACCGCTACGTAGGTCGGCTCGCCGTCATAGGCGCCGTCCGCTGTCACCGAGGCGATTACGCCCTCAGCCTGCCCAAGCAGGGCGCCAGCAGACGATACACCGCAGCGCAGTCCAGCCGCGCTTGCCATTCTGCCGCCGATACATGGGTCCTGACGCCTGCAAATACGTATCCGGCATGGCCCTACTCTGCCGCGACGGCGGCGACGGGGCTCTGCTTGCCCATCGCCAGCACGACGAGCCCTGCCACCACGGCGAACGCAATCAAAGGCAGCAGCCCCAGGGCAAAGCTGCCGGTCGCATCCTTGATGGCACCAATCAGGAACGGCCCCACGAAGCCCGCAAGGTTGCCGATCGAGTTGATCGCAGCGATCCCCGCCGCAGCCGTCGCGGCCGGCAGCATCTCGGTGGCCGTGGCCCAGAATGGCCCCTTTACCGCATAAACGCCCAGCAGGGTGAAGCACAGCGCCAGGATGGTCGGCACCAGGCTCGCCGCGAACACCATGCAGGCCACCAGTCCCGCCGCGCAAACGAACAGCGGGATCGCCGTGTGCCACAGCCGCTCGCGCTTCTGGTCGGACCGGCGCCCCCACCAGATCATCGCCACGCAGCCGAACGCAAACGGCACGGAGTTCAGCAGCCCGGTCTCGAAGTCGGTCAGGCCAAAGCTCTTGATGATCTGCGGCTGCCACAGCGTGAGGCCATAGCTGCTTGCGACACTGCCGGCATAGACAAGGGCCAACAGTAAAACCTTGCGTTGGCTCAGCACCTGCCAGAGCGGAACCTTCTGCGCCGTGGCCGTGCGCTTATGTTCGGCTTCCAGCCGGCGGCTGAGCCAATCGCGCTCGGCCACAGGCAGCCACCGCGCAGTGGCCGGCCGATCCGGTAGCCACACCAAGACAGCCAAGCCCAGCAACACGGAGGGCACCGCCTCCAGGATGAACAGCCACTGCCAGCCTCGCAGGCCGAGCACGCCGCTCATGCCCAGGATAGCGCCGGAAATCGGGGAGCCCAGCAGGCTGCTGATCGGGATCGCCACCATGAAGATGCCCACAACCTTCGCCCGGTGCTCGCTCGGGAACCAGTAGGTCAGGTACAGGATAATCCCCGGAAAGAACCCGGCCTCCATGGCACCCAGCAGGAAGCGCAGTCCCATGAACGACCAGGTGCCCGTCACCAGGGCCATACCGGCCGAGACGATGCCCCAGGTGATCATGATGCGCGCGATCCACCGCCGTGCGCCCACCCGCTCCAGCGCGATGTTGCTCGGCACCTCGAACAGGAAGTAGCCGAGGAAAAAAATGCCGGCGCCCCAGCCATAGACCGTGGCGGAGAACCCAAGATCCTTGTTCATCTGCAAGGCAGCGAAACCGACGTTCACCCGGTCGAGGAACGCCACGAAGTAGCAGACGATCAGGAACGGCACCAACCGCAGCGTCACACGCCGCACGGCGGACCGCTCCAGCTCCGCCTCGTTCAACAGGACCGACATTGCCGTCCCTCCCGGTTTATCACGATGAGCCTATCGAACCTCGGGTGGGGAGGCCAGCCTCAAGGGCCAATGCTCGCGTGAGCCGGACGGGAGCAGCAGGGGAATGCTCGCCGGCGCTCAAGGTGACAAGGCGCTCAACATCAACCCCGGGCGAGCCGCGCATCCATCTTCAGGTATTCGGCCCCGCAAACCCGCGCGAGCGGCAGGCATCGGTGCGCGCCAGCAGCAGCACGCCCTCGTCGCGGGCCGCTTGGATGGCAGCGCGGGCACTCGCACCGGCACCGGACGCGGCGCACCCTGGCCCGCCCCCAGCCGCAGCCCGGCGAACCGTCCCCGCCGCGATCCCACCTGCGCCGGCTCAGCCAGGGTGGAGGTCTCCGGCTCCGGTGTCGGTGCCTGCCGCTCCGGCGCCGACTGCACCACGATCTCGCTCTCCGGCCGCAGCAGTATCCGACCGTTTGCGAACCCGGGCCGGCCAGGTTGATACGGCCAGCTTACCGCCGGGTATAAGGGAAGCGGGCACTCCCCTCCGAGGACTCAGTGACGCCGCTGCTTCTCGAAAGAACTGCTACTGCGATCTGGTCAAAACTCCCACCTCTTCCAAAAGCCATGACCTGAAAACGCGTACGCGATGCGGGACGTGCGGGCCGGTTCTCGACAGGAGACGGTGCAACACGCGTCGTATTGCCCGAAACTGGCCCCCACCAAGGATGACCAGCTGCCCCGATGCGAGCTCGGCCTCGACGAACCTCTCGGTTTCCAGCGCGACGCCCATTGCTTGAACGGCAGCCGAAACCACAAGCGCACCGCGGTCGAAGCCGGTCGTGGGCGTTTGCGGATGCCGGCCCAGGCCATTCGCCGCAAACCAATCCGACCAGCGGATGGGACTGACAGACGACTCGATCAGCGGGAGTGCCATCATGGCACGCCGGCTGTAGCCTGCCAGGCCAGCCGCCAGGGACGGTGAGCAAACCGCGGTGACGTTCTCTTCCCCCAGGGGGTCAGCCGACATCCCTGCCCCGACCGGCACGTCGCCATAGACGATCGCAACATCCGTCGACTCGTTCCTGATGAGATCGTAGCTACCCGCGCCCGATGACATCCGGATGGAGATGGAGGGATGGCGCTCCATGAAGCTGGACAGCCTTGGACCCAGCCACTTGGCGGCGAAGCTCGGCGCGCAGTGGACGGTCAGCGTCGACGCGGACGCTTTCGGCGTAACCTCGGCACAGGCGGTTTCCATGGCATCGAACGCATGGACCAAACCGGCCGACAGGCGCGCTCCATCGTCTGTCAGAACCTTGGCCCTTGATCCCGCTTCAAACAATTGTCGGCCGAAATACTCCTCCAAGGCCCGGACCTGATGGCTAATCGCCGAGGCTGTGATGTGGAGCTCCTCCGAAGCCCGAACGAAGCTGCCCAGCCTGGCGGCTGCCTCGAAGGCTCTGAGAGCGTGGAAGCTGGGCAGCCGGCGCATTGAATCAGATTCATCTCGAATTGAGAAAACCTAGCTTGCGCCAAATCTGGCTCCCGATCCAGGATGCTCTCGAAGCTCGGCCGTAAGGGCGTTACTTTGGGAGTGAAGGCATGTCATCTGAAGCACTGGTGCTCCCGGGAGCAGTCGTCGACACGGAGGCGCAGCTCTACCGCAAGGTGACGTGGCGCCTGATACCGTTGCTCTTTGCCTGCTACGTTGCGGCCTATCTGGATCGAGTAAACGTAGGCTTCGCAAAACTGCAGATGCTGGGCGATCTCCACTTCAGCGAGACTGTCTATGGCCTGGGCGCAGGCATCTTCTTCAT
>JAABUM010002199.1_pt1 | contig 26747 bp, 25 predicted proteins | sample 5559161 | NCBI WGS metagenome assembly JAABUM01 (sample SAMN10711868, study PRJNA513369) | rock metagenome | isolation source: Antarctica rocks | place: Antarctica: Victoria Land, Siegfried Peak nord
ATTCGCGCAAAACGATCCCGCACCGACCATCTGCCCACGGGCTTCTGGGGGCAACGCAAGCGGCGCACGGCCCCCGAAGCCCCCATCCCGCTGGACCAGGCTGCCTGACTCAGCGAAAACTAGAGATCTAGTCCTTTCCCTGATGGTCGATAGCAGGAACAAAGGCATGATGCCCTCGGCTAGGCGCTTAACGTACTTTATTCGCCGTTTCGTCAATCGAGCCCCTTCTCTCTATCCTCTTGTCACGACAGCGACAGGCGCGGCGTGGGGAAGTGTAGCTTCTCGATAGCCTTGCGCTTGGAGGCCTCGCCGCGGCGGTCATAGCGTGCCGTCGTCGTCACGTTGGCGTGCCCAGCGAGCTGCTGCACCGTCGAGATATCGACCTGGGCTTCGAGCAAATCGGACACAAAGCTGCGCCGCAGGTCATGGGGCGACGCGTGCGCGATCTTGGCCTCGGCCGCGCGCCGGACCAGCGCGTTGTAGACGGCGCCGGCCGTGATGCCCGCGCCCCGGATGCGGCCGCCCTTGTTGACGGGCAGGAAGAGCCGGCCAGGCCGGTCGCCTCGCATGCGGAGCCAGGCGTCCACGGCGACGGCCGCGCTCGGCTCCAACGGCACCACCCGGTCCTTGTCGCCCTTGCCACTCTTGATTGTGAGCGTCGGCGGGTCGGCGGTGTAATGCTCGGCTTTGAGCGCGGCCAGCTCGGCGCGGCGCAGGCCCCCGACGTAGAGGCAGGCCAGCATCGCGGCGTCTCGCGCCCCGGCCGGCGTCTTGTCCCGCGCGCACGCCTCGACGAGCGCCGTCAGTTCACCGGCGCGGACGTGCCGGCCGGGCGGCAGGCGCGAGCCCTTGTGCGGCTTGACCTCGGTGATGCGCCGGTACTCCTCGTCGGTCATCATGTTGAAGTCGCGGGCCTGGCGCGCGACCCCACGCAGGACGGCCAGCGTGAGGTTAACCGTCGCCGGCGCCGCCTCGGCTTTGACGAGCTTCGACTTGATGAAGGCGACGTGATGGGCACGGAGCTGGCCCCAGGGCAGCGCCGCGTAGTCGGGGACCTCGACGAGCCGCGCCACGGCGCGCAGGCGCTTGATAGCGGTCGCCCGGCTCGCCGGGCTGGTCAGGCCGTCGAGGTAGGCGCGCATGGGGTCGCGGAGCGGCGCCTGCACGGCCACGGCTTGGTCGAGCGCACCCCATCCCTTTATGACGTCTGCTTGCGACTCCAAAGCGGCAAGCTGCGTGACCCGTGACCCGACAACCGAACCTTGCATTGGACACATCCCTTTAAGGGCGGGTAAAGCTACCTTGTAGACGTAACATAACGAATTGTGAGAAGGTTAGCGCCATGTGGCGAAGTAATCGAGCTTGCTCGTTTTGGGCCATGTAGGGGTGACCACCCGTATTACTCAGGAGACCGTACACAGAGGAAAGAGCTTGCTTCTCTTTGGCTTCTAGCAGACCTTCGTTTTGAAGATAGTCTCTCACGCCTACCGGACTTGTATACGTTGACGGCGCTAGTGGAACGTTCTTCCGGCGAGTGCTATAGCCGCTCGCCACCTCTCGCAGCACACCTTCTAAGAATTTGCGCGAGTTCGAGATCGAGTCATCCCACTTTCCCGCGAGATAATGCTCTTCCGACAGGGCTAGGTGATGGAGAATTACCTGCTCATCGCCCAAGCCAAGAGATTTATAAAGGGATTGAAGAACCCCTGTCTCCTCCTGTACATCGAGGACGTCGGTTTCGGATGCCAACAGGCGAGAGTCGCGATACGTGTAGCCATCTAGTTCAAGGCTGCGTAGCAGCTCCTTACCCACCTCGTCACCCTGCACTTTGAGCAGGATATCTTCACTTAGCTCTTCCAGTAACCGTTGCCCTAATTGCTGGCGCTGCTTCCACGACCAGTCAGTCGTCATGCTGGCTTGCGCTTCACCAGTATGTAACTTCATAATCAAGTCTTTGACCGCTCGTGGATCGCTAGAATGGGGAAAGCGGAGAAGCTCCTTGGCCTTGTTACAGAACCATGCCTCATAGTCGTGATCGAAGAGAAAGTCGTACAAGGCGTTCCCATCGACGTGCTGATTTGTGTACGGCCTTCCATTGATTGACTGTCGTCGGGCATGCACGAACATGCCGTTATATGCCGTAGCCAGGATGCTACAAGTCCTTCGGCTAAGCACCTACCCCTCCCTTACAATGAGCACCAATAACTTGACGCGTTATGGTAGACGATAATGGACCTTATCGATAGCTATTAAGGGGTATAAAGAAAGACCGTCCGCGATGCCCCAGATCATCTCGCGTCGGCCTTACCTCTCCATCGTACCATCTCGCGTCGGCGCTTGTCAAGGTGTCGGCCGCTCGCCGCTCGCCCAGCAGCGCGCCGCTCGCCCAGCAGCGCGTAGATGATTTGTAGGCGTCGTGTTGGCCACCAATAGCCACGCCCGGCGCGGAGCGCCCGCGCGATCTTCGACGTTTCCATAAGATTCACTCTACTCGGGTGTTGAGTAGCAGCGGAACAGCGAACCGGGTTAAGGACTCTGCCCTGCCCTATGGGTTGCCCCGCCGACGACGCCCCTACGGTTGCGGTCAGGTCACGGACGCCTCCCGTCGGATCAGGAGGCCGAGGGAGCCGCCCGTCGCTCCCACGATGGTCCCGATCAGCAGGCCGCCGAGCAGATGGGAGGCGGCGTTGTCGAAGGTGTTCGCGATGGCGAAGGCGTGCAGATCATGCCAGTGGCTGCGCAGGAAGTCCGGATCGCCGACGAGCTGGCGCGCGAGGTGGGGGAGGGAGGTGTAGGTCAGGAGCACGCCGAAGGCGATCGTCGCGAGCACGCAGGTCATGGCGGCCCACAGCGCCGCGCGCAGGCCGGCGGACACCGAGCGAGCTCGCCCCGCGGCGCGGAAGCCGGCGACGCCCCACAGCGCGAACCCGCCGAGCAGGAAGGGGGCGGTCGCCAGCAGTCCGAGCGCGGAGAGGTCCGCGAAGGTTTCCAAGGCCAGGTTCGCGATCCACAGCGCGCCGGTGATCACGCCGACGACGCCCCCCTCGGCGAGCGTCCGCCCGCGCCCCGCGTCGCTGTCTGCGGTCGCCCATATGACGATAGCCGCGTAGACGAGCAAGAGGGCCACGGGCGCGAGGAGGTAGGCCAGGGCGCCCGGCTGGGACCATAGCGGGGGATACAGCAGCGCGCGCCCAGCGATCAGGAGCAGATCGAGGCCGATCGCGAGCAGGAGCAGGGTCCGCGGGTAGGACCCGGTTGTCGTGGTCGATGGGGCGATCCGCATGTCGGTGCACCTCTCTTCTCTTCTCTTCTCTTCTATCCTGACGTCTCCTACGCTATAGGCACCGCAGGCACGAGGTATGTAACGCCGCGCGTGGGGACGCGCCTAGATGGCATCACGCAAGCGATGTGCGCACACCGAACGAGGGTAGACGCGGCGAGATACCTTCCACCCCGACTCGACTGACTCGCCCGGAAGACGCGATAGTAGCGCGCCAGCTCGCGCTCACCGATCGCGGCGGGGATCTCGATGAACGGCGCGCGCTGGGAGGGGGACAGCACTTCGCGGGTTGGCATGGCAGGCTCCTTATCGATGGCGCGTGGAATCGTGCAGCGCCGCGTCGGGGCGCGGTGCGACAGCCCCCGGTCGTGGCTATCGGTCTACCGCTGTCTTCCCCCTGACGCGCTACGCGCGGCGTATCTTCGTCAGTCCGACGGCGACCGCGCAGGCGCCGAGGCACATGGCGGCTAGCCCCAACTCTGCGCGCGCGCCGAGCAGCCCGAGAAGTAGCCCTCCCGCAGCCTGGCCCAACGCGTTGCCCCCGAAGACCAGCAGCCGCGCCGCGCCGTTGACCCGCCCTTGCATGGCGTCCGGCGTCGCCGCCTGGCGATAGGTGATGAGGGTGACCGTCTGGATAGGCGCGCTCAACGTGTAGAGTGCCCAGCCCGCGACGAGCAGGGCCGGCGTGGGCGCCGCGGCGAGCACGGCCAGCGCGAGCGCCTCCAGGGCGACGGTGCCGACAATGACCCGTCCGTAGCGCAGCCGTGCCGTCGCCCACGGCGCGACGGCAGAGCCCAGTATCCCCCCGACGCTGCCCAGGCCGAAGATCAGCCCGACCGCACGGGCATCGGCGTGCAGCGCCCCGCGCGCCAGCACGATCACGGCGAGGTAAGCGGGGGCCACGAGGATATTCCGGACCAGATTCAGTAAGCCGATGATGTGCAGGACAGGGTGCGTCCACAGGAACCGTAGGCCGTCTGCGATCTCTGTGCGTAGTGACCGGACGGGTCCGGGGGCGCGCTCCCCCTGGAACGGCGTGCGGATAAAGAGCAGCGAGAGGACCGAGGCCACGTAGGAGATGCCGTCCACGAGATAGGCCAGGGCCGCGCCGGAGATCGTGGTCCGGGCCAGGCCGATGATGACCCCGCCGAGGCCGGGGCCGAGCAATCCCGCCGCCGCGTCCACGGACGCATTCACCCCATTGGCGCGCGGCAAGTGCGCGGGCGTGACGACGCGCGGCAAGGCGGACACCTGGGCGATGTTGAAGAAGACGAACGCCGTGCCCCCGGCCAAGGCGACGGCGCAGAGTTGCGCCAGCGTGAGATGGCCCAGCGCGGACGCCAGCGGGACGGAGCCGTAGGCCAGGGCGCGGACGATGTCGCAGCGGACCATCACCGCCTTGCGGTCCCAGCGGTCGATGAGTGCCCCGGCCGGCAGACTGAAGACGAGATGGGGCAGGGTTTGCAGCGCGCCGACGAGGCCGGCCTGGGCCGCCGAGCCCGTGAGCGCGAGCACCAACAGGGGCAGCGCGAGGCCCGAGACCTGGCTGCCCAGCGTCGAGACGGCCTGGCCGGCCCAGAGCAGCACGGCGTCGCGGTTGCGCCAGAGCGCGTCGGGTCGCGCGCGCGCTCCGTCGGGTCCTCCCATCGGGCGCCGCCCCTCGTCCAGTTTCCCCATGCTCCGTCGTCCTTTCATCGTCGTCCGCCCTCGTCGCGCGCTCCCGCCGCGCGGACGCTCAGTCCTCTGCCCCCGGATCGGCGCGCCGGAGCCGTCGCGTCAGGTCGACCACATCCATGACGAGGCGATCGAGGCGCCCGCGGACCGCGGCGTCGTGGACGCCACCCGTGTCCCGGTCCAGCGCCCCCTCCGACACCGTCACGACCGTCAGCGCGGCGAGGCCATTCAGGGCGTGTGTCGCGTGGGACAGACTGTTGATGACATTGGTGCCGCCTCCGCCGTACGCCATCAGCCCCACGACCTTGCCGCCGAGGTAGGGCGGCATGTCCGACGCGAGGAACTCCAGCGTGTCCAGCACGTTCTTGACGCTGCCGGCCACCGTGCCGTGGTACGTGGGCGAGCAGAGGAGATAGGCGTCGGCCGCGCGCACCTCGGCGAGCAGCCAGGCGAGCGTCGGTGGGTACGCCTCCAGGGGCCGGTCCGCGTCGTAGACGGGCAGCGCGAGCGCGCGCACGTCGGCCAACACGGTCCGCGCCCCGGCCTCCTCCGCTAGACGGAGCGCCGCCGTGAGCGTGAGCAGGCTCAACGACCCCGCCCGCGTGCTGCCGCCGATCCCCAGGAGGCGCACAGAGGGCGCCTGTATCGCGATCTTCTCGGTCATCATCGTCACCATCTCTTTCCGTTGTTCGTAGATCGCGTTTCACCGTTTTCGCGTCCCACATCAGCGGCCATCCCCTTCATGGCCTGGGGCCGCGAGCCCCCGTGCCAGGATGGGCAGCGCGAGGAGGAGGACGATGGCACCGCAAGAGAGCGCGCTCGCCGGCCCCACCACCTGCGCCAGGCCGCCAGTGATCAGGGACCCGATGGCGTCCATCGGGATATAAGCGATAGTTTGCAGCGCCATCACGCGTCCCCGCCAGTGGTCCGGGACGACCACTTGCAGCCGTGTCGCCAAGAGGGCATTGATCAATGCATACGCCACGCCGGCCAGGATCAGTAGGGCCACGCCGACGACGTAGACGGGGGTGTGCGCGACGACGAGCACAGCAAGGCCATAGAGGAGTGCCCCGCCCACCACAACCCGCATCTGGTGGCGGAGATGGCTCAATGCGGCCAACCCGAACGTCCCGATCAACGCGCCGGCACCCGTCGCTGAAAGCAGGAACCCGTAGCCGCGCGCGCCGGCATGCCAGGTCCCCCGCGCGAAGAAGGGCAGCAGCACCATGTACGCCCCTTGCAGGAGGGTGAGCGCCGCGATCAACGCCAGCATGGCCAGCACCGGCCGGTGCGCCCACGCGTAGCGGAGGCCGCTCCCCCGCACGGTCGCCCCGCCGACCGCCGCGGGCGCGCCACGCGGCACGTCGCGGAGCCCGACCAGCGCGGCGAGCACCGCCAGGGTGCTCAGCCCGTTGAGGGCGAAAAGCCAGGGGGCGCCCAGGGTCGGCAGCAGTAGCCCGCCGAGGGCGGGGCCGACCAGGCGCGCGCCGGTCCACACCGCCGACTGGAGCGCGACGGCACCTAACAAGGCGTCGCGCGGCACCAGGGCGGGCGTGAGCGCCTGCTCTGCGGGCGCGGTGAGCGCGTATCCCGCCGCAGCCAGCAGCGTATACGCATAGAAGAGCCAGAGCGGAGCGTGTCCGGTCGCCAACGCGGTAGCCATACCCAGGGGCAGCACGGTCAGTAGTGCCTGCGTCGCTTTGAGCAGGGATAGGCGGTCGAGGCGGTCGGCGAGGAGGCCGCCGAGCGGGAGCAGGACGAGCATCGGTATGGCGAAGCAGAGGCCGAGCGCGCCCAGCGCGAGGGCGGAGTTGGTGCGCTGCACCAGCAGCCAGGTGAGGGCGACATCCTGCATCTGCGCGCCGGCATTCGAGACGATGCCCGCGCCCCACAGCGTGGCGAAGTTGCGCGACCATAAAGCCGCGAAGCGCCCGTGCGTACGGGATTCCCGGTCCGGCGCGTCGCCGTCCGGCGCCATCCGTCCGCTTGTGGTCTTCGTGGTCTCCATCGCCGCCCACCTCCTTGCCCTTCCAGTGTGCGGCACGGGGCAGCGGGTGCGCGTCGTCCAATGGCACAGGAGGAGAGCCTGTCCGAAGGGACAGGGGTGGCCGCGCCCGAGCGACCGTCGCGCGCCGTCGCGGAGACTTAGAGGAGGTTGTGCCGGTTGGCCAGGGCGACGACCTGGGCGCGGTTGGCGGCGCCCAGCTTCGTAAAGAGGGAGGTGACGTGGAACTTCACCGTCCGCTCGGTGATGCCCAAGGAGCGGGCGATCTGCTTGGTCGGCAGGCCCTCGGCCAGGAGTCCGAGCACCTCGCGCTCACGCGGGCTCAACCGCGTGGGCGGCCGCCGCGGAGTGCCGATGGCCGCCATGACGCGCGTCGCGACCGTCGGACCCAGCGACGAGCCGCCGGCGTGGACATCGCGGATGGCCCGCACGATCTCAGCGGCGGGCGTCCCCTTGAGCAGATAGCCCGCAGCGCCCCCCCTGAGTGCGCCGAAAATCCGCTCATCGGTGGCGTAGGCGGTGAGCACGAGCGCGCGCGCCGCAGGCAGGGCTTCTGTTAGGCGCGGGAGCGCGGCCACGCCGTCCAGACCGGGAAGCTCGAGGTCGAGCAGCACCACGTCGGGGCGGGCGTCGAGCGCCAGCGCCTCCTCCGCCGACCCCACCGCCCCGACGATCTCCAGGTCAGGCTGATCGCCCAGCACCGCCAGGAGCCCCTCGCGCACGATGGGATGGTCGTCGACGATCAGGACACGGATCACGGGGCCTCCCCGAGCGGCGCCGAGGCCGTTACCCGCGTCCCCCGGCCCGATCGGCTCGACACACGCAAGCGCCCGCTGATGAACGCGGCGCGCTCGCGCATCCCCACAAGCCCGTGGTGGCGCGCGCCGACGGCACGGGGGTCGAAACCCTGCCCATCATCGCCGATGGACAAGGTTGCCGTCCGCGCCCCCGTCCGCAGGGTGACGGTCACCGCGCGCGCTGCGGCGTGGGCACGGATGTTGGCGAGGGCCTCTTGCGCGATGCGGTAGAGCTCGGCCTCCACCGGGAGGGGCACGAACCCCGTTCCCGTCGTCCGCACATGGACGCGCACGCCCGTCTCGGCGGTGAACGCGCGCCCCAGGACGCCCAACGCCTCCGCCAGCGGCCGATTGCCTGGGATGCCCGCGCGCAGCGCGAGGACGGAGCCGCGCGCGTCCTCCAGGCCCTGCCGCGTCGTCTCCAACGCCCGCAGGAGGCGGGCGCGGGCGCGCTCGGGATCGCTCTCCAGATGCGGGAGGACACCCTCCAGGTGCAGGGCGATGGCCGCCAAGTCCTGGGCCAGGGTGTCGTGGATCTCCCGCGCGAGGCGCGCGCGCTCCTCGGCGCGGGCCAGGCGCGTGCGCTCCTCCGTCAGCCGGGCGCGGTCCACGGCGTCGCCTGCCTGATAGCCCACGGCCGCGAGCAGGCGCACCTCCGCCGCGGTCAGCGCCCGCCGCGCCGGCGCCGCGACGTTCATGATCCCCACAGGCGTCGCGCCGGCATAAAGCGGGATGCTGGCGTGGTAGCGCAGCCCCTGCGTCGCGTCGGACACGCCCGCCCGCCGCGCCGCGCGCAAGCGGCTACACCCCCGCATCGCGATCGTGGTCGGCGTGAGCGCGCCTTTCTGGAAGTTCCCGATACACCAGCAGGGCGTGCCGGTCATGTGCACCGGTTCCCGGAGGTACGGGGGCAGGCGCTGCGCGGCGGCACTGTAGAACTGACCCGTCTCGGGGTCCAGCAACCAGACCCAGCCGGCCTGCATGTGGAGCAACTCGGCGACCAGGCGCAGGGTGTGCGTCAGCGCCTGGTGGATGTCGGGGGTCCCGTTCAAGGCGCGCGCGACCGCCGTGAGCAGGCGCAGGTCGCGCATCTGGTCCTCGTGCCGCGCGCCCGACGACTGGGCGGGATCGGGCTGCGGCCTCACCGGCGGCGGTCCCGCTGGCGGCGCCACGCGCGCAACTCGGCGTCCGACGTGGCGTCGGATTGCTCCGCATACCGCAGCGTCGTCTGGAGGTTTTTATGGCCCAAGCGTTTGCGGATCGTGGCCAGGCTCACGCCGTCGTTGACGAGCTCCGTGGCATGGGAATGGCGGAGTTGGTGCAGCGTGCAGGGGACGCCGGCGCGCACGCAGTAGCGCTGCCAGCGCTCCTGGATCGATTGGTAGCGCAAGGGGCCGCCGCGCCCATTCTTCGCGGCCCGGAAGAGGGGACCGTGCGTATAGCCCGTGCGCGTGAGATAGGCGCGCAGGGCCTTGATCACGCGCGCGTCGTCGAGCAGCACCGTCCGGCGCTGGTTCCCCTTGCCGATCACGCTCATATGCTCGTCGTCCGGCGTCAGGTCGAGGTCCTCGACGTAGAGGCCCAGGGCCTCGCTCGCGCGCAGGCCGGTCTCGACGATGAGGCGGAAGATGAGACGATCCCGCTGCTCCGTCGTAGGGATGCCGACCAGGATGCGTTCGATCTGGTCGCGCGTGAGGCCACGCACCGTCGGCGGGTCGGGGCGCACGCGCTCGACGCGCGCCATGGGCAAGCTCCCAATCAACTCGTGCCGGTACGCCCAGCCCAGGAAGCTGGCCAGCGCCGCCTGCGTCCGCGCGCGCGTCGCCGGACGCAGATGAGTACGCGTCGCGAAGAAGGCGCGGAGCACATCGGCGGTAATACTATCGGCCGGCCCTGTATAGAAGGACGAGAAGCGGGACAAGTCGGCGGCGTAGGCCTGCCGTGTATGGGGCGACCGGTTGCTGTGCGCAAGGTCGGCCAGGAAGTCGGCGATCAGGATGTCCAGCGATCGGTCCCGTGCATGGGGATGCGCGATGATCACGGGCATCCCCCATTCCTGCGATAACAATAAAATCAAGACTCCTCTCAACGGCTCCATTGACGCCTGAGGACCAGCCCGATTCCTTCAATAATGATAATTCTAACAGAAAAGTGGCGCGACCATTAGGGCTCGGCAATGTGACCTATTGGCCTTACCGTACAATTTTCCCGGATCGATCTAGTGACCCCTTCGCGCCTATGAATGTGAATGGCCCATCGAATGAGCGGAAGGACGGGATCTGGTCACTCCGCACCCTGCCCCTCCTCTCCCGCTGGCGCGGTCGGCTCGTGTCGTGGCCGCCGTCCCGCGCCGGGACGGTAGCCGCCGCGCTGGCCCAGCCGTTCGCGCCGGTACGCCTCGATAGCGTCCACCGTGACCATGTTCAGGCGCGGGTTGATTTGCTCGTAGGCCATGATGCCCCGCTGGATGGCACTCCTGATTGTATGAGGCGAAACGCCGAGCATGGCGGCCGCCTCTGCTGCTGTATACAAGGTGCGTCGCTCTCCGTCAGACACGTAGGCCCTCCCCTTCCTGCCCTCTATCGTAGCGCATGGAGTGGACCGGGGGAGGGTCCGGCCCACATTGACGCGGCGACGCGGGGGCCGGCGTTCGACCGGCCCCCTAACAGCCCCGCTAGGCGTCGTCGCCGGACCCCGACGACGGGGTGCCCTCTGTGGCGTTGTCCTCGGCTATGCGCTCCTCCTCACTAGCGGCGTCTTGGTTCACATACTCGTCGTCGTTGGGGTCCTCCTCGGCGGTCTCGCCGTCGCCCGTCGTCGGATCGGCCACGATCCCTCCGATGACGCCGACAGGAACGAACGTCGGGGGCGTGGGGGCGGGCGGCACGGTGGCGCTGGTCTGGTCGCCGGTGTAGAGCTTGAACACAGGATCGGGGCCGGCGCTATAGTGATTGTCGGGCTCGTCGTCGCGCGCGGCCTGGGCCTGGCGGATCAGTAGCGCCTCCACCGTCGCCTTGACGAGGCCGAGCGGGTCGAGCGTGCGCAGCCCTTTGATGTGGTCCGCGCTCGGGCGCGTGCTCCCACCCGCGCGCATGAGCGCGCCCGCGTCCACGCCGTGCCGGCGCGCGATCTCGCCCCAGTCCTCCTTGTCCAAGCTGATTTTAGTAAGAGAATACGCTGCGAGAGTGCCAATTAGGTGGGATTGACGCATCATGTCAAGTCTCAGGCCACCATCGCCACCCATCCCACACGTCGCCCGCGCTGCCCATACGGAGATGGCCGTCGATGAAGTAAAGCAGACGCGGGTCCGGATAGGCCGTGTCTTGGACATAGCCCACGAATCCATCACGCTGTTTAGTATCGCTGTAGGGTGCTAGCCAGTAGAGGAAGTCGACGTAGTACGCCATGTCGTCCTCGTGGACGCCGCAGCGGAAGGTCAAGCTGTCGGAATAGGCGGGGCTACCGTCGGCCCGAAATATGTTGTGGACCGGCGCGAGACCCGCCCCGAACGGCCCTGGGAAAGAGTTGCTCTCGGTGTCGAACAGGCTACGCCAGGGCCGGGACACCTCTCCGTCGATCTCCTCCTCACGAAATGCGGGATGGTCGGGTGGCACAGGCGGCTCGCGGCGCGTCGGATCCACCATGTACTCGAGCACCTCGATGATATGCTGCGGCACATCCACCTTCAGGTAACACGACACGGCGAAGAGCATGTGATCGCTCATTGTCCCCTCCCTCGATTAGTACGCGCGACAACTTGACGAAAGCCGCGCACATCTGCCCACCCATCGACGCGCGCCTCCCATGACCATCCCGCGCAGTCGCGCGGTTTCGCCCGGCCCGCGCCGCTCGGTCGCGCTCGCTAGCCGCGCTCACGCGATTCGCGACGCGTCCGGGCGACCTCACAAGACCCGTAGCAGCATCATTCTGATCCGGTCTACCTGACTGTCCCATCGCCCGTCTCCGCCTGTTGGCGTAGCTCCATCATGTCCTCCACGATACACGCCATCTCGCGTTTCAGCGCGCGGACCACCGCGGCTCGGTTACCGCGCGTCTGCTCCAGGTCCTGGATCTGCCTGGTCCGCTCGGCCAGTCGCGTCCCAAGCGCCGCCAAGCGCTCTGTTGCCAACTCTGAGGTCGTCATCGGTGCTGTCACCGGGGTCGTCACCTCCCCGACCATAGGTAACGGTGTGCCCAGGACGTGGGCCAACGGGTTGAACACATATTTGCCGCTCGGCACCGTCGGCGTGGGGCGGTCCTTCTTCAGCGCGATCATCTCGGTCAGGCTAGCGATGTCCCCCTCGGCCGCGGCCTGCTCCTCGGGCGTCATCGGCACGTCGGCCAGCATCCAGATGATGCCCTCGCGCGCGGCGATCTCCTTGGCGATCCCCGGCCCGACGAACATAGGGCAGCGCTGACAGGCCAACCGGTGCGGGCACGCGTGCCACGCCGGATTGCCACAATATGACTGTTCATCCAACTGGAAGAAGATGTGCGGCTCGCCGCGGGCTTCCGCTGCCGGGTCATACAGGGCGGGCACGCGGCGCATGGAGGCGCTCGCGACCTTGACGCGCTTAGCGAGCCGGAGCGGGTTCACCCGGGTGTAGGACATCGTGCTGGAGAGGGCGCGGTGCCCGAGCAACTCCCGCAGCTCGTCGAGCGTGAGCCCCTCCTCGGCGTTGTAGAGCGCGGTGGCGATCGTCGCGCGCGCCCGATGGCTTGTGATGCGCCCGCGCGAGTCGTGCGCGGGGACACCGGCCCGCGTGCACAGGATGGGGATAAGGGTGCGGTTGATGTAATCCTTGCGCAGCGGCGTGCCGCGGTGGCAGAAAAGCAGATCGACCAGGGCGTGGTCTTTGGCGTCGACGACCGCCGGTTGCGCGGAGGGGCGTTCCTTCTCCCACGCCTCGACGGCGCGGCCCACGACGCCATTGACGGGGACCCAGAACGCCGTGGATGTTTTGTTGGTCGGGACGTGTAGGAAACAGTACGCATCCTCCGGCAACACCTCCCCGGCCTCCGAGCGCATCGCCTCGTCCCACGCCCAGCGGATGCAGCCCGTGCGCAGGCGGGCGATTTCGTCGGAGCGACGCGCGGCGTAGCACCAGACCGCGGCGAGCGCCTTAACGTAGGCGAGCGGGTACCGCGCCCAGCGATGACGCGGCACATCGTCCTCCGTCAACTGCCCGGCGGCGTGGACGAGCTTGAACCAGAGCGCGTCGTCGATGACGCGCGGATCGGGACCGATCAGGGCCTTGATCGCCCGTGGGGTGGCGAAGGCGCGGACCGCGTTGAAGCGGCGGGGGATGACGCGTGCGCCCCCGTCCCCCTCGACCACGTGCGGCGTTTCCTGCAGGGCGGAGAAGAACGCGCGCATCGTGCCCAGGAAGCCATTGATCGTCCGCGGCATCAGCGGCTTGCCCAGGAGGCCGCGGTGCGCGAGCGAGGCGAGGATCGCCCGATCGGCGGCGTACTGGCCGGCCGTCCAGGAGCGCACGGCGGCGACGAAGGTGGCCGCCAGGTCCTCGTCCCACTGGTCGGGCGCCACGATATGCGGATGGGTCGCAGCCAACCAGCGGCCCACCGCCAGAAGCCGGACGACGTCATTGGCCCGGCAGCTCCGCGCCGACCGCTCCTGCCAGGCCGCGATCCAGCGGCGCCACGTCGGCGCCACCCCATCCCCCGCGGCCTGCGCGCCATCATCGTGGCGGGTCGGGGCCGGGGGGAGGGCCCGAGGGATGCTGCCTTGATGCGCCAAGACGCGCGCAACGAGCCTAAGGGCTTGCCGCTCCTGCTCGCGCGCGGCCAGCGTCAGCGCCTCGGTCAGGGTAGCGAGCGTGACCGCGCCCAAGTGCGGGTCGCGCGTCCGGAGCAACAACTCCGCCACCGCCCAGCGGATGGCGCGCGCCGTGCACTCCGAGTCGACATAGCCCCAGCCAGTCTGACCGGCCAGCACGTCGGCGATCGCCCTGCGCTCTCGCTCGACGATCGCGGGCGTGAAAACTTTGCGCGCTAGGGGAGTGCGACGGACGTCCCGCGGCGTCGTAAGTGACAGGAAGGTGTCGGGGCCGAGCACATACGCGAGCGCGCTTACCATTCCCCGCAGCCCCTGTGCACAGCCTGGTCTTCCCCCCTCGAACGCGCGCTGTCCGGACGGGGCGCGACGCGGGCCAATGACGTCGAGCCACTCCTCGGACGACCACCCCCAGTAGGAGGACCCCCGCTCGTGCATCTCCGACAGGAGCGCGCGCACGACGGCATGGTGCGTCCCTGGGTGCGTGGAGATGTAGTGCGTGACGTCGCGGATCGGCACGATCAGGCGCTCGAGGGCTACCTTCGCCGACGCCGGCCACTTCACGCCGTGCGATGGCGGTTGCGCCGCGATGGACGCCACCGCCAGTCGCTCCTCAGCGGAGAGGTCCGGGCGCCGGTCATACGACGAGAGATCGACCGGCCAGTACCACGATGACGACGTGGCCGGCAGGGTGCGGTGCGGGTCACTCATGCTCCTGTCCCCCGCGTCGAATCAAGTGGGCCATTCGCTCATCAAGGTGGCGCGTCGCCGCGCGGACGTGCTGAGCCAGGTGGACCGGGGCCAGATGGACGTACAACTGCGTCGACGCGATGCTCCGATGCCCCGCGTAGAGAGCAATCTCGTACAGTTCGAGCCCGCAGCGCTGCAAATCGGTCAGGCGCAGATGCCGGAACGTGTGCGTCTTGAACGGCAATCCCGTCCGCGCCCGCAAGCCCTCGATAACGTCGTTCCAGGTGTGCAAGCTCAGGGGCTGGCCGGTGTTGCGCGGCGACTCCGACAGGAACAAGGGGCCGCCACGATCGCCGCCGAAGCCGGCGAGGAGGGTCTGCCGCTCCGTCTGGACGTAGCGAGCCAGGAGGATGCGGGCGGCGTCACCAAAGAAGACGATGCGAAACCGCCCGGACTTAGTCGTCTCGGGCCGGATGGTGAGGCTCTGATGGACCCAGTCGATGTCGGAGGCCCGGAGCGAGATGAGTTCTTCCCTGCGCAAGGCCCCGTCGTAGGCGAGCAGGACCATCACCTGGTTACGGAGCGGCTCACGCTCCAATACCGCGGTGATGAAGCGTTCCCACTCGTCGTCGCTAGGGATCCAGGGCGGCGGCTGGAGATGGCGTGCAGGGCCGCGCTGACCAGTCAGCGCCTGTCCTCGCACGTACATCCCCTGCGGGACGGGATTGGTGGGGTCATGGCGCACGCCAGAGTCTAGGCAATAGTCGTAGAAGAGGCGCGCGGTGGTGACGCGCTGGCGGATGGTGGCGGTCGTCAGGCCAATGCCCGTGGCGCCCGCGGCGACGCATGATCTCTTGGGGCGTGGGCGATCGCGGAGGTCGGCAATGTAGCGGTCGATGTCGGCGCGCGTCGCCTCGACCAGCGATGCTCCACTTCCCTCGAAGACACGGATTAGATCGTCGACGTTGCGGGCGTAAGCGTCGATTGTTTTCGGGCGCTTCCCCCGTAGCGCGAGGCGCTCGACGAAGGCGTGGGCAATTGATGCCCGTGCCACGCGAGGGTAATACTCCCACTTGATAGGCTGCATAGAGGTGCCTCCGTACTGTGCCGCAGCTTCGCCACACACATCCGACCGGCTGTGCGCTTGCCTAGTACCACTAAAAACGGGTCCATATATACAATGAGGTGGGAAAGGTGAGTGAGTCCATGCTTCAGCCACAGGTGACGCCGAAGACATCGATGGTCCGGCACCTTCTTGTCGTGCTCGTCGTCCTTGTTGGCGCGTTCGTCGCCCTGATCGTTGGCATCATCGTATGGTTCCTCGTTTCATATTCGTTGACGTCCAATGCGGCCTACAGTCGGTATGACGCAGCCGATGTGCGCCCGTTACGCCGCATCATCGCGCACATGTTGCCTTCTGGATCGACCGTTGCGCAGGCACAAGCCGCGCTCAACTCGCGTCACATCACTGCTTTTATACAGGGGCGCGGTTTCGAGACCCTTGGAGCCGATACGACATTCCATCCCTTGCCGTCTTACCAGTCGAACATGGTCGAATCGGAGACGTACCCCCGAGGGAAGGCCTTGTTCGCGGAAACGAAGAACTGGGGAAACGGCACCGCATTCAGCGAGCGTTACCTGGACGTCTGGCTCTTCTTCGATACCAAAGGGCGATTCACAGGCTGTAGCATTGATGAAAGCTTCGTGAGCCTGTAACGGGCGTGTTGGCCGGCGCACGACTGTTGGTGTCCCGATGTCATGCACGTCACTTTGTGCCTACTACTCCTTTGAGCGCCATGTACTGTACACACCTCTTCTTGGGCATCGGGTTACGCATCCACCATCATCAATCCCAGCTAACATATAGATCATGGGCCTCGACGTTGGCGATCAGATCGACGGAGCGGCGCACAGCCAGCACGTTGGGCATGTAATCGGCCTTCTGCGCGAGGCGCCGCGCCCTGGTCTCTTTCCCCTTCTGCGCGGCCGTCTTGTGGTCGTTGTGGGCCGCGAGGGTCTGCGAGAGCTGCGCCGTGACAGCGGCGGGGGTGGCGTTGATCTCGCGTTGGCGCATCTGCTCGGCCGCAGCGTAGCGCGCCTGCCCCTTCGCTTTGAGGGCGGCGTAGTGGTCCGGCATGAGGCAGAAGCCTTCATACTCGTAGTCATCTGCGCCGACCCTGCGATAGGCCGCGAAGGGGCAAGCGCGGCACACGGTATGCGTGTCGAAGAAGTTGCCACCCCCGCGCCCGTTGGTGTCCTGCCGGTCGTGACTGAACCGCTGCACGAGGCTCGGGTGATGGAACGCAGCGTTAGCCAGGGTCGGCTCGTGCGCCGTCCCGCTCGCCAGGTCCTCGGCTAGCGCCGCGATCAGCGCGGGGAAGCCTTTGTTCTCCTTGCCGCCGCGCGTGTACTCGTGCAGGGCGAGCATCTTGGTGAGCGTGAGCCGCCCGCTGGTGTCGCGTAGGTACAGGTCCTGCGCCGTCGCCGACAGGTCGCACAGCTTCAAGCGGTCTTTGATATACCCCTTGGAGCGCCCCAGGCGCGCGGCGAGCTTGTCCACGCTGTAGCCGTGTCCAGCGCGCAACCGGATCAGCCCGCGCGCCTCCTCCATCGGGTGCAGGTCGCGCCGCTGGAGGTTTTCCAGCACGGTCGCCTCTAGCGCCGTGTCCGCGGTCAGGTCGTGGCGCATGATGGCCGCGATGGCGCCCCGTTTGAGCACGTCCCTGACGGCGCGCAGGCGACGCTCGCCGGCCACGAGCAGGTAGGGGGGCGCGTCCTCCCCCGCGTCGAGGTTCGCCCGCACGGTGATCGGCTGCACGAGCCCGTGCGCCTTGATCGACGCGGCTAGCTCGCGGATGCCCGCCTCGCCGTCCAGGTCGAACAGGGTGCGCGGGTTACGCCCATTGGTGGCGATGTCGGCCACGGCAATCTCGCGCAGCGCGGCCAACGCGACGGCGTTGGGGGCTGGTGCGGTCGTGGTCGTGGTGTCCGTCGTCGCGGCCTCGGTGGCGGTGTCCGTGGTGGGCGCTGTCTGCGCGGTCGTTGTCCGTGCCATTGGTCGTTTCTCCTTATCTACTATGGGGGAGGGCCGGCGTCCCGTGTCCGGGGGCCGGCCCTCCGCGCCTTCGTCCTTAGGCCGCCTCAGTCGCCTCAACGAGGGGCGCGATCTCGTCCATGATGGCCGCGATGCCGTGCCTGATGGCGTCGAGGTTGGACGCCAGCACCTCCCGCGAGACCCGATACAACGCGAGGTAGGTGGGCGAGTTCGGGCAAGGGATCGAGAGCGCGGCGCACACGCCATACGCCGCCGCCTCGGCCTGGCACTCGACCTGCTGCGTCGTGAACGTGCGGCGCTCCTCGGCGCGGTGCATTTTTTCGTGACATATTTCGTGGATCAGTGTCTTGCAAAGGTTGCCGGCCGGGTTGCCCTGCTTCAACTCGATGCGGCCGTCGCCGTAGCTGACGCCGTTGGCGTCCCGCACGAGGCGATCCTTGAAGGTGACGGAGAGGCCCCCGCGCTCCGCGCTCTCGATAAGCTGCCGGAGGAGCGTGTCGTAGCGTTCGCCATCGACGGCGTGAACGGTCAGCGCGGGCAAGTCGTCCCCCTCGGTGTCGGCCAGATCGAAAACCCATCCGGTACGGAATCTGAGCGCGATCACGGCGTCGTCGCCCGCCTCGGTCTTGCCTTTGATCGGGGCGGGGCACAAAATCGCTATGCCCTTCGCGCCCTTCTTGACCTGCCGGCCGACCGCCTGCCAGGCGCGGTAGCCGGCCACGCGCCGCGCGTCGGGGCACTGCATGGCGATCAACATGCAGTTGTGCGCGCTGTAGCTGTAGAAGCGGCTCACGGTGGTGAGGTAGCGGGTCAGTTCGGCGCCGTGCGCGGCCTGGTCGGTCTCGTCCGCGAGGCGCTGCATCCACTGGTCGATCTTGGCGAGGTGCGCCGTGGTGGGGTTGGCCGTGGTCTCGGTGGTCATGGTGGTGTCCCTCTCTCGTGCTAGCGTGGGGGGCCGGCGAGCGCCGCCGGCCCACGGCGAACGGTCTTAGCGGCCCCAGCCGTACCAGGGGGCGGGCAGCCGCATCGGCCGCGCGTCATCCTCGGTCGCGTCGCGGTAGCCGTCGCGGTAGCAGGCCAGGCGCGCAATCGCCGTGTCCAGCAGGTCCATCATGCGGGCATCCTCGGCCGGCTCCGGGTCGATGACCACCTCGGTCAGGCCGATGGGGTCGCCGGGCCGAAAGGTGAGGCGCATGGTCACGTCGTCGCTGGCGTCGAGAGCGGGTACAATGGGTGTGGCCACGGTTGCGATGTTCATTGATTCGGGTGTCCTTCCGTCGTGCTGCTTATGCGGGCGGGGGGCTCTATCCCCCGCCCGCATGTCTTATTTATTTAGGCCCCAAACGCTTCCTGTAACGCGGCCATGCCGGCCGGGCGCCTGATCGTCGCGGGCTGCCGCCGCGCCTTGTTGTGCGCCTTGTACTGCTCCTCGGCCCGTTGGTACCACTGCTCGGCTTGGAGCGCGAGCACCAGATGCCAGCAGCGCAGCCCTTTCTCGCCCGCCTCGCACGAGCATTTGAGGTGCAACACGTCTTGCGTGTGCGTGACGTCTGCCCGCGTGCGGCTCTTGGTCTCGAACGTGTACCGGCCGGTCCGGCGAATGGTGGGCTTGGCGTCTGCCAGGGTGGTCGCCTGTGTCATGTCCGATGCTCCTCTCGTACCCTCGTCGTCCGTGGGGGCCATCCGCTCCTCACCTTCTAATCATAGCATATACATATATGCTTTGTAAAGGGGTGAACGCCATTTGCGTGGTTACAGGGCTAATTAGTGCGCGTTATCGCGGTCGATTGTGAGCGAATCGTATCCGTCTTCGTCTTTTCTCCGCGCGCCGCAGCGCGTGCCCTTATACATTAAGCTTCGAGTGTCCCCCACTTGGAGGGAACCGGTCGGGTGCAAACTGACCGGAATGAGGGCGGTGAGGAAAGGATAGCGTGCCCTACCGGCTCGACCATTTCACACAGATTGACCTTCCTCACCGCTACTCCTGGGGCGAATCGATGATAGAAAGCCGCGCCTTGAGCGCCACTGTATAAGGACACCGACATCCCAGGACCACCCCTAGAAAGCGACGGTACATTATGTGGTATGTTGGCATCAACTGGGCGGACGATCATCATGACGCCGTTGTCATCGACGACGCGGGCAAGCGGGTGGCGGCGACACGCGTGCCCCACACCTTCGACGGGTTGGCCGAACTCATCGCCTTTCTGCGCGGTATCGGCGACGTGGACGCGCATCCCGCGCACCTGGCCTGCATCGTCGAGACCAATCGCGGCCTGCTCATCGCCGCTTTGCTGGAGGCCGGCGTCCCGGTCTACCCGGTCAACCCCACGACGGTCGATCGGCAACGCAAGCCCTCCGGCGCGAAGACCGACGCCATTGACGCCTACCTATTGGCGCGCACGGGACGCAGCGACCTGGCCGACTTGCGTCGCTTGACGCCGGACGGCCCCCTCGTGGCCGAGCTCAAGCTGCTCACGCGCGACCAGGACAGCCTGATCCAAGGCCAGACGCGGCTGGTCAACCAACTCACGGCGTGCCTGAAAGCGTACTACCCCGTCGCCCTGGAGCTGTTTGGCAAGCTGCATCAGGGTGCGACGCTGGCCTTCTTGCGGGCGTTCCCGACGCCGGACGAGGCGAGGGCAGCGACCATGGAGCAAATCGCGTCCGTCCTCACGGCGGCGCGCTATGCGACGGCTCAGGCCAAGGCGCACGAGATTCAACAGCGCGCGCAGCTGCCGCAACTGATCGCCGATCCTGTCGTCACGCGGGCCAAGGCGCGCCTGATGCTGACGCTGGCCGCGCAGTTGCAAGTGCTCGTCGCGGAGATCGCGGCCTACGATAGGGAGATCAGCCGTGTGTTCGCGCAACACGCGGACAGCGCCGCCTTCGCGAGCCTCCCGCGCGCCGGCAAGAGATTGGCACCGCGCCTCCTGGCCGAATGGGGCGACGACCGGGGGCGCTACGCCGCCGCCGCGAACGTCCAGGCCCTCGCCGGCACCTCGCCGGTTGTCTTCCAGAGCGGCAATTACGCCTCGGTCCACAAACGTTACGCCTGTAGCAAGCCCTTGCGCAACGCCCTGCACCAGTTCGCCTGGCAGAGCACCCTACAGGACGATTGGGCGAACGCCTACTATCGGCGCAAGCGGCGGGAGGGGAAGAGCCACACCAAGGCCGTGCGTGCCCTGGCTAACCAGTGGGTGCGTATCATCTACGCCCTCTGGCGCAAGCGCGAGACCTATGACCCGATGGTTTTCGTGGCGGCGCAGCAAGCCCATGCGCCACGAGCGGCGTAGACAAACTCTTTTCTCCGCGCCGCAGCGCGCCTTGTGTGGGTATGCCCGCCTGATGGCGCGAAACACTGGGTACATGTGGTCTCGCAGCGACTATGACGTGGTACGATAAGAACGAGAACCCTCTTGTCGGAGTGAGCGTTATGACTGAGCGTAGGTACCCCTTCCCTCGATCTGCCGGGTAGGGAAGGGGATGTCTTACGGCTATGTGGTTGTCGCCTCCGGGGGCAACGATGTATCCTCTCCTGCTTGTCTATGGCACGGTGGGGAGGATGTCGTGCACCCGTATCTTGCTTTCGACGCCGCGTCGCCCTCTCCCGTTCCCTCCACCGGCGTGTCTCGTGCCGCGTACGTCTAGCGCGGCACCTCACATGATCCGCCTATTTTGGAGGGGAACTAGTATGCCTTCGACCCATGATGACCTCCGCGCCGTGTGGACCGCCGAATACAATCAACCCTTCGTTGGATGGGACTTCTCGTACCTTGCCAAGCGACGCGTCATGCTCAGGACGCGGGACACCTGGAATTACACCCAACACGTCGTCGCCGCGATTGCTCACGCCCGCTCGCTCTTGGACATGGACACGGGTGGCGGTGAGTTGCTCGCCTCCCTGCCGCAACGTCCTCCACGAACGCATGCAACGGAAGGATATGGCCCCAATGTATCGGTCGCACGCCACAGACTCGGGCCACTCGGCGTCGCGGTCGTCGAGGTGCAGGACGTGGCGCACCTCCCGTTCGCGGACGGCCAGTTCGACGTGGTCATAAACCGCCACGGGGCCTATGAGCCGCGTGAGGTGCGGCGCGTGCTCGCCGCCGATGGCCTCTTCATCACGCAACAAGTGGGCAGCCAGACGAACCGGCGTCTCCACGAGCTCCTGGGCGACGCAACCCGCGCTGGCGACGGGAGTTTGGCCGTGGCCGTCCGCGACCTGGAGGCGGCTGGCTTCCGCATCATCGAGCAGCGCGAGGTGTTCCCCATCACACGCTTCTATGATGTGGGGGCCATCGTATACTACTTGAAAGCGGTCTCGTGGGAGATCCCCGATTTCTCCGTCGCCCGATACTTCGACAAGCTGGTCGAGATCCATACCCTCATCCAATCCGATGGGTACGTCGACGTTCCCTTCCACCAGTTCTTCGTCAGGGCACAGAGAGTGTGACGCCAGCGGTTGACTGCCCTCAGGGCACACATCATGTGGAGCCCTGAGGGCAGCAAGAAGGGGCGGCCCCTACAATCAGGACCGCCCCTTCTATAACACAAGAACGCCCGTTTCCGGTATCTAAAACCACCAGTCTCGGTCGCGGTTGGCCCTCCGCACGAACTCGCCCTCCACGCGCTCCACGTTCGGGTCCAGCAGCACGCCGCACGTCTGCGCTTGGCGTCGTCGTAGGCGTGGCCGCGCTTACGCCCCTCGATGCGTGGGCTGCCTTCCTGATTGACGCGCGTTATCACGGCCGGTTGTGAGCGAACCGTATCCGTCGCCGTCTTTTCTCCACGCGCCGCAGCGCATGACTTATGTGTGGGAACATCCTACTACGGCTGGTTACGCGATGGAGGACTTCCGCAGGGGGATGTTCCCTCCTCGTCGATGTGCCAAGAGCGGCACACTCGACCATCACACGCCGTACTCCTCACACGCCGCACTCCTCCAACGGACGGCACGAGCGTGGGCTCCGCGTCGTAAATGCCGTCCTCGGTCGAGATTGCGGGTGTACCTTTACAGCGTCGTGCTCGTGTGCTACCGTACGGCTAGTCCAACGGGAGGTGAAGACGCCTGATGGCTCGGCTCACTCGCTAACACTCAGCAAGAGTTCTGTGTCTCCATAGGGACGGCGGCCACGACGCTGCCGGTTCGTGCATGGCTATGTATGCCACGGCCGATAGCCGCCTGCCTCTTCCCTATGCATCTGTGCTCTGCGCTGACGGAGTGGGCCACCGACGACCCGTGATGTGAGTTGGTGAGGCGGGCCATCCCTCGCCTCTCCTGACCGCACTGTGTTCCAAGGCCGCACGTCAGTCTCGACGTGCGGCCTTTTGTTGTCCGGCGTCCCCCGATTGATATCATAGGAGTGCCATCATATGCGACTCATCGCGGAGAGCGCGCCACCCCGGCGCCTCCCGTTCTCCGCCCTGATCGGGGCGGACGCCATCTCCCTGACGGGCAACGCCCTGACCCAGATCGCCGTCCCCTGGTTCGTGCTCACCACGACGGGCAGCGCCGCGCGCACGGGCCTCGTCGCGTTCTGCGGCCTGCTCCCCCTCATCCTGGCGGCGTTCCTCGGCGGCGCCGTCGTCGATCGCCTGGGCCGGCGACGAATGAGCATCGTCGCTGATGTGGCGAGCATGGCCTGCGTGGCGGCTATCCCCTTCTTGTACGCCCGCCATGCGCTGGCCTTCTGGCTGCTGCTCGCGCTCGTCTTCGTGCGGGGAGTGCTCGATACCCCGGGGACGACCGCCCGCGCGGCCCTCCTCCCGGATGTGGCCGCCCTCGCGCGCATCTCGCTCGTGCGGGCCAACACCATCCACGAAGTGATCGAGAGCGGCTCTCAACTCGTCGGACCAGTGCTCGCCGGGGTTCTGGTGTCGGGGTTGGGCGCGAACAACGTGCTGTGGGTGGACGCGGCGTCGTTCGCCGTCTCCGGCGCGCTGATCGCGGCGACGGTCCCACGGGCAGCGTCGGCCGCGGAAAGGACGGCGCGCTCGTATCGTCATGACCTCGCGGAGGGCTTGCGCTTCGTGTTCCACGACCCGCCCATCCGCGCGATCTTTGTCTCGGCCACGGTGCTCAACTTCCTCATCTCGCCCCTCCTAGCCGTCATCTTGCCGGTGTACATGAAGGCGACGTACAACAGCGCGGCGAGCTTGGGGCTTGTGATTGCGGCCTTTGGCGGCGGGTCGGTGCTTGGCGCCATCGCCTACGGCGCCATCGGCGACAGAGTCGCGCGCCGATCGACCTTCATCGCGGGCGTGGCCGGCATCGGGGCGGCTATCGCCATCCTTGCCGCGTTACCACCGGTGCCGGTGATGGCGGGGGCGATGCTGCTCGGTGGCGTGATCAGCGGGCCGAACGGCCCGCTCGTTTCCACAGTGCTGCAAGAACGCACGCCGGAGGACCTGCGCGGGCGCGTCTCCGGGACCACCACGGCCATCGGCTTCGCCGCCGCCCCGCTCGGCGTCGCCGTGGCCGGCTATGTGGTGGACGCCATCGGTGTCCGGCCGACGCTGATCGGGAGCGCCGTCCTCGTCCTCGGCGTCATCGGCGCCTTGGCGTACGATCACGGATTGGGCGGGATGGATGATGCCCGCAACGGGCAGCGGTGATAACGGCCCTGTTACGAGGGGACGTGTAGCCTCACGAAGGCCACCTCCTGTGTCGCAGGGTCCACCTCCTGACAAATTCCACCACAGGAAGAGTTCTCGCACTCCCAATGACAGTGTATGAAAAGTCCTCGAAGCTTGACATAGAAAGTCTGTGTGATGCGCGGCGCGCGACGTGTAAGAAAAGGGGGCGCGCGCACGTCTTTTTTGAGTAGGGCGCGAGGACGGACGCAGGCCGGCGCGGTGGGGCACTCTGGCTGATGGGCGTGCCGGGCCGTGAGCTTCCTGTCCGTCCTCCTTGCCTACCGCTGTCCCCAGCGGGGCGTACCGTCGCCGTCTTTTCTCCGCGCGCCGCAGCGCGCCTTGTGTGGTGCACCCACACCCGCCGTCTACGACGTGAATGGTTGCGCCTTGTCGCAGCCCCACACACAAGGCCGCCCGGCGGCGGGAGAACATAGGGGGCGTTGCCGGCGGATAGCGCACGTCTGTCAGGGCGGGGGAGCTGGGCGGCCACCACGAGGGCACGGTCTGAGAGCGACGATCTTGCCGGCGTCGCGGGGATGCGCGCCGAATAGTCATCAGCAGGCCGAGGGGCGGCGCGACTGCGGAAACGCGCGTTTCCCTAGGAGCGGCGCGGGCGGGCGGTTCCCCCTGGGGAGCGCCGTTTCCCTTTCTTTCTCCCCCTGGGGGCGTGTGTCGGCCTCGACGGCCACGCATTATGGTAGTAGGATAGGGCGCTGTCTCAGGCGTGCTATGGGGTCATGACACGCCCGACGCCGGCGAGGACGGCCGCGCGGCCGGGCTCATCCGCGAGCGGGTCGCGCGCGGCGTCCGGGCGCCACAGAGGCGTCAGGACAATGCCCGGCTCCACCACGTCCAGGCCCTCGAACAGCGCCTCGATCCGCGCGCGCGGCCGCGCGATCGTCGGGCTGCTGGACCGGCGGTAGATCGCCTCGAAGCGCGCGATCACGTCGGCCGGCAGCCCGTCGAGCGTCGCGTGGGACAGCACGACGTAGCTCCCCGGCGCCAGGGCCTCCCGGACGGCGCGGACCGCGCGGCGCGCCTCCTCGTCGTCGGGGATGAAATGCAGCACCGCCACGAGGAGGAGCCCCAGCGGTCGCCGGAGGTCGAGCAGGCGGCGCGTGTCAGGGTGGCTTAGCATCGCCGCCAGGTCGCGCAGGTCCGCCTCGATCGCGGCGACGCCGCGCGCGCCCTCCCCCTCCTCCGCCAGCAGCTCCCGGCTGTAGCGGACCGCGACGGGGTCGTTGTCCACGTAGACGACGCGCGCCGTCGGGTTGATCCCGCGCGCGACCTCGTGGACGTTGCCGACGGTGGGCAGGCCGGAGCCAACGTCGAGGAACTGGTCGATGCCCTGGCTGGCCAGGAAGGCGACGGCGCGGCGCAGGAAGGCGCGATTGGCGCACGCGGCCAGGGCGGCGTCGGGATAGTTGTCGAGGACGTGCTCGGCGGCGGCGCGATCGGCCGTGAAGTTCTGGTCGCCACCGAGGAAATAGTCGTAGATCCGCGCCACGTTGGGCCGGTCCAGCTCCTCACCCTGGCTATCGCTAGCGGGCATCCGTGCCCCCTCCCCGCACCCCTGTCCCCGTGTCCATGCGCGTCGGCCGGTGCGCCGTGGGCGCGGCCGTCGGCCACGAGGGGCGCGCGAACACGAAGCGCAGCGTGGCCACGGTCAGCGCCGCTAAGGACACGACCGCGCTCGCGCGCGCCTCCCAGCCCTGCGGCGTGCGGAACAGATGCCGCACCAGCCGGCCTTTGAGGGGCAGGACGACGAGCAGCACCACGAACCGGCGGGGGCGCAGCCGCCGACGTAGCCAGCGCCGGGCGCGCGCGCGGGGCGTATCCCACAGGAATGCGTCGGGGTCGTCCATGTGCCCGCCGCCGCCGACGCCGACGCCGACGCCGGCGTCGGCGTGGAGCAGACGCCCCACTTCGTGCGAGTTGGCGATCCAGGCGCGGCAGGCCGGGCAGCCGGCGGCGAGATGCCGCGCCACTACCAGCGCGCGGTCAGGAACTAAGGTCCCCTCGTCGTATGCCTGTAACTCGTCCAACGTAAAATCATGCGCCCTGGCCGTGGTCGTCGTGCCTGTGGTCGTCGTCATCGTTTTCTCCTCCTTCAGGATACCGCGCCCGCATCCCCGCGCGGGCACGCTTGAGGCGCGCCTTGGTGGCCTCGACGCTGATAGTAAGCGCGGCGGCGATCTCGGGGACGGTGTAGCCCAGTTCGTCGTGCAGCACCAACACCCGGTACAACGCGGGGCTCAGCCCTGCGGCGGCCTCGCGCACGAGCAATCGTTTGAGCGCGGGCAGCGCAGCCGCGGGGCGCAGGGACAGGCGCAGCAGATCGAGTCCGACCAGGGGCCGCCGATGGCGCCGGTCCGCGAGCAACAGATTGTAGGCGATGCGGTGCAGCCAGGGATAAAAAGCGCCGGAATTGCGCAGGGTGGCAAGGTTTTCGTACGCCTCGTCGACGGCGTCCTGGGCAAGGTCGTCCGCGCGGGTCAGGTCGCCCACTTCGCGCCGCAGGAAGCGTCCGAGCCGCGGACGATAGCGCAGCACCAACGCATGAAACGCTGCCGGATCGCCCGCCTGGGCGTCGGCAACGAGCTGGCGATCCGGCGTGTCACCCTGATCACTCTCGGCCATACGGCCTGCTCCCGAGCGGGATACGGACGATCACCCACCTATTCCTAAGTGTGACCCGTTGGCAGCGGAACTGGTCTTGGGGACCGGGAGGCTGCCGCGCTCTGCCGCTGGCAGGGTGACAACTGTTGATCCATCGATGGGTGCGATACCCATCCCTCGTCGTGAACGGAGGA
>JAABUM010002200.1_pt1 | contig 26745 bp, 26 predicted proteins | sample 5559161 | NCBI WGS metagenome assembly JAABUM01 (sample SAMN10711868, study PRJNA513369) | rock metagenome | isolation source: Antarctica rocks | place: Antarctica: Victoria Land, Siegfried Peak nord
CTCACCAAAGACGCGATGGCGGCCGTGGAAGCCCAGCTCACGCGGCTGCCCCACTTGGAGAAGTGGTTTGTGGACATCGCCTGCCCCTCAGCCACTGAGGGCTAGTTATTTTCTCGGACGTCCCTTAGAGATTATCGCTGTGGCGGCAGGCCCGTCAATGAAGAAGCACGCGCGTGCGGCACGCAACCGCCCCGGCGCGTGCCACGCAATAGGGTTGCGTGCCCTGGCCGATCTGTGCAATGATGAGCGCAATAGTGGCACGTCTGCAACGATAAGGACACTATGCCATCGGTTTTCACTGGCAAACAGGCCGAGGATAGCGCGGACAGCGCGCCCAGCCCAGCCCCTCAGTTCGGCGACCTGCTGAAGCGCTATCGTATGGCCGCGGGCCTGACGCAGCACGCGCTGGCCGAGCGCGCCGCCATGAGCGCGCGCGGCATCAGCGACCTCGAGCGGGGGGTACGGTCCGTGCCGCAGAAGAGCACGCTGGCGCGCCTGGCGCGGGCGCTCCCCATCGCCGCGCTCGATCGCCTGGCTCTCGAAGCCGCGGCCCAGCAGAAGGGCCGCCATGTGCAGCCGTCCCCCCCGGCGCCCAATCGGAGCGGCGCGTCCCGCCTGCCCTCTGGGCCGGGCCCCCCTGCCCGCGCGCCTCGCTCCGGGATGAGCGCGCTTCCGCTGGTAGGGCGAGCACGTGATATGGCACTCCTCGAGTGGCACCTGCGGGGAAATGGCCCGCCGATCCTCCTCCTGGCCGGGGAGCCCGGCATCGGTAAGACCCGCCTCCTGGAGGAGGCGGCGCGCTCGGCGGCGCAGCAGCACATGCGTGTGCTGCGGGGTGGTTGCCAGCGGCCGGGCAGCCAGGGGCCGTACGCGCCCATCCTCGAAGCGCTGGAGTCGCATATCCGCTATCAGGAGCCGGACCAGCTTCGCGCCGATCTGCTGGGGTGCTTCTGGCTCAAGCAACTGTTCCCGGAGCTTGCGAATGGGGCGCTCTACGACGTGCCGTACACGACCGATACGCTTCCACCCGAGCAGGTGCGCCGCCTGCTGTTCGCCGCCGTGACTCGCTTCCTGGCCAATGTGGCGGGCTCGGCCGGCACGGTCATCCTGCTCGACGATCTGCAATGGGCTGGGCTGGATGCCCTGTCTTTGCTGGGGACGCTGGCGCGTGGTTCCTCGGAGATTCCGCTGCGCGTGGTGGGGGCCTACCGCGATACCGAGGTGAGCGAGGGAGATCCGCTCTGGAACACCCTCGGCGAGTTGGCCGAGGCCGGCCTGGCCAGCCACGTCCCCGTGCAGCCCCTGGACGGCCTGGCGGCCAACCAGTTGCTGGATGCGCTGCTGCGCGGCATGCCGGATCGGCAGCCCACGCTCCGCGACACCGTGCTGAACCGATCTGGCGGCGTCCCGTTATTCCTTGTCAGCTACGCCCAGAGCCTGCAGCTCTCCGCGGCCGGCACAGAGGAGTGCGGCGGCGTGCCGTGGGATCTCCGCCAGAGCATACGGCGGCGCATCGCTACACTGCCGCCGGTCGGGCGCGAGGCTCTTGCCGTAGCCGCGATAGTGGGGCGAAGGGCACCGTACGATTTGCTGTTCGCCATGATCGGCGCGCCGCAAGACGAGGTGGTGCAGGCCCTGGAACTGGCGCAGCGCGCCCGCCTGCTCAGAAACGCGGGCGACGACGGGTGCGAATTCGTCCATGATGTGATCCGCGAGGTGGTCGAGGCCGATCTCGGCGCGGCCCGGCGGACGATTCTCCACAGGCGTTTGGCGGAGATCATGACCCAGAACCGCACCCCGCCCTCCTTCGATGTGCTCGCGTATCACTTCATGAGCGGCGGCGCACAGAGTGAAGCGATCCTCTACCTCGAGAGCGCAGGCGACCACGCGCAGCTGCAGGGCGCAAACGGCGCCGCCGAGGCTCATTTCCGCGACTTGGTGCAGCGGCTCGACGCGATGGACCGGCCGCTCGACGCGGCGCGCGCACGAGAAAAGCTTGGCGCGGTCCTGAGTACGGCGGCCCGCTACGCGGCGGCTTTGGAGGTGCTCGGGGAGGTCGAGGGCAGCTACCGCATGGCAGGGGACATTGAGGGCGTCCGCCGTGTCACGGCGCAAATTGGCTGGGTCTACGCCGACCGTGGGCAGCCCGAGGAAGGCGTGCTGCGCTTGAAGCCGCTCCTGCATTTGCTGGAGGCGAGCCAGCCCTCGCATGGTCTTGCCGCGCTCTATGTGGCCCTGGCGCGCCTGCTGTATGGGAGCGGCCGCTTCAAGGAGCAGTTGATCGCGGCTGACCGGGCGGTCGCAGCGGCGCATGCCCTGCAGGATCGGGTTGTGCTGGTCAGGGCACTGGCGTACAGGGGGCACGCGCTCTGGATGATGGAACGCCTGGAGGAGGCGTTGCCGGTGCTCGACGAGGCGGCCCGCTTGGCCGAGGCGAGCCATGATGTGGACACCCTGAGCCGCACCCTGGCAGTGCAGGCCGTCGTCTACATGTATTCCGGCGATATTCACAGTGCCAGGGAGTGTACGGACCGCGCCCTGACCGTGGCGGTGCTGCTCGGCGACCCCGTGCAAATCGCCTACGCCGTCCGCAACCGCGGCTGCATCGCCCTATTCTGTGGTGACTGGTCGCAGGCGCGCACGGACTTCGAGCAGTCGCTGGCCCTAAACCGGAATATCGGCGCGTCCTGGGGATTCGGCGCCCCGCTGGCGTCGCTGGGACTCCTCTGCGCCCTCGAAGGGCGGACCGAAGAGGCGGCGCGCTATCTGGATGAGTGCCAGGCCGTGGCTGAGGCCAGCGATGACCTTGCTCAGCGCCGCATGGTACAGTGGATGCTCGCCGAGTGCGATCTAATCTCAGGAGACAGCAGGGCTGCGTATGCCCGCCTCTCGCCGCTGCTCAAACGGCCTGGCCTGGAGGAACTGGTGGACCCCATTCTCCTCAAGACCCTGGCCTGGGCCAGTGCCGAGGTAGGCGAGATAGGCGCCGCGGTCGACGCCGCGGCCAGGGCCGTCTCCTGCGCGCGCGCCGGCAACGACCGCATTGCGTTGGCTCACGCCTTGCAGGCGCAGGCCCTGGTGGTCACGCGGTCGCGGAACCGGCCCGAGGCGCGGCGCGTGCTCGACGAGGGCATGGCTCTGGCGCGCAGTATGCCCTACCCCCACGTGGAGGCCCGCATCCTCCGCGTCGAGGCGCTGTTCCATGCCGAGCAGGGGGCGCGGGATGAGGCGCTGTGGAGCCTCGAAGCAGCACTCGCCCTATTCGAGAGGCTCGGCGCGCAACCGGAGGCCCAGCACGTGGCAAAGGCGCTCACAGTACTGCAGTCGAGATAGCCCGAGTGGCAAGAGAGCAATCGCCCTGTAGTAGGACGGGGGGTTGCATGACCCGGAGTGGCAGGCGTACGGGGCCGGCCATGCGCACCTCGCCAGATACGAACCTGCCATTCCAACGGCGGCCGGTGGTCGCGCCAAGACGCCGGGGATAACTCTGTGACCTGGAGACCTGTGCCGGCTACTTGAGTCATCCGTCGGTGGCAGAGCCGGGGATCCGTACTCTATCCGGCCTTGCGATACTCATGGTGCAAACCGCTGAACCATCTGCAGGCGCCCACCGATGTCGCCGTGCTGGCCGTCCTCTGGCGCCTGATGTCTCCCTCCTTCAGCATGATCACGCGCATAGGCGGTTGGCTCTCGTGACGGGGTCTTGCCCTGCCCACACAGTCCAGTTCTAGAGATAGAACGTATCTCTGAATGATATGACGACAGGGTGTCAGGGGGCCACATCGAAGGTGCTGACCGAGCCGCGACTAGGACGAGGACCGATGGCGTCGGCATTGAGCACAACGCCGCGCCCGGCGCTCTGGTCAATGGTCAGGGCCAGCGGCACGCGCCCGACCGTCACGGTGCGCAACACCCGCCCAGTGGCCGCATCCAGCACGCTGACGCTGCCGGGTCCAGTGACTACTGGTTCGGGAGCCGGACACGAGCCAGGACAGGGCTGGTGTGGTATGCGGTAGGGGCTGGGGTTGCCTACCAGGACCCGCCCGGCCTGCTCATCAATGGCGATCAGGTGGCTCAGCGTGCCTTCCATGTCGATGATACTCTGTGTGAGCGCCGGGCGCAGCATGATCGTGGTGAGCAGTTTGCCGCTATGGCCGTCCAGCATACTGACCGTGCCATCCTGGCCGTTGACCACGAAGGCGTGACCGGTGGACCCATCGGCAACCACCTGACCTGGGGCTCGCCCGACGGTCGTGGCGCCGATCAGGCGGCCACTGGTCGCATCAAGGACGCTGACCTGGCCCCTGGAGGAGTAGGCGCTGACGGTGGCGTAGACCCGGTTGAGCCGCTCGTTGATGGTGATGTCCTGGGGAAGCAGGGTGGGCACACTGGCCAGCAACGCGCCGCTCATGGCGTCGAGCATGCTGATGCGGTTCAGTGGCGCGTCGGACGCGCCACCCCAGCTGGCCACAAAGATGCGGCCAGCCCGATTGTTGACCACGATAGAACTCAGATGGCCCCGCAGGGCCGGCGCCCCTACGGTATGCAGTAGGGCGCCGGTGCGTGGATCCAGCAGGTTCACCGCTGCCTCGCTGGCGGCGATCACACGGGCGCCGTGCGCGGCCACGGCGACCAGGCGCACGCCTTGATCGAAGGTCACGGTATGCAGCAGGGCGCCGCTGGTGGCATCCAGCACGCTAACCAGGTTTGTGGCGACCACGGCGGCGCTGCTGACAAACAGGCGGTTGGACTGCTCGTCCACCAGCATCCCTGAGGGCGACGCGGCGACGATCGTGACGCCCACGACCTGGCCAGTGGCCGCGTCGAGGGTGGTGACGCCCCCACCGCTGTTGCGGCCGTAGGTCCCGATGAAGACGCGCCCGCCGCGCCCGTTCACGGCGATGGCGCGTGTGTAGCCGCTCTGGACCGACGCGCCAGGGAAGGCGCCGACGACAGCCGTATGCATGAGCGCGCCGGTGCGCGCATTAATCACACTGACGGTGTTGTTGCCGCTGTTCAGCACAAAGGCATGGCCGGTGCGCTGGTCGAGCGCCAACGCTGTCGGCCAGTGTCCTACAGGCGTCGTCTGAGCGCTCACGCCCGTTGCACGATGACTATCCATTCGTCCGCCCACCAGGCTGAATACCACGGCGAACAGCATGATGTAGCGCATGATGTAGCGCATATGGTCCGCCCTCCTCGACCAATCAGGTCGTGGGCTCGACGCATCTGGCGGGGAGGCCACATGGCTTTGTTCACTTCCGGTGTCTAGCCGCCATCGTCTCTGTAACCCAGCATGCCCACGATACACCCAAGCGCGCGACCATGTCCAGGACATGTGGCAGTGGGAGGGGCATCCACAAGGGACGCCCACGAAGGACACCCACAAAGGGACGCCCCTACATGTGGGTGCGACCTGATGCCCCGACGACTTGGTGGATTGTCCCCTTGACCGCGCTGCCCATGAGGCACTGCTGGTTGAGCAGGGCATGCTGTAAATACCACCCATCTGCCTCATGCGGGTGGCGCGCCTGACATTGCGGTCCCTCTGTTCCTGGACAGCGCATCAGGGCGCCATCGGCAACGGGGTGGTGATCAGCCCTGGCGCCTGCCACCAGCGGCGGCGCGGCCCAGCCACACAGCCAGGGCATCCTCGGCCACTCCGGAGAGCCAGAACGGGGCTTTCAGCCAGCGGGCCAGAAAGGTGCGGCCCCCGTACCCGGCCAGCGCGCCACTGGCGGCGCCCACCGCGCCACTGACGGCCCCGGCAACGGGGGAGAGGCGGGCCTGGCGACCAATCGCCGCGCCACCCAGTGCCCCACTGACCACGCGCCCAACCAGAGGGGCGGGGGAGAGACGGCTGGGCACGAAGGGTAGCTTATCACCGACCATCTCACCGATGGCAGCGGCGGTGAGCAGACCACGGCCCAGCCCCGACGTGAGAAAGCCGGGCAGGGCGCCCTCCCGGCCGTCGTGGGCGGCCCAGGACAGGATGGCCCACGGCAGAGTGGTGCGCATGCCGGCCACAACGCCGAGCAGGGCGGCCCACCGGTAGTCGGACGGGGCTGACGATGGATAGTTCATGGCTCTGGATGCTCCTTGGCGCGGTTGCGCAGCGGATGAGAGGGCAACGCTGGCGGCCTGAACGCGCGGTGGGCGGAGAGTGGGGCCGCCGGTGGCGATGATGAGTGAAGGCGAAACGCCCTTGGTTCAGGCTACCCCATCGTCCCCGCCGTTGGAAAGCTACAACCCGGGGCAGGGGGATCACGCGCAACAAGTTCGGCTTGGCAGAGGTGGCCGCCGGTCGCTCTCTCTACCCTCCGGGAGATCATTCCTGCTGGCGCAGTGGCAGAGCGACGTAGAAGGTGCTGCCCTGACCCACGGCGCTATCCAGCCAGATGTGGCCGCCGTGGCGCTCCACGATAGCCTGGCTGACGTAGAGTCCGGCGCCCAGGCCAGGCGCGCGGCCCACGTTGGAGGCGCGCTGAAAGCGGGCAAAGACGTGGGTCTGCTCATCGGCGGGGATGCCGATGCCTTGGTCGCGCACGGCTATCACGGCCTGCTGATCATCCTGGGTCACCGTCACGCGCACCGGCGCGCCCACCGGCGAATACTTGCAGGCATTGCTGAGCAGGTTGTTGAGCACCTGGGCCAGCCGCGGCGCGTCGGCGGCCAGGATCAGGCTGCCCGGCGCGCTCAACTCGATAGGGTGAGCCTGCATCATCGTGCTAAACCCATCAACGGCCAGCCTGACCACGGCCACCAGATCAAGCTCTACCGGTGTGACCGTGAAGACATCAGCCTTATGGCGGGCCTGATCCAGCACCACATCCAGGATGGCGGTGAGCTGGTTGGTCTGGGCCTTGAGGCGGCGCAGTTCGGGCAGCAGCGGATCGTCGGGGTCGTGACGGACCCTCTTCATGATCATCACATCCACGGTGCCGCTCAGGACGGTCAGCGGGGTGCGTAGCTCGTGGGAAACGATGGACATGAACTCATCCTTGAAGAGCAGCATCTCACGATCACGGTCGAGCTGCTCGGCGACCAGCCTGCTGTACAGGACCAGGTTTGAGCCGTCCGGCTCAATGGCCCTCTGAGGGGGCGTCCCGGCCCCGTCAGGCGCGCGCTCCCCGGCGATCGCCTGAACGGCCTTGCGTAGCGTGCCCGAGGCCTCGTCGGTGGCTTGCTGGAGGCGGGTATGCTGACGGGAGGCCCGCTGCAACCCGAACACAAAGGCGAACAGGCCCACCGTCCACTCGAAGCCGCTGGTGTAGAGCAGCGCGCCCAGCAACCCCAGAAAAGCCATGGCCAGCTGCCAGGGCAGGGCGCCACGCAGGCCGGCAGCCACCCGCCGCGTGATAGCCGCTGGCCCGCTGATACCCAGCCAGAAACACATGGTCAGGTCGTCGAGGACGGTATAGACGGTGACCAGGGCGGCGACAGGCCCGACGCAGACCACGGAGGGCCAGGGGCGAGTCACGCCGTCCCAGGGCACACCGGGGATGAGGGTCAGCAACACGCCCGCGCAGGCCACGGCCGCGCACTTAATCACCACGTTGTTGATGTAGTCGGCCAGGTTGCCGGGCAGCCGTTGGCGCAGCGCGGCGGGGCCACCGCGCCGCCAGTTGCCGTGGGCGACCTTGAGGCCCGTGACCAACTGGCCGAGCGCCACCACGTCAACCGCCGCCGGGGCGCCACCGACCAGCAAGAGCGCGGTCAGCACGGCGGCGCTAGAGTTGACCGAGGTGATCGGCGAGGGCAAGATAGGCAGTAGCTGGGCGGCCACAAACAGTGCGGCAAATACGGCCACGCTCCACGCCGGCAGGGCCTGAGCCGCCGAGGAAGAGGGCAACCAGGAGACGCCGAGGATCGAAAGGCCGCCCAGGAGCACCAGGAGCGTCAGCCCAATGGCAAAGCCGGGCGACAGCGTTCGAGAGGCCAGGGGCGACCTCGGCGTGGCGTTCTGGGGCGGCGTCATAGCCGCCGCCAGCGCGGCGCCTGTGGGGTCGTTCGCGCGGACGACGGCCATGAGAACGCCGGGTTAGCGGGGCCGGGGGTGGAGCGACACCCCACCGTGGCCGACCAACTGCGGCGCCGGGCAGCCACCCAGGCAGGAGTCGGCATGGGTCACCTGTGGGCGCCCGACGCCGACGAGGCCCGCCCCCACAATCAAGGCGACAAAGACAAGACGACCAAGACGCGCGAACATAAGATTACCACCCTTTACTTCCGGCTAACACTGCACTCTCACGGCATCAGGAATTCCAGCAGCCAGGCGTGCCGATGCCTCAGGGCGGGGCCCGTGGCTCCGGCAGCCGCTCTCACTGAGCTACCCTCTTGGTGACTCTAACGCGCCAGAGTCACCATTAGGAGACCCAGTGAGGCGATTATATGCTTCCAGCAGCATCATGTCTATCACCTAGTTATGCTAGCAAGAATGGCCACGGCCCTGGGCAACCATAGGCATGGCACGATTTCTGCACCTAGAGTGTTAATAGGAGCCTTGTTGATGTTGTTCAGGGCACGAACAGTCGCTGGGCCATCGTTGTGGCGCAGATGAACGGGAAAAGGGGAAATAGAACGATGTTCTTGGTGTACGCGGCGGATCTCAACCCCGGTGGGATTATTGCCTGGTTGGTCGTAGGCCTGATCGCCGGCTGGGCGGCTAGCAAGCTGATGGGCGCCGGCGGCTACGGCTTGGTCGGCGACGTGATTGTGGGCCTGATCGGGGCTTTCCTGGGCGGCCTCATCGTCAACCTGGTCGTCAAGGACGCCAACTTCGGCCTATGGGGCAGCATCATCGTCTCGATCCTGGGGGCCTGCGTGCTGATCGCTATCATGCGCGCCATCGCACCCAAACGGGCTATCTAGCAGCGATCCAGCCGCGTCGAGCGCGGTTAAGGTTCAGCGGAGGCGGTCCCCAATACTTGGTGGGGACCGCCTCCTTTGTAACTGGAGAGGTTGGGAGACCCAGCCGGCACGAAAAGTATGGCTGGGCGCGGAATAGTCAAGATGCGGGGTGCTGCTTCTCCTTGGAGCGGGCCTGGGATAGGGGGCACGTGGGATGATTGGTTCAGGGTGGTTGGTGGCTTTTAGGACGCATGCCCATCGCGCGGCACGATACGTGCATACTAGACTCAGTGACTGGGCCGTGTATAAGCCAGTCGGCAGCCCAGAACTCGAGGTAGCATGATCAGGGTTGAACTCTTAGCAGCTGCCACGTATGGTACACTATAAGGGACTATGTGACGGCTGCCATCTCGGTTCACCCTGGCGTCGTCCTTTTTTTGTGCCCTGTAGCGTTTAACGGGCAGTAGCACATGCTTACTAAATAGAACCTAAATTGAGGGACCAATGAGTAGGGAGTCAAGTACGTGACCGAAATGCCTATGGTGGTTAAAGGACCGTGGACACGCGAGGCGCGTGCGCTAGCAGCATCCAAGGAAGCGCGCGAAGCATTCATTCGCTACTTTCGCAAAGCGGTCAAGGTGCGCACCTGGACTCCCTGGGATGACCTGCCGCTGGCTGAGATGCGCGAACGGGGGCATCTGCTTTCAGAGGACACGGTAACCATCATTGAGGGCTACCTTGGTGTCGAGGACTATGTGGGCGACTACGTCGAGGATGGCCTGCATATGATGAACGGCATCCGCGAACGACGCAACCTGCAGCTAGCCTGGGGCATGGAGGAGCTGAAGCACGCCGAGAGTTGGGAACTGGTCTTGCTGCACTCGGGGCGACGCACAGAGGAGCAACTGGCCACGTATCGGGAGCGTGTGGCGGCCCATACCTGGCGCATGCGTGAGGAACACCCCGGCCTGGACACACCGCTAGGGGTGGCTGTCTATGCCATGGTGCAGGAGCGCGCCACTTACTTCAACTACGAGTCGCTGCGCCTGCGCATCCGCCGTGAGTACGGGCTGTCCGAGGAGCCGACTACCTTCGAGCGGGAGCGCAAGCAGCAGATCGGCGCGGCGGCCGCGTTCAAGATCGTGGCTAACGACGAGATCGCCCACCACGGCATCTTCCTGGAGCTGGTGCGTATTCACATGCGCTACTGGCCTGATCAGGTGATGGAGACGCTGTTGCGCGTGTTCAACGGCTTTACCATGCCCGCGCTCTCACTGATCCCTAACGGTGACGCCTTTGCCGAGGCGATGATGCGCACGATGCTGCACACGCCGCTCAAGCAGGGCCGCCATGTGAATAACCCCATCCTCAATGCGCTGGGACTGAAGAACAAGCGGGCGCTGGAGCGGGCGGTGCAGAGCAGCAAGCTATTGCCACCGGGGCTGGGGCCGGAGCATGTGTCGCTCTCGCCCACCGGCGAGTTCGTGGTCTCAATGACCCCGGACGATGCGCTTCCCCTCATCGGCAGCGAATATGTCGCCGCGTCCCGTGAGCCTGAGTTGGTAGGAGCAGGACGGGCCTAGCGACGGGACCGGGCGCCCACAAGGGGAATAATACCCTTATAGGCGGGATCGTTCATAGCGGTGCGCCTGGGGGCCTATAGGGGGATGCCCCGCTGTGTGGCGCACCGGGTATTAGATCTGGGGCGTGTCGGCCAGCCGCGCTGGCTCTGGCTGGGTCGCTTGGGGTGTGGCGCCGCCAGCGGCGGCCTCGCGTTCACACAGGGCGGCCGCGATGGTGTCGGAACCGCGGCGCTGCCATTTGTAGAAGGTGTCTTCGTCCACCTGCAGGAGCCACTCCAACACCTGCTCTAGCTCCCCACGGGGGCCGCCCTCGCGGCGGCGGCGCTCGGCTAGCTGGCGCAGCATGGCTGGGGCGCGGCGGCGGCCCAGGCCACGCGCATAGGGGTAGTAGAGGCAGTTATAGTAGCGCCACGCGTCGCCGGTGGGCGGGCCGCCGCTGCCCCGCAAGCCTTCCAGCAGATCCAGCATGATCTCCCTGAGCACGGCGGCGCGGTTGAGCCGGTTGTCCTCCAGGGCGCCCTCGGTCACGCCCTGGCTCACCACACGCAGGGTCAGCAGAGGACTGGAAGCCAACTTAGTGGGGTCGGAGAGGTTGGTCAGGGCGCGGCGCACCACGTCGTCGAAGGCTTTGGGGGTGGTCAGTTCAGGGTGCGGGCCAACCGGCTGGGTGGCCAGCGCCTCCACGTAGGCCCGCGCGGCGGCGCGCTCCTCGCGTACCACGGGGGTAAAAAAGGCGTGGTCCAGCCAGGAGCGCGCCGCGTCGTCCAGGGTATGGCCGGTGGTGATCAGGCCAGTGACCAGCAGGGTAAACAGGCTGTGGCGCAGATCGTAGGAGCCGAGCAAGAGGTTGTCGGCGGCCAGATAGGGTATGAGCAGGGCGGCCAGGCCGGTGACGCTATAGAGAAAATCGCGGCGCACATCGGCGCCCAGCAGCAGGGCGCCCCGCAGGGCCACGGTCATACCCACCGCGCTGAGACCCACCAGCAGTAACGCGTAGGCGGGTAGCTGATGCCAGCGATAGCCGATCAGGTTATCCAGGGCCAGGTAGCCGGCGCCGGCCAGGAAGCACAGCGTGCCCACCACCAGCAGCCGCGCCTCCGTGCGGCGCACAGCCACGGCGCCCTCCTGGGCTACTAGTGGTTCGTCAAGCCCTTTTTGACACGTTGCCCGAAGACTCTGCCTGAGGCCATCAACGTATCACATGACAATTGACAGACCACTAGTGGCTTTTCCGCCGTGACGGCGGGGCCTGGCGGCGGCGCGGCGGCGCGGTTCAGGGTGATGAAGCTGACCACCGCCCCGCCCACGCAGACGAACAGGTAGACCACATAGAGGGGGTAGAGCGGACCAGCCTCACCGACCGGGCCGTGGCCGCGGCCACTGTAGTCGCGCAGCAGATCGCCGACCGTGCCCAACAGCACCAGCACGGCGCCGCCGGCATACCCGACAAGCACGGCGGGCCGCCGCCACCGCGCCGCCGCGGCACGTGGGGTAAGCGACATGCTGAGGTGCAGCCAGATGGGGATAGGAGCCACATCGGTCCACCAGGTCAGCCGGCTGACGGCCCCGGTGGCCGGCGCGCCATGCAGCGCCCAGGTCAGGCCACCGGAGAAAAAGAAGCAGGCGGTGACCACGGCGGCGGCGCCGGTCAGGGTGGCTGTCGAGCCTCGGGCCCCGCGGGTGAGCGCGTAGTAGCCCAACCAGAGGAACCCGGCGAAGCCCAACACGTGCAGTAGGTAGAGCAAGGTGTCTTCAGTCATCGGCGGCAACACCTCGTGGCACTGGTGGCCCAGGCTACCCGCGAAAGCGGCGACCGGCCACCCGGTATCGTACTATACCTGGGCGGCTGGCGCGCTGAGGATGAGGCTATGGTATCCTGAGCGGGGTTAGACGCTGGGCAGCAGCTGAGGTAGCCGCGCGGGATGCGGGCAGACCAGGGGGCGCGGCCGCTCCAGGATCATTGGAGTGACGCGTGGCAGAGATAGCCAGGCATGAGGAGGGGGAAGAGGTGTGCTGATCTGGGGACATATGGCGCTGCTGGCGACGGCGACGACAGGGGCCCCACTGACCTGGGGACAGGCGGTGCTGCTGGCGGTGCTGCAGGGCTTTTCCGAGCTGTTCCCTATCAGCAGCCTTGGTCACTCGGTGATCCTGCCGGCCCTGCTGGGCTGGGGCAATGTGCAGAAGCACGACACCTTTGTACCCTTCCTGACCCTGCTGCACCTGGGCACGGCGGCGGCGCTGGGCGTGTTCTACCGTGACCGCTGGGCCCGCGTGATCCGGGCGTTCGTGACCAGCGCCACGCGAGGCAGGCTGAGCCATACGCCCGACGAACACCTGGCCTGGATGCTCTTCTTTGGCACGATCCCGGCGGGTGTTCTGGGGGCCACGCTGGAGAGCACAATCAAGGGCCTCTTCGCTACCCCGGTGATCGCCGCGATCTTCCTGGCTGTCAATGGGGTGATCATGCTATTCGGTGAGCGGCTGCGTGGGCGGCAGGGCGGCGCCGGTGGGCTGCAGGTGCGGCCCGATGAGCCAGAGGGCCGGCGGGGCGTGGCCGATCTGACCTGGCGTGAGGCCACCATGGTAGGCGCGGCGCAGGCGCTGGCCCTGATCCCGGGCATCTCGCGCTCCGGGGTAACCATGTGCGCTGGTTTGCTGATCAACATGCGCCACGAGGAAGCAGCCAACTACACGTTCATGCTGGCCACGCCGATTATCGCCGCCGCCGGCGTGCTGGAGGCGCCCACGCTGTTCAGCTACGGCCCCACGGTGATCCAGCAGGCCCTGGTGGGGGGGGTGCTCGCCGCGATCACGGCCTACATCAGCGTGCGCTTCCTGACCCGCTACTTCCACACGGGGCGGCTGGACCCCTTCGCCTACTATTGCATCGTGGCTGGCCTGGCCTCGTTAGCCTATATTCTGGCGCACGGCGCGTAGAGCCGGCGTCGGCGTCGGACCAACAGTACGTCGCAAGAACAGTAAAGTAAAAGGAGTAAGAGGACTATGGGTACTATCCTGCTAACCATTATTGCCCTGGCCACGGTGGTGCTGGCCCCCGGCCTGCTGGGCATGTCCACGGGCATGAAGTTGCAGCGCGGCAGCCGCATGATGCAGGCCAGCGCGGTCTCGGCCGTGGTGGCCCTGCTGTGGGCGGTCTACTGGAAGTTCATCGCAAACCCGGTTCACGACAAGCACGCCGTGCTGTTCGTGGCGCTGGCCGTGGTGGCCATGGTGGGGGCCTCGTTTAGCCGGCCGCAGACCGTCTAGCCAGGCGCTCAGTGCCAGTGGCCGCCCCAGGAGTACACGGCCCATAGCAGCACGGCGTCGAACTGGCAGCGCCGTCTGACCACCAGGAAGCGCAGGACGCGGTTATCAGCGGCCCAGGCGAACTCGTCGCGGCCCAGGCGGCGAGGCGCGGTGTTCCAGGTTGGGTTGGTGATGCCCACGTAGGGTTCGGCGGGGCAGCGCGGCGGCGTGGTAGGGGCAGGAGAAGAGGCGACGCAGATGTGGCCGCCGCGCACCCAAACGGTCTCACCGGGCAGACCCACAATGCGGTGGATACCGTCGCGGCGCACCTGGGCCACATCAAGGCGGGCCAGGCGATCCGTCTGGCGCATCAGCAGCACGTTCATTGTGCCCAACAGCGGCTGCATGGAGGGTCCGCCTACCAGGACCAGCCGCAGGCCGGTAGGGTTGTCCGGGGCGGCGAACAGGTAGGCCACCGGGGCGATCAGCAGGGTCAGCAAGCCCAACTCGACGCACAGGGCGCGGCGCAGGCGCCGCCACCTGGCCCGCGGCAGGGACGGGACCATTAACCCTGGGTCAGCGCGGGGCGGCCAGGGCATACGACTGGCCCTGGCCGAGCAGCAGCAGCTCAATGCCCGTGCCCTCCAGGGGAGCGCGTAGCGCCTGGGGATCCTCCACCCAGGCCTCCCAGATGTCCCAGTGGATGGGCAGCACGCGGCGTGTACCCACCGCCTGGGCGGCGCGGACCAGCGCGGGTGGGTCCAGGTACAACTCGGCGTCAATGATGTCGCGGCGGTTGCGGGCCAGGGCAAAGACGGCCAGATCGACACTGTAGCGGCGACCGATCCCTTCAAGGCCAGCGAAGTAGAGGGTGTCGGCCCCCAGGAAGACGGTCAGGCCCTGGCTCTGCAGCACGTAGGTGACCGCCTGGGGGTCCGACCAGTCGCGGCAAGGCTCGGCCGTGAGCGTGACATCGCCCACGGTTAGGGTAGCCCCGGGGGCCATGGCGGTGATTCTATCGGTGGGGAAGCCAGGCCAGGTGGCTGCCTTGGCCAACGACGAGGGGGCGAAGGCCAGGCGGGCGGCGGTGTGGGCGACCATAGGGGCCAGGGTGGGCTGATCGCAGTGATCGCCGTGGTCGTGGGTGGAGATGATCAGGTCGGCATGGGTGACCGTATCGGGGTAGAACACATTGGGGATGGCCCGCAGGAAAGGCGGGCTGTTGTCACTGCGCTGGCAGTAGTAGGGGTCCAGGTAGACGGTGGCGCGCGGTGTTTTGATGGCCAGGCTGGGGCCGCCGAACCACCACAGGCGCAGGCCCTCCGGCACGGGCGTGGCCTCCAGGTCGGGCACGATGTTGCTCATGGCTGCTCCATCTTTTCCAAGATCTACGGGCCGGTACAGTGTGACGCCTTCAGGACTGGGCGCGGGGGACGCCCCTACGCGGTGGAGTGGGGTGGTTGGAGAGGCGCTAGAACGAGGAGGTGGAGTCGGTCAGGGGGCGGCGGGCGCTGGGGGTGCGGTGGTCTACCCGGTCGCCCTTGGCCAGATCGCGGAACTCGCGCGCGAAGGCCAGCAGGTTATCGGCGGCGGCCTCCACGACGGCCTGGCCTTTGTGGGGTGTGGCCAGGGTAGGCGCGCCGGAGACACCGTTGGGCGTGGCCGTACTGGTCCAGCGGACCAATTTGACCGGTCCCCAGCCCCGGGTCAGGTCTACGTAGAGGAAGCGTGAGCCCTCCTTGCCGGCGGCGCCGCCGTAGTGGTCCTGTGCCCTGTCCATGTGGACCTTTGAGGGATCCAGGTAGAGGTAGGCCGAGGTCTCCAGCTCGCAGGCGTGGGCAGCGCCGCCGGTGGGCGACTGGCGCACCCGCTCGAACGCCTCCACGGCCAGGTTCGTCCACATCACGGAGGCCACCATGGCCTCGGTCTCCAGGGTGGCGCGCCGGGCGATGAACTCGCAGAGGTGCTCGTTGGAGCCGTGACCATCAACCAGCACAACGCGGCGGAAGCCAGCGTGGGCCACGCTCTTGCACACGTCGAGGCAGTAGGCGATGAAATGCTCGTAGGTCACGTGGATGGTGCCCGGAAAGTCCAGGGCGTGCTCGTTATAGCCGTAGGGGATGGTGGGCATGACCAGGAGCTCGCGGGGCGCGCGGCGGGCGGCGGTTAGGCAGACGCCACGGGCCAGAAAGTTGTCCACATCAAGGGGCAGGTGGTGACCGTGCTGCTCGGTGGACCCAATGGGCAGCAGCAGGGTCTTCTCGGCGTCCACGGCCTCGTTGATCTCCGGCCAGGTTAGCTCATCATACAGATACGTGTCGAGCGCCATGGATACACCCTCCCTCCGGTGCTTTTATGTCAAACGAGGCCTGGCTAGCTGAGCGAGCGGTGGGCGACCCCTACCGACCGGGCGCCCACAAGGGGCGCCCCTACATGTCGGCCCTGACAGGCGGCTAGCCCTTGACCGCGCCGGCGCTGAGGCCGGAGATGAACTGACGGGTCAGGAAGAAATAGGCCACGATGACGGGCAGCGAGGCGATAATCACGGCGGCGAAGACGACGCCCCACTCGGTTGAGTAGGCCCCGAAAAGCAAGATGATGCCCAGGGGCAGCGTCTGGATGTTGGCCGTGTAAGCCAGCACCAGGGGCAGGAACAGATCGTTCCAGATGCCGATGCCGTTGAAGATGACCACGGTGGCCAGAGCCGGGCGGATCAGCGGCAGCACGATCATCCAGAAGACCTGGAACTCGTTGGCCCCGTCAATGCGGCCCGCGTCGTCCAGTTCACGGGGCACCTGTCCGAAGAAACCGGTCAGCACCAGAATAGACAGAGGCACCCCGAAGGCGGCATAGGGCAAGATCAGCGAGTAGTAGGTGTTGAAGATGTGCAGGAACTTGACCCACTGCAGCAACTGGATGCCGATCAACTGCACCGGGGCGATCAGGCCGCCGACCAGAAGCACATAGATCAGGCCATTGAAGCGGAAGCGGTAGCGGGCCAGCGCATAGGCTAGCGGCGTGCAGGCGGCCACGTTGAGCAGCACGCCACCACCGGTGACCACGATGCTGTTGATGAAAAACCGGCCCATGTTGGCGTCGTTCCAGGCCGCCGCGTAGTTGCTCAGCTTCCAGACGGTGGGCAGCCCAAAGGTGTTGTTGAAGAAATCTTCCACCGACTTGAACGACGACACAAACGCGACCACGATGGGCACCAGCGTCACGATAGAGCCAAAGGTGAGCAAGAGCCATTGCACGATGGGCCAGAGTGGCGCCCGCCGCCGCGCCGTGACCATAAGTACGCGCCTTTCCGCTAGGAAAACGAGACCTCGCGCCGCCGCAGGGTCAGCAAGATGACCGAGGAGACAACGCCCAGCAGGATGAAGCTGAGCACGCCGATGGCCATGGCGTAGCTCATGTGGGGCAGTTCAGAGGCGCCACCACCCAGGCTGCCAAAAGCGTCCTGCAGCATCACCGTGCCCAGCGTCGTGGTGGCGCCATCGGGGGGACCCAGCGGGCCCTCCAGCACGTAGACGATATCGAAGACGCGGAACATGCCGATGAAGCAGAACACGGTCAAGGTTGTAAACGGGGCAGCCAGCAAGGGGATAGTCACTCGCAGCAGCGCCTGGGCGGCGCTGGCTCCGTCTATCACCGCCGCTTCAAGTAGCTCACGGGGGATAGACTGCAGGCCGGCCAGGTAGACAACCATGGGCAAGCCCATATATTGCCAGGCCTGCACCAGCACGACCACCGGCAGGCTGATCCTTGTATCGCCCAGCCACACCTGCTGCAGCGCGTTGAGGTGCAGCGCGCCCAGCAGAGGGTTGATAAAGCCAATCTGCGGGCTGAGCATTAGCTCCCACAGGAAACCGGTGACCACCAGGGACAGAATGGAGGGCAGATACAGCAATGTGCGGTGGATCTGGTAGCCGCGCAGCCGCGCATTGAGCAGCAAGGCCAGGCCCAGCCCCACTGTATTTTGCAGCACGAACATGATGATAAAGAAGGCCATGTTGTGCCCCAGCGCGCGGTATACTTCAGGGTCGGTCAGCGCCTGGGTATAGTTGGCCAAGCCGATAAAGCTCATCTTGGTACCGATGCCCGGCCAGTCGTACAGGCTGAGCCGAAAGGCCGACAGCAGTGGCAGGACGAAAAAGGCCAGGTACAACAGGATGCCAGGGGCCATAAACCAGGCATAGGCTGGCGGACGCAGGCGCGCGCTCAGGCTGCGCGGCCGCGTTTGCGTCAGGACCGCTCTCTGGAGCCCGCCCGCTTCTCCTGGATGACGGCTCATACTGGATACGCCTCTCCATTACCACAGGTGAACAAGGGCCGCATGCCGAGCATGCAACGCCCGCGCCGGCACATAGCGAGACCTCGCCAGGGAGGACGGCGCGGCGTAGGGGAGGCCGTAGCCCGCGCCTCCCCACGCCTCCCGACCCTACTTCTTGTGCATAGCCTTGTCGGACTGCTGTTGCATCAGCTCGGCCAGTTGTTTGGGAGTGAGGCGACCGGTGAACAGGCCCTGACCCTCCTTGGCCCAGATGGTGAAACCCGGCGCGAGGCGGGGGATCTCGTACCACACGTGGTGGTCGTTCTGCGAGATGTCAATGATCTGGTTGAGGATGGGGTCGCCAGCCGGTTTGACCCCCTTGACCACGGGGATGTACACGATGGCTTCACTGGCCATCTTGGCCCCCTTGGGCGAGAGGATCCAGTTCTGGAAGGTGTAGACGGCGTTGGGGTACTTCGTCTTGGGGTTGCCGGCGGAGGTCAGGCCAAGGCCGGAGAGGGTGGAGGTTTCGCCACCGCGTTTGGGCGGTGGGAAGGCAAACACGGCGTCGTCAATCTTGGGGTTGATCGCCAGGAAACCGCCCTGATCGGCGGTGCCCGCCTCGAACATGACCACCTTATTGGTGGCGAACAGGGCCTTGGAATCCACATACTTGGTAGCCAGAAAGCCCGGCTGGAAGTAGGGCACCAGCTTGAGGATAAACTCCATAGTCTGGACGATGCGCGGATCGGTGAACTTGATCTTGCCCGAGGCCAGGTCCGCATAACCCTGTCGGCCCAGGGCTGACGTGGCCAACTCGGTGAAGAAAAAGGCGTCAATGGAGCCATCGCCGGCCATGGACAGCGGGGTCAAGCCAGCGGCCTTCAGCTTCTTGCACTGGGCCAGCCACTCATCCCAATCACGCGGCGGCTTGAGGCCCTACGCGGCCATCGTGTTCTTATGGTAGAACATGGTCACCGTGTAGCGGCCCCAGGTGACCGTCCACAGCTTGCCATCCACGATATTCACATCGAGGGCCAGCTGCATCACGTTCTTGATGTTGGGCACCTTGTTGGTCAGCTCCAGGATCTGCCCACTGCGGGCCTGGGTGGGCAGGTTGACGTTATTGGCCATAAAGATATCGGGCAGTTCGCCGGCGGCCATGGCCGTGTTGACCAACTGATCGTAGGTGGAGTTCGGCTTGGGGATCTGCTGAATACGGATGCCCGGGAAGTCGGCCTGAAAAGCATTGATCAGCTTCTGGAAGCCGGGGCGCAACTCAGGGAAGAAGTGCCACATGGTCAGTTCCACGATGTCGGGCTGCTTAATTAGGGCAGGCGCGGCGCGGGCCACACGGGCGGCAGCGCCGGCCGTGGCCACGGCCGCTGTGGTCGCCGCGGCGGCTTTAAGCAACTCCCGCCGGTTAATAGTCCCGGTCGTCCACGACTCTCCTGCCGCGTCCGCCGCCAGGTCTTTGGTCTCGTCCATGTCCGTGGCGTCCTTTCAGCTCGTCCGCTACATCATAGTACGCATCGCCGAGGCCTACGCCGTGTCGCCCATCACGCCGACCCGCTTCCTGGCTAGACCTCCTTTCATCAGGCCGCCGGCCCTACCGCGGGCACACATGCGGGGCAGGGTACCTGCCGCACTGTTAGCCGGAGCGTAGCGTATCGCTCCACGCCTTGTCAATAGGGCGCCCTGGCTGATCAGACGGCGATCAGGGCCAGGGTCAGCTCCTCGCGCACTTGCGGGTCCTGCTCAACGATCAGGCGCGCGGCCAGCGCGGCGGGGGCCAGCGCGCCGCCCAGGCGGCCCAGCGCCCAAGCCACGTGCCCCCGCACCAGCGGAGAGGGGTCGTTCAGGGCGCGTGCGAGGGCGGGCACGGCAGCGGCATCACCGCTGTTGCCCAGGGCCACGGCGGCGTTGCGGCGCAGGCCGTCGCGTTTGGCCCGCTTGATCGGGCTGTGGCGGAAGCGGTCGGAGAACTCCTGCTGGCTGATCTCCAGCAGGGCGATCAGGTCGGGGGCGGCGAGGTCGGCGTCCAGCGGCTGGAACTCAGCGTGGCCGCCCGGGGCGGCGGTGGGCCGGGCATTGGGTGGGCAGACCTCCTGGCAGATGTCGCAGCCAAAGACCCAGGCGCCGATTAGCGGGCGCAGGTCGCGGGGGATGACCCCCCGGTGCTCGATGGTCAGGTAGGAGATGCAGCGGTCGCTATGCAGCACATAGGGGGACACGATCGCCCCGGTGGGGCAGGCGCGCAGGCACAGGTCGCAGGCCCCACAGTGCTTACGCAGTGGCGTATCCGGCTCAAGATCCAGTATGGTCAGGACCTCGCCCAGCAGCACCCACGACCCGGCAGGGCCAGTGGTGATGATATTTGTGTTCTTGCCATACCAGCCCACGCCAGCGCGGGCGGCGGCGGCGCGGTCCACGATGCGCGCCGTATCCACCAGGGTGCGATAAGATTCCGCGCCACTCGACGCGACGCCCACCGCATGGCACTCCACCTCGATCGCCTCGACCAGGGCAGCCAGGCGCCCCTTGAACACGTCGTGGTAGTCGCGGCCCCAGGCGTAGCGGGCCACGCGGCCGCGGGGGCGGCCTGGCGTTGCGGGCGTGGGAGGCGCCTCAGCAGCATAGCTCATGGCCACGGCCACGATGGAGCGCGCCCCGGGCAGCAGGTTGGTTGAGTCGCTGGAAAACTCGGCGCGCGCGGCGGTGAACCAGCCCAGCCCGGAGAGGTAACCGGCGGCGATGCGCTCCAGCAGGGCGGCGCGGGCGGGGCCAAATGGCGTGGCCGCCGCGACGCCCACCACGTCGAACCCGGCGACGCGGGCGAGGTCCTTGATTCGGGCGGTCAGGTGAGCCCGCCCTGGGTCAGTGGATGAGGGCCGGTCGGTGAGCATAGGCAGGGGTTGCACAGGCGACTCCAGGAGGATGATTGGGCCAGGTGGGTGGGCCAGGGTCCGCGCCACCACTGCCTACCAGCATGCCCTATCCCGGTCTTCCCGCCCAGCTAACGTTTCGCATCTACTGGTCCCGTTCTTCTGGCCTCAGGACAACCCGGCCCAGGACGAGCGCCTCGTCCAGCATGCCCCAACAGTGTGAGTCGTAGCTGTTATCGCGCCGATCACCGAGCACAAAAAGGCGATGCGGGGGCACTGCCACCTGCTCCAACTCGTAGTGCGGGCGCTGGTCGGACGGGAGATACGGTTCGACCAGCGCATGACCATTGATCAACACGGCGCCGTCGTGGACACTGACCGTTTCCCCAGGCAGGCCGATCACGCGCTTGATCCACTCGAGCTGGGTTCCCAGCGGATACTTCATGAGGATGAGATCACCCCGCCCAGGACACGCGGTCCCATAGGCCAGCGTATCAATCACGACAATTTGCCCCAAGGCTACTGTGGGCTCCATAGCCCGGCCATTGACCGTCAACGTACGGCTTGGCATACCGTATCCCTTTCCTCCTACTCGTGTAGATGGTGCGCCAGACTGTCCACATCCTCCAGGCGACAATACACGCTAGGTGCGCTCTCCTGCTGGACGGTCTAGCGCCAGTTTAGCCCGATCTCCCTTATAGTGAGACACGCCAAGGGAAACCGCCCCTGTCGTGTCAACATCTACTTCCCTTGATGGGCTGCAGCCGCTGTAATCTCTCGTTATGATGCTAGCGCCGCGACAGAACAACCCTGCGCACGTGGATAGACCAACTGTCGTAGTCCTCCCAGACGACCGTACTGGAGCCGATAGAAGGATGCGCCTGAGCATGGGGGCGTCCGCTCAGTTGCAAGATCTGACCGGTGAGGAGATCCTTGCTAAAGATGTGCGACTGAGTGTACCAATTCTGGTGGGCGGGCGCCGCGCTCCAGACGACAATATCGCCACTAATGGCCACAGTCAAGCCGAACTGGGGATTGTAGCTATTGTCCGGGATGCGGGCCACTCGAAACAGCCGGTGGGTAGCCAGATCTTGCGCCATGATTGATGTGCCCTGGTTCGGGCGCGTGGGGTCCAGGTCTGTCCACACAACGACGTGACCATCAATCGCGGCGTTCCGGCGGACAGGTTGGCTGCTCGTAGACAGAGCAACGGGAAATTCGCGCCCCGTCGCCAGTTCCTTGGCATACAAGCCGACCTTGTAGCCGCCACTATACTCTTGCCACACCACCATGTCACCACTGATGGCCGGGTTCGCTTGATTGTTCTGATGAACGGAGACCCGGAACACGCGCCCTGTGACCAAATCCTTGCCCATGATACGGCCTGGACCGGTACTTGTATCTACCCACACAACAGTATGGCCGCTGATCGCAGGTTGTGACGCTTGGTCCTCCGTGCCCGAGATCTGGAACTCACGGCCTGAGCCAAGATCCTTACCATAAATTTGGCTGCCTCCATACCCTGGTGAGCGATGACTACTCTTACAGCGGCGGCAATCCAGCCACACCACGATACCATCACTTATGGCTGGCGATGCGAAGGCCGTGCCTCGCCTCGTAATCGCGAACTCCCGGCTGGTCTTTATGTCCATGCCGAATACATTGCCACTGGGAACGAGGGTAGTGTGGCTGTTGTGGCGTTGATCGTCTATCCACACAACTGTACGCCCATCGGTCGTTGGAAAGCTTTGTGAACCAACCATGGTAGTGATCAACAACGGTTGACCGATACTAATGGCTGCCGACGCAGTGCTACTCACGAGAGCGGACAAGGTCAAGAGAAGGACGAGTAGCGGAGCGGCTCGGCCCGCCGTGTCCACCGGCTTCCCCGGATCGCCGCCCCCAGCCCACTCCCGGCCGCCTCCGCCGCGCCTTGGGCCGCTGGTCTTTTCCCCAAGATGTCCCCTTGCCCACACGACTCCGTCCAAAAGCCTCTCCCACAGCCCACCGGCTTCTGGGGTCAGCGCCGCCGTGCTGCGCACGAGGACAGTGCGTCCCCTCCCCTGCCGCACTCCCACGCCGCCTGACGCAGCGAAAACTAGAGTGTTAAGGATACGCCAGAATGTCGTGACCACCAATACGGGGCCAGATGATGTGCGGCTCACCGGGGTAGACCTCAGCCCCATACGTGAACGTCGCCCGCCCATCCGGCGCCCAGGTCATCTCATAGACGTTCTCGTGACCCTCCACCCGCTTGACCCGTAATCCCGGCCGAAACCCGCGCCCTGTCTGGAGATCGGCGACCATCTTGCGCACCGCTACTAAGGAATCGCGTCCTCTCCCGCGGCGTCAGGGTGCTGACCTCACGCAGGAACTGCGCCCATTCCTCATGCGTCGGCACGCGCCATCTTGTCCCTCTCCTCGCGGGCCAGGCGAGCCGACTCGGTGATCTGCTCCTCCGTAGCGCCCAGGTGGCGGAACCAATCCTCTGTCTCATAGACACATCGTGTGCTGGGCGCGGGTAAGGCGTCGATCATCTGGGCCAGCAAGGTCTGGGGCGTCTGGCCCCGCGCCATCGCCGCACGAGCGAGGGATTGGTAATGTTCCTCGGAGAGTTCGATCATCTCACTCATGGCTGCCCCCTTCTTCCGCCCAGTATACGGAGGGCGTAGCAACGGCGTCAATGCGGGACGGGCGACACGTACGCTGTAGGTGGTGATCATTCCGGCCGACGAGATGGGCGCTCGGGGATTGGAGGATGACCAGCTGATCGGCTTCGACTCTGTCCCCGTGGAGAGCGACACTCCCTCCAGGAGTACGCCCGGCGACGCGGCAGGCCGATGCTCTATGCTACTATAGAGGCATCCTTGCAGGACAGCGCCGCGCATCATGAACTCTGGAACAGCGCCGGGAGTGAGCTATGCCGTTGACTCCCCAAGACCTTCACGCCATCCAGGCTGCTGTGGCGCCGGTCATTGGACGTGAGGCGTGGGGGGTACACCTGGGCTATGGTGGGCGTCTCACCCTCTGCTTTGGGCAGGATAGAAGCGCAACCAGAACCCTGCGCAGCGGCCAGCAATGGGTAGAGACACGCGGAGAGTGGATCCTGTGGACCGACTCCGTCATGTGGCGTCTGGAAGACACGGACTCGTGTGGGGCGCTACAATGGAGGCAGCGAGTAGCCAGGTTGAGGAAGGGAGGGGCACAGGGGGATGACATCGGTGCGTCGCGCTGTGTTTGAGGACCTGATTGCTCTGCCTGACGATGGGCACGTCCACGAGCTTGTGCGGGGGGAGATCCGGCGCATGCCACCACCAAAGGGCCAGCATGGCCATGTGGAAGCCGCCATCGTGGAAGCCATCGGACGCTATCTCCATGGACGCGCCCTCAGCCTGGGCTGGCAAGAGAGTGCCGGACTGGCCGCCCGCGACCGTTTGGTGGGCTACCTGGGCAGCGGTGAGCAGGGCATTCGGTTCAGTGTGCCCGATGATCCCGACCAGGTGCGGGGCGTAGATGTGTTGTACCTGACACCTGCCCAATACGCCCGGCACGCGGCTGTGCTGGCTGAGGAGTACATCCCCGATGTGCCCGCCCTCTGTGTGGAGATCGTCAGCCCGTCCCAAAGCGCGGATGAGATGGATGAAAAGGTGCAGGATTGCCTGGCTGGCGGGGCGGTGCTGGTGTGGCTGCTGTTTCCCCGACGCCACACAGTCACCGTCTATATGCAAGATCGTGCCCCGCACACAATTCGGGCTGGCGGCGTGCTGACGGGAGATCGCCTTTTGCCGGGCCTGACTATCCCCCTGACCTTCCTGTTCGGCTGATTCGGCTAAGAGTTCGTCATACGTCATGCTTTGAGCGCCTACCCCCCTTGGCAAGCACGTGACCAGAAAGGGATGATCTCTGGCCACCGCGGTCTTACTATGCGAACCCGAGAAGCTATACTACGAGCGGAGGGCCGATGCTGTATGACAGGTCACGCGTACACGCTATCTCCTCCTATCGCTCCGTGGGCCGACGTGGTCCCGGGCATGGGAGCGGTTACGGTCGATCTTTTGTTGACGGCGCCCGACGATGGCTTCATCTACGAAGTGGTTGATGGGGTCTTGGTGCGGATGGCTGGTAGTGGAGATGAAGCGACAACGATCGGGTTACGTCTCGCCGCGCGGCTGCTGGCGTACGTTGAGCAACACCGCCTGGGCCGTGTCACGGGCGCCGATGGCGTCTATAAGTTCCCCAATGCGGAAACGGGTCTTATTCCTGACGCTGGCTTTTATGCCGCGGAGCGCCGCGTGCTCGTGACTGATCGTGCCAAGCCGATCCCCTTTGCTCCTGATCTGGCCGTGGAAGTGGCTTCTCCCTCTCAACGGGCGCATGAGATGGCCGCGAAGGCAGGCGTGTATCTGAGCGGGGGGACGCGCCTGGTGTGGATTGTCTGGCCACAAAGTCAGCATATTGACGTGTGGCGCGAGGGCAAGACTGATAGCCCCTCCCGAGCGCTGACGACCGATGATATCCTGGACGGCGAGGATGTCATCCCAGGCTTTACATTTCCGGTTGCGACGCTTTTCACCGATCCATTGGATGTGTAGAGAACGGAAGCGTCAGGTTTCAGTGTTGTGCGCCGTTGTAGCCAGTGTTCAAACACTGCTGGCTGCGTTGTGCAAGCCGCTAAACGCTGTATATAGGCGCCCGAGTCCCTCGCTGTCTTGAGGATATATACTGGAGGGGAGGGGAGCAAGGGCAGCAAGAGGGAGAGGAGAGAGATGGCAGCACAGCCGCGGCATCGGCCCGTGCAGCGGTTTCCTGACGCGCGACGGCAGATTCTGGAGTGTCCGTTCGTGACCTGCGTGCATTGTGGGGCGGCCTTGGCAGCGCGCATTCCCTGGCATGCGCGCAAGACGGTGCAGACGCTAGGGGGGCCGGTGTTCGTGGCGGGTAAGAGTAAGGAATGCGTGAATCCGGGCTGTGCGCATGTGGGGCAGCACTACTATGCGACGCAGATGCGGATGGTGGCGCTGCCGTACAGCACGTATGGGCTGGATGTGCTGGCGTTCATCGGCTGGCAGCATGAGCACGAGCATCGGCAGTTGGTGGAAATCCAGCGCGCCCTCAACGCCAGGGGGGTGCTGATCAACGAACGCAGTGTGGGCAAGCTGTACCGGCAGTTTCTGGCGCTGCTGGGCGGGCTGACCGCGCAGCAGCAGGCGCTGCTGGGCGGGCTGACCGCGCAGCAGCAGGCGCGTCTGGCCGCAGCCACCGCTGAGCAGGGGGGTGTGGTGTGGGCGGTGGACGCGCTTCAACCCGAGGGCGATGGCACGCTGCTCTACGTGCTCTATGACGCGGTGAGTGGCACACCCGTCAGTGCGCTAGCCACCCCCCACGCCAGCGCAGGGGAGCTGAGCACATGGTTGGCAGACGCACAGGCGCTGCCCTACCCGGTCTTGGCCACGCTCTCCGATGGCGATGCGGCGATCGGGAGCGCGCTGCGCACCTGTTGGCCCGCCGCGCCGCACCAGCGGTGTCAGGTCCACTTCTTGAACAACCTCGCCACGCCCGTCCTGGAGCATGATGCCCACCTGCGGCGACAGATGCGCGACACGCTGGGGGATCTAGGGACAGCGCCTGTGGCCGCCGTGCCCGTCCCCGAGACCGTGCCCCCCTTTTTTGCCCACTGACGTCGGATGCCCCGCTCCAGCAGATCGAGGGGCAGGTCCGGGCGGCCATCCGTGACGCGCTGCACCGCAGCACCCGCAAGCCGCTCCAATGGGGTGGCCTAGCGGGGTATCAGCAACTGGTGGCGATCGAGGAGGTGCTCCGTCAGGTACCCGAGGAGCCCCAGACCACGTCCTTACGTCAGCTGGCCGTGCGGGTGACTCGCACAGTGGAGGTCTGTCGCCCCTGC
>JAABUM010002201.1_pt1 | contig 26744 bp, 29 predicted proteins | sample 5559161 | NCBI WGS metagenome assembly JAABUM01 (sample SAMN10711868, study PRJNA513369) | rock metagenome | isolation source: Antarctica rocks | place: Antarctica: Victoria Land, Siegfried Peak nord
TGGCGCGCAGGCTGGCGCTATCGATCGAGACGCGCGACCAGTCGAGCGCGCCGCGCGCCCCCAGGCGGTCGAGGATCGCCCGGTGCAGCGCGTGCCAGACCCCCGCCGCTTGCCAGTCGCGCAGCCGCCGCCAGCAGGTGCTCCCGCTCCCGCAGCCGAGCGCCCCGGGCAGCGCGTTCCAACTGCAGCCGGTCTTGAGCACGAACATGATCCCGCACAGCGCGCGGCGATCGGATAACCACGGTCGCCCGCCCTTGCGGTGCGGCGCATGAGACGGGAGCAGCGGTGCCACGAGGGCCCATAAATCGTCGGGGACCAGCGTTTCCATATTCATAGCTGGTAAACGACTCACCCCAAGCACCGGTTATGCAACGAGTAGTAAGATCGTCCTCGACACCGTCGTGCTGGTGCGCGGCCTCATCAATCCCAACGGGGGTCTGGGGGCGGCTGGTGTTCGAGCGGGCCGGGCAGTACCGGCTCGTCGTCTCCCCGCCCCTCCTCGCCGAATACCTGGAGGCCACCGCCCGCCCGGAGCTGACGCGCAAGTTCCGGAGCCTCCCCGCGCACCGGCGCGACCTGCGCGACCTGCTCTCGCAGGCGGAAATAGTCACCTTCACCGCGCTGCCGTCCTTCGAGCGCGACCCGAACGACACCCACGTCCTCGCCACCGCGCTGCACGGCGCGGTGGACTATCTTATCTCCGCCGACAACGACCTCCTCGACCTCGGCGCGTACGAGGGCATCCCCATCCTCAGCGCCCCCGCCTTCCTGCAGCTTCTAGAGCACGAGTCCCCCGGGCGGTAGGCACTCGCGCGATTTCACCCCGAGTATCGCGACACTGCGCCGTCGAGCTACCAGAGAATCGCAGTTTCGCAGTTTCGCGATATCTTCGCCCGCCACAACGGCACCCCCCGAGTGACAGCGTCCCGCTCGTCAACAGCCGCCGTCGATCGGACCCCTCCCGGCTCTGCATGGGGGCGCGATGGGTGTATTCGTCGCGGGCGGGCACGAAGATGGGATGCGGTCCCTCGGCGGGCACGGCGAGGCCGGGCACCGTCAGGATCGTCCAGAGGCGCGGGTCCCGACCGCGCCGATCGGGTCGCGCGTACCGCGGCGCATCGCGGAACCCGCCGCCGCCGCGGATGCGCCGCAGCCATCCCTGGGGGGCTGGAGGGCGATCCGGGCGGCGGGCTCCGTGTCCGCCCGCAGGAGCAGCGGCCGAGGAGCAGCGGGTCATCGGCCGGGGGGTGCCGTCGGCGTCCGGTCGGCCGCGAGTGGCGGCACGTAGTGGTTGCCAGGCGATAGCCTCGGCGACGGGCACCTCGAATGCGGAGAACGACCCTGTATGGCGGTCTGCGAGGGCGCGAACATCGCGGCGATGGCCCGGTCGGCGGCATAGCGCAGGTCGAGGATGGGCTGTCGGCGGGGCGGGCGCGCCACGCGGGACGATGAACACCCGCAGCCACGTCCTATCCGGGGCGCGGCACCAGGCCGCCGCGCCGATGGATACCCTCTCCGATGCGACGGATCCGGCCGGGGATGCTGTCAGTCGCCGTCCTCGCGCACCGTGGCGTCGAGGCTCCCGAGGGCGATCCAGGCACGGAAGTCGGCCCGGTTGGCGGTCACGATCGTCGCACCGAGGCAGGCGGCGACCTGCGCGATCAGCGCGTCGGGGTAGTGGTCGCGCGGCTCCATCGATCCCTGCCGCCAGCGGGCGCGGGCGATCAGCCGCCCCGCCGCCTCCCACTCGGCGACGGTCGGGGCGAGGAGCCGCTCGAAGCGCGCGAAGACGGCGGTGAGGCTGGCAACCGCCGCAGCCTGCTCCCGGGTGCGTGCCCCGGCCTGCAACTCGGCGACGGTCACCGCCGTCAGGTAGGGCCGCCCGGCGGCGACCAGGCGGCGCAGCGCGGCGAGGCGCGCGCCGTCGCGCAGGGCGGCGATCAGGACCGTCGTGTCGAGCAGGAGCGGGCGCGTCACGAGGCCGGCGCGGGACGCGCGTCCGCTATTACCGCGCCCGGCGCGGGGGGATCATCACCCGTGTCACGATCGTCCGTGCCGTAGTCGGTCGCCCGCAACGCCTCCATCGCCGCGCCGAACTCCTCGGCGAAGAGCGCCGCCTCCACCGCCTCGCGTACCGCCGCCGACTCGGAGGTGCCCCGGCGCGCCGCCAGCGCCGCCACCTGCTCGGCGTCGACCATCAGGTTCTTCCGCGTCAGCGCCATTGCCTACCTCGCCGTCGTTACACACCAATTATCCATAAATATACACCGCGATAGTCGTGGGGGGCAAGTGCGCCCCGATGACGGCGACGCGTCCGCAGCCCGACTCGGCATGCAGAAAGCGGCTCTCCCGATCTTTTTCTGCGCCTGAGGGTGGCCCGCCCCGAGCGGCCAAGGCCGGGTTGTGCGCACTGTGCGTCTCTCGGGTGGTGTGCGCGCCTAGACGGACCCAATGGACCAACGTGCGGACGACCCTGGGCATGCGCGTGGCGCGTGGCGACGACCGTCATGCCGCGCGGTGGCGTACCCGTCGCCTTACCGAATAAATGAGCCGAATGCCCACACCCTTCAGGGGTGGGATGAAGGCGTACCGCATCCCGCATGACGCCATCGCTCTCGCCCCGGGGGACAGTTGTCGCATCCGAACGCGTGCGCTACGCTCACGCCATGGCAATACGAGCGCTGGCGCAGGGGTATAAACCGGAGCCGACCCCCGACCAGCGGGCGGACCTCGCGCGCCTGGCGGGTTGCCGCCGCTACGTCTACAACGGGGCGCTCGCCCGGCGCCGGGACCACCATGCCGCGACCGGCACTCACCTCGCCTCGTCCGCCCTCTCCGCCGAACTGACCCGGCTCAAGCGACAGCCCGCTACCGCCTGGCTGGCCGCGGTCGATAGTCAGGCGTTGCAGCAGGCGCTCCGCGACCTCGACCGCCCCAACGCCAACTTCTTCGCCGCCCGCGCCCGCCGCCCGCGCTTCGCCAGCAAGCACCGGAGGGATCGGGCCGCCCGCATCCCGCAGCGGGTGACGGTGGACGAGGCGGCCGGGACCGTCCGACTCCCGAAGGTCGGGGCCATCCTCCTGCGCCGTTCCCGCCCCCTGCAAGGTGTGGTCACGTCGGCCACCGTCTGGCGACTGGTTCGTATCCCTGCGCCTGGAGGCTCCGGTCCTGGCCGACGCCCCGGTGCCACCAGATGTCGCCCGCACCAACGCAGTCGGCATCGACCTGGGCCTGACCACCTACGCCACGTTGTCCACGGGCGAGGCGATTCCCAACCCCAGGCATCTCCGCTCCCGGCAGCGGGCGCTCGGCCGGGCGCAACGGTCCCTGGCGCGCAAGAAGCGCGGCAGCGCGAATCGCGACAAGGCCCGCCTGCGGCTCGCGCGCCTGCACCGGAAGGTCGCCCGGAAGCGGGCCGACTCCCCAGCACAAACTCACCACCGACCTCGTGCGCCGCTTCGACCTCCTCTGCGTGGAGGACCGCAACATCGCCGGGCTGGCGAGAACCGAGAACCAAGCTGGCCCGCCCGTTCGCGGACGCCGCGTTCGGGGAACTCCTGCGCCAATTGCGCTACCAGGCGGCATGGCACGGGAAGCACGTTGTCGCGGTCGGGCGGTGCTACCCCTCCAGCAAGACCTGCAGCGCGTGCGCCACGGTCTACGCCGGGCTGACGCTCGCCGAGCGGGTCTGGACCTGCGCCGCGTGCGGGGCCACCTACGACCGGGACGCCAACGCCGCCCGCAACCTCCTGGTCGAGGGCCGGCGCCTGTTCGCCCTGCGCGGGGCGGGGGCGGCCGCCGGCGCCCCGGCGGCTCCGGTCGCGCGAACACCGACCACCACCACCGTCGCGGCGGGGCCGCCCGAGACGTGCAACGCCTGCGGACGACCCGTCGGACGCCCCCCGGGACGCGGTGCCGGTCGAAGCGGGAATCCCCTACTCTTCAGCGGTGGGAGGATCAACCGAATATACCTGCTCATCGTCATCGATCTCGCCTAGATGGTGAACAGAAGACGTGCCATACTTGGGCCATGGCACTTGTCTGTCATGGAGCTTGCCGCCCCTGAATGACCGTGAGAAAATAATGATATGTCCGCCGACATCGACATCTATTTCTACAAGGCTCAGGAAAGCCTCGCCGGAGCGGAGAGCGAGTTCGCGAACGGGCGCTATAACAATCGCGCCAATCGCAGCTACTACGCGTGCTTCCAGGCGGCGATCGTCGTGCTCGGTCGCGCGGGCATCGCCCCGGAGGGCGGCTCCTGGGGCCACGGCTTCGTCCAGGCCCGGTTCGTGGGGCAGCTCATTAACCGGCGGCACCTCTACCCCGCCGAGCTGCGGGACACTCTCGCCCGGGCGCTGACCGTGCGCGAGCAGGCCGACTACAAGCTCGCGCCGGTGAGCCAGACGCAGGCGACGCGCACGATGGCGCGCGCCCGCGCCATCGTCGCCACCATCGCCCTACAGCAAGGAGGTGTCCCATGACCCCCCTCCCCGACCTGCACGATTCCCGCGTGCGAGCGCGCCTGGCGGAGCTGCAAGCGTCCATCGCGCGGGCCTATCCCGCCGCCACGTTCGCCGTGGCGCGGGGCGAGGACCCCGAGGGCATCTACCTGACCGCGACGGTCGATGTCGATGACCTGGATGACGTGACCGAACTGGTCCTCGACCGCCTCATCGAGATCCAGATCGAGGAGGGGCTGCCGCTCTACATGGTCCCCGAGCAGCCACCGACACGCGCCCGTGCGCGTCAGCAGGAATACGCGCTGCGCTCCACTATGGCGCTGTTGCCGACTCGCTGAGGCACCTCCTATGGGCCGCCCACGTGACCACCCCCGACTATGCCCGGGTGTGGCCTTTTCTCATGTCGGCATTCCTGCGGGGGCAGGCTCCGTAACGCAACATCCCGGTTGACGAAAGTTGATCACCATACACCCTGCAGGGGTGGGATTCCTGCTTCGACCGGCACCGCGCCCCGAAGGGCGCCTGACGCGCCGTCCGCGGGCGTTGCACGTCTCGGGCGACCCCGCCGCGACGATGGTTGGTACGTCTCACTTGTGCTTCGGTATAGGCCTTCCGCTTCGAGCGCGACGGGCGGCAGCGCGACCTCCTCCGGTCGTCGGGCGGCGGCAGCGCGACGCTCCCGAACGGCGGCGACGCGCGGGTGTTCGATCCCCTCGGCCAGTCCCGCACCGTCGGGCGTGAGGGCGAGGTCGTGCGTATCCCGGTCGGCACCGGGCCGGGCGGCGGTGGCCTGTTCGTCGGCGCGGGCCGGTCGTTCCCCGAGACGAACCAGGCGATCTGCGGGCCATTCCTGGCGCGGTGGGAGCAGAAGGGCGGGCCGGCGATCTACGGCTTCCCGATCGGCCCCCAGGTGATCGAGGTCCCCGAGGACGGCAAGCCGTACCTCGTGCAATATTTCGAGCGGGCGCGGTTCGAGCCGCACCCGGAGAATGCCGCGACCAACCAGATCCTCCTCGGCCAATCCGGCCGCGCCGGCGACGATAGCAAGGCAAGGGAGCGCCGAACGGTGTGATCGTAGAGGGCATAGACTCGATGGGGTTCGCGACCGGTGGCAGGGTGTACACGGCGGCTGCCGCCGACCGCTGCCGGGGTGGCCGGGGCAGCCCGGCGCGCCCACCGGGGGTGGGGCATCGTCGCGGCGGCTCGTCGGCGGGCGCTGCCAGGCGGCGCGGTGTCCCGGGCCGGGGGGCGGACCCGCCCCCGTCCGTGCCGCGATCCGGGGATGGGACGGACGGCTCGCGGCGCGCCGCCGACCTGCGGTGCCCGATCGCTCGCACCCGCCGCACAGCCTCCGCCCCGCGGTCCGGGCCGCTGGTACGCCGGACAGCATCGCTGCGATGCATCGGAGGCGGCGAGGCGGCCGGGGGGCGGTGTCCGCGGCGGGGGTCAGCTCGGGAAGCCCCGGTCGGGCCAGCAGGGGTAACTCGCCCGCCAGGCGGTGGGTGCCGAGGGCGGGCGCGCCGTCGACCCGCGCGCCGTTGGGTGACCCCTCGAGCGGACCCGGTCGGGCGCGATCGACGATCACGCAGGCCGTCGTCGTCGACGCGTAGCGCTGTCATACGCCGCGGTATCCGCACACCCGCCGACGCGCGCTGGCGTACCCACTCCGACAGTACCCGGGCGCGGCTAGTACAGCGCGGCGTAGATAGCCCCATGGTTTTTTGGCGGAAAAAGCTTGCCATAGCGCCACAAAAACCGTTGGTACACTTCCGCCGCACTGTACTAGCGCCCTACGGCTGTTCCCGCAGCAGCCGTGCCGTGCTGATCTGCAGCGCAACCATCGGCCCGACGATCCTGGTGAACTGGTCGAGCGGCACGGTCGTACCGTCCACCCCCTCGAGGAACCGTCGACCGTCTCGCTCGCGCAGGAATTTCACGACGATCTCGTCGCGGAAGCGCACGGCCACGGCGATGTCGCCGGGGTTCGGCGTACGTTGGGTGTCCACATGGGCGAGATCGCCCGCGAAGATCAGCCGTTCCATGCAGCGACCCACGACCTCGACAACCTGGATGCGCGCGGGGGACGCGTCGGCGCGTCCCCCGCGCGCGCGCGATCCACCGGCCCCGTGGTGAAGGTACGCCGCGCGCCGCTCCGCGCTCGCGTTCGGGCTTGTGACGTATCCGCCCGTGGCCGGCTGCGCGCCTATGCGCGCGAGCAGATCGGCCATCGGGACGGTTTGTATCTCCGGGACCGGCTCCGCCCCCCGTTCGCTCCCTTCCGTGCCGAGTAAGTACTCCATGGAGACGTCCAGGACCCGACAGATCTTCGCCATGATGTTGCCGGCAGGGAAGCCGCCGCGATCGTTATGGCGCGTTATCCAGACCGACCAGTAAGAGCCCCCCTGTTCGATCGCGACGGAGAACGCATAACGCCCTAACCCCGCCCTCTCACGGGCGATTTCGACGCGCGCGATAAATCCTTTCGGGTCGTCGCTCATCCTCTTCATCGCGGTACAGTACCAAGGTTTCATCCTCCCATCCACGGGGTATTGCATATGAAATATATTTATGGTAAGATTATTACATCGGTAATGCTAGGGCGGCCCGCATGCTTCAGGGGCACGCCATAGGGAGAGGTCGGGCGTTGCGGCGGGAGGAGTAGGGCGCCCATCGCGGTATGGTCCGGGGAATGGTGTGCATCGTCTATCGCCGCAGGGGCCTGTCTCCCGCGGTGGTGATGTGGGGGGATGTGATGTTGGAGCAGGGTGATTCCACCGGCGAGCGACTGACCAGGGGTTACGAGCCGACCCGGGACGTGGGCGGGGATACCGACCCCGACTGGGCCATGTTCCGCGCGCGGCTCTTCGCCGAGCTAGCCCCCCGCTCGCTCACCGACCGGCTGCTGGCCGAGGGGATCGAGAGCATCGCCGAGCGCGCCTTCTATGCCGGCCAGGAGATCGGCCTGCACCTCGGCTCCGCGACGACCGGCGACGATACGCTGGCCTGGGTCGCCCAGATCCGGGCGCAGCACCATGAGCGCGCCGCCCACGCGGCGCTGGCGGCCCTGGAGGCGCTGCTCCTGCGCGCCCGCGCGCACAACGCGGCCACCGCACCGGACGCGGCCCGGGCCGCCCGGCGGTAGCGTCGTGGCGGTAGCGCCGTGGCAACGGCGGCTGGTCCGGGTAGCACACGTACACCGATGATACGGTACGCGCCATCCGACCCCCTCCGCGTCGATGGCATAACCGACGGCCAAGCGGGCACCCGGTGCCGAAGGCCCGGCGCCGGATCGTCGTCAGGGCGGCGGCGAACGGGATCGTGCCCCCGGGACGCACGGGCAGGCGTAGCGCAGGGGCCGCCGGCGCTCCCGATCGCGGTGCCCGACCTCGCGGATGCCGCGCGTCGCGCGGGCCGGCGGGGGCGTCACCGATCGCGCTCCGCCCGTCTCCATGCGCGACGAACGGTCGGGGGCCGCGCGATCGTTGATCCCGATCGACGCGTGCGCCCCGTTCGCCGCGCTCGGGACCCAACCCGGGTGGTTGAACCCGGTGCCCGTCCGCTCGTTGCAAACCCCGCAGCACCGACCGCAGCGGAACGTGCCGCAGTCGAGCGCGGTGCGTCGCGGAAGTGCGAGGCGATCGGGCCGTAGGCGGCGAGGAAGCGCCGGGCGTGGCCCCGGCGATTTGAAGCACCGCCGCCGCTCCCGCTCTCTCGTCGGCTGGTGGGAGGTCTCGGCCCGGTTGTTCAACCCTATACGCCGCCGGTGCTCGACGCTCCGGAGCACCTCGCGCATCGCCGCACCGTAGCTGGCGACCTTGTCGGTGATCACCACGCGCGGGACGTAGGCCAGGCCTTCGAGCAGTCGGCGCAGGAACGTGACGGCCGCGCGCTTGTCGCGCCGCGACTGCACCAGGATGGCGAGCACGACGCCATCCTGGTCGACCGCCCGCCACGGGTAGTGTTACCTCCCGTTGATGCCGCTGAAGACCCCATCGAGATGCCATGTATCGCCCGGCCGCGACCGACGGCGGCGTAGTTCGTTCGCGTATGCCCGGCCGAACGTGCGGCACCACTGGCGCACCGTCTCGTACGTCACGATCACGCCCCGCTCTGCCAGCAGCTCCCCGACATCGCGGTAGCGGAGCGCGAAGCGGCAATACGGCCACACCGCGTGGCCGATGATCACGGGCGGGAAGCGGTGGCGTTTGTGGCGGGCGTCATCCTGCTCATTCATGCGCGCAGTATCGCCGATCACCGCCGCTGAACTTTACCTGACAGTGCCTGCTGCCGCGCCTCGGCCGCACCGCACGTCGGGCAGGGCGTCTCCTCCGCGCCCATCCTGCCCCCGTATCCGCTCAGCACGCGGGCCGCGGAGCGCACGCCACCGCACAACCCCGGAGAACCCCGTGGCACACCCCGCCAGGGCGATCTCCTCTATACTAGAGACGGTGATGATCCCATGACGGGGAGCGAAGGAGCGGCGAGCGATGGCGACCCGGCAGCTGAAGGAATGGACGTACGCGGACCTGTTCGCCCTACCAGAAGATGGCAGGCGTTACGAGATCATCGAGGGGGTGCTGTACGAGATGCCCGCGCCGAATACGGACCATGCGCAGCTGATCATGAACTTGATCGAGCTCGTCTTCAGCCCGCTGGTCCGCGCGCTCGGCGGTCGCCTTTTCACCGCCCCGGTGGACGTCTTCCTGCGCGGTGCCAGCCCGGTACAGCCGGACTTGCTGGTGCTGCTCCCGCCGCAACTGCCGCTGATCGGCAAGCGCGGGATCGAGGGGCCGCCCGCCCTGATCGTCGAGATCCTGAGCCCGGGTAACCCCGAGCACGACCTCGTGACGAAACGCCTCCTCTATGCGCGCGCGGGGGTGGCGGAGTACTGGCTCGTCAGTCCCGAGGCGGCGCTGGTGGAAATCCTTGCGTTGGAGGGCGACCATTACCGCATGCACGGCCGCTTCACCGGCGAGGACGTGCTCACGTCGACGGTGCTCCCGGCGCTCGCGCGCCCGGTGAGGGCCGTCTTCACCCTGGCCTGAGTGTGGTCAATGGTTCAATCATCAATGACAAGTTGTGCTTGAGCCGCGCCGTGCGATTGCGGCTGAGCTGGCACCGGGCGCGGCACCCGCGCCCGAGCAGCTGGCCGCGGGCCGATCCTCTCCGTGAGGCGACTCACGCGGGAGGGGACGATGCAGCGGCAGTGGCAGACCCGCCGGACGGCGGTCGCGACCCCGACCGGGCAGCAGCGCTGGGACCAGGCCTAGCAGCACCTCGTGCCGTGGGCGACGACAGCGCCGGGGGCGGTCGTGCCGCCCCGGACCAACCGAGCGGAGGCGACCGATGCGCGTAGCGATCGACGCCCGCGTCTCGACGACGCGGCAGGCGCAGCAGCGGACGATTGCGCAGCAGCGCGAGCGGCTCGTCGCCCATGTCGGGGAGCAGGGCTGGAGCCTGCGCGAGGGGCACGTCTTCCGCGACGACGGCGACAGCGGCAGCGTGCTGGCCCGCCCCGGGCTGGACCGCCTGCGCGACGCGGCGCGCAATCGGGAACGCGACCGTATCCTCGTCACCGCCCCGGACCGGCTGGCGCGGAATGACGTGCCGCAGCTGGTGCTCCGCGAGGAATTCGCGCGTGCCGGTTGCCCGGTCGACTTCCTCGACCAGCCCATGAGCGACGACCCCCACGACCAGCTCCTCCCGCAGCCCCGCGGCGCGGTGGCCGAATACGCGCGGACCCGCATCGCCGAGCGGATGCGGCGCGGGCGGCTGAGCAAGCGGCGCGCGGGTCTCCTCCGCCCCTGGACCCGGCCGCCCTCTGGTTATCGCCGCGCCCCCGAGCGCCCGCGCGACCCCACCGGCGTGACGGTCGCGCCGGACGAGGCCGCCGTTGTGGCCGCGCTCTTCGCGCGCTACCTGGAGCCGACGATGTCGCTCGCGCAACTGGCGCAGACGCGCCAGCGGCGCGCCATCCTCACCCCCTCGGGTAACCGGCGTTGGCGTGGCCCCACCAGCCGCGGCATCCGCAGCAACCCGACCTACACCGGGCAGGTCTACGCGCAACGGACGCGCTCGGCCACCCGCACGGCAGCGCGACCCCGCAGCCGCCCGACTCCTGGATCGCGGTCGGGGCCGTGCCGCCCGTCGTCAGCCAGGAGCGCTTCGACCAGGTGCAGGCCAAACTCGCCCAGCATCGGTCGTGCTCTCCGCGCAACAACACGACACACCAGTACGTACTGCGCGCGCTGGTCAGTTGCGGGCGCTGCCTGCGCGCCTGCACCGCGCGCACCGTCCACCGCCAGCATCACGACTATCTGTGCCATGGCAAGCACCGCAACGGGTCGGCGCGCTGCGACCCGCCCTGCCCGTCGCGCTCTGTCCCGGCCGGTCAACTGGACGACCTCGTCTGGGCCGATCGCTGCGGCTTGCTACGCGATCCCGCGCACCGCACCGCCGCGCTCGCCCGCGCCCAGGGCGGCGCCTGGCTCCCGCAGGAGTTGCAGGCCCGCCGCGCGAACCTCCGCCGAGGACGGGCAAGCCTGCGGCAGCAACTGGACCGCCTCACGGACGCCTCCCTGCGTGGGGTCATCCCGCTCGAGGAATACGAGCGCCGCCGCCGCGCGCTCGAGCAGCAGGAGCAGGGCCTCGCGAATCAGGAGGGCCAGCGCGACGGCGAGGCCGACCGGCACCGCGAACTGGCCGGGGTGGCGCGGTCACTGACGGACTTCTGCCGCCGCATCGAGGACGGTCGTGCCGCCGCGACGTTCGAGCAACGCCGGCAGTTGCTGCTCCTGCTCGTCGACCGTGTGGTCGTCACCGACGACGCGGTCGAGATCCGCTACGTCCTCCCAACCACCCCCGAGAGCGAGCCGATCCGTTTTTGTCATTTGCGGAAAGACTATTTCGGTGACGTTACAGCGGGTGTACGTTTACCACGAATCCGCTCTTCTTCTCCCAGCTATCTCTACTGGCCGGTCCAACTTCGCCATCGCCATCGACCCGCAGGCGAACCGCGCGTACACGGCGAACTTCTACAACGCCAGCGTCTCGGTCCGCGATCTCGCCACCGACAGCGTGATCGCGGACATCCCCGTGGGGATGAACCCGAGTAGCAGCGTGCACGACGGAGCGACTGGGCGCGCCTACGTCGCCAACGCCAACTCGAACAGCGTCTCCGTGATCGACGAGGTGTCGAACACCGTCACCGGCGTCCTTTTCCCGATCGGAGATTACACCTTCAGTCCCGGAGCACTCGCGCCGGACCCGAACACGGCGCGCTTGTACGCGGCGGGCAACGGGGGCGGCAGCATCGTGGTCATCGACACCCCCACCAACACCGTCGTGGATACGCTCCACGGGACGCAGACGGCGGATATCAGCAGTCTCGCCTTCAACGCGCAGACCCGGACGGGGTTCGTAACCTACGGCGGGACGGACCCAGGAATCGTCGACGCCTTCAACCGCGCCCAGACGATCGCCTTCGGCCCGCTGCCGGCACGGACGTTCGGCGACCCCGACTTCGCCGTGACCGCCACCGCGTCGTCCGGCCTCCCGGTGACCCTCACCGCTGCCGGGGCCTGCACGGTCAGCGGCACCACCGTCCACCTGACCCAGGCGGGGATCTGCACCCTCACCGCCCATCAGGCTGGCGACTCCAACGTCGACCCCGCCACCGCCGCCGGTTCCTTCAGCGTGGCCGCGCCGACGACGGGACCGGCGGTGAGCGCGCCGCAGTTCGTGAACTTCCCGGACACGGCGGTCGGCCAGCAGAGCGACCCGGTGTACTTCAACGTCACGAACAGCGGCGGCAGCCCGCTGCACATCACCGCCGTGACGCTCACCGGTTCGTTCACGCAGGACTACGCCGTCACCTTGGACAACCGCGTCGGCACGCTCGCCCCGCAGGCGTCCTGCACCATCGGGATCCGCTTCGCGCCGACCCAGGTCGGCGGCCGACCGGCCAGCCTCTCGATCCAGGACGACGCGGTGGACAGCCCGCAGACCGTCGGCCTCGTGGCGACCGGTACCGCAGCCCCCCGGTACCCACCCCGACCGCCGACGTCGCCCCGGCCGGCCTGACCTTCCCGGACACCCGGGTCGGCCAGCAGTCGAACGCCCGGCCGGTGACGGTGCGCAACACCGGCGCCGGCGTCCTGACCGTGACGTGCGTGACGCTCGGGGGCACGAACGCGAACCAGTTCACCATCGAGTACAACACCTGCGTCGGCAACGTCGGGGCGAGCTCGTCGTGCGTGATCGGCGTGCGCTTCGCGCCGACCGCCGTCCGGGCGAGCGCGGCCACCCTCCGGATCGCGGACAACGCCGCGGGCAGCCCGCAGGCCGTCGCCCTCAGCGGCACCGCCGTCGCGTCGCCGCCAGCGTCGCCGGGAACGGCACGATCGGCCCGGCCGGCACGACCGCGTATGCGACCGGCGCGACCGCCGGAGCGGGCCAGACCTGCACCGGGTGGACCCTCGACGGGAAGTACGTCGGTCTACGCCAACCCGCTCACGTTCACCGTCACCGCCGGCCACACGCTGGTGGCGTCCTTCGCCGCCACGCCGCGCTTCGGCGACATCGGCGCGCTCCCTGCGCCCGACCGGCATCTGGGACCGCCTCGCCGCCAACCCGGCGCGGGACACCAACGTGCCGGACAGCGGCACGCAGCGCTCCGACCTGGCGACCTACCGCGCCAATGCGGGCGCCATCCCCGGCCAGACCTCGGACGCGACCTTCCCGACCCCGGAGCAGGAGAGCACCCGCCTCTTCGTCATCCAGGTCTTCTACCAGGCCTACGCCAGCGTTTACGGCGTCGACCGCGTCCCGTAAACCCGACCACGCGCCCGACCGTCCGCGCGCCGCCCCCGGCACTGGCCGGGGGGGGGCGCGTCCATGGGGTACGGCGGGATCGGCGTGGTGCCGACCGAGGTGCCGACCGACCGCGCGGCCGCCTATCCACCGGCGCTGCCCGACGTCCTCCCGACGGCGTGGCACCAGACCAGCAAGGCCGTCCAGCAGCGCATCGGGTGGGATCACCAGCATCGCCAGGGGCGGCGCTGCCCGACGCGCGGCTTCAAGACCCCGAGTGGGTCGCGCGTGCTGTGCGCCGGGCACGCCTTCCTGCGCAACCTGCGCGGCGGCTGCTACGACCTCGCGCGGCAATCTGCTCTCGCGCAGAACCACCCGGCACCGTCAGTCGCCCGTCTCCGGGATGCGCTGACGGTCGTGCTGTCGGTGCGGTGACCTCCTCAAGTGCCTTCACCACCGCACAACCCAACAGCACCGAGCCGATGATCCCGATGATCATCGACAATCCGAGGACGGCTCGACCGGCTGCCGTTCAGCCCGGCAGGATGCGGAGGCCATAGCGGCGACGTATGTCCCGCAACGTCGCGAGGTTAGGCTGTTCCGCCCAGGAGCCCTGCGGCACCATGGCGATGCGCCCGGCAACCCGATCGTCGAAGAGCGCGAGCGCGAGCAGTGATGGGTCGTGCCGCGCCCGATAGAGGAGCCCATCCGGCGACTCCGGATGCTCGTGGAGCGCGCGCGACCAGCGTTGCGGCACCGCATACGCCGGACAACTGCAGAGGTCGGCGTCGGCGGTGAGGCGTGCCAGTCCCGGGCCCGTCAGGTCGACCAGGCGCAACGGCGCGCCGACGTTGCCCAGATCGACACGCGCCCAGCCGCGCTCGTGGAGCGCGGTGCGATAGACCCCCAGCACGGCACGACCCGGTAGGTCGACGATGGCTGGCAGGGTTTCGATGAAGGCGCACGTGACGCTGTCGCCGACGTAGCACACGCCATAGCCCTTGGCAGGGTCGTCGAAGCGCTCGGTCGCCCGGCGTCCGAAGTAGAGCGGGTCGTTGGCAAGTCGATACGCGCGGAACCACGGACCCGCCAATGCCACGAGTGGCAGCGGGCGGGCGGGCAGATCGGGCGGTGGCTCGCGCTGGATCGGCTCAGTCGACATGGCCGCCGCCGAATCGGCGCGCGGCGCGCCGTACCCCGGCCAGGTCACCGAGACGTAACGCATCCAGGGGGCGGGTGCCGGCCAGGTCATCCTGACGCGAGAGGAAGAACAGCAGGCGCCCCCAGGGATCGACGCCGTCCGCGGCGAGACCGGCCGCGATCTCCTCGAAGCCCGGGAGGACACCCGCCGCGGCGAACTGCCAGGCCGGGAAACGCTGCCGGTGACCGCCCGGGGCCAGCGCGAGCAAGCGCTGGCGCCGGGCGCGTTGCGCCACGGCCTGGCGCGTGATCCCTAGATGCACCGCCACCTGCCCGATTCCCCAGGTACCACCCTCCATATCGAGCATCTCGCGCCCCATCTCGGCACCCTCCAGGAGGGCGGCATCGAGGGGGTCGATGTCATCGTCGGTGCCCTCGGAGTGGCCGAGCAGGGCGGCGACGAGCGCCGCGCGGCCGTCCCGCGCCGCCCCGGCATCGCGCAGGGCATTCTCGTCGAGCGTGGCCACCAGACCCGGTAAGGCATCGAGCAGGCGTAGCAGCACGATCGAGCGCGACGGCTCCTCGTTCAGTTGCGCCAGCAGGCGATCGAGCGACGCGACCACGCCGCGCTCGGAGGCGTGCGACAGGAAGGAAGTGGTGATCTGCACTTCGAACCGCTCCACGCCGTTGGCCGGGGCGGCATACAGGCGCAGCAGTTCGCGCCGCGATTCCTCACCCGTTATCCGTATCGCCGCCGTCATCACGCCTCCTATCGTCGTCAGACGCCGCACATACCCGCGCCATTTACCAAATAACACTAAGGCCGATGTGGTAATTTGTCAATCTTGCCGGGTCGAGGGCATGTGGGTATCGTCGGCGGTATCGTCAACTTGAGCCGATGTCGCACGGAGCGAGAGGCGAGGATGTGCCGGGCGAGGCCCGGTCTTTGCTCGGGCGGCAACGAGCGAGTCGGCGACGATGCACCGGGTGGCGAGGCATTGGGCGCGGGTCCGGCGACAGGCGGGAGCGGTCGGCCGCCGGCGGCGCAAGCGGCAGTGGTGCACGATCGGGCCATATGCGGCGGGGCCGCGCCGGTCGTGGCCGGGGCTCGTGAACCGGCACCTCCGCCGCTCGCGTTCGCGGATCGGCCGGTGGGCGTGCCCCGCCCGGTTGTGCAGCCCCTGGTGGCGGCGAGGCTCGATGCGCGGCAGCAACACGTCCTTCGCGGCCCCCTCGCTCGCCAGCGTGTCGGCGAGCGGCGCGCGTGGGACAGCGCGCCGCCCTTTGGGGGGGCGCAGGGACGTCACGGCTGCCCGCCCATCGATGCCGCTGGAGACCGGGTCGAGATGCCTGAGGTTGGTCCGCTGGCACGGACACAGTACCGCTAGGTGGCGCGATCCTGCAACAACCAATGCTGCTCCTCGAAGTCGACCGGACCGCCAGCCACGCGAAGAGCGCCAGGCGGGCGGCGGCGCGCGGCGGCCCGGCCCGGGCCGCGACGCGTCCCGCCTTCAGGGTGGCGACGCAGCGTCCCGCCATGGCGTTATCCAGGTCTAGCCCCGGCGCGGCGCAGCGAGCGGACGCCGCCATGCGCGGTGCGCGGCGTCTGGTAGGTCACGGCGGGGTTCCGGCGACCCCGGTCGGTGTGGCGGACGCGCCCCGCGCCGGGGCGGCGCGCGCGGCGCGCCTCCAGGGCCACTTCCTTGCGCGGGTGGTCGGCCAGCGCCCGGCCGTCCACGCGGCGCGCGTGGACGGCCAGGGAGCGCCAGCCCTCCGCCGTGGCGACATATGTGCTATCGCCGATCCACAGGCGATCCCGAGCCGTCGCCCGGGAGCCGCGCGCGACCGGGTTCGGCTCGGGCGTGCGCGTCGGCTCGGCGACCGTCGTGCGCACCCGCCGGCGGCGGCGGCCGACCACGCCCGCCGCGCGCAGCAGCCGCGTCACCCGCTTATGCGCGCCGCGCACCCCGGTCGCGCGGCGCGCGGCGTGGACCCGTGGGGCACCAGCGGTCCGGCGACTCCGCGCGTCGGCGGCGAGCACGGGGAGCGACTAGCTCGCTCCCCCGCGCGAGGCGCACCGCCTCGGACCGGAACGCCGGCGGGTACGGCGGGTCGGTACGCGTCATCGGACACCTCCTCATCGCGGACCATATCTCCCGGTATCCGTATAACGCAGGCAATCCCAGATGCGATGAATGCCGAGTCGAGCGCGCGTTAGTTCAACGGCTGGCGTCCCAATAGGTCAGATCGACGTTGTCGGCGCGGCTGGCGGCGACGAGCCGCGCGTTGCCATCGAGCCAGGCGTTGAGATCGCGGCTGGTCCAGTCGTCCGCGTTGCGGATCAGGAAGATCTGCTGGTGATCGCGCGCGATCGCGGCCATCTGCGTCTGCCTGCCCTCCGGCGTCAGTTCGGGATTCTTCAGCGCCTCGTCCCCCGTGCCCTCCGGGCGGAGCAGGTAGAAATCGGCGCGCGAGGCGAAGTACGGGTAGAACGCCTCGTAGAGCGCGCGGTCGGCGAAGATGTACGCCGCTCGCCCGCCCGGTGCCGGATCGTGGCGCGTGGCGAAGTCGAATGCGGGGCGCAGCGGGCTCCCCTCGTACATCCGATCGGTCCAGGTCCGCCAGGTGAAGACGCCGAAGGCGAGCGCCGCCACGAGCGCCACCGTGCCCCCGGCCAGGGCGAGTCGTCGACTCGGGCGGAAGGCCAGCAGCGGATTCCGCCAGCCCCACAACTCCGCCAACCACTCCCAGATCAGCGCCAGGAAGAGGACCGTGCGTCCGACGATCGCGATACCCAATACCCAGGCGACCGAGCCGAACCACTCGAAGAAGAGGGGCCATTCGAGCAGGTTGAAGACGCTGAGCGCGGCGGTGTAGCCGAGCGCGCGCCGCCACGGGAGGAGGATCATCGTGAAGGGGAGGGCATAGGCGATGAACTGCGGGCTGTAGCCCTTCGAGTAAACCAGGAAGCCGAGCATCGCGATCCCGGTGCAGAGGACCGCGTTGCGGGCGGTGCGCGGCACCGGGCGGAGCCAGAGGATCATGAAGAGGACCGCGCAGAGGATCGTCAGCGGCAGGGTCGGCACGCGCGACGGGTAGGCGACATACTCTGCGGTCGTCGGGTCGAAGCGGGTGCCGAGCGGGGCGACCTTGCCGAAGCTGTAATAGCCGTCGAGCATCGCCCAGATCGTCTCCCAGGCCGAGCGCTCGAAGACGACGCGGTAGGAGGCGATGAAGTAGGTCGCATCGAGGAGGAGGTGGGGGACGGCGATCAGGGCGGTGACGACGCCCGCACCGACCAGCGTGGCGATCCGCTCGCGGCGACCGGGCAGAAATTTCCAGGCGATCGGCACGAGGATCGCGGGGAAGATCTTGGTCATGAAGCCCAGCCCCGCGATCGCGCCCGCCCGCCCCGCCTGCCCGCGCAGGATCAGCCAGAGGCCGAGCAGCAGCATCGTGCAGGGGAGGGTGTCGTACCAGCCGAGCGCGACGATGATCGGCCAGAAGAGGACCGCGTAGACGAGCGTGCGCCGCTCCGCCTCGGCGCGCGACCAGAGCTGCCGACAGATCTTCCAGACCAGGCCGATCCCGACGAGATCCGCCGCGACCAGCACCAGGCCGAGGTTGAAGTGGAAGATCCCCGCCAGGGCGTCCGGCAGGAGCGGGTAAAAGGCCGGCGCGGGCAGCAGCAGCGTGAGCCGGTAGGCGGCGACGACGATCCAGGGGAAGACCGGCGGGTATTCGAGCCAGAAATCGCGGTAGGGGAGGAAGCCGAGGCTGCTGAGCCGTCCGAGTTCGAGGTAAAACGGGTAATCGACGCCGGTGGTGACAAGCAGGAGGGGTATCCGCAGCGCCGCCGCCAGGGCGATGATCAGCCACGGGCCGATGCGTATGCCCGCACCGCCCTGCGGATCGTCGCGCGCGCCCTCATCCGGCGCTGGTAGCGGGGCCGGATGCGTCAATCGTGTCCGTCCCCCACGATCGACGATGCCCGCTGGGGGGGAGGATACGCGGGTTGCCGGGCGTGCGGCGTGGCGGTCGGCAGGCAGCGCAGGCGCTCATAGACGCCGAGCAATTCATCGAGCCGCGCCGACCAGGAGAGGTGCTGGATCGCCCGTTCGCGGAGCGCCTGCCCGGCGCGGCGCGCCCCGCTCGGATGCGCGATCAGCCGGATGAGTTCGTCGGCCAGGGCATCGGCGCTCTGCTCGCGCGGATAGCGCCCCAGATCGCCCAAGATCTCCCGGTTGGCCGGGGTATCGAACGCGACGGTCGGCAGGCCCATCGCGGCGTAGTTATACAATTTGCCGTTCCCCTCGGTCTCCGAGAGCTTGGGGCTGACGGCGATGTCGCCGAGCGCCAGGAAGCGTTCGGCATCCTCGTAGGGAATCCGACCGGGAAAACTGGTGTGCGCGCCGAGTCCCGACTGCTCCGCTTGTTGCCGGTAGGCTTCGTTGCCGGGGAAGCCGCCGATCAGGAAGAAGGCGCGCGGCTCGCGCGCGACGACGCGCCGCGCCGCCTCCAGCAGCAGGCCGGTGCCCTGATGCGGCGCGAGCAGGCCCAGGTAGACGATCACCTTGCGGTCGGGGGCGATCCCGTAGATGGCACGTCCGGCGTCGCGCTCGGTCACGCTGAGGAGTCCGGGGCGGAAGCGCTCGGTATCGACCCCGTCGGCGACGGTGTTGATCCGGGTCTCGGCGATGTGGAACTCGCTCGCGAGCAACGCGGCGGCGTTGCTGGTGCTCGTCACGATCGCGTCGGCGGCGCGGTTGGCGAGCCCTTCCAGGGTCCGGGTCGGGCCGTGGATCAGGCTGCCCCGGCGCAGGAAGCCGTGGTCGATCATCTCCGCCGTCAGGCTCCCTTGGTAGTCGAAGAGGAGCGGGCGGCGCAGCAGGCGTGCCAGGGTTCCGCCGATGATCGCTCCCTCGTGCAGATGCGCGTGGATGATGTCGGGACGGAACGAGAGCGCGGTCGCCAGCGTGCGGAGCGAGAGCGCGACATCGAGGTAGAGTTTGTGGCGCGAGGAGCCGACCACCGCGCGGCGCGGGCCGGGCGGGCCGAAGCTGCGGCGGATCGTGAGGTCGGGGACATCGCCGCCATTGTGGTAGGTGCAGATGGCGACGCGATAGCCGCGCGCCTGGAGGCCGCGCATCTCTTCGAGGATGCGGACGTGGCAGCCGTAATCGGAGAAGAACGAGGTGGGGGCGACCATCAGCACGCGCGTTGGCCCGCGTCCTCGCACCTCTCGCCCCCTTCGCGTCGCTGTTTTATCCCCTCTACTATCGTACCTATAGCGCGATTGTACCTGAACGGACACCTGGGGGCAAGCGCTTTTCACCGTATGGGTGCGAAAATCGCGCGGGATTCAGCACCCCTACATGGCGCGAACGCCTCCGTCGTGGATAGTACGGCGCTGTACGTTCCGGCCTGCGGCCCGCGCTCGGCGGGTCGGCGATGCCGGCGTCTCGGCCAGGCAAGGCTGCCCCTGGGCACCGCCCGCGATGGGGATCGCCGGGAATCGCTCGGCGGCCAAACCGATCAAGTACCGCTTCCGCATGCCTGAATCGCCACAGAGAGACGCCACACGCCGCTGTCGGGATTATTCCCGACAGCGGCGTCGTCATTTCTCCCGCAGGGCGATCATCCTCTCCCTGTCTGCGCGGGTCGCGCGGTCGGTATACACTATCCCCGACGATGATACGGGCACTGCCCAGCGGCGTGATGGCTGGCGAGACAAGCGCCGACCGGCGACGTGGGCCGGTATTCCGTGGCGCGGCCACAATGGCGTGGTCGCGCACGTAAGGGGGGATGGCGATGGACGACGCAACGACGATGTCCAGGCTCCAGTTCGCTTTCACGGCGGGCTATCACTACCTCTTTCCGCAGTTCACGATGGGGCTGGCGCTGCTCCTCTTCCTCCTCAAGACGATCTATATGCGGACGAAGGACGAGCGCTACAACGACGCCACTCGCTTCGGGACCAAAATCTTCGCGGTCAGCTTCATCATGGGGGTGGTCACCGGCATCCCGCTGGAGTTCCAGTTCGGCACCAACTGGGCCGAGTTCTCCACCTATGCCGGGAATGTGATCGCGCAACTGCTGGCGATGGAGGGGGCCTTCGCCTTCTTCCTGGAGTCGGCCTTCCTGGGCCTCCTGCTCTTCGGGGAGCGGCGCTTCGGGCAGCGCCTCCACTGGGTCGCCGCGCTGATGGTCCTCGTCGGCACCTGGGCTTCCGGCTTCTTCATCGTTGCGGCCAACTCCTGGTTGCAGCACCCGGTCGGCTACCAGCTGCGCGACGGGGGCGGGGTGGAGATCACCAATTACTGGGCGATCCTCTTCAACAGCTGGATCGGGCCGCAATACCTCCACACGATGACCGGCGCGACGATCACCGGGGCCTTCACGATGGCCGGGCTGGGCGCGTTCTATCTGTTGCTGAACAAGCATCAGGAGTACGGGCGGATCTTCCTGCGGCTCGGCGTGATCGTCGGCCTGGTCGCCAGCGTGTTCGCCCTGTTCATCAGCGGCGACCTCGCCGGTTCGCAGGTCGCGCGCAATCAGCCGGCCAAGCTGGCGGCGATGGAGGGGGTGTTCACGACCTCGCAAGGGACCGGAATCACGCTGATCGGTCAGCCGGACGTGGGAAATCAGAAGCTCGACAACGAGATCACCATCCCCTATGTCCTCAGCTTCCTCACCTTCCGGCGCTGGAACGCGGAGGTGGTGGGCCTCGATCAGATCCCCGCCGACCGGCAACCGGATAATATCCCGCTCCTCTATTACGCCTATCACATCATGGTCGGCCTCGGCACCTTCTTCGCGGCGATCATGGCGCTGGCGGCGTTCCTCCTCTGGCGGCGGCGGCTTTTCGACTTCCGCCCGCTGCTCTGGCTGCTGGTGCTGGCGGTCCCCTTCCCGTTCATCGCCAATACCGCCGGGTGGTTCACCGCCGAATTGGGTCGGCAACCGTGGATCATCTACGGCCTGCTCCGCACCCCCCAGGGCTCCTCGACGGTCGTCTCGTCCGGCAACATCCTCTTCACGCTGCTCGGCTTCATGGGGATGTACGCCATCATGTGGCTGCTCTACATGATGCTGCTGCTGCGTGAGGTCGCGCACGGACCAGGAGAGGAGAGCGAAAGCGGCACCCACGGGCAGATCGATGGGGACGATCCGCTCGATGTCGCGGGGGTCCGGCTCGGCGGCGCACAATCGGCACTCGGCGATTAGGGAGCGGGAGGCGCTGATGGAAGTCTTGTGGTTCATCCTGGTCGGCTTCATGCTGACGATGTACGTCGTGCTGGATGGCTTCGATCTCGGCGCGGGAATCCTCGCCCCGTTCATCGCCAAAGAGGAGCGCGAGCGACGGACGATCCTGCGGGCGATCGGTCCCGTGTGGGACGGCAACGAGGTCTGGCTGATCGCCGCCGCCGCCACCCTCTTCTTCACTTTCCCGCTCCTCTACGCCTCCAGCTTCAGCGGTTTCTATCTGCCGCTGATGGTGGTGCTGTGGCTGTTGATGGTGCGTGGCCTATCGATCGAGTTGCGCGGCCACATCGACCAGCCGATGTGGGGCCAGTTCTGGGACGCGCTCTTCTTCCTCGGCAGCGCCCTGCTGGCGATTTTCCTCGGCGCGGCGGTCGGCAATGTAGTGCGCGGGGTGGCGCTGAACGAGACCGGTCATTTCTTCGCGCCCCTCTGGACCGATTTCAACCCGCGCGGCGCGGTGCCGGGCATCCTCGATCCGTACACGATCCTGATCAGCCTCCTCGCCTTCGCCACGCTGACCTTGCACGGCGCGAACTACCTCGCGCACAAGACCGAGGAGACGTTGCAGGGGCGCGCGCGACGGGCGGGGCGGGTCGCCTGGGCGGCGGTCCTCGTCCTCACCGGCCTCGCCACGGTCGTCACCTTCTGGTTGCGACCCGGCATGTTGGCGCGTTTCGGGGAGCACCCGGTCGGGCTGCTCTGCCCGGCGCTCGCGCTCGGCGGATTGGCGGCTGTGGCGCTCATGCAGCGGCGCGGTCGCGACGGGTGGGCCTTGATCGCGTCGGGCACCTACATCGCCGGGATGATGACGAGTACCGCCTTCGGCCTCTTCCCGGCGATCCTCCCGGCGGTCGATCCCGCCTATAGCCTGACGATCTACAACACCGCCTCGCCGCGTTATGGCCTGGTGGTCGGGTTGGTCTGGTGGAGTATCGGCATGGTGCTCGCCGCGTTCTACTTCATCCTGATCTACACACTCTTCCGGGGCAAGGTGCGCCTGGACGAGCCGAGTTACTGAGCGCCCCACCACCGTGCGCCCGCACCCCATCGGGCCGGGGCGCGGGCGCGGTGACGCGCGCTATCACAGAGGATGCTGTCATGGGCCGTCGTCTCTTGCGTGTCGCCCGTCCCGGTCTGCTCTTCCTCGCCCTGGCGGTCGGTTGCGGCCTGCTCGGCGGGCTCGCGACGATCGTCCAGTGGTCCGCCTTCGCCGCGATCGTCGCCCGCGCGTTCCTGGGCGGCGAGGGGCTGGCGGCGCTGCGAGGGTCATTCCTCCTCTTCCTCGGGGCGGTGGCGATCCGGGCGTTGCTCGCCTGGGCGCGCGAGGTGCTGGCGCAGATCGGGGCGACGCGCGCGACGGATGCCCTGCGCGCCCAGTTCGTCGCGCAGATGCAGCGCCTCGGCCCCGCCCGCCTGCGCCAGGAACGGACCGGCGCGATCGTCGCCTCGGCGACCGGCGGGATCGACCGCCTGGAGCCGTACTTCGCCCGTTTCCTGCCGCAATCGGCGCTGAGCCAGCTCGTGCCGCTGATCGTCGCGGCGGCGGTCTGGCCGCGCGACTGGGCGAGCGCGATCCTGCTGCTGGCGACCGCGCCGGTCCTGCCGATCCTGATGATCCTCGTCGGCACCTACACCGAGGAGCGGATCGCTCGGCAGTGGCTCGCGCTGACGCGCCTGAAAGCGGCGTTCCTCGACGCGATCCAGGGTTTGCCGACGATCCGCACGCTCGGACAGACGGCGCTCGGTCTGGAGCGGGTCGCGCGGCAGAGCGAATGGTTCCGCGAGCGGACGATGCGCGCCCTGCGCTACGCCTTCCTCTCCAGCTTCGTCCTCGAATTCATCACCAGCGTGGCGATCGCGCTGGTCGCCGTGACCCTCGGCCTGCGCCTCCTCGCGGGGGGGCTGGCCTTCGAGCCCGCCTTCCTCGTCCTGCTCCTCGCCCCGGAGTTCTATCGCCCGCTGCGCGAACTCGGCACCCACCACCACGCCGGGATGGAGGGGAAGGCGGCGGCGGAAGGGATCTTCGCCCTACTCGACCAGCCGGTGCCCGATGAGCACGCCGTCGGCACCGGCGTGCCGGGTGGCGCCGCCGCCCCCCTCGTGACTCTCCGCGACGTGCGCTACACCTATCCGGGGGCGGAAGGTCCCGCCCTCGCTGGGGTGACGCTGCGCCTGGTGCCCGGCGAGCGGGTGGCGCTCGTCGGCCCGAGCGGCGCGGGGAAGAGCACGATCGTCAATCTGCTGCTCGGCTTCCTCGTCCCGGAGCGCGGCGTGATCGCCGCCGATGGGCACCCGCTGAGCGATTTCTCCGCCGAGGCGTGGCGCGAGCGCGTGGCGCTGGTGCCGCAGCGCCCGTATCTCTTCGCCGGGAGTGTCCTCGATAATCTGCGCCTCGCGCGCCCGGATGCTACCCTGGCGGAGGCACAGACCGCCGCCGTGCTCGCCGGGGCCGACGAGTTCGTCGCGGCGCTGCCGCAGGGGTACGACACGGCGCTCGGCGAGGGAGGAGCGCGCCTGAGCAAGGGGCAGGCGCAGCGGATCGCCATCGCGCGCGCTTTCCTGAAGGATGCGCCGGTCCTGATCCTCGACGAGCCGACCGCCCACCTCGATCCGACCAGCGAGGCCCAGGTGCGCGACGCCCTCGAACGCCTCGCGGCGGGGCGGACGACCCTGATCGTGGCACATCGCTTCGGCATGGTGCGCGGCGCGGACCGGATCGTCGTCCTCGACGGCGGGCGCGTCGTGGAGACGGGGACGCACGAGGCGCTCGCCCTGGCGGGTGGCCCCTACGCGCGACTGGTCCACGCCGCCGACACGGACGGCGCGACCCTCATGGGCGGGGCGGTGACGGCATGAGCGTGCGGGACAACGCCGCCCTACCCATGAGGGCCACGCCGCGAGCGTCGCTGCGCGGGCTGCCCGGCATGGCCGGTGGCCTCGCGCCGCTGATCGCCCTCGCTCTGGCCCTTGGCCTGCTGACGGTGGTGACGAATACGGGACTGCTGGCGCTCGCCTCGTACGTGATCGCTGCCGCCGCGACCCACCCGCCGCTGATCGCCCTCTCGATCCCCCTCGCGCTGGTGCGGATCGCCGGGGTGGGGCGCGCGTTCGCCCGCTACGGCGAGCGGATCGCCTCGCACGATGTCACCTTTCGGCTGCTAGCGCGGCTGCGCGGGCGTTTCTACGCGCGCCTCACGCCGCTGCTTCCCGCACGCCTCCTCCAGTTCCGCAGCGGCGATCTCCTCTCCCGGATGGTGGAGGACGTGGAGGAGTTGGAAAACGTTTATGGGCGAGTCTTCACGCCGCTGGCGGTGGCGGCGCTGACGATCGCGCTCGTCGGGGTGGCGCTTCGCTCGTTCGATCCGACGCTGGCGCTGGCGGCGGTCGGCGTCCTGCTCGTCGCCGGGGTCGCGGTGCCCGCGCTGGCACTGGTCCTCGGCCGCACGACCGGGCAACGGCAGATCGCCTTGCGCGCCGAGCGGCAGACGGCGCTGATCGACGGCGTGCAGGGGTTGGCCGATCTCCTCGCCTACGGGCGCGGTGCCGATCAGGCGGCGCGGGTCGCCCTGCTCGACCGGCAACTCGGCGCGGCCAATCGGCGCGCGGCCCTGGTGGAAGGGTTGCAAGGGGCGCTCGGGGAGGCGCTGACCTTCGGCTCACTCGCGCTGATCCTGGCGCTGGCGATCCCGCAGGCGACGGCGGGGCGCTTCGGCGCGGTCTATCTCGCCGCGATCGCCATGATCGTCCTCGGCGCGTTCGAGGCGATCACGCCGCTCGGTCGCGCGTTCGCGGCGCTCGGTCGCTCGCTGACGGCGAGCGGGCGGATCTTCGCGGTCATCGACGCGGTGCCGATCGTCACCGATCCGTCGCAGCCGCGCCCACTGACGCTGACCGCGCCGCCCGAACTCACCTTCTCCGGCGTCACCTTCGGCTACGCGCCCGCCGGACCGCCCGCTCTGCGCGACATCGACTTCACGGTGGCACCGGGCGCGCGGGTGGCGATCGTCGGGCCGAGCGGCGCGGGGAAGAGCACCCTTGTGGGGCTGATCCTGCGCTTCTGGGAGCCGACGGAGGGGACGATCGCGCTGGACGGCCACGACCTCCGCGAGTATGCGCAGGAGGACGTGCGTCGGGCGCTCGCGACGCTCTCGCAGGACGGTTATCTCTTCGGCGACACGCTGCGGAATAATCTGCTGCTCACCCGCCCCGACGCCTCGGACGACATGCTCGTCGCCGCGCTGGGTCGTGCTGGGCTAGCCGAACTCCTGACGCAGTTGCCCCACGGGCTCGATACGTGGCTCGGGGAGCACGGGCTGCGCCTCTCGGGCGGGGAGCGGCAACGGGTGATCCTGGCGCGCGCCCTGCTGCGCGACGCCCGATTGTTGATCCTCGACGAGCCGACCGCGAATCTCGATCCGGTCACGGAGGCGGCGCTGCTCGCGACCCTGCACGCCGAGTCGGCGGGGCGCTCGACCCTGATGATCACCCATCGGCTGGTACAGATGGGGGGCTTCGACCTGATCCTCGTCCTCGATAGCGGGCGGATCGTGGCGCGTGGCGCGCACGACGAACTGCTGGCGCGGGGCGGGCTCTATCGCGACCTGTATCAGCAACAGGCGGCGGCGCTTGCCTGACCGCGCTACGACATATCCTAGAAGATAGAGTAGGCAATGCAGTTTGTTGTCGACTTCAACTCGAACGCGATGCTCGGTGAGAATTTGGTGCTCATCGGGCGACAAGGGACACTTGGTACGGTTGAGCAACAGCTTCGTCCGGGATTGCTCGTCATGCTCACCGATGTGGATAGTCTGGAAGTCGCCGCTGTGGTCGAATCGATGGAGTTCGCAAGCGGGACAGTGTATTGGGTTGGCAAGGCCGATCGGTCTACTTGCCGCGACCTCTGACAGGAGTGCCTGGACGATCGTAGCGTGGTTGCCGCTGAGCAACAGGCGTGAACCGAGCGTCGAGGCGTGCGGTAAGGCATCGTTTGCTGCAGAAGGCTGAATTCCCGCTGGCGAGAGGTATGAGCGGCGGTACTACCGACAGGAATAAAGAAGGCGGGCC
>JAABUM010002204.1_pt1 | contig 26741 bp, 50 predicted proteins | sample 5559161 | NCBI WGS metagenome assembly JAABUM01 (sample SAMN10711868, study PRJNA513369) | rock metagenome | isolation source: Antarctica rocks | place: Antarctica: Victoria Land, Siegfried Peak nord
TTCGCTTCCTCTAGCCTATGGCCCCCATGCCTCCACCCTGTGTTGAGCGACCAGCACTCGCTGCGAAAGCCATCTTAAGTCGTGGTGTCAACGCATACATGGACAGCCTTCATGACCAGCCTGACGCATCCAGACCAACCTGCTTATCGAAGAGCAGCCACAGCAGCGCCATTGCCGTCTGCTTCAACAGGTTGAAACCGCCATCCTTCAGAGCTATGGCGACGAACGATGTACTGCAGCGCCCTGGTCGGAGGTGCTGGAACGTTAGCACATATTAGCATCATGACGCGGGACGATGCGGGCGGACCTGTGCTGCCGTCTCAGACTGCAGACGTGCAACAGGTAATTCGCCCACTGTTTGGGCCACACGCCATCCAGTCTGGACTGCGACTCAGGATGGATGCTGCGTCTCACCGGCAGTATGACTTTGTTGCTTGACTTGAGCGCCGACCATCTGCGGCCTGCGTGCAAAAGACAAGGGGCGGTAAACAACCGAAAGGTGCCCCTCGGCCACACCACAGCATCTGGTCTGATGAGCCAGTGCTGACAACGATGGCTATAAAATTTGATGCCTTGCATGGCGCGTACTCTCAGCGCTGGACTGGCTCGGGCTTCCATGCGCCTCACACCGTAGTGGGGGTGCAGAAGGCCCTGAAATGGGCAATCGTTTCTGCTGAGAGGGCTTACCCGCATATCAGAAAGCCTCAGCAGCACCTTTCATAGAGTTCATAAACAAGATGAGCCTGACAGAGGCTGATTTGCAGGGTGAAAAAATCCAGCGTATGTGGTCCGGCGTCCGTTGAGGTTCGCCAGCTGGAAGGACTTGTGCTACACAGACGGCAGCAAGGCAGACAAGGGCCTCACCGGCTCGGTGGTGCATCCGACTTCTCGGAGGACTGCTCTCATTGACCTGGAGGGACACGAGGGACAGATCAACACGGCGGTCAGAGGAGAGCTTGCCGCATTACTCCCGGCGGTCACAGACATATGCCCTGGGCAGCCTCTCACAATCCTCACGGACTGCCAAACTGCGCAGTGGAACACTGAGTGTATGCGGGCTTGCCCAGAGCGGTACCGCGACCACAAGCATGAGGATCGAATGCGATGTCACATACAGCTTCTGGGACGACAACCCACGCAGCTTGCGCCCAGCGTGCAAGTTTGTGGCACTGGTCAATAGGATAAACACCAAAAGAGAAGGCACATGAAAAAGTATACTGACTCACCTGATTGCCTTGTATGTGGGGAAAAACATTCCAGAGACACCAGAGCACCGGCTGAATCAGTGCACCTTCGTGCCACGGATGAAATTGATTACGGCGCGGCACCATGCAATTGCCAAAAAGCTGCATGATGCGTGGTTTGAGGCCACCCATCCAGGCGACTGCATGCACACGGATGGTGCAGGAATGCCGGAGCCAGATGACATGACCGACAGGAAACTGCCGCGACAGCTTGTCCCTCATGCTGACCAACACTCTAATCCAGGCCTGACGCTGGTCGAGAAGGATAAATATGCGCTGGGCAAGATCAGGACCAATGCTGCGCGCAACAGCACGCAGCTCTCTCGCATAACTGCGCCTGGATGGCTGGGACGCAGAGTTGCTGCATTTTGTGGTTGGCAACTACGGTACAATGAGATTGTTAGCATGGAGGTTCTCGACAAGGTGGGCATTGGTAGTGACGATGCTCACGCCCTTGCCAAGGCAGCCAGCAAAGAGTGCCGTGAATGGTCATGCAAAGTCGACGCTGTGAAGGGTAATGAGCCTGTGAATGGCATTGACATGACAGGCCCCAAGGAAAGGAAGCCCACCAGGGCTCCTGCCGCTGCACCCGGAAAGAAACGTACTGCAAAGCCCAGCGCGAAGTCTCTTCCGGCCTCGGTGTGACGTCACTGCAGCAACAGGAAAAGTGCTGGGGCCGTTGATGGCAGTATAGCGCCTGTGGATATTATGACTCGGTCCCGCAAGCATGATGGCTCTCAATGTAGTTCAAATCCGCATGCACAAGTGCATCCCGGCGGTGGTCATGCACATATTACCTTGCTGCTTGCCAGTGATCATGGCAAATGCGTGCACCTCGCGTTGTTCCAGCGATGTCAACCCAAAAGTGTCTTCGGCGCAATGCACGTAGAATCTGCTGGGATCGAACAATCACATCGTCAAGACCAGCTGGAGAATATGAGCGTGCTCACGCCAACCAGCGAAGACAGCCAAGCCAATGCCCCTGCAAGCCCAGGTCCCCATGGTACCAAGGTTTGGGTAATACTCGAGCAGCCGAGCGACAAAGAGTAAATGTCAACCTGCAGCGTGCGACCTGCCAAGGCCCCAGGGTACACTTCTGACCCGGGATGCCTGTAGGCTAGGCCTTTTTGGCCCGACACCGGCCACCTACATTGAGTATGCCCGTGCGGTCCACCGCTGCGGCGGTGGCCGGCAGGCTATGCCGTGGGCAGGGTTTAACCTGTCCAACACGCCAGACCTTGTTTCTGTTCTTCTTCTCAAACCATATACTTTCCAAAAACTGATGTTGCGATCTACGGCACTTCACTGACTTCCTCCAGTAGCGGTTCAAATTCTGTACCGCTGTCCGGTCCAATGCAAGACGAGGCAGCGACGAGGCAGCGTTGTATGTTGTAAACTGCCTTGCCATCCTCAGTCGTTCGACATCAAACCCGAGCAGGATGTTTGCCGCCGTGGGCTGGGCTGCGAGACGGGCAAAGCCCCAGGTCTGGCCCTGCCAATGTGCTCGTGTCTCTGTCTCCTCCAATACCCAGCTTGCCAGTTCTCGTGTCGGCGCTCAACAGCAGTTTGGTAGTGCAGGGATCCTGTTACACCACGGAGGCCATCTCAAGCCTCCTGAAGGCGCTCAAGGGACGAGGTCCTGTTGGTGGAGACCGCCGCCACGGGCCTCGCTGGCTGTGGCTATCTATTTGTGACGCACGAGGCACGCACCCTCAACTTCGACCTCAACTTCGACCTGTCATGTGCCCTATCACGAAAGCACATGCGTACACAGTCCGAGATGTGTATGAGAATCAATCTTGGCCAAGCGCTTGCTATCGGTGTCTGTGCCTGTGCAGACGGGGAAGCTGGCGTCAGACCTGAAACACACCAAAATGAGCGATGCGCAGCGACATGATGTGTTTCAGGTCGCTCCGCATTTCACTTTCGGTGTGTTTCAGGTCTGACGCCAGCTTCCCCGTCTGCACAGGCACAGACACCGATAGCAAGCGCTTGGGCCAATTCTCATGCACATCTCGGACTGTGTACGCACGTGCTTTCCTGATAGGGCACATGTTGAGGGTGCGTGCCTCGTGCGTCACAGAAAGGTAACCACTGCCAGCGAGGCGGTCCCCACCAACAGGGCCTCGTCCCTTGATCGCCTTCAGGCGACTTGAGATGGCCTCCGTGGTGTAACAGGATCCCTGCACTACCAAACTGCTGTTGAGCGCCGACAGGGGTACTGGCAAAGCTGGTTATTGGAGGAGACAGAGACACGAGCACATTGGCAGGGCCAGACCTGGGGCTTCGCCCGTCTCGCAGCCCAGCCCACGGCGGCAAACATCCTGCTCGGATTTGATGTCGAACGACTGAGGATGGCAAGGCAGTTTACAACATACAACGCTGCCTCGTCGCTGCCTCGTCTTGCATTGGACCGGACAGCGATCCAGAGTTTGAACCGCTGCTGGAGGAAATCAGTGGAGTGCCGTAGATCGCAACATCTTGAAAGTACAAGGTTTGAGAAGAACAAGAACAAGGTCTGGCGTGTTTGACAGGTTATACCCTGCGGCTTCCTCTACTAAATTTCCCGCTTCACCTTGTAAACGCGCCTCTCTGTCAGCTTTCTGAGCCCGCCAGATATTGAGAAGCCGCCTGCAACTTAACTGGGCGCAGTTGCAGATCAAGCCAGTGACACAAGACTCAAGACCACTGCTGCGCAGGTAAAGGAAGCGTGGACGGAATCTGGCTCTGCTGGGCTGTAGCTTGGGCGAGAGCGATGCAGGCAGGATAGTGCCGGCGCTGGTGCACAACAATTTGGGGGCATTCAGTTCCACACGTGGAGTGTGATGTTTTGAGGCGGCGGCCAGGTTTTTGGCAGCTGTGGCATGTGATGTTTTCAAGCGGCAGCCAGGTTTCTGGCAGCTGTGAATTGTGGGATATAATATAACAATTACACTCTGACTCTCGTGTAGGGCATGTACACACCAGAGTGGATAGGATTTTGCCACAGGATTTGCCAGACCTTGTGCATGTGCTGTGTTCCCACGCAGTACATGATTGGGGTTCACGCTTGGCTTGTTGAGCCGGTAGGTAATGCTATGGTCGTAACGCAAAATTACGACCAATGGTTGTCATCCCGTCATGGCAGCTATCAAAAAGTGCTTGTTTCGACCCTCGGATTACTGCCAGATTTCGCTTCCTAGACTGCCAGCCCAACATCTCCACACTGATCTGAGCGTCCAGCGCCCGCGTTGCTGCTGCTCGCCACGCAGCATTCCATGGCGGGCATCTGCATCCAGCGCCTGCTAGCCTTGCTAGCAGGTAGGTGGCTGACCGCTTGGCGGCAGTGGCACAGCGCACCGGCCCTCCTTGGGCCCTGCCTGTGTCGGCGAATATCGTCTACTCCACCATGGCAGTAGCGGTTTGCGCGCCCTCAACCAGGGCATTGGCGGCGACCGGCAGCGCAGCCGCAGCAACGGCGGCAGCCACGCACGGAGGCGCCTCATGGGCCCGCAAACTGCCGCCGGGGCCGCCGGTAGAGTCCCGCAGCGCGTCCTGCAGCGTGCGCGGCCGAAGCGACGGCGCCAGCCCAAACAGGTCCGGCGGCCCCACGGCAGCTGGCGGCTGCAGCATTGGCAGCGCCGCCGGCTGCGGCAGCAGCGCCGCGAGTGCTGGGTGCTGCTGCTGCTGTAGGTGCTGCTGATGCTGCGCCGCGGTGGCACCCGCTTCCTGCGGCGAGGCGCTGGAGTCCTGATGCTGCAGGTGGCGCGCCTGCGGGCTGCCATCCTCGTGCAGCATTGCCGCACCAAAGTCTGCAAGTTCAATGTGCAACCGTTCAGTTGTACGACATTCTTGGCCAATGAGGGTTTAGAGTTCGCTTCTTTGAGATTCCTTAGCCACACACGGGACTTGAGGGCAGCTCCTGCATCAGCCGTCCACTGCTGTCTTCCTTTGCTGAATGCGACTCTTAGCAAGTCGACGAGTCTTAGCCAGTAGCACTCATGACATGACATGAGCGAGAGTCGTGCAGCATCACCTGCCGCATGGCGGGTTGCGTCGATGTGCCCGCCCATGTTCAGGGCGCCAGAATTCTGCGTGGACAGCCGGTCGTCCAGCCGCGCGCCAGGCGCCGGCGCAAGGGTCTTCGGCGGTGCCACCTGGTCCGCTGCTGCCATGCCAGCCTGCTGCGACGCGTCCGCCGCGGGCTGACCTGCGCCGGCGCCGGCGCCGCCGGCGCCGGCGCCGCCGCCCGCATCTAGCCGCTCGGTGGCTGCGCCTGCTGCCTGACGCTGCTGTTGTTGCGGCTGCGGTTGTAGCTGCTGCTGCGGCTGCTGCTGCTTGTGCTGCTGCTGCTGCTGTGGCTGCCTCTGCTCCGCCCCGCCAGTCTGTGCGCTTGGCGCCGACGCAGACGGACCAGCCGCCGCCGACGCATACGGACCAGCCGCCGCCGACGCTGACGGACCAGCCGCCACGGAAGCGCCCGCCGGACCCGCCCCCGAGGGCGGCCGGTCGGCCGAGTCGGCCGATGGCAGCTCAGGCGCGTGGCCGCCCCGGAAGCTGGGCAACCTGTAGCCGCGCAGGCCTGCAGAAAAGGAACCGAAATGTTGCCATCCGGCTGTTGGAGAAACAGGGCATTCTCAAAGCAGCTTCTCATGCTGCTCCCCATTGTCCAGACTTACAAGCTTGCAGTCAGCGTTTGAAAGTGCGATGCCATGTGTTGCTTGTTACACATCATGTTGTGATATGATGTTGTATTCATGACATCTTGGCGCACCGTTGCCAGCGAGAAGGCCCGGCCAGACGATGGGCGCCTCTGCCGCCGGCGCTGCCTCGCCGCCGCCGCCCGGCCCTGCCGCCGCTCCGCCGCCGACGCCGCCATTGCTGCCATACGCGGCAGCCGCGTCGTCGGCGGTGGCCACAAAGTGCTGCAGCTGCCTCAGCGTGAGCGCGTCCAGGCGGTCCATGTCCACGATCATGTCGCAGGCGCCGGGGTGCAGCTCCGGAGCGCGCCCCACGAGCAGCCCCATCGCCGCGCCAAAGGCCTCCTGCCCCAGGCCCCCGATCGCGCGCGCCAGCTCGTCCTGTTGCATTGCCAGACGAGACGAGAATTGGTTGTGGAATGGGCCAGCAGGAGCAGCTATGCCTCTCCATTTCAGCTCGAGATTGAGGTGTGGTAGCAAGGCATCATTTGCAAATCAGGTTGCGGCAGGTGACGCACTGGACGGTGCAAATACACTTTCGAGGCTGATCACTGAAAATCGATGTGAATCACGGCCCGCTGCCATGCAGGGGGCAGATAAGCCAGAAATCCGCGCAAACGATGCACCTTGTCCTGCAGCGACACTGACTCGCACTGCGCGGCGGCCAGGCTCTGCGCGTCAGCGAGGCGGTGGCCCAGCGAGTCCAGTGCTGCCGTCAGCGCCTCCGCCCGGCTGATCAGCCCCTCCGTCCGCGCCGACTGCCATGGCAAAGCCGATCGATGAGTGGTGCAAGATGTATAGTATGGTGTGGTATCAGCGCCTCCGCCCTCCCGGCTCGTCAGCCCCTCTGTGCGCGCCTATTGCCATGGACAGAAAGCACACGAATCGTGCCAGATATCAGTACATGCCATGGCGTCAGCGCCTTCGCCCCGCTGATAGCCCCTCCGTGCGCACCGATTGGTAGTTTGAATCGCCACGAGTCGTGCCAGCTATCGTAATGGTTGGAACAAATCGGAAACTCTGATGGCAGACGCCCACAGCAGGTGGGTTGATGCGCCAGAATCACTGACGTCACTGGGCTCCATCAGTGGGGACCGGACTCGTGAATTGGCGACAAGCAAGGGCTGGTCACCTACGACCCCTCGAAGGTTTGTGTGTTGGTGTCGCAGCCCTGGTGGTGCGCTGATTCGCTTGTATGGCGGTGGTACTGGCTGCTCAAATGCTGACGTACCAGCCGGTGGTGGCATATAGGTCCCGATGCTGCATTGTGGGCGGCAGGAGTCAAAGAGACCTTATCGGTTGAGCAGGCTGACTCCCCCAGCGGTCATGCTTGCAGGACCACATACTTCTCGAGGTACATGTACCTGGAAGCATAGTCGTGTTGTCCGGTCCCATGGCCAAGAATGGGGCTGTGCCTGAGCCAGCGGCTGGGTGTTGTTTGCATGCTCTAAGGCATGTGCCGGCAACATGCCTACGTGTGCATTCAGAAAAACAGATGGAGCAACGTGTACAGAAGCGTCTTGGCATCTACCTGAGCCGCCTCATCCGCTGCGCGGACGGCGGCAGTCTCCTCGGCGCGCGTCGCCGCCGCGGCGTCGATCAGCCGGTTCGCCACCGAGGCCTGCCACCGGTCCTCGAACTTCTCCTGTTGGGACATTAAGCGGAGCCGTTTGACAACAGGCATCTGGGCTGGACGACGTCCTACGTGGTGTGCAGAACAGTGGGCAGGGCAAAATTTCGACATGATGTGCACTCCACAATGGGCTCCCACACGGCGTCGGGTCGAGCAGTCCAGCGTCCTTTGCTGTGCTGTGCATGCGAGCCACAAGTGCACTAGCCCCGAACTCTGAAAGCCTTCGCACCTGGAGGAAGGTCGCCATCACAGCCACGTTGGACTCCTTCGGGTTGAACAGGAAGGCGTTGGTGAACACCTGTTCACGCCATTGACACTGGGTTGTTCCGAAAATGGAAGGTTCGTGGTCTTTTCGTTGTCTTGTAGTGCATACATCTGGCTTCGGGCGAGTGATGCTGGAAGAGGCGTCACCAGGAGAAACCTGGTCACGGCATACAGTTGGCGGTTGAGGCGGCAGCAGACTGCGGAAACCAGCCCATGACATTGATGTACAGGCAGCGCTGGCAAGACTGGTGTGACAACATGAACATGGCAGCGCGACTCAGACGCTGGAATGAATGTAGGGTGTATAGTCAGAGGCATACACCCTACGCGCTCCCACATGCGAGTTGCATTGTCTGCACCATCACTGCAGGACTGCATGCATCCACCCATGGTGTTTTGCTACCAGTCAGACTGTTTCGGCTCGTCCGACATGCTTGGGCGTGGTTTGTGTGAAAGCATATGAACACCATTCAGTTATTTTCCACCTGCTGCACGTCGGCCAGCATGGCTGGGGGCTCCCGATGGTGCCCTCCCTCCACCTGCCACTCGGTTGATGATTATACGCTATAGGGTGCATATCAGTTACTCAATCTTTCCCTGGCTATCAACGACCCACCTGCTGCACGTCGGCCAGCAGTGCAATGGGCTCCCTGTAGTGCCCTGTTCCCAGCTGTCGCCTGATTGAATGCAAGCACGCATCAGGGTAGGCCATATCAGATGCTCATTCCCAATGGCTTTCAATGGTCCCACCTGCCGCACGTCGGCCAGCAGGGCGGTGGGCTCCCGGTAGTGCCCCGCCTCCAGCTGCCGCTTGATGGTGCCAAAGTCCATGGGCCGCGTGACGTACGTCAGGTAGTTGTCGTAGCGCTTGGTGTCCACCGGCTCGTTGAACGGGTACGCCCACTGCAAGGCACACTTCGCCATCGTGCATGAGCTAGACCACAGACATGCTTCTCAAGTGCAGGTGCCGCTGCACCAGCTGCCATCACACCAGTTGTGGCGGGGACGTGGCAGGTAGGGATGGTGCTCTGCGGGTTGAGACGACAGCTCGAAGTGCAGCTTGAGCGTGCGTTCAGAAAGGCGCAACAAAGCCGCACCTTGTGGCTCATGACGGTCTTGAGCACGGAGGCGCAGGGGCGGGCCATCAGGTCGGCGATGCGGCGCGCCGCGTTGGCCGCCACCTGAGAGCGGTCAGCGTCGGTGAGCGGCGCCTCCAGCGGCGGCGGCGGCTCCGCCCACAGCGCCCTGATGTGGTGCACCTGCGTTTATGCAAGATGTGAAGCTTTTGCTACCTTCTGCATGCAGTGTGTTTGCACACTCCTCATGTTTATTTGTAGGGATATTAAGGTGTCGTCTGAAGTTCATTCAAAGCATCGTGCTGTTTGTGAAAGTCAGCGATATGTTCTGTCCTACCTCGTTCTGTAGCGCCTCATACTCGGCGGTGATGTCCGCCACACGGCGCCGCAGCTCGGTTCGCCGCCACCGCGCCACCTCTGCCTTGTGCACACGCCGCCGCTTCGCTCTTCGCTCGGCCTCCTCTGCCAACCGCGGCGGCCGAAACCGTCCGCCCTTGCTGTGCGCCCTGCTTTCGCTGCCATCAGTGGCACCGTTGCCGCCGGAGGACCGCTGCGGCAGCTGCGCCGAGCCGCTGGCGGCCTTGTTGCCCGACGAGCTCTGCGCCACCGCCGCCTCCGCGGCGCGCCGGGCGAGGTCGGCATGACGCTGCTGCGCCGCCGCGGCCGCGCTGCTGCAGGGCTTGGCCGGCGGCTGTGCCGCGGCGGCCTTCGCCTGCGCCGTCGCCGCGCCCACTGAGAGCTTGCCGCCGCCGTTTCTGGCGCCGGGCGTGGCGGGAGCGCTGCCTCCCTCATGGTTTGGGCAGCGTCCGGCGGCCAGCAGCGCGCCGCCTTTTGTGGGCGGGGCGGCGGGCGCCGTGCTGCTGGCTGGCGCAACACTGCCAGCAGGCTCTGCGCCGGCCTCGGTGCTGGCCGCGCCGCCCATGCCGGGGTTCGGCCCGCTGCTGGCCGGAAGCTGCGGCGCGCTGCTCCCCCCGTTGGTCTGTGCTTGCGCGGCGTCCGCGGGTGCTGTCATGCCGTTCGCCAGCGGCGCCGGCGCCTGTAGGGTGGTCTGCAGGCTCGCAGGCTGAGCTGCAGCACCGAAGCTGGTCTGCAGGGCTGGCTGCTGCTGCATGCGCCGGTCGCATCGCTGCGTCACATGCGAGTGTGCAGCCCGTCAGAGCTGACTGCCCGCCGCTGTTCCTGGGTGCACGGCAAGCCCTCGCGAAACGCTCCTTGCGGTCAAGTGTTGCTGCGAAGCTGACACGCGCAGCTCCTGATCTCCCCGCAGAAGGGTCGCTCGACCTGCACAGGATTGGTCCGCGCGAGATCAGGCGCTGCAGGCCGGTGGCTGCAAGCTCGCAGACTCGTCTCGCTGAAGCTGCCAGACACGCATACCGGCTCACAGTGTTCATGGCATTTGCAGCGTCAGCATGTGAAGCTTCAGGGCCTCCCTGCACCCGTGACAAGTCTGCAGTACTCTGATTGCCAGATAGGTGCACCAACGCTCTCAGCTTGCCTCCCGGAGCCGACTTCTGATAACGGTAAGGAGAGATAGATGCAGAGCCACAGAGCCTTATTTGGCCTCGAAGACGGGCTGCGGACAGCCCCGGCTCCCACTCGGAAGAATCCGACATCCAATCAGCCAGACCCTGGTCAGCGGGGCATCGCTTGAGATCGTCAAGAATACTCACCTGACAAGCTACGGACCCAATTGGAGGGTTGCCGAGAGGCAGGTGGGTCTCTGCCGAAGCTGCACAACAGCGTGCCCTCGGGAGCTGGGCGATGCCTGAGGTTAGCGTTGGGTATCGAGTTCCTTGCTGCGGCGGCGCGCTAGCTGTGTCGCGCAGACGAGTTCGCACAGGGCAAACTACAAGTGAACGGCTGGAGGCCTCGACATGCTGCTGCCGTGCTGTGCAGCACCGGGATTCACGGGACGCTCAGCGAGCAGCGGAACATGCTGCGCTGCCCAGCGCTGCGCTCCTGCGAGCTCAGCGGCATTGCACCGCTAACGTTGACATCTGTAGCGTTGCAAGAAAACATACACTGAAGTATTGTACAGCCGCGCAGCGCGTCGCGGCGCATTCTCGCAGCAGTCTTTCAGGCGCACGAAGGCTTCCGTTTCGGGGGCTGCTGTGTCAAGCGGTTCAGCTATCAAGCGCTGACAGCTTACTAGAAAGACCGTGAGGATGCATTTGCATCACACCTGCCAGCTGCTGATTGCTTTCGAATAAGCTCTGCCACTTGACCCCCACGATGGCTCGGCCGGCTCTGCCTTTGGAGGAGGATGAGTCCAGCCTGGAGCTCACCGACTTGGGTGAGCGTGATTTGGATGCCTCAATGCCTGCTGCATGACGGCACACATTGGCACAGTGAAACCCCTGTAGGTGCGTGGCAGTGTGCCATGACCTGCCGGCCGTGCGTCACAAAAGATTACGCATGCATGTTCACATACTGACCGCTGCTGCAGGCGGGACCGACGCCCTGCACCTGCTGCGGCAGTACATTCGGGAAGCGCTCCTGGCGCGAAGCCGCGGCGTGGACACCGGCGCCTACACACAGTGAGCAGCGCTTTTCCATGCATGTTTGGAGCGCACCCCCATGCCTGGCTTTCTGCGGCGGCGCCATCATTTCGGACGTAGTTGGGATGCATCTGACCTGCAACCCCATGCCTCCACCTGATGAAGCTAGTGCTAATCTACTTTCTGCATCCTATGACATGCCGCGTCAGTGCCCTTGCCAATGCCAATGCCAATGCCCATGCCCATGCCCATGCCAATGCGAATGCCAATGCCTCTGCAGCCTGGTGCGCGAGATCCGGCAGCTGAAGGAGCAGGTCGCGCTGGGCGCTGACGCCGCAGCCGCTGACGGCGCGGCAGCAGAAGCCGACCCGGAGGAGAATCCGGAGGCGGCGCTGGCGGTGGCGCAGCTGGCCAACATGCTGCGGGCGTTGGCGAGCCACGTGTCGCTGCTGCACGAGCGCACGCACGAGGCGCTGCTGTCGCAGGTGTTGGGCCTCCAGTTGTGGACCGCGCCGCAGGTGTGTTCATTTACTCGAATCCCTTTTGCTCATGATATGATACCAGTCTCTGCGCGCTTTCGTCTTTCTTGTTCTAAAATACCATTTACTGCATCGCATGCCATGGCGTTGAACAGCACGGGGTGCCATGGCACCGCATGTCATGCCATTTCGTGCATTGGTAGATGCCACTGCATGCACGGGCACATAGGTCATGCCTCTGGCGCTGCATAGGGAGACGCATACTATTGCACCCATCTGTCCTCAAGTGTCCAAAGCAAGACGGTGCATGTCATGGAAATCGCACAGCCACTCAACGCTACATATGATCTCCTGGCTGCAGGAGGTGCGGACGGCGTCGCTGCAGCTGGTGCAGCACCTGGTGCTGTGCAGCGGGCCGCTGGTGCACCTGGCGCTGCGCATGCTGGTGCTGGGCCTCGCGCCGCCGCCGCGGCCGCCCGTGGCGGCGGCCGCCGGCAGCCCCGGCCCCAGCGGCTGGCGCCCCGCGCCGCACGCGATGCTGGTGCAGGACCAGGTCATCGGCGTGCTACTCAAGGTGAATACAGCGGCGATGATGCTTGGGCGCATGTGCTCATGCGAGCCTCGCCGCAGGATTTTGCCGAGGGGCCGAGGGTTGGCCCTAGTATGGACACTCGAGAGGCCTGGCAGTCAACTCCCCATGGCCAGGGCAAGCTTGGGGGCTGTTACTTCACCCGGGCTCCCCTGTCTGTTGGAAGGCAGTCGCCTGCGGCAGTGCAGCCTGTCCAGGGCAAGCGTCCAACTCAGACCCCTCTGGCCCCCTCTGGGTCACTGCCAGGTGCTGACACTGCTGCCGACGGCGCCGACGCGGCTGCTGCCGGTGCAAAGAAACCAAAAACCTCTGTTTCCAAATCTGTTTCCAACATGCTCGCTCTGCATCATCGCCAGGTGCTGGCGCTGGTGCCGATGGCGCCGACGCGGCTGCTGCCGGTGCTGGCGGCGGGGCTGCCGTATAAGAGCCGCGACCGCGACGCGCACTGCCTCGCGCTGCGCGGAGTGTTTGCGCTCGCGGCGTCGCCCGCGGGCGCCACCATCCGGGATGGCCTGCTGGCGGCAATCGTGGACCACCTGCTGGAGCTGGATGTGGAAATCCGGTGGCAGGTGCGCTCTGGAAGGATAAAGCAGCATTCACCAGAAGGCGTAAAGCCGTAAACCTGCAGGCAGTGGTGGACCACCTGCTGGAGTTGGACGCGGAAATCCGGTGGCAGGTGTGGAGGATTTATGAACTGCCAGGATCCCTCAGAGATTGGGAATCTCCTGACCTGGCGGCGGTCGTGGACCACCTGCTGAAACGGGACATCGAGACCTGGTGGCAGGTGTGGTTAGGAAGAGCAAGCGTGATCATCAAATGCAAAGCCTAGGAACTCGCGCTGGTCGTGGACCATATGCTGGAGGTGAACGTAGAGATGCAGTGGCAGGTGTGGGTTGTCGACAGATGGTGATCTCTCGGCGATTGCGAATGGACACGGAGATGTCGAATTGGGCAAGTGACATGGGCATCATGGTATGGGGCTATCTCATTCTGGCTCTGGCGTTCAGGCAGACCTCGGCACTGCCCTGGACCACCTCTTACGCTATGGCGTCTGCGCTGTGGTGTCTGGCACCAGCCCCACACCCGGTGTAGGAAGATGCAGAGAAGGGTCAGTGCCGATGAGCTAGTGAGCCAACAATGCAGGGCAGCCGGCTCATCCCGTCTCTTTGCCCTGCCCGAGTGAGCTCTCATCACGCGCCTCAGCTCTGCATTGCATCACAAGTCAGCATGCCAGCATTCGTTCCATCAACAAACAGGACATCTTGCACCCGATGAGCCAGAGGCGGAGGAGGAGGAGACAGGGCGGCAGACCAGGAATAAACAGGCGAGCCCAGTTGAGCAACAGATACCATTCAAGCTTTGGCATCGCACAGGACATCTCAGAGCGGCCAGATGAGCCGGAGGAGGAGGAGGATGAGGCGGGGCGGCAGGCGGAGCTGGACGCCGAGGTCGAGGACATGTTCGAGCTCGAAGGTGGGTTCAGAGGGTTTGGAGTCTACAGCCCTGAGCCTGTCAACCCTGCAGGCTCCTCACGTTTTATGTCAGCTGTGCCGACAGGCAGCTGCTCCGTGTACTTTGCAGCGATTGGTTCGGAAATGATGTGCCTTGACCATCATGAATGGCTTGCATCAGGCCATTGCAGCTTGCCCGTTCTATTTGTCTGTCACAGCAATGCAATTACAACCCTGTTTTCTGGCCCCGCAGGCATGACGGAGCTGGGCATTGACGGCCACTCCCATCCGGTGCAGCACGGCAGGCAGCAGGACAGCAAGCTGCACCGCGGCGGCTGGGAGGGCGCGCCGGCGCCGGCACAGGTGAGCTGTTGTGGAACTAACTCGCAATGCCTTGCCCTGTGTGACAGCTGGCAATGCCGCGCAATCACGAATGAGCGCGCCTGCAATGCCATCACATGTGCCTTGCTCAAGTATCTTGTCGAAAGACGAAGCAGCAGACGATCGGGACTGGTCTGTGAAAGCAGAGTTGGCCGCGCGCATGAGTCTGCATAATGCTGGCACAGCGGCACAGTGTACTAGAGATCTTGCATTGTACCATTCAGTCCTGTCTGCTGCCGGAAGAACATTCGAACTCGTCGTTCTACATTCGATAGCGCTACTGCAGCCTGAGGCGGATTAGGTCGTTTGGTGTAGTGTTCGCTGGTCCTGAAACCAAGCATACGAGTGCAACATGGCTGTTATCTTTGTTGTCATGACCGATGCTTGCTGCCAGCGCGTAAATCCAGGACTCAAATTACCAAGTGATGCAATGGATACATGCTGGAACAGCCTGATTTGCACATCAGACTGGGTGATCTGTTCAGCTGGGTGGCAGGTGATGCAACCGATTTATTCAAGCGCAAGCCCTGGATCGAGGATGCAAGCCGGTGCCAGGCACGTCTGCTATGCAGGACTGCCGCAGAATTATGTGCCGTCACACGGAGCAATTGTTCCAGCTGAGCTGGGCGGAGTGCATCTGAGGAAGCAGACAGCACCCTTACAGAAAGACGAGCGGGCGCTCGCTCGCAATGCCATCCAGCACGGCTAAAGCACGATGAATGGGCGCTGTAGTAGAACGGCTTTCGGCATCTAATCAGCCGAGTCAGCTGAGGCCGCACTGACAGCAGCCGCATTCCGCACCCTACAGCACCGTGCTGCCCGGACTGAGGTATTCCTGGGTACCACTGTGAGATAGCTCGAAATTCGGTTGTGCAAACCTGTCATGCACTCTGACACATCTCGAGTAAATGCCAGTGGGCAATCCCGGGAGGTGCTGGCGCAAAGCTTTGACCCACCATCATCTCGCAAGGGTTGTCTAGAACACATATATGCAACGCCTCTGTCCAGCGCATCAGACTTCGCTCCCTGGTCCAGCAACTTTTTGTAGTCCGCTTGTCTGTCCTCCACAAGGCTGATGTGCTGTTGTGCAGCTGCATGCCTGCAGCACACCCTGCAGCACACCGTCGCATCTCCATTCAACCGTTCTCACCTCGGAATCATTCTCCCCCGCTGAACAGGTGCCGGCTGCGCAGCGGACGGCTGCTGACGAGCAGGCAGATAAGCTCGACGCGATGATGGAGCTGACGCTGGCACACCTGCAGCAGCGAGCCGAGGCGGGGCAGGGCGCCGGCGCCTGGGCCACGCTGTTGGCTGCGCTGGACCGGGCTTTGCTGCCGACGCAGCGCTCCAAGTTCACGCAGTTCCTGCTCTTCTACGCCGCCCGCCAGGTGGCGCACCTGACCACCCTTTGCTGCGCTGTGCTTTTCACTCAGGTCATCATTGGCACATCTCTTCTGCACGTACGCTGTGAACTCCAGGATTCGAAGCTGTAAGGTATGGCGTAGACACTCCCATGGCATCATGGGCAAGTCGGCCCTATGCCGTGCAACGACCCAAGTACTGATGATCACTTTGTTGTTGGTCCCTCCAGGATCCGGAGCAGTGCTCGAGGGAGATGCTGCAGGTGCTGCTGGCGCGGCTGGGAGACGCGCGGTCGGCGCCGCTGACTCGCGCCGCGGCGGCCGCCTACGTCGGCAGTTTCCTGGCACGCGCCGCGTTCGTGCCGCCCGCTCTCGTCGTCAGCGCCGTGCAGGTGCCCTGCTATTCAATCCTCTACGTTCGACATTTAGAGTCCAAATTTTCAATGTGCAGAGTCAGCTGACAATTTTCTGGCGGCTGGTGTTGTTGTCCAGATGTCAGTTCCAAGCTGCAATTCCTGCTCGGCACTCGTGCTAATCGGCATCTCGTGCGCGCGCAAGCACGTCCAGCGCACACCTCCATCGTGCTCGTCTTGTTCGTGTCTTGCTCGTGAATGTCGTTTGTAATGCGCAGGAGCTGGCGCACTGGTGCTGGCAGTACTGCAGGGAGCAGGACGCCCGCGCAGCGGTTTCGCCCGTGGCGACGCGGCCCCCGCCCGGCGCCGGCGACCAGCAGGCGCTGGACGCGGCCGCGCATCACCAGGTGCGGACGCGTTTGCATCTCCCCTGTGTGATATTGAGTATATATTTAATCTATACTCAGATCACCATCGTTCTGACTGTCTAGATTGTCGAAGTGGCCTCAGCTTCAGGCCGTGCGTCGCGCACTGTCTACCATGGCCACCGCTGCTTCTGTGTTGACATGCAAGCGCTTTATCACGGCGCCATATCGAACCAGGCAGTTACATTGCACAGTTGTACCGTGTGCGATTGGTCAACTGGTTGCAGCAAAGGCGGTGCAGCTGCAGCAAAGCGGTGCAGAGGTGCAGGATGGGACCACACAAAACAGTGAAGCGCTTGCCTCTGAGTATCTCATTGGACATTCCAAGAAGCGGCCGCGCATTCCTGTGCAGGTGTTCTACTCGGCGTTCCAGGTGCTGCTGTTCGTGTCGGTTTGGAGTATCTCAAAGTCACATCATGCTCCTGCCCACGACGTGTCCGCATCTTCATCTCGGCACAATTGTTTGTGCAGGTGTTCTACTCAGCGTTCCAGGCGCTGCTGTACGTGCTGTGCTACCACCTGGAGGGGCTCATGCAGCAGAACCCTGCGCCAGCGGCAGCGGCGGCGGTCGACCACAGAAAGCGACTGTCGCAGCCGCAGCCGCAGCAGCAGCCTGGCGGCAGCGCAGGCAGCGGCGCGGGCGGCCTGCCGGCCACCATCCGACTGCTGTTCCAGACCGTCTTCCCGCCCCTCCTCGCGCACAGGTGAGCCCCGCCAGGCACACTGTTCGGCCTGACGTGCTGTACTTCCGCATTGAGGACCAAGCACCACATGCCATCTCATGTCACGCCCTTCTGCTGTGCCCTTGTCAACAAGGTCTTGAGCAGTTTCGCTGCAAGATCCAATGTTGTTATTTCGACTGCAGGCTGGCGCCGCTGTCGGCGTGCAACGCGACGGTCGTCGCCGAGTTCAGCCGGCTGTCGGGGCGGCTGCTGCTGCTGCCGCTGGGCGCGGCGGGCGTGGCGGCAGCGCTCGCCGCGGCCGGCGTCAATGGCCGGCGGCCGCTGGAGATGTTCTTCCCCTTCGACCCGTACCTGCTGCGCCGCTCTGCGCGCTTCCTCGACCTGGAGGTCAGCACTTGTAGATCCTTGTACAGTATGATATGCTGTAACTGGCTGCCGCCCGCTGGAGATGATTCTCCCCCCTTCGACCCGTACCTGCTGCGCCGCTGCACTTGCTTCCTGGACCTGGAGGTCGTCATTTCAAAGGATAAGCATAATCTGTATGCCTTGCAACACGCGCGCTTCTCTGCAGCTCCTGACACCAGACATGCAGTTTCACGATTGGCTGCCTAATTGGCACCTGCTGCAGCTGCCCACTGGTTTGCCGCCGTCATGCTGCTGGCTCAATCAGACGTCCATCCAGAGACATCTGCAGGCCATGCTCTGCAACGGAAACGGCTGTGCCATGTGCACAAGCACGCCTGCCGTCTCGAAACTCGCTGGGCTTTGTAAAAGTGTTTGCGTTTCATTGGAGATGAGTTCTTACGGTGAGTGAAGAAGAGCGAAGTTCTACATCGCAGAAGTTTGAGGCGAAGTGGAGTGAATGATGAGTTAAACTTACAGAGTTTAGCGGAAAATTGTGATAACCCGAAATTAACATCTGGCACCATGGTGCACACGTGCGCACGTAAGCATTTAAATCCTGAATGCTCTCCCCAAATGTCAATGTCGCAGGTCACGTACGTGTACTGGAGCAAGGGGCACGCGCAGCAGGTGCAGGCGGGCGGCGACGCTGACGTGCTGCCGGGCGGGGCCTCCGACGCCGGCGCCTCCTCCGACGATGAGGAGGAAAACGAAAACGAGGAGTCGGACGAGGACAGCAGCAGCGACAGCGACTTGGAGGACGAGCCCAGGTGTGCCTCTAAAAGTCTACCTGCACATCTGTGCTGCGTAGGTGGCAACTGCCAAGGTGGGGAAGGTTTCGATGGGCTGCAGTGAAAGACTTTCTCTCAGATGCACTGGCAGGCACCGGGCGCGCCTGCCTGTCCTGAGGCATCGACGTCATTGCAGTCCATCACGGCCATGTTCGGTTCCCAATTGAGTTCCGATTGCGTGGGGATTCCGGCGGCGCTGTCAAGATGTCTCACCTCCTCTGCGTGTAACTGCCGGTCACTGCCGGCGGTCGGCGGGGCGCAGGCGGCGCCCAATCGCAGCAGCGGCGCGGCGTTCCACCCCATCGTTGTCTCCCAATCTCACTCCCGGTCTCAAGTTGAGGAAAGTCGCGGCAGGAGTCGATTGACGGTGTGCTGTATCAACGCAGGTCGCTGCCGACGGTCGGCGGCGGCGGGCAGACGGCGCCCAAGCGCAGCGCAAGCAGCGCGGCGTTCCAGCCCATCGTGGGCTTCGGCGCCCGCAACCGCTCCAAGAGCGCCGACGTGCCGCGCCCCGGCATGCTGCCTGGCAGCGCTGCCAGCAGCGGCCTTGCGCAGGTGTGTGCGTCACAGAGGTCAGCCAGAACGACAAACCAGACGCGTTTGACGCTGCATTTCGCCGTGACAGCGCTTTCGTTGCTGCAGTTCTGCCTTCTTCCACAGCGGTAGAATTGCTCTCCATTCTTTAATCGCGGGATTGGTGTGCTGTTCAGAGTCTGTATTTCATCGTGTTTCGCACGACGATCCTTGGCCAGCACACTTTGGCACGTGCATTATCTTGAGAACCGACCGAGCTTGGTTTCTTGTGAAGCGTTGCAAATGCAGGGGAGAGTGATGTGATGCACCCGTGGACCGAAATGTTCTGTCGCATCTATGATTTCGCTACGTTGACGACCGCCTTTCTGCTGCCGCAGGGGTCGCTCAGCACGGACGGCACAGAGGCGGCGATGGGCGCATCGCCGTGGCAGTCGTCCTACGGGCAGTCGCCGGGGGGACTCAACGGCGTCATGGGCATGTCCTGGGCGCCCGAGCCCAAGCTCAACGGCTTCCTGCACCGCTCGCAGTCGGAGCCCGGAGGCGGCAGCGCCGGCGGCTGAACATACTAGCTATGAGCAAACTTCGCGGAGCATTCCCAACTCCAGAACAACCTGCGACCCTTGTTATATGTTGCCAGGCCTTTCTGGGGCTCCCATTCGTGCTGCCGGTGAGCATACAGGGCGAGCAGCCTGACTTTGGGGAGTTGGCGCATGCGTATGACTGAGCTGCGGCCTGTACAGTGCTGCGTGACGACCTTGCCTGCTCTAAGGGCGACTACAGCCTTGACCGTCTTATTATTCTTGCGACAGAAGGAGATGTTCCATGTGATGATTTTGCTGAGGCAACTTGCCATGTTTGTGGAAGGTGTAATCGGGATGATGGACTGGATTGCTTCTTTCATGCCTGCTGGGTTCCACGCTCTGCACATTGCGCATGCAGCATGTCCACCAGCGGAAGTCTCTTCAATATGTACAATACTTATAAGTCTTCAAGGCTCGTCCTAGCTGATGGCTGCGCCGTCTGGCATGTCCGAATCAGCCGCGACTGGCCCCGCCGCCGTCACGAGTGCCTTGCCGTCAAAGGTGGCGGCGCCGCCTGCCACCTTCAGCATCTCCTTTATCTTCGCCCAGGGCGCCGACTTGAGCACCTGCGCAGATCAAACGTATTGTGAGAGATGACTATGGCGTCGCTTCTTCCTGCATCTGTTGAGGAAAGAGTTCCGAGAACTGAGACTTCACAACGAAGGCTGAAGCGATTGTAGAATACGGCAGAACAGAATACCTTGGGCGGCGCTTCGCTGGTGGAGGTCCCTTCGATGTACACGCGCGAGCCCACCTCCGCATCGCCTGTCGGGCACCGTCACTCGGTTACATCCGTGATCAGAGGCTAGCCCTCCTCCAGTACAATGCATGGCAAGTAGTGCAGGCAGCAGCTGAACGCCACATTCCCACAGATGCCACATGCTCAGGCTCAGTATCCAGTGCAACGATTGGACCTTACTAGGTTCCGCAGCAAAAGACAGGACGGAAAACAACAGAACATCTCACTGCTGGCTGGCCGGATCGGACGGACAAACTCCCCATTCGGCAGCGCCTCATCGGTGTTCACCGCTGCCAGGATCATCCTGTACAGGACCCAATGACTCAGCAAACCACAAGATCATTGAGTGCTTCCAAACCATGATCTACAGCAGATTCGCAAGTCGACAGACAGCTCGCCGGTGCCAAATGCTGCGCTAGCTTGGAGCATGTCACAGATGCGTGAAATTTGAGAAAGTTCGTCAATGTCAAAGGCGCACCCCTCGCTGGCCTCGCCCGCCAGCCTGGCTGTCTTTAGGTTCAGAATAACAATCACGAGGGAGCCCTCCAGCTGCGGCTGCTCGATGTGCTTCCGCAGGCCGGCGACGATCTGCAGGTGACACATCGAGACTTGGTCCACTAGAGCGCAAATTCCTCACGGCACAGCCCCGGCCGTTCAGTTTCACATGCCACACCACTTTGAAATGCCACTGGTGTACATTTACAGGACAAGCAGGACGAACAATAGCGCTCTGGCAGCATCCGCCGCCACTGCATTGCTGCCAAACGGCCCACACCGAGTCGTGCGCGCTACGGCTCACCTGCCGGGTCTCGCCGCCCGCGACCTCCACCTTTGTTTTGTACAGCTTGTCGCTGGACGGCAGCGCCTCCACACTGACGACCCGCGCGACCTGCGACATGTGAAGAAAGCCTCACAAAAGGCCGCAGCTTGCCGGCATATAACCTTGGGGATCTTGTGTCTCCCTCCATATGTTGCTGACAAGCAGGGTGGCTAGATGGACCTGAAGCATATTGTGGCTGAAATGTACTGGTTGAGAATACTGAGGTTCATTTGCACCTGCAGCATGGCCTTGCCGAAGAGGTCCTCGTTGGTCTCCACCGCTGGCGGCGGCGCCGCCTTCTTCTCCTTCTTCTCCTTCTTCGGCTTGGCGGCCTGCAGCGGCGCGGCGGCCCGCGCGGCGGCTGGTTCGGCGTCGCCCGACGGCGCCGCGACTGAAGCTGGCTTGTCGGCTGCGTCGGTGAGGAACGAACGGTTCATGCGGGAGTAACGGTCATGCAGGCAGCCGCGTTAGTGCATGCGAGCCTAACGCAGGGATGAAAACGTCATGCAGGAGCATAAAGGTGGCGGCGCCTCGCGCACACATGGAGCTGAGGAGCTGACGTTTCTCGACAGAGGATAGATGGCACGGATCAGCTACCTGGCACGGCAGAGGACGCCAGGGTCTTCCACGGCTGCGTCACCGGCGGCGCGATCTGGGCCGCCGGCGCCGGCGTAGGTGCGGCACCCGAGCCGGTGGCCGCCTCTGCTTTCAAGGTGCCGCAGAGGGAGTCGATGAGCGCAATCGCCTCGTCCAGAGCCGTCATCGCGCTAGCTGCCTCGCCAGAATGATCGTTTGCAGAACGCAAGGTGCTGATAATGGCTCTGCAAAGTGCTGAACGTGGGTGCGAACCTGCAAGAATTCTCTTACGAGCAAGGTCTGCCGCGCCAAAATCGTGCGATCCTCCTTGCAAGTGGCACCTTTTGAAAACTTCTGAGTGCAAAGAGAGCATCAGCACTGCAGCACGCTTCCAATTTTGCCTGGTACAGTACGGTGGAGATTGAACGGCGGATAAAGCGGGGTAGCGTATCGAACGTGACATGTGCTGCCTGCTTCCGGTGCCGCTGCGCCGTGAAAACGCCTGCGCATTGACGGATGCTGCAAAGTGTTGCTCGCGTGTCGAGCAACAGCAGCTGTCGTACGGCGGCCCACACGCCAGCCGCGGCTCAGGCGAGCAGACAACGGATGCGCTGACCTACGCGAGGAGGAATGCCGCGGCTCAGCTTGCGAAAGCCGCCAGCCGAGCTCAAATGCTCAGGCTGTGGCTCAGCTGGTCCCACGCAACAGCTCATGGAGTGCGTCGCGTGCATCCGCAACACACCAGTGAGCTGCACTGCGCACCACGCCTGCTGGTGCGGAGGCTGTTTCCAAACGCACTGGCAGACGCGGCGGCACGGTCCGCAGGGAGGAGCAGGGTCGGAATCTACCAGCTCGAGGTGCGCAGCTCCGATCGCGCTTTGGTCCAGGACGTGTTGGTGTTTTGTCGAGTCACAGAATTGGGAAACGTTCGAAAGGAGGAGCTGTTGACCAGCTCTGCCCCTTGCAATTCGGGCACAGCATGTGTGGAAAGACTACAGGAATGATATTGCGGGGCTGCTTCCGGTTTATGAACCATCTTCCGAACGGAACACGAACAGCGTGCATGATGGCAAACAATCACACAGCTGCAAGTCATGCAGTCGATCGTGACTCATATTGTCCGCCTAGCCTGACTCAGCTTGTGCTTGAGTCGCAAGCCCATCTTCGGAGCGCGCCGTGCAGCTGAGACACCAAGATTCTTCCGTTGACGCCCGCAGTGCGTCCCCTTCCCCTGCTGCCCAGCCGCAGCAGCGGGCAGCGTCCGCGAGCAGAGCCCTTCGCATCACGGCAGACGGCGGCGGAGGTGGCGCCTCGCGCAGCGCCAGCCCCAGTCCGGGCACCAGCCCCACGGTGTCTGCCGCCGGGATGACGACGCCGCCGCCGCCGCCGCGACCCTCATTCGCTCAGCGGTACAGCCCGCACGCGGCAAACCTGGCGGGGACGTACAGGACCCTGTACTCGCCCACGCAGCGCGCCGTCTCCGCCGGCGGCCCATCCTCCAGCGATAATTGACCTGGCTGGTGCCGCCACCCGCTCAAACAATGCATCCAATTTTGACTGATGGTCACCTGCAGTTGCCTCTACTGTTGTATCAACCTCGTGACCGGCAAACTGGGCCAGCAATTCCATCTTGCGAACACAGAGAGCGCGAGAGAGAGTGAAGGTCGTGTAGATAGGTGTGTTGTCGTGCATTCAGATGCGCGACTTGATGGTTTGAAGCAAGGTAGGTTTGGCGGGCTGTGTTTTTAGCTCGTCAAATCTGTGTAACACTGTGTACAGTAACATCGAAAGCCGTGTGTCGCCACGAATGCTTCTTGATGCCCAATCGCAGTTTGCCTACAAGGTTTCTGTCTTGACGTCTGGCATGATCTCAAGACACCACTGGCAATGACAGCGGCACTTCACATTTGTATTCAAGTACCTAGTCGGTCCTCGAAGATCTACAGGATCCTTCCGCACGTTAGTCGTGCAGAGTGTCCAGCTGGCCCAGTTCCGCCTGCACATGCCGTGACAACCAGTCACTCGAACAGCATTGAAGCCCATGCCCGCATGCAGACCCCTGCGCGGTGCAAGCGCAGAATATGCACTTGCAAAGCACGTAAAGGTATGCCTACCTTTAGCTGTTCCATCTTCAGCCCCATTGACCGCTGCAGCTTGCCGCGCTCTGACTCGTCCAGGCTCTCCAGCAGATCTGCATACATTTTCAACGCCTCCTCCGTCACCTGAAAGCTCACATCACAACTGCGCTGACGACTTCAGCACAGGACCGCGGAGTCGATGCTGTGCACTGCGATCCACCATGAAAAGGACAGCTGTATGTGCACCCGTTTTGCGGCGACGAATGCGGCAATGTGCATCCACAGCAGATGCGGACCTTCTTCGCCTCGGCGTGCGACTCATTGAAGTAGGTTGTCTCCGCATCATCCTGCGCAATGGAGATCTCCTCCCGCGCCTCCGAGAATCTGTCATTTATGGCGTCCAGCTGCACCCAGGAAGCTTTCCATCGCGCACACTGCAGGAGTTGCAAATGCGCATAGGGCACACACCATGCAAACCTCGCATACTCGTCAGGCATGTGCACAGCTGTGACTCGTTGCCTGTCCGGCATGGCGGACCTGAGACTGGCTGCCGTCTAGGGTCGCAAAGCCGCTGCGTCCCGACGGCATGCATGCCTGCGCGAATCCGCTGGCAAGCGTCGGTGCGGCGCCGCCCCAGCAGCTGCCGCATCTGCAGCCCCTCTGATGCGACTGGCCGGTCGCGGCGCACGCACTGCACGTGCAGCTTCCAGACGCGTGTCCAGATCCGCGGGCTGCTGTCCAGATGGATGCAACGGGCTGTGTCGAGAAGGCGGGCAGCGCCGAAGGGTGCGCAGCGGCACTCCGGACTGCCATCGACAGCAGGCGCTGGGCAGCGGTACGAGGCATCGTGGCGAAAGTTGTGTACGAATTTGGAAGGCGATTGTAATGCGGTCTTAACGCTGCATTGCTGGCTGCACACCAGCCCCCACACAGCGTCCTCTTCTTCCTGCATTTCGGACCTTGTGCACACAAGCGCGCGCGCGCGCGCGCGCGCAATGCAAGACTCGCTGACGCACATTCTCAGCCGCCCCTGCATGTGTGCAGACGACAGTGGCATGTAGGTGGCTGCTGCCTGCAAAATGAGTGCGGCCGTCAGTAAGGAGGTGACCGTAGTGGAAATTGCAGGCGTGACATTCGGCTTCTTCACGGACGAGGAGGTGCGCACAGCAATGGCCTGCGCATCGAAACAGTCCCGTCATGGTCCATGTTGCGTACACACGCATTGTGGCTGCTCGTTGTAGGCTGCCGCATGAACCACAGCCTGACGGCTGCGTTGCCCACATGCATTCACCCATGTTGCCTCTGGGCATGGGAGCCATGGATGCCCCGGTGTTTATCTCATATCATTGCTTGAGATATTGACATGGAACGGCGCGCAGATTCGCAAGCTGAGCGTGAAGCGCATCACCAGCCCGCTCGTGTATGACAACCTCAAAACCGCCGTGCCCAATGGCCTGTATGATGCGGCCATGGGGCCCATGGAGACAAATGACAGGTGAGAACCCTTGTGTTCAAAGCTTGGATTATCGTATTCACCTCATTGTGTCTCGTTGCGAGTGCCTGGCCGGCGCCGCACACGCCACGGGATGCAGCCCGCAGGCCGGCAGCAGCAGCAGCAGCCAAGGGAACCTTCGGCAATTGCGTGGTTGCCAATAAGAAAAACACTCTTGTGCGTGCAGCTGCACGACCTGCGGGCTGCGCTATCAGCACTGCCCGGGGCACTTCGGGCACGTGGAGCTGGCGGTGCCGGTGTACAACCCACTGGTCTTCCCGTGAGCGCATTACTTCACTTTAGATGTCAACACTGCTATCCACTCCCAATGCTTAGAGGCTTGTGGCGTTGCTTGCTTCCTAGCATGGGCGCATGGGCATTAGCACCGCCATCGTGCGAAGTCTTCGGCGGCGGCACACCATGACCTCAGACGACGCGCTGACGCCATCGCCTGTCCCCAAAACGTAGGATGATGTACAAGCTGCTGCGGTGCACCTGCCTGCACTGCTTCTGCCTGAAGATGGACTCGGAGGCCCTGGGGCGGTACCGCCACCGGCTGGGCCTGCTGCTGGAGGGGCGGCTGGTGGAGGCGGCGGGTGCCGCCGGCGCTGCCAGCCGCGCCGTGCGCTCGGCGGCATCTAAGATCGAAGATGTGAGTCATCTGCGCTGAGCCTTTAGAAGAGAGAATGTGGTGGAAGCTGCGGGCGCCGCCATCGCCGCCGGCGCCCCGCGCGCTCGGTTCATGATTGAAGAGATGCGAGAGCAGTCAGGCGGAATGTTAAGCTGCAAATCGGCATACTGAATCAAAAGCTCCGGAGGCCTGCCTAGTCAGAAAGTTAGTTCCATATCGCATGGTGAAAACTCGGCAGCACTACCTGCATGGCAGGCACTTAGCTGGTGTAAAGCCGCAATTTGTTGAAATGCACATCTCAACGCCCGGCTGGCGTGCCCACTCCGAGCGGCGATCTTGTCCGGAGCCGGTGCTGACCTGACACATGTGCAGGACGCTGGCGACGCTGTCATGATGAATGAGGGCGGCATGGGGTGCGGCGGCTGGGGTGGGGACGGCGCAGGCGTGGGGTTCGGGCCAGGGCTTAGTCCCAACGGCAAGACCGGCTCCTGTGGAGGTGAGCGCACAGAGATGGAAGACTGTGAATTCTTTAAAACCATGGTCAACACACACCTGGTCTGCAATCGATGGACATTGCTAGTGGCCATCATGCTGAGGCTGTCACTCCGCCAGCAGCAGTACTGACCGGCAGCTGGAAGGAACATCGACACAACAGTCACAGCAAGCCGAGTGCTCAGCAGGGTGTTTCGCATGCTGCGCTGTGCAGCGGCGTTGCACTCGAACAAGCTGACGGCCAACACGCTGGAGGCGATCCGGGACTGCATCCAGGACCTGATGCGGCACATGCCACTCAAGGAGTGCGCCAACTGCAGGGCGCAAAACCCCACCATCCGGCGGTGAGCCACGGCCTCAAATCCTGTCGTGTCCCAGACTCAATTTTGAGCCACATGCCGCTGCAAGGATTGTGCAAGGATTGGGCGCAGAACCCCACCATCCGGCGGTGAGAATGGCCTCTTTTTGGCTGGGTGACGGGGCCAGGGG
>JAABUM010002205.1_pt1 | contig 26735 bp, 24 predicted proteins | sample 5559161 | NCBI WGS metagenome assembly JAABUM01 (sample SAMN10711868, study PRJNA513369) | rock metagenome | isolation source: Antarctica rocks | place: Antarctica: Victoria Land, Siegfried Peak nord
GCTGCGCTACGAGTTCAGCCGCAAGCTCGCGCCCTACATCGGCGTCACCTACCTGGGAACTTTCGGCCAGGCGCAGAACTACGTGCGCGCACAGGGCGAGGTCGCCCGCGACGTGCGCTTCACCTTCGGCCTGCGCGCCTGGTTCTGACCGCTGCGGCCGCGACGTCGGGCGGGTGGCGCGCGAGGAGCCTTTGGCGGATGAGGCAGAGCCTCAGCCTTGCGTCATGCCAACGGCCATTTGCTTCGACCTGTCAGGAAGCAAGGCTCGGCTCTGCCCAGACCCGCCAGGGGGGAAGCCCCCCTGGACCGGCTTTACTTAAGTATCGGATTCCAAAGGCGAGCCTTTGGCGGAGTTTGAGGCAGAGCCTCAACCTTGCTTGCTTCCTGTGCCTGCCGCTTCGTGCGAGTTGCCGCTGGCGTCGCACGGCGTTACGAATGCGCAATGCAGGACCCACCAGGCCGGTCGCGCCAGCCGGTCGCGCCCGCCAATGCCAGTCTCGGCGACCCGCCCCGTCGTTCGCCTCCGGTCGCCTTCCGGTGCCTCGGCCATGCGTCGGGGCACGACGCCGCCCCGCCGCTGCGCGCCACGCCGCGCCCGGTGCAGGCCGGGCTGCGCCTCGCCCTGGTGGTCGCCTGGACGCTCGCGGGCTGCGTCGCGCAGTCGGTGCTGCTGGCGTTGCCGGGCCGCGGCAAGGTAGTGTTCGCCCGCGTGTTCTGGGCGGTCGTGGCGCGGCTCGTGGGCGTGGAGGTGCGCGTGGTCGGCGACGTGGCGCGCGCGGCCGGGCGGCCGGTGGTGTTCGCGGCGAACCACAGCTCCTGGCTCGACATCCCGGTGCTCGGCGGGCGGCTGGAGGCGTGCTTCGTGTCCAAGGCCGACGTGGCGCGCTGGCCGGGCATCGGCACCGTGGCGCGGCTGGGCCGCACCGTGTTCGTCAGCCGCCGGCGCTCGGAGACCGGGCGCGAGCGCGACGACCTGCTGGGGCGGCTGGCGGCGGGCGACAACCTGCTGCTGTTCCCGGAGGGCACCAGTTCGGACGGGACGCGGGTGCTGCCGTTCCACTCGGCGTTCTTCGCCGCGGTGGGGGCGGGGCAGGGGGGCGGGGCGGGGCCGCTCGTGCAGCCGGTGTCGGTGGTGTACGACCGGCTGGGCGGGCTGCCGGTCGGGCGGGCGGGGCGGTCGCTGTTCGCGTGGTACGGCGGCATGGACCTGGCGCCGCACGCCTGGCGGCTGCTGCAATGCCGGGGGATGCGGGCGACGGTGTGGCTGCACCCGCCGCTGGACCCGGGGCAGTTCGCGTCGCGCAAGGTGCTGGCGCAGGCGGCGTGGGCGCAGGTCGCCGACGGCGCGGCGCGGCTGCGGCAGAACCGGGCGGCGGGGTAGCGGACGGCCGGCGCCGGTCAAGCAAGGTTGAGGCTCTGCCTCAAACTCCGCCAAAGGCAGGCCTTTGGAATCCACTACTTAAGAAAGCCGGTCCAGGGGGGCTTTCCCCCTGGCGGGTCTGGGCGTAGCTGCCAAAGGTTCCGACGATCCGCTTGGATCGTTGGAATGGCAGCGGAGGGAGAGCCCAGCCTTGCTGTCTGCCCTGTCGCGCCCTCAGGGCACGTGCCGGCCCTTCCGCGCCGCCACCGCGCGGTGGACCCTGCGGCACAGTGGCAGCCAGTAAGGCGTGAACTGCGTCGCCTCGCCCGGTGTGCAGAGGCGGTCGAGGCGGCCTTCCAGCAGGGTCGGCCCGTGCCAGTCCAGGGTGCCGGGCGGGTGGTCGTCGTCCGACGCGCTGGCCCAGAAGGTGACGGCGCCGCCGAGGCGCGCCACCCGCTCGGCCACCGGCGCCACCTGGTCGAGGCGCAGGCCGGCGCCGGCGCTGCTCTTGACCACGAAGATCTTGTCGCCGTCCTCGAGGTCTTCCAGCAGCTTGCGTCGGCAGAATGTCAGGCGTGCGACCTCGCGCGCGATCAGCGTGTCGCGCTCCATCTCCCAGGAGTTGACGAAGGTATGGTACACGTAGCGGTAGCGGTTCTGCACGATCATGTACTCGCCAAGGCCGCGCCCGCCCAGGATCGAGGTGCCCAGCTCGGCGGGGTCGTCGATGCCGGCGAACCCCGCGGCCAGCGCCTCGTCGAGGCGGTGCAGGCGGATGCCGCCGAAACGCAGCAGGCTGAGCGGTTCGGCGCCGGCCGCGCGCTGGGCGAAGCCGAACTCGCAGTCGTCGCCCAGGCTCTCGAAGCCCATCATCAGCGCGGCGTCGTCGATGCCGACGATCGGCGGCTCGATGACGTCGGCGGGCGGCATGCGCGCGGAGAACGAGATCCATGCCAGCGAGAAGGACAGCTCGCGCCGGTCCTCGCTGTGGCCGCCGGCGGCGGGGCTGCTGTGATGGCGCGGGAGGAATGCCAGTTCGGTTCGGCCGTGCCCGTCCAGCATCGCCGCGTCGAGCCGAAGCACCAGCGGGTCCTCGTGGGACAGCTCCTGCTCGCCCAGGTCGGCGCCGTTGCACAGGACGCGCAGCGCCTGGAGGCGCCCGCCCGGCTCGTAGCCCTGGACATTCAGGGTAGCGGTGTAGCCGTCCGGCATCGGCACCAGCCTGGGTAGCACCAGGGTACTGCGCGGGCCCACGGCCCAGGTGCGGTCCCCCTCCGGGTCGGACCAGCCCTCACCCAGGGAGTCGAATCCGGGATGGCCGATGGCGAACACGATGACGATGCGACCCACTCCGCTGCGGCCCGTCCGGGCGTTCGGGACCACGACGCTTTTGCACCAGAATGCCTGGGCAGGCCAAGCGTGGTTGTGCAAGCGGGCGTATGACGAAAGCCAGAAGCTCCACCCCGGACTCCACCGAAGGTCCTGTGCCTGAGAGCAGCTTGCCGAAGGGATGGAGCCCAGGAAGCTTCGGCCTGCGGACCCAGGCGGAGCCCGGTCCCGCCTGCTGCCTTGCGGACCGACACGGGCCTTTACCGACACGGGTCTTTGGTGAATCACTTGACACCGTGCCGGTGTGTCCTGCGACACTCTGCTCCACCGGAACAGGACAAGCGCCGCTGCGGCACGTCGTCTCCAGGGTTGACTCGCTCCCGAGCCGTCCCGACTCCTCATCCCGTTCGCGCCGGGCTCCTCCGGGCGGGTCCGGAATACCGCGCCGATGACCGCTCCGACCACCGAAGCACTTTCCAGCCAAGCCCCAACCCTGGGCGACGGGCAGGGGCCGCGCTCCAACCGGCGCCGGCTGCACGTCATCACCTGGGGCTGCCAGATGAACGTGTACGACAGCCTGCGGATGGCGGACGTGCTGGCGCCGGTCGGCTATGGGCCGGCGGATGGGCCGGACGACGCGGACATGATCGTGCTCAACACCTGCCACATCCGCGACCGGGCGGCGGAGAAGGTGTTCTCCGAGCTGGGGCGGCTGCGGCTGGTCAAGCAGGCGCGGGCGGAGCGGGGGCTGGGCACCATCCTCGCGGTGGCCGGCTGCGTGGCGCAGGCGGAGGGGTCGCAGATCCTGGCGCGGGCGCCCTACGTGGACATCGTGCTCGGGCCGCAGACCTACCACCGGCTGCCGGAGATGGTGGCGCGGGCCACGCGGGCGGCGGGCGCGGTGGTCGAGACCGACTTCCCGGCGGAGCAGAAGTTCGACTTCCTGCCGGATGCCGCGGCGCCGCAGGGGATCACGGCGTTCCTGACGGTGCAGGAAGGCTGCGACAAGTTCTGCTCGTTCTGCGTGGTGCCCTACACGCGCGGGGCGGAGGCGAGCCGGCCGGCGGCCTCGGTGCTGGCGGAGGCGCGGCGCCTGGTGGCGCAGGGCACGCGCGAGATCACCCTGCTCGGGCAGAACGTCAACGCGTATCACGGCGAGGCGCCGGAAGGGGGCACGTGGGGGCTGGCGCGGCTGCTGCGCGCGCTGGCGGAAATCCCGGGGCTGGCGCGGCTGCGCTACACCACGTCGCACCCGCGCGACATGGTGGGAGACGCAGGGACGGAGGACTGCCTGATCGGCGCGCATCGGGACCTGCCGCAGCTCATGCCGTTCCTGCATCTGCCGGTGCAGTCGGGGTCGGATCGGGTGCTGGCGGCGATGAACCGGCGGCATACGGCGGACGATTACCTCAGGCTGGTGGACCGGCTGCGGGCGGCGCGGCCGGACCTCGCGCTGTCGTCGGACTTCATCGTGGGCCACCCCGGCGAGAGCGACGCGGACTTTGCTGCGACGCTGCGGCTGGTCGAGGCGGTGGGGTTCGCGCAGGCGTTCAGCTTCAAGTACTCGCCCAGGCCTGGGACGCCGGCGGCGGGCGCGCCGCAGCAGGTGCCGGAAGCGGTGCGCGACGAGCGGCTGCAGTCGCTGCAGGCGCTGCTGCGGACGCAGCAGGCGGGGTTCAACGCGGCCTGCGCTGGCCGGCGCCTGCCGGTGCTGTTCACCGGGGCGGGGCGCCATCCCGGCCAGGTGTCGGGGCGCTCGCCCTACCTGCAGCCGGTGCACCTGTCCGGGCCGATGTCGCTCGTCGGTCACGTGGTGGAGGTGCAGATCGAGGCGGGGCACCCCAACTCGCTTCTGGGACGGCCGGTCGATGTCGCGGGGGCGTCCCGCCCGCCCGCGGACGCCTTGCGAGGATGTGCGGACGCCGTGCCTGCCAATCCCACTCCCAACCAGGAGAGAGCTTGCGCTTGATCAACCAGTCCGACGCCACCACCGCCCAGCCCCTCGCGGGTCCGGGCGCGGCCCCTCTCCCCGTCGCGGCGATGCCCGCGACCGCGCGGGCGGTCACGCTGCAGTTCGACGACAATGCCCTGCTGTCGCTGCTGCTAGGCGACCATGACCGTCACCTGGTGCGCCTGGAGCAGGGGCTCGGCGTGAGGCTGGCGTGCCGCGGCAACCGGGTGGCGATCTCGGGCGACGCGGACCGGGTGGACCTGGCGCAGGCGGCGCTGTCGGGGCTGTACCGGCGGCTGGAGCGCGGCGAGAGCATTCGCCTCGGCGACATCGACGCGGTGATCCGGCTCAGCGAGCCGTCCGGGGTGCCGGCGCTGCACGTCGCCTTGCCGCAGGCGGGCACCGTGCAGGTGGGCGCGGTGCAGGCCGGGGCGTTCGCGGGCGCCGTGTCGCAGGCGGGGATGTCGACCCTGGGGTCGTCCCGCGGCAGCCGGGAATCCATGCGTGAGAGTGGGCGTGAGAGTGGGCGTGAGAGTGGGCGCGAGGCGCTGCGGGACGGTGGGCGCGACCTGCGGGGCGGGCGCGGCCGTGCGGCGTCCGCAGGTTCGGAGGCGGACTCGCGGCTGCCGCTGTCGGACCTGCCGGCGATCCGCACCAAGCGCGGCGCGGTGGGGCCGCGCTCGCCGGGGCAGACGTCGTACATGGAGATGCTGGCCATGCACGAGATGGTGTTCGCACTCGGGCCGGCGGGCACGGGCAAGACGTATCTCGCGGTGGCGCAGGCGGTGGCGATGCTCCAATCCAACCAAGTGGACCGCATCGTGCTGTCGCGGCCGGCGGTGGAGGCGGGCGAGCGGCTCGGCTTCCTGCCGGGCGACATGAAGGAGAAGGTCGACCCCTACCTGCGCCCGCTCTACGACGCGCTGCACGACATGATGCCGGGCGAGCAGGTGATCCGGCGCATGGGCACCGGCGAGATCGAGGTGGCGCCGCTCGCGTTCATGCGCGGGCGCACGCTGAGCCATGCATTCGTGATCCTCGACGAGGCGCAGAACACCACGCCGGCGCAGATGAAGATGGTGCTGACCCGCATGGGCGAAGGCACGCGCATGGTCATCACCGGCGACCTGAGCCAGGTCGATCTGCCGTCGGGGATGCCGTCGGGGCTGCGCGACGCGATCGACACGCTGGAGGGGGTCGCGGGGATCGGGGTCACGCGGTTCACCAGCCGCGACGTGGTGCGCCACCCGCTGGTGGCGCGGATCGTGGACGCCTACGACCAGCGCAGCGTGGCCGAGCGCGACAGCCGGGCGGCGAACGCCCCGGCCCGCGAGGCAGGGTCACGCGAGGCGGGGTCACGTGAGGCAGGGGCACGCGAGCCGGCCGTTCCGCGCCGGCCCAGAACGGATCATGATGGAACCACGAAGTAGCCCCGGCCCCGCGCAGGCGGGGTCGAGTCCCATGCCTGTCGTCGCCAGGTCGGGCGGCCGTGATCGGCAGGCCTGCGTCGGTGCCGATCCGCTCGAACCCGGGCCGGCTGCCTGCGGGGCTGGCCTTCCTGAGCTGATCATCGCGGATCGGCGATGGCACGCGCTGGTACCGGGAAGCGGGCGGGTGGTGGCGCGGGCGGCGCGGCTGGGTGGCGGCGCGGGCAGCGTGCTGCTGACCACGGATCTCGAGGTGCGGCGGCTCAATGCCCGGCATCGCGGCCAGAACCATGCCACCAACGTGCTGACCTTCGATGCGGCGCCCGGGACGGCGGGCGGCGACATCGTGCTGGCCTTCGGCGTGGTGCGGCGCGAGGCAGTGGCGGCCAGGCGGCAGGCTGCCCACCACCTCGCGCATCTGGTGCTGCACGGGGCGCTGCACCTGCGCGGCCACGACCATCACGGCGCGGGCGAGGCGCGGCGCATGGAGCTGCGCGAGGCCTGGCTGCTGCACCGGATGGGCGTGCCCAACCCGTGGCGGGTGGCGCGCGCGGCGGCGGGGTCGGCGCGCCCGGGAGTGGAGCGCGGCGGTGCCGCGGCACTGCGTGGCGGCGTGCGGTTGCCCAGGCAGGGGACTGGCGGAGTCGGCCCGCGTGGCGTGGGGCACGTCCTGTCGGGCGTGACGGAAGCGGGTTGTTCCGTCCTGCGCGGCGTGACGGATCGGGCGCGTGGCCGGGGTCGTGTCCTGCCGGGCGTGACGCGGTGAGCGCCGTGCCGCTGGCCTCGCGGGTGGCCGGGCTGCTGAGCTTCGGGATGCGGCGGCGCGGCGTGGAGCACGGCGTGCGCGAGATGGTCGCCGAGCTGGTGGCCGAGCCGGAGCCCACGCCGGATGGGTCCGAGCCGGTGGACGGGCTGCACGGGCTTGACCGGCAGGAGCGCGCACTGATCGCCAACGTGCTGCGGCTGCGCGGCATCACCGCGGACGACGTGATGGTGCCGCGCGCCGACATCGTCGCGATCCCGGTGGACGTGACGCTGGAGCAGGCGATGGACCGGGTGCGCACCGAGGGGCACTCCCGGCTGCCGGTGTATCGCGAGCAGCTCGACGAGATCGTCGGCATGGTCCACATCAAGGACCTGATCGGCTATGTCGGGCGCGCCGACGCGTTCCAGATGGAGGCGATCGTGCGCGCCCCGCTGATGGTGGCGCCACAGGTGCCGGTGCTCGACCTGCTGCTGCAGATGCGCCTAGCGCGAATCCACTTGGCGCTGGTCGTGGACGAGTACGGCGGGATCGACGGGCTGGTCACGATCGAGGACTTGGTCGAGACGATCACAGGCGACATCGCCGACGAGCACGACGAGGTGCAGGGGCCGATGCTCACCGAGCGGCAGGACGGCACGCTCGACGTGGACGCGCGGCTCAAGGTGGAGGCGTTCGAGACGCGGCTGGGGGCGATCCTCACCGCGGAGGAGCGCGGGGCGGACATCGACACGGTGGGCGGGCTGGTGTTCACGCTGGCGGGGCGGGTGCCGGCGCGCGGCGAGGTCATCAGCCACCCGTCGGGGGTGGAGTTCCGGGTGATGGACGCCGACGCGCGGCGCATCCGCAGGCTCAGGGCGAAGCTGCCGAAGGCGGAAGCGGCGGAGTGAGGAAGCAAGGTTGAGGCTCTGCCTCAAACTCCGCCAAGGGCTGGGCCCTTGGATCGCCTTCTCTTAGTAAATCGGTTTCCAAAGGCCTTGGCCTTTGGCGGGTCTGGGCAGAACCCAGCCTTGCTTGCTGCCTTCAGGCGGCCTGAGGCGCGGTCATCGCCTTGTGGATGGCCTCGTCGATGCGCGCCTGTATGGCGGCGCGCTCCTCCACCCAAACCTGGAGGGCGCGGTCGGTGGGCAGGGGGACGGTGTTGCCGTAGCGGTCCTGGGACATGGCAAGGCTCCTTGAGGCAGCGGGCCTTGGCGTGGCCCGCGTTATCATAGGTTGCATGTCTGAACGAAAATTGAACTGCAGTCGCCGCAACTCTGGCATGGGGACGACGCATCTGCGGCGGAACCATGGCGCACGCGGTCCGGTGGCCTGTCGTCTGCAAGGGGACGCCCGGGGCGTGGCGCCCCGGGCGGTGGCGGTCAGGTGTTGGAGGCGGCGTCCATCGCCTTCTTGTGCGTCGTCGGGCGGGCCATCTTCATGCCCGAGGCGTGCTGCGCCTCTGTCAGGTGCTGCTGGATGGCGGGCAGGGTGCTGGCGGCGTAGGCCTTGACGTCGGCGTCCTGGCCGTTCTGCGCCTCCTCCTGGAACGCCTGCACCATCATCTGGTGGTCGGTGACCTGGCCGTGCATGTAGTCGCGGTCGAACTTGGCACCCTTCTCGCCGGTCAGCATGGTCTTCTGCTGGGTCTGCGCCTCGCTCAGGTCGGTGGGCGGGGTCACGCCCTTGGCCTGCGCGAGCTTCATCAACTGGTCGTTGGCGGCGCCATGGTCCTTGATCATCTCGTTGGCGAAGGACTTCACGCGCGGGCTGCGGGCGTTGGTCTGCGCCAGCGTCGCCATCTGCACCTCGGCCATGCCGCCCTGGGCAGCCATCGTCACGAAGCTCTGGTCGGTGGGAGAGAGCGCCGGCGGCGGCGGGGCCTCGGCGACCGGGGCGGGCGTGTTGCTGGAACAGGCGGCGATGGGCAACAGGGCCAGGGCGAAGCCCCAGCGGGTCGTGCGGTTCATGGTCGGGTAGTCTCCTCGGGTGACGAACGGCTCGCGGCTGCGGGCCTTCGGGCGAGAGAACGCTCCGCGCGCCTGAGCGTTCATCGTGGCGGGAACGATCGTTCTGCTCTTCGTGCCGACGTCTTCCTGTGTGGGCGGACGGCATCGATCTGCCTGGATGCGGGCCTTCAAGGGCGAGCTTCTACCGGACGAGGCGGAGTCACGACCTTGCGAGCATGGCTTTCCGCCTGCGGCAGGCGAGGGGGCGAACCGATCCGCCATCGCGGCCCGCCCCTGGTTGCCTGACCAGCCAGGCCCGGCTATCGCCGGCGTCTGCATGAGGATGATCGAGTGGCCGACCTGTTGAGCCGTCGCAATGTGCTGGCCGTGGCCTCCGCTCTGCCCTGGGTGCGGGCTGCGCCAGCCGGCGCGGCCGAGCCGATCGCCGGGATCGAGCGGCGCCGTGGCGGGCGGCTCGGCGTGTTCGCCCTCGACACGGGGTCGGGCACGGTGCTGGCGCACCGGGCGGACGAGCGGTTCCTGCTGTGCAGCACGTTCAAGGGGGTGCTCGCGGGGCTGGTGCTGTCGCGGGTCGATGCGGGGCGGGACGATCTCGCGCGCCTGGTGCCGTATGGCGTGCGGGACCTGGTGGCTCACTCGCTTGTGACGGAGGCGCACGTGAGCGAGGGCGCGCTGCCGGTGGGGGTGCTGTGCGCGGCGATCCTCTCGGTCAGCGACAACGCGGCGGCGAACCTGCTGCTCGCGCGGGTGGGCGGGCCGGTGGCGCTGACGGCGTTCGCGCGCAGGGAACTGGGGGACGGGGCCACGCGGTTCGATCGCTTCGAGCCTGACGCCGGGCGGCGCTCGGGCGTGCTGGATACCACCACGCCGCGGGCGATCGCGGGCGCGGCGCGGGCGCTGCTGCTGGGAGGCGTGCTGCGGCCGGCGTCGCGGGCGCGGCTGGAGGCGTGGATGGCGGCGTGCGAGCCGGGGCGGACGCGGCTGCGGGCGGCGTTCCCGACGGCGTGGGTGGCGGTAGACCGGACCGGGACGGGAGACGGGGCGTGCAACGACTACGCGGTCGTGCGGCGGCCGGGGCGGGGGGCGCTGGTCGTGGCGGCGTACCACGATGCGCCAGGGATGGAGATGGCGGCGCAGGAGGCGGTGCTGCGGGACGTGGGGGCGGCGGTGGTGGCGTGGACGGGGTGATGCCAACGGGCTTTGGGCATTGACCTGTTGGGAGGCAAGGCCAGGGCTCTGCCCTGGACCCGCCAGGGCGAGCCGCCCTGGACCGGCCTTACTTAAGTATTGGATTCCAAAGGCCTGCCTTTGGCGGAGTTTGAGGCAGAGCCTCAATCTTTCTTTCTCGCCTCGCGCCGTATGGTCGGACGAATCGGGAGCGCCGGGCGGGTGTGCCTTGCCATGCGCATGGTCGATGCGCATCTTGGAATGATTGTCCCTGCGGAGCCGCACCATGTCCCTCCCCGCTGTCTCCGTCCCGTCCCGGCGTGCCACCAACGTGACTTTGCCGGAGGCGCTGCTGCGTGAGGCGCGGGGGATGGGGATCAACGTGTCGCAGGCCTGCGAGCGCGGCCTAGTCGCCGAGGTGGCGGCTTTGCGCCGGCAACGCTGGCTGGACGAGAATGGCAAGGCGATGCAGGCGTGGAACGAGCACGTCGACCGGCATGGCCTGCCTCTGGCGGCCTATCGCTCGTTCTGATGGCACGCTTCGACGTGCATCCGATGCCCGGCGGGGGCGAGGGATATGTCGTCGACGTCCAGGCCGACCTGCTGTCCCATCTTTCGACCCGGGTCGTGGTGCCGCTGCTGCCGGAAGCGGCGGTGCCCAGGCCGATTGGCGAGCTGAACCCGGTCTACGACGTGCGCGGTGTGCCCCATGTGCTGGTGACACAGGCCATCGCGAGCATCCCGGGACGCGAACTGAAGCGTTCGGCTTTCGGGTTTGCCGAGCACCGGGACAGCATCACCCGCGCGCTTGACGTTCTGCTGGTCGGGTTCTGAGCCCTGGTTGCGCAGGCGGCCCGGGTCGCTCGAGCCGGCTTTTCCTTCGGCCTGCGGGAGCGGCGGGGCCATGAGCCTGGCAATGATGGGACGCCACGAATCGTTGAGGGTTCGCGTCGCGTTGGCCTGCTACGTCATCTGCTTCACGATCGGCGTTCTCTCGCATGGCCACGATTTCCTGACGTATGGCTGGCGCCCCTATCGCTGGGGATCGATCCCCTTGGAAATGTTCTGGACGTCGCTCATCCTGCTCGACGTTTCAGTTGTCGCTCTTCTGCTCATTGGACGGCGGCGATCAGGGCTTCTTGCCGCCTTCACGATCATGATCCTCGACGTTGCAGCCAACAGCTACGCCCTGTTCGGCATGGGCATCGAGGCCTTCGCCCGCAATCTCGTGATGCAGTCTGCATTCTTCGGCTTCGTCGTGGGCTCGATTGCATTCGTCTGGCCGAGGTCCCAGGCGCTTGATTGAATCGAGCCGGACTGGAAAAGTCGGCCGGACGCCTGGCGTTGAACTCCTGTTCCGTCGCTGCTGCCAGGCGCCAAGTCCCGGGAGAAAACGATGCGGCTGCTGCTCGCGATTCTGCTTCCATGGCTCCAGTTCTTTACCATAGGCAGGCCATTCGCCGGCATCATCTGCCTTGTCCTCCAGATCACCGTCGTGGGCTGGATTCCTGCGGCGATCTGGTCGGCCTATGCGCTGAGCCAGTTCCACACCGACCGCAAGATCGCCCTGGCGACGCGGCAGAAGCGATGATCCCCACGTCCAGGCGGAGCGGAATGGCCCGCCTCGCCTTGATCCGGTGTCAGTCCGGCGTTCGGTTGAGCCCTCTTGGGTAGTGTTGCGCAGCTTCTTGAGGTGTTGTTTCAGAGTCTTTTGGAGACTTGGCCTGAGAAGGACCTTGAGATCCCGCGTATGTTTGTCGATCACAATGAAGAAGAGGAAGCGATCAACGAGCTGATTGCAATTGGATGGCAGAATGGATTAGGATTTACTTTAAAATGTGCCAAACAGATCGATGATATTGTTGAGATAATGAAGATAAAAGGCCTGCTTTGGGTAAATAGACTGCGAGCACACTGTACTAATCGAATAACCATATATTTGCTACAAAAGTATGGTAAATATGTACAACGAATGACGGCGGTAGTTTACCATTTGATTGACCCCCTCCCTGCCGCTGTCTCAAGCTGACTATGAGTATTAGAAAAGCAGAGTTTTACCTGTATTCGCGGAGAAGATCACTATCTCCTAATCTAAGTCATGGATTCTCAAGGCGAGCCTTGAGCGGAGTCCAGAGACAGAGCCTTTGGCCTTGCTTGCTTCTTACCGCTCCGCACTCACCGCGCGTGGCGGAAGCGTTCGACGGCGCTGACGAGGGCGCGGCGGACGCCGGGTTCGAGGGCGGAGTGCCCCGCGTCGGGGATCACGGTGAGGCGGGCCTGGGGCCAGGCGGCGGCCAGCTCGAAGGCGGAGGTGGCGGGGCAGACCATGTCGTAGCGGCCCTGGACGATCTCGGCGGGCAGGTGGGCGATGCGGTGCATATGGCCGAGCAGGCCCTCCGGCGGCAGGAACAGGCCGTGGGCGAAGTAGTGCGCCTCGATGCGGGCGAGGCCGAGGGCGGTGCGGTCCTGGGCGAAGGAGGCGACGGTGTCCGGGCTGGGCAGCAGGGTCGAGCAGGAGCCCTCGTAGACCGACCAGGCGCGGGCGGCGGGCTGGTGGACCAGCGGGTCGGGGTGGGTGAGGCGGGCGAGGTAGCCGGCGAGGACGTCGCCGCGCTCGTCCTCGGGCAGGTGGGCGAGGAAGGCGGCGTGGGCGTCGGGGAAGACGCGGGCCATGCCGTGGAGGAACCACTCGACCTCGGGGCTGCGTCCCAGGAAGACGCCGCGCAGCACCAGGCCGATGACGCGCTCGGGGTGGGCCTGGGCGTAGGCCAGGGCGAGGGTGGAGCCCCAGGAGCCGCCGAACAGCAGCCAGCGCTCCAGGCCGAGGTGGGCGCGCAGGGCCTCGATGTCGGCGACGAGGTGGGCGGTGGTGTTGGCGGCGAGGCTGCCGAGCGGGCGGGAGCGGCCGGCGCCGCGCTGGTCGAAGATGGCCACGCGCCAGAACTGCGGGTCGAAGAAGCGGCGGTGCACGGCGCCCGCGCCCGCGCCCGGGCCGCCATGCAGGAACAGGGCGGGGCGGCCGCGGGGGTGGCCGACCTGCTCCCAGTACATGACATGGCCGTCCGTGAGCGGCAGGTAGCCGGTCTCGAAGGGGCCGATCTCTGGGAACAGGTCGCCGCGTGGCATGGAGGAAGAGTGTAGGGAGACCCGGGGGGCAAGGCGAGGGGCGAGGGGGACGGAAAGCAAGGCAAGGTTGAGGCTCTGCCTCAAACTCCGCCAAAGGCAGGCCTTTGGAATCCATTTGTTTAGGCAAGGACAGGGTCTGGGTCTTTGGCGGGTGTGGGCGTCGCTGCGAAAGATCGCCCGCTTCCGCCGGCCCAGGGCGCTTGCTCCTGGCGCGCGGGCGCGCTAGCACGTGCCATGCCTTTTGACGACCGGGAATTTCCAGCCAGCTTCCCCTCCTCGCACGAGGTGGCGCGCCTCAGGCGCGACCGCCGGCTGGTGGCGGGCTGGCTGTTCGCCTGCGCCGGCATGATCTTCGTGATGGTGGTGCTCGGCGGGGCGACGCGGCTGACCGGCTCGGGCCTGTCGATCATGGAATGGGCGCCGCTCTCCGGCGTGATCCCGCCGCTCACCGGGCACGAGTGGGAGCGGCTGTACTCCCTCTACCAGCAGATCCCGCAGTACAGCCTGGTGAACCAGGGCTTCGGCCTCGCGGGCTTCAAGCACATCTTCTGGCTGGAGTGGACGCATCGCCTGTGGGGCCGGCTGATCGGGGCGGTGTTCCTGGTGCCGCTGGTGGTGCTGGCGTGGCAGGGCGCGATCCGGGCGCGGCTGGTGCCGCGGCTGCTGGGTCTGTTCGTGCTCGGCGGGCTGCAGGGCGCGGTGGGCTGGTTCATGGTGTCCTCGGGGTTCCTGCCCGACACCGTGGCGGTCTCGGCCTACCGGCTGGTGGCGCACCTGACGCTCGCTCTGGTGCTGTACGCGGCGATCCTGTGGACCGCGCTGTCGGTGCTGCGCCCCGCGGGGCCGCGGCTGTCGCAGGCGTGCGGGCTGCGCCGGCTGGCGTTGCTGAGCGTGTCGCTGGTCGCGGTGACGATCGTGGCCGGCGGCTTCACCGCGGGGCTGCACGCGGGGATGGCGTACAACAGCTTTCCCCTGATGGACGGGCGGGTGGTGCCGGAGGGCTGGGCGGCGCTGAGCCCGGTGTGGCGCAACGTCACCGAGAACGTCGCCGCCGTGCAGTTCGACCATCGGCTGATGGCGACGCTGACCGCGCTGTGCGTGCTGGCGACGTTGGCCGTCGGGTTGCGCACGGCGCTGCCGCGCGAGGCGAGGGTGACGGTGCTGGCGTTCGGGGCGGCGGTGGTGGCGCAGTATGCGCTGGGCGTCGCGACGCTGCTCTGGGCGGTGCCGGTGCCGGTGGCGGTGCTGCACCAGATTGGGGCGGCGCTGCTGCTCACGGCGGGGCTGGTGCTGGCGCACGCCCTGCGGGGCGCCAAGGGGTAGGGCCGGGGGCTTCTGATACCAACGGCTCCTTGGAGTGACCGGCGAGAGACAGGCAAGATTGAGGCTCTGCCTCAAACTCCGCCAAAGGCTCACCTTTGGAATCCACCTGTCTTAGTGAAGCCGGTCCAGGGGCGCTGCCCCTGGCGGGTCCAGGGCAGAGCCCTGGCCTTGCCTGGCCTGCCGGGTGGCGTGCGCCGCCAGACCCCCATATGCCGTGCAGCGACCAAGCCCCGGAGACCGCCATGACCGACTCCCTCTCGCCGCTCGCCGCCACCGACGCGCTGTTCTTCGATCGCCCCGGCGCCCTGCTGGACCGTGACGCGGCGGCGCGGATGACCGCGGAGGCGCTGGCCGGCACGGAGGATGGCGAGCTGTTCCTGGAGTACCGGGAGAGCGAACACATCAGCCTGGAGGAGGGGCGCATCCGCTCGGCCGGGTTCGACACCACCCAGGGCTTCGGCCTGCGCGCCGTGCTGGGCGAGGAGGCGGGGTTCGCGCACTCCGGCGAGATCTCCGAGGCTGCGCTGGCGCGGGCGTCGGCCACGGTCTCCGGGGTGCGCGCCGGGCGCTCCGGCGTGCAGGCGGAGCCGCCGCGGGCGACGAACTCGCGGCTGTATTCCGACGTGAATCCCTTGTCGGACATGGATTTCGCGGTGCGCACCGCGCTGCTGGGCGAGATCGACGCCTATGCGCGCGGCCTCGACCCGAGGGTGAAGCAGGTCATGGCGTCGATGTTCGGCGAGTGGCAGGCGGTGCAGATCGTGCGCGGCGACGGCAGCCGCACCGCCGACATCCGCCCCCTGGTGCGGCTCAACGTGGCGGTCGTGGTGGAGCAGGACGGGCGGCGCGAGTCGGGCTCCTACGGCACCGGCGGCCGGTTCAGCTACAGCCGCGTGCTCGACGAGGGCACCTGGCGCGGGGCGGTGGACGAGGCGCTGCGCCAGGCGGTGGTGAACCTGGACAGCCGCCCGGCGCCGGCCGGCGAGATGGAGATCGTGCTCGGCCCGGGCTGGCCCGGGATCATGCTGCACGAGGCGGTCGGGCACGGGCTGGAGGGCGACTTCAACCGCAAGAAGACTTCCGCGTTCGCCGGGCTGCTGGGCAGCCGCGTCGCGGCGCCGGGCGTGACGGTGGTGGACGACGGCACGCTGCCGGACCGGCGCGGCTCGATCACCGTGGACGACGAGGGCACGCCGTCGGGGCGCACCGTGATGATCGATGACGGCATCCTGGTGGAGTACATCCAGGACCGGATGAACGCCCGACTGATGGGGGTGCGCGCCACCGGCAACGGGCGGCGGCAGTCCTACGCCCATGCGCCGATGCCGCGCATGACCAACACGTTCATGCTCGGCGGCACGACGAAGCCGGAGGAGATGATCCGCTCCATCAAGCGCGGTCTGTACGCGGTGAACTTCGCGGGCGGGCAGGTGGACATCACCTCGGGCAAGTTCGTGTTCGCGACGTCGGAGGCGTACCTGATCGAGGACGGGCGGGTCACGGCGCCGGTGAAGGGGGCGACGCTGATCGGCAACGGCGCCGACGCGCTGACCAAGGTGTCGATGGTGGGCGACGACCCGGCGATGGACCACGGCATCGGCACCTGCGGCAAGAACGGGCAGGGCGTACCGGTGGGCGTGGGGCAGCCGACGCTGAAGATGGCCGGGATCACGGTGGGCGGCACCGCGTCCTAGCGGGCTTCGGGGTCCGACCCATGAAGGGCTGTCTGCCTCAAGCGCGGGATTCCTGAAAACCCGTTCCTTATCAATTGGTTTCCAAAGGCGAGCCTTTGGCGGAGTCCAGAGGCAGAGCCTCTGGCCTTGCTTCCCGTCAGGCGCGGCGCGAACAGGACTTGTCACTCGGGGGCGGACAGGCTTGGTTCGCGGCGATGAACGCATCCTTGCTTTTCCCGTGCCGCCGGACCTGTGCCGCAGTGCTTGCCTTGTTGCTGGGCCTGGGGTCGCAGGCGGCGCTCGCTCAGGCGGCTCCCGGGCCGCGGGTGGCGCTGGCGGTCCCGGAATTCCCGGAGTGCCCGCCGGCTGCGGTGCCGGCGCCGGGCCTGCCGCACACCGCGGCGGCGCTGATGGCGAACAAGCCGTTGCTGGTGGTGGCGGTGGGGTCGTCGTCCACGCAGGGCTGGCTGGCGAGCGACGTCGCGCACTCCTACCCGGCGATCCTGCAGGCGACGCTGAACCAGACCTTCCCGCGGTCGGACTTCGCCGTGGTGAACCGAGGCATCGGCGGGCAGGACGCGGCGGAGGAGCTGGCGCGGCTGGACACGGACGTGCTTGCGGTGCGGCCGCAACTGGTGATCTGGCAGGTGGGCGCGAACGGGGCGCTGCGCGACGTCGATCCTTCGGTGTTCCGCCGGCTGGTGTCCAGCGGCATCGCCAAGATCAAGGCGGCCGGCGCCGACGTCATCCTGATGGACAACCAGCGCACGCCGCGGATGATCGCGGCGCCGGAGAACACGCGGATCAACGAGGCGCTGGCGTCGGTGGCGGTGGAGCAGGGCGTGGGGCTGTTCGCCCGCAGCGCGCTGATGGACGCCTGGGCGGCGGACGGGCACGCGATGGAGGAGTTCGCCGCCTCGGACGGGCTGCACATGAACGACCTGGGCTACCGCTGCGTGGCGCACGCGCTGGCGGAATCGATTACCCACGGGCTGGAGGAGGTCGCGCCGTAGCGCGGGCTGACTTCAACGGTGCCTGGGAATGACGAGCGTGAGCAAGCAAGGTTGAGGCCCTGCCTCAAACTCCGCCAGGGGGAGCCCCCCTGGACCGGCTTCTCTTAAGTAAATCGGTTTCCAAAGGCCTTGGCCTTTGGCGGGTCTGGGCAGAGCCCAGCCTTGCTTGTTCCTGGCTTCTTCCCGGGGTCACGCCATGGAACGGGCAGAATAGCACGGTAGGCGGGGCGAACCGGGAACATGGCTACCGCCGCACCCGACCCGGAGCGGACATCGGGATCCGATTGCCGGCGAACCGCCTTGTCCAACCATCCGCATACGGCTAAGTACCCGGGAACATCAAGAGTTGGGCGGACGCCCGGCGCCAACCTGCTTCCCGAGCAAGGTGGCTCCCTCAATGAGGGGATGTGGCCAGGCCGGCAACTATACGGGCTATGCCGCAGCGTCTGTTCTCCTCTGGAACGAGGGCGAACGCATGACCACAGATCTATCCCATGACGCCAGCGCAGGCGCCGATCACGCACCGACGGTTTCTACTCGCATCCTGCATGCGGATCGGATGGCGGACGTTGGCCATGGGGCCGTGCACGCCCCCATGCACACAAGCGTGCTCTATGGTTATGGATCTGCGCAGGAGCTTCAGGAGGTGTTTCAGGGCCACAAGCCCGGGTTCACCTATGCACGCCAGGGCAACCCTACCGGCGCGGCACTGGAAGCCAAGCTCAACCTGCTGGAAGAGACGCGCGCCACAATCTGTTTCGCGACGGGCATGGCGGCACTTTCGGCTACGTTCTTCGCCCTGTTGCGTGCCGGCGATCATGTGGTGAGCAGCCGTTATGTGTTCGGCAACACCGCGAGCGTGCTCCGGACGCTCGAGGGCTTTGGGTTGGAGGTCAGCTACGTCGACTCCACCGATGCCTCTCAGGTCGCGGCAGCGCTGCAACCCAATACCAGACTCGTATTTGTGGAGACGATCGCCAATCCGCGCACTCAGGTGGCGGACCTTGCCGCAATCGGCGATCTTTGCCGCCGAAAGGAAGTGGTCTTCATTGTCGACAACACGATGACTACGCCTGAACTATTCAAGCCACGGACGGCCGGTGCCAGCCTCGTGATCAACTTCCTCACCAAGGGCATAGCCGGGCATGCCGACGCCATGGGCGGGGCCGTGAGCGACACCGGACTGTTCGACTGGCGCGCGTTTCCCAATATTGATCCGCTCTACCGGACTGGTGATCCGACCAACTGGGGCGTAGTGCAGATACGAAGGAAGGGACTGCGAGACCTTGGCGGCGCGCTGCGACCGGAGGACGCTCATCGCATCGGACTGGGCGCGGAAACCCTCCGGCTGCGGATCAACCAGACCAACGCCAACGCCGTCGCCCTTGCGCATTGGCTGCAGGCCCAGCCGCAGGTGGCCAATGTCTATTATCCCGGCTTGGCTTCTCACCCTCAGCACAGGCGCGCCACCGAGTTATTCGGCGGTCGCTATGGTGCGCTGATCAGTTTCGACCTGACGGACGCAGACGACACCTTCAGGGTTCTTGACGCCTTTAGGATCGTCACGCTTTCAACTCACCTTTCGGACAACCGAACGCTGGCGATCCCGGTCGCGACCACGATTTTCTTCGAGCTGGGCGAGCCGGGTCGGGCAGAGATGGGCATAAGCCCGGGCCTCGTCCGCCTGTCTGTGGGTATCGAAGACATTCGGGACCTGATCGCCGATTTCGCACAGGCCTTAGGTCGGTCGGGCCCGCGGTAAGGCAATGTCAGGTTTCCACCCAACGCGGCTGTAGCCCTTCGCCCAAAGTACCCTGCCCCAATTGAACTACCCGCGCCGAGCAGACGGTAAGCTGCTGATCCTGAAAGGGGCTCTACCGTCGCAATCGATCTCTAGCTCAATTGGGACCGATTGGACCTGTGTTCCCGGTTCGCCCCGCCTACCGTGCTACCCTGCCCGTTCCATGGCGTGACCCCTTCCCGCCTGTCGCAGGCAGTTGGGCACGTCAGGCGTCATCACGGCGATCCAGCAGGGTCGCGAGGAAGAACGCCCTGCGGTGTTCGCTGCGCACGCTGAACCGGTGCGACCAGGCGAATGCGTCGTGGATGCGGCGCGAGCGGCGCGAGTCGGCGTCGGCAGCGAAGAAGAAGTGGTTGGCCAGCAGGCACAGGCCCCCGGGGGCCAGCAGGTCGGCGATCCGCGCGCTCAGAGCCTTGAGCAGGTCGTCGCCGAGCGGGGACAGGTAGTACAGCGTGTCCGCGACCACCACGAGGTCGAAGCGCCCGTCCAGCTCCGCCGGCAGGTGCAGCAGGTCGCCCTGCTCGAAGCCGAGGTTGAGGATGCCGGCGGCGCGGGTCCGGGCGTGGCAGAGGGCGGCGTCGGCGACGTCGATGCCGAGCACGGCGTCGCAGCGCCCCGCCAGGTGCTGCGACAGCAGGCCGAGGCCGCAGCCGAGGTCGAGGGCGCTGCGGAAGCGCTGCCGGTCCGGCAGCAGCGCCATGATCTGCTCGTATTTGCGCTGCTGATAGCGGTAGCGGGGCGTGGCGGATGCCCAGGGGTCGGAGGAGCGCGTGTAGGCGGCCTCGAACGCCGCCCTCGCGCCATGCGCCGCGCGGGTGCGCTCGATCGCGGCGTCGGTGCGCGCGCCCACCAGGAACAGCGTGAAGTCGCGCGGCAGGATCAGCGCCGGGTGGTCGAGGAGGCGGCGCATCATGCCGGGCCGGGGATCGCGCCCGGACGCTGGCGCCGAAGGCTGCGGGGAGCGACGCCCGACGACAAGCGGGACCGGGTGCGGCGCAGGGCCGATCTGGTCCTGGGTCATGGGGGCGTGTTCGCCTTGCGTGTGTGAGGCCTGTATCGGGCGCGACACAATCCGCGGCAAGGGTTCATTTCAGCACCGGCGGGCCGGTGCTGCGCCCTGTGTCGACGAGCCTGAGCCGAAGCCAAGACAGCAAGCAAGGCTGGGCTCTTCCTCCGCTGCCCATTCCAACAGCCCAAGCGGGCTGTCGGAACCTTTGGGCAGCTCCGCCCAGACCCGCCAAAGGCCAAGGCCTCTGGACACCGATTTACTGAAGTAATGGATTCCAAAGGCGAGCCTTTGGCGGAGTTTGAGGCAGAGCCTCAACCTTGCTTGCTGTCCCTGCGACTCCGGGCAGGCTGTCCGCCCTAGCCTCTCCAGTTGGAGAGCGCGGCGAACGGCCCGTCCGCCTGGCGGCTCGTCCTGGCCGGCGGCGGCGCCTCTGCCGGCCTGCGCTTCGGCGTCACCAGCATCGGCGGGCCGGGCGGGCCGTAGACCTCGCTCCCCGTGGCGGCCGGGATGACGCGCACGCCCAGCGCGCGCAGCACCGGCGGCAGCAGCTCGGCCCGCACCGCGAGCCGCGAGGCCAGGTCGGCGGGCAACGCGGAGGCGTGTGTCCGGGTGGCCCAGGCCAGCTCCTGCGCCACGCGCTCGGCCACGTCGAGCCGCAGCCAGACCGGGCCCGCGGGCACCCAGCCCATCGCCTGCAGGAACGCCGCGTCGGCGTGCTCCGCGGCGCGCGCGGTCGCGGCGGGCAGGCAGATCATGCCGGGTGCCGGCAGCGCGGGCGGCGTCACGCCATGCTGCAGGCCCCACAGCGCGGCGCGGCACGCCATCGGGCGGGGCTTGAGCAGCGCCGGCATGAACAGGGCGAAGCGGCCGGCGCGCACGCCGAGCTGCTTGAGCCGGCCGCGCAGCGCCGCGGGCACCTCGGCCTCGGTGGCGCCTGGCACCAGTCCGCCGCACTCCTCCAGGCGGTGCAGCGGGCCGCGCAGCGCCGGGTCGGCGTCGGCGGCACGGATGGCGGCGAACAGCGGCGCCAGATCGCGGTGCAGCGCCTCGTCGACCCGGCGCTGCAGGCGCAGGCGGACGCGCTCGCGCTGCACTCCGTCGAGGAACTCGCTATCCAGCACCTCGACCACGGGACGCACCAGCCCGCGCCCGCCCACCATGTCGGCGCCGCGACCGGGACGCAGCCGGCCGACCGCGGCGCCGTCCCAGTGCAGGCGGTGGGCGTCGTCGAGCGCGATGGCCGCGTCGTCCGCGGTTTCCAGGCGGCCGACGCGGCGCGGCATCTCCTCGCGCAGGGCGCGGCGGGCGGCGCGTTGCACCAGGCGCTTCTCCGCGCCCTCGACCAGGGGGTCGGGCAGGAAGACGAAGCCGCCGACGTGGCCGACGGGATGGCCCTCGACCACCACCTCGCCGCGCGCGGTCACGGCGGAGAGCAGCTCCGTGGCCTCGGGGTCGTCGAGGCGGCGCATCAGCATCGCCGCGCGGCGGTCCACGAAGCGCGCGGTGAGCTTCTCGTGCAGGGCGTCGGACAGCAGGTCCTCGACCTCGCGCGCCCGGCCCTGCCAGGTGGCGGCGTCGCGCACCCAGTCGGGGCGGGCGGTGACGTAGGACCAGGTACGCACGCCGGACAGGCGCTGCATCAGGGTGTCGATGTCGCCCTCGGCGCGGGCGAGGGAGGCGATCTGCTGCTCGATCCAGTCGGTGGGCAGAGTGGCGCCGCCGGCCAGGTGGTCGAACACGCGGGCGCACAGCCGCAGGTGGCTGTCGTCGGCGAGCTTGCGGAAGTCGGGGATCTGGCAGGCGTCCCACAGCAGGCGGACCTGGCGGCGGGAGCGGGCGCGCTCGCGCACGCCGGACTCGCGGGCCAGGGCGGACAGGGTCTCCAGGTCGGTGGCGTCGCGGCCGCGCACCAGTCCCGGGCGCGGCGGGGGCGCGTTGAGGCTGTCGAGCAGGGAGTCGACGCTGGCGAGGTCGAGCTGGGCGTTGCGCCAGAACAGCTGCTCCAGGGGGTCGAAGTCGTGGCCCTCCACCGCCTCGATCATGGTGTCGTCGAGCGGGGCGCACAGGCCGGTGGTGCCGAAGGTGCCGTCCCTCATGCCGCGCCCGGCGCGGCCGGCGATCTGCGCGATCTCGGAGGGCAGCAGGCGGCGCGGGCGGTGGCCGTCGAACTTGGACAGGCGGGCGAAGGCGACGTGGTCGACGTCCATGTTCAGGCCCATGCCGATGGCGTCGGTGGCGACCAGGAAGTCGACCTCCTTGTCCTGGTACAGCGCCACCTGGGCGTTGCGGGTGCGCGGGCTGAGGCGGCCCATCACCACGGCGCAGCCGCCGCGCCGCCTGCGGATCAGCTCGGCGATGGCGTAGACCTCGCCGGCGCTGAACGCGACGACGGCGGAGCGCGGCGGCAGCTTGGTCAGTTTGGCCGGGCCGGCGTAGGTCAGGCTGGACAGGCGGGGGCGGGTCTCGATCTCTGCCTGGGGGACCAGGGCGCGCAGCAGCGGGCGGATGGTCTCTGCGCCGAGGAACATCGTCTCGACCAGGCCGCGGGCGTGCAGCAGGCGGTCGGTGAACACGTGGCCGCGGTCGGGGTCGGCGCAGAGCTGGATCTCGTCGACGGCGAGGAACTCGACGTGGCGGTCGAGCGGCATCGCCTCGACGGTGCAGGAGAACCAGCGCGCGTCGGGCGGAACGATCTTCTCCTCGCCGGTGATGAGCGCCACGAGCTTGGGGCCCTTGCGGGCGACCATGCGGTCGTAGTTCTCGCGGGCGAGCAAGCGCAGGGGGAAGCCGATGATGCCGGAGGTGTGGGCCAGCATCCGCTCGATCGCGAGGTGCGTCTTGCCGGTGTTGGTGGGGCCCAGGACGGCTTTGACGCGCGGGGCGAATCCGGACATGCGTGCATGATTCGGGCCGGGCGCGGCGGATTGCAAGGCTTGCCGGGCCAGGGCGTGTCTCGGTTCGAAATCCAGAGAGGAAGGGCAGGGGCTCTGCCCCCATGCCTGAAGACGGGGACCCCGCCAAAGGCTCGCCTTTGGAATCCAATACTTAAGTCATGCCGGTCCAGGGGCGGCTCGCCCCTGGCGGAGTTTGAGGCAGAGCCTCAACCTTGCTTTCTGCCTTCGCGGGCCTGACGGGATCACGAACCCGCGTCAATCGTTGCGGAACGACACGACGATCTTGCTCCGGGCGCCCGGGGCGTGCAGGAGTTGGTTGTTCACTCAAGGGTGCTGGATGACCGCACGCGACCTCGACTGCCTGGCGGAGCCTGGCGCCGCCTCGCGTCCGGTTCATGCCGTGCGGCCGGGCGGGCTCGACGCGCTGCTGGCGCGGCTGCCGGCGGCGCAGGCGGGGTTCCTGCGCGACTCGGGGGACGCGGCGGCGTTCGGGCGCGTCACCCTGCTGCCGGGCGGCGAGGGCGTGGCCGCCGCGGTGCTCGGGCTCGGCACGGAGGCGGGGTTCTGGGCCTACGGGGCGCTGCCGTTCGCGCTGCCGGAGGGCTTGGCCTGGCACCTGGAGGCGTCCGACGCGGCGGATATGCCGACGGTGGCGGACGCGGCGCTGGGCTTCTGCCTGGGGGCCTACCGATTTGCCGGCCTGCGCACGGCGACCGGGCGGGGTCCCGCCAGGCTGGCGATGCCCGAGGGCGCGGAGATGGCGGCGGTGCGCGAGGCGGCACGCTCCGTGGGGCTGGCGCGCGACCTGATCAACACGCCCGCCAACCTGCTCGGCCCGCACGAGTTGGCGGAGGCGGCGCGTGCCGTGGCGGAGGAGTTCGGCGCACGCTTCGCCCGCACCGAGGGCGAGGCGCTGGCTGCCGCGTACCCGGCCATCGCGGCCGTGGGCGCCGGCTCGGACCGCCCGCCCGTGGTGGCGCTGCTGGAATGGCGCGGCAGCGGTGCGGGCGACGCCTCGCCGCTGGTCAGCCTGTGCGGCAAGGGCGTGGTGTTCGACACCGGCGGGCTCGACCTCAAGCCGTCCGCCGGCATGTTGCGGATGAAGAAGGACATGGGCGGTGCGGCGATCCTGCTCGGGGTGGCGCGCATGGTGATGGCGGCCGACCTGCCGCTGCGCCTGGAGCTGCGGCTGGGCTGCGTGGAGAACAGCGTGTCGGGGCGGGCGATGCGCCCGCTCGACGTGCTGCGGACCCGCAAGGGGCTGAGCGTGGAGGTCGGCAACACCGACGCGGAGGGCCGGCTGGTGCTGTGCGACCTGCTGGCGGAGGCGTGCGAGGCGGCGCCGGACTGGCTGCTGGACGCGGCGACGCTCACCGGGGCGGCGCGGGTGGCGGTGGGGCCGGACCTGCCGGTGCTGTTCAGCAACGACGATGCCATGGCGGACGCGTTCCTGCGCGCCGGCGCGTCCTGCCACGACCCGATGTGGCGGCTGCCGCTGTGGCCCGGCTACGAGTCCTGGCTGGCGAGCCCCGTCGCGGATTTGTGCACCGTGTCGAGCAAACCGTTCGCCGGCGCGGTCACCGCCGCGCTGTTCCTACAGAGATTCGTGGCGGACGGCATCCGGTGGGTGCATCTGGACGTGTATGCGTGGAATGACGCCGCGCGACCCGGGCGTCCCGAGGGGGGCGAGGGACAGACGATGCGGGCGGCTTTCGCCGCGATCTTAAGGTTTGTTCACCACCCCGTCACGACCGGAACACCGGAGTAACGTCATTGGTACTGAAACCTGCCGGATTCAGTCACTTGGCGGGGTTACGTGACGCCGGGGGACACCGATATGGTCTACGGTGAAGTAACGTCGGTGTGGTGTCCCGCCATCCCGTCTGCAGACTGAAAGGATTTTCCATGGCCAATCCATCCTCCGACCTGCTCGTCGGCGTCCTGCGCGATACCATCGTCGCCCTGGTGCGCCGCGACGGGGCCGACCTGTCCGCGCGCCAGCTCGGCGTGTTCCTGACCTGCTACCTGCAGGACGGCGCCCACACCGTGCGCGGCCTGGCCGCGGAGCTGAACGTGTCCAAGCCGGCGATTACCCGCGCCCTGGACCGGCTCAGCGAGCTGGAACTGGCGCGGCGCAAGGTGGACCCGATGGACCGCCGCAGCGTGCTGGTGCAGCGCACCCTCAAGGGCGCCGCGTTCCTGCGCGACCTGCGCTCCACGATGAACGAGGCGTCGGCCGCACCGAAGAAGTCGGGCGCCGCGTCCGATGCGCCCCGGCGCGCCGCGAATAGCTGAGCCCGCAGGTGCGGCGCCGGCGGGCCGGCCGGTGTCGCGCCTGGACGATGCGTTCTGCCGTGTTGGACTTGCCTTGCCGGCGCCTATAACAAAACGTCGCCTGGCGTGTTGTAGCCGGCGTTTTGCACCCTTGAGGATTTCGCCATGCGTCTTTCACGACTGAGTGCCGCCTTCGCTCTCGGCACGATCGCTGTCGCCTCGCTGCCGCTTGCGGCGCAGGCCGCCGAGGGACCCGGACCCGTCGACGGCCGGGTCACCATCGTTGCCAAGGCGGCTGCCCTGGGCGTCGGCTATACCTGGGGCAACGGCACGCTGTACTATCGCCACCACAGCTACCATTTCACGGTGAAGGGCGTCACCGTGGCCGATGTCGGGTTCGCGCGCGTCGTCGGCCATGGCCGGGTCTACAAGCTGGCCCGCCTGAGCCAGTTCAGCGGTACCTATGCCGCCGCCACCGGCGAGGCCACGCTGGGCAGCGGCATCGGCGGGCAGTTTCTGACCAATGCCAATGGCGTGCAGATCCGGGTCGATGAAGTCAGCAAGGGTGCCCGACTGTCGGGCAGCGCCGACGGCATCCAGCTCACCCTGCGCTGATCCACGTGCCGGGACTGCTGCAGGCCGCCCGGGTTGGCGGGCTGTGGCAGGCCTGGCCGGGGCCCCTGCCTATCTACCGGGAATGATTTCTTGAAGGATGGGTTTCCAAAGGCCTCAGGCCTTTGGCGGGTCCGGGCAGAGCCCGGCCTTGCTTTCCTGACGCTTCTCCGCCGGCACATTGCCGATGCGGTTCATATGAGGCGGTACCGGCGCAACCGCCCGTAGCTGCGGCGTCAGCGGCAGGTGGATCTCTCTCGCCAGGAGCTGCAGCGGGCCGTCGCCGGCGCCATAGACCGGATCGCCCAGGATCGGGCACCCGAGAAGGGCGCAGTGCACGCGGACCTGGTGGGTCCGGCCGGTTGCCGGGCGCAGTTCCAGCCATGTCCAGTCGTCCCCACGCCTCATGACCCGCCATGCGGTGCGCGACGCGGCGCCTGCGGGGTCGGTGACCATCCGCCAGCCGGCCGGCGTGCTGCGTTTCAGCAGGCCGGCTTCCACCGTGCCCTGTTCGGCCGCAGGGTCGCCGGCGACTACCGCCCAGTATAGCTTGCCGGCTCGCCCCGTCGCGAAGCAGGCCTGCGCCTCCAGCAGCGCGGCCTTGCGCAGCGCCACCACCAGGCAGCCCGCCGTGTCCGCGTCCAGGCGGTGCGCCAGCCAGGGTCCGTCGCGGCGTCGGCTGAGCGCGGGGAACCAGTCCTCCACGCTCGGGCCGCCGCGCGGGCCGGGGTGCACGGCGAGGCCGGCGGGCTTGTCGAGGACGACGAAGCGCTGGTCCTGGAACAGGATGGTCGGCATGGGGCGCAGCATCGCACCGGGCGCGGCGCGAAGGGAACGGGCGTGGCGCCTGCGCAAGGAAGCAAGGCCAGGGGCTCTGCCCCTGGACCCCGCCAAGGCGAGCCGCCCTGGACCGGCTTTTCTTAAGTATTGGATTCCACAGGCGAGCCTTTGGCGGAGTTTGAGGCAGAGCCTCAACCTTGCTCGCTTGCTTCATTTGACTTGGCGGGGCGGGCGGCGGACAGGAGCCCGATGGAGACAGAGACCATCTGCGGCTTGCGCGCCGC
>JAABUM010002207.1_pt1 | contig 26713 bp, 29 predicted proteins | sample 5559161 | NCBI WGS metagenome assembly JAABUM01 (sample SAMN10711868, study PRJNA513369) | rock metagenome | isolation source: Antarctica rocks | place: Antarctica: Victoria Land, Siegfried Peak nord
GCGCCGACCGATTGGCTCGTGGCGCTGGGCTATCCGCCCGCGACGGATGACCACCCGCTCACGACCGCACCCGGCGTCCTCAAGGCCGCCTGATGTTTCAACTGTCAAGTCCATTTGAACCATGTCTAACGTGACTAATCGTGGTTCTTTCGTCGCGCCGTCGAGCATACGGTAGAAGGTACTGCGGTTCTGGGTTTCGCCCAGGCGTTCGGCGACCTGGGCGCGCGTTAGTCCGTGTGCCTGCATCGTTTGTGTGATGGCCTGTGCGAGAGACATGAGACCCTCCCCCCCTCGTTTATCCTGGTCAGCCCTTCGCACGGCGGATGATAGCCACGACCACGGGTGTCAGGAGAATGGTCGCGAGGACGACACCGGCAACGTATACCACAGCATCCCTCTTGCTACACTCCAGCGCTAGCTCGTCGTCGCCGTCTGTGCCGCGCGCGTGCCCGCCTGGATGCCTGTCGTGGTCGCTGATGTGGCGTACACCGTGATGCCGGCGACCTCCGGCTGGACGGTGGGATAGCCCTCGATCAGCAGCTTGTCGGCCGGGTCCGCGGCGAGGGCCTCGGCGACCTTGCGCCACTGCTTCATGCCCACGAGCACCATGTAGTCGGTCTGGGGCGATGGCGGCGCTGGGACGCCTTTCGGCAAACTAGGTACTTTCTCACTACGCATCGCCACGAGCGCGACGTCGCCGCGCTCGACCACCTTGCCGGGTCGCCCGATCACTGTTAGCTTCACCGTTGTTGCCTCTCCTGCCTCACTCATTGCCGCTGTCGCGAGCGCGCCGAACGTTGTCCAGTCAAAAGGCGTTGTCACCGTGCCCGTCTGATCCGTCCGTGTCCCTTTGTTCTGCGTCGTCGGCTGTGGTCGGAAGATCCTATACCACTCTTTGTGTTCGATATGCGCCCGCATCAGGTGGAAGAAGACACCGCCTGGGGTGCGTCGCCGGCTCTCATTGGGGAGCATCAAGCCACCGGCAGCTTCAATCTCCAGCGTTTGAGCGACGAGCGCGCGCACCCGTTCCTCGCCCAGCACGCGCACCGCCCGCCTAATCTGCCGGATCGGCTCCTCCTCGGTCTCGCCGAGCTGCCCGGCGATCTCCGTGGCGCTAGCGTCTATCGTGGCCCTGTCCTGCGGTGGTGTGGTCATGCGCGCCTCCTGGCCCTATCGTATCACCCGCGTCGTTTAGAGGCGTCACGGCATCCCCGTACGACGGGGCGTCAGCGGACACGGCGTCGCCATCGACGTACATGCCGTGACGCCTCAGCGGAGGCCGCACAGCCGCGTCCCCTGTGCACAACGGAACAAGGTGAGGTACTGGCCGAAGTTATGCTGTGGAATGGCGATAGGCCATGCCCACACATGCGAGACGACGGTAAGAATGAGCCGAGCAGACATCCGAGAGCAACGACCGAGCAGGCCGAGCCACCGCGCGATCGCGCAGGCCGTACGGGTGGCGTGGGAGCCAAGTGCCCGTGAGGTGGAGATCGTCCGTCTGCGCGACGAAGAGCGGCTGACGGTACGGGCCATCGCCACACGCGTGGGCGTATCACGGGCGCGGGTAGACTACCTGTACCGCCGGTACAAGATCCGTATGGACGAGCGGGTGCAAAGGGAGCACGAGGAAGCGGACGGAGAGCGGGCGTCGACAATGGCGCGAGAGGTGGTCCCCGGCACGGGCGGCGGCGGCGCTCCTAGCCGTTGACCCGCTGCGGTACTGAGAAGCTGCCTCCGCCCCTGTCGTGGCCCCTAGCGCCCTGGAACCAGTCGAGCGCAGGCACGCCGTACAGGGCGTGTGGTGGCGTGTAGCACCTTTACATAGACAAGCAAAGAGCCCGACCTGTCGCAAATCCTAAAGTGGATGCTACAGGCCGGGCTCTTTTTTATTGGGCAAAATAGGACCGAGGGGGCTTACCCGTCGCCCTGGCGGCCCGCCCTGTCGCGGGCAGCGATGCGCCGCTCTACATCGGCCATGGACTCCTCAATCATGAGCCTGATAAGTTGCGCGGGTTTGCGGTGGTCGGCTGCTGCCGCCAGCTCCAAGCGTTCGTATAGATCGTCAGGCATGCGTATGGTGATCTGTCTTCCCATGGCCTCTCCCTTTTTTGTCATGCGTTGTTTACCTCCTTCCACTTTATCATGTTTGCAGTTCAAAGTGATACAATGCAGTTCAGTAGCATTCTTCGCTACCCACAGCATACGAAAAGGAGACGGACAACCATGCAGCATCTCATCATCGCGAGCGCGTTCGGGGACGCGGCCGTCACGGCGATCCGCTACGTTCATGCGATGAGCGCCGGGCTCATCGCTGTCATCATCAGTAGCGCCACGTGCGCGCTGATGTTCAACCGCGGCCACAAAGCCGAGATTCTGTAGACACTGCTTAAACACAGGGAGACATGACCATCATGAACGGTTTCATCATTGCCAGTGCTTTCGGGGACGCGGCCAACAAGGCGCTGGGCTATATCAGGGAGATTAGCCCGGCGCTGATTGCGATCATTATCATCTCGGCGGCATGCGCGCTGGTGTTCAGCCGTGGCCATAAAGCCGAGATCCTGGCGAGCGCCTTCCTTGCGATCGTGCTGATTGGCGGGTTCGCGACCATCGGGGCGGGTATTTAGCCATGCCCCACAAGACGCCGCGCAGCTTGAACGATAATCTGCGCCTGGCGCGGCTGACCGTCCCGCAGTGGGTCGCCGCCGGCGTCGGCCTCCTGTCCTTGTGGGCCGACGCGGGCCTCGCTCGTGGGATTCACAACCCTAACATGCATATCCTGGCCGTGGCGCTGCCCACGGTCGTCGTGGTTGCGCCCATCCTCGCTTTAGGCCGTGGCGGCATCGAGCGCTACCCCGTGCAGGCCCTCCGCTTCGCGTGGCGTCGTACCCTCCGGTACGGCGTCCGCGTGACCCGCGCCGCCCACGGCTATGCCCTGAAAGGAGGGAATCATGCGGCCATCACCTATCGGCACGCGCGGCGTCGTCAGCTATAACGCGGCCGATGGCCCTGGCGCGGGGACGCTCGTGGGTGTGGACGGCACGCCCTACCGTCTGCTGCGCGTCGCCGGCGTGGCCCTCGACGCCCTCGCAACGGGGGACCAGGATCGACACGCCTACTTGCTTGGCGCCCTCGCAGCGGGCCTTCCCTCGAAGGCTCGCCTGTCTATCTTTGTTGAGAATCGCGCCGCAGACGCCGCGACGATCACGGCTGACCTACGCGCCCAGCTCGCCCCCACGCCCTACATACCGGCGTTAGGGGAACTGGGCGACCGCCTCATCGCGTGGTGGGGCCAGCGTCTGAGCGCACAAGCAGGAGCGCGGCATGTGGCCCACCTCGACTACTGGCTGCTGGTGGCGCCGTATCCGGTCCCGCAGGGTGAGCCCGATCAGCCGCTCACGGTGCGCCTCTCGCGTGCGGAGAGCGCCGTGACGCGGCAGCTTGTCGCCATGGGCCTGCCACCCTTGTCGGTCGATGAAGACACCGCACGGGCCTTTCTGGCGCGGCACCTGACGCCTAACGGGGACGGTGCGGGCTACGTGGCGCTGGTGGGCGACGAGACCATGCACACCTACCGCATCGTCGACCCGGCGACGGGACGGGAGCGCTGGATACGCACGCTGTACCTCGTCGCGCCGCCGCCCACGACAACGCCCGGTTGGCTGCGCTCGCTGGTCGCGATGGAATGCCCCGCGACGCTCATCTTGCATGTGCGCGGGCTTAACCGCTCCTGGGAACGACGCCGGCAAGGTTGGCGCTTGCGGTTGATGGAAGGGACGTCCGCGGGGAGTAAGGACATCACGACGGCGCTCGCGGCGGGCGACGCGACGGCAACGGCAACGGCCCTGCACACGACCGGCTACGGCATCGTCAAAGTCAGTTGCTATATCCAACTGGAAGGCAACACGCGGGCGCAGCTCGACAGTCGTGTGGGTCGTGTGCTCGACGCTATGCGCGATACGATGCTGGCTGAGGTGGGCTATGGGCACGCGCACCAGGAACCGGCCTATCACGCGACCCTGCCCGGTTACGGCGATCCGGGCCGTAGCGTCTACCGTCTCGACTCGACGACGATCGGCAATAGTTGGCCATTCCTGGCCTTCAATCCTGGGACCAAGAGCGCCGGCGTCCCGTTAGGCGTCACGGACGCAGCGGGCGACGTGGTGAGCCTCGCGCTCGACGACCCCAACCTCTACAACCGTATTGGCGTGGTGCTCGGCCGTGTGGGCACGGGTAAAACGTCGTTGCTGCAGAAGCTGGCGTTATGGTTCCTGCTGCGCGGAGACATGGCGACGATGGTCAGCAGCGTGGATAGCTTCGGCGCGTTGTGTGAGGTGAGCGGCGGTGAGCGGGCCACACTGGGCGGCGCCCACACGGCTACGATCAACGTGTGGGATGGCGACCGCACCACGGACGAGGAGCGCCGGGAGCGCGTGCGCTTCGTGTGCGCCGCGGTTGACCTGTTGCTCGGTGGACTGGCAGACCTTGAACCGGCCTACATCGACGAGGCCGTCCGCGACATCTACGCGGGCGGGGGAGAGACGACGCCCACGATGGGCGACCTCTACGCGTACCTGGAGGGCAAGTGGACCACGAAGGGCGGCGATCGCGACGAAAAGAAAGTATGGCGCGCGTTAGGCTGGCGCTTGCGCCCCTACGTGCGTGACGGCCAGCACGCCGCGCTCGTCGATGGGCAGACAACCGTGCGCCTGGACGCGCCGCTGCTCGCCTTCGACACGTCCCCGCTGGAGGACAACGCCGCGCTCAGGAATTACGCCTACTTCGCGACCTTCGCCATCGTGGACGCCCGGAAGGCCCTGGCGCGCGCCAGGAGCGCCCAGGCGGGGCGCGCGTCCGCGGACCATCTCCTAGGACTTGACGAAAGTTGGGCGCTTCTGAAAAGCCCACTGGCGCGTGACTACATCAACCGCACGTCACGTAAAGCGCGCCATGGCGGCTCGTGTGTCGTCTTTGCCAGCCAACAGATCAAGGACTTGATCGGCGACACGGACGCCGAGACATTCTTCACGCAGGCCAGTTTCAAGGCGCTGTTCAGCGTCGAGGACAACGGCGCGCAGACCGAGGGCAACCCTAAGTTATGGCTAGAACGTATGCTCCAACTCACGCCCGAGGAAGTGGAGGCGGCGCAGCGTATGAGCGGGGAGAAGGGTGTCTATATGCCGATGTTCCTGACGCGGCGCGACCGGGGCAGCGCGCGCGACCTGCACGGCATTGTCCGTGTTGAACTGACTTCCGATGAGGCGTACCTCTTTGCGAGTGATACAGACGACCTCGCGGCGCGGGCCTGGTGGACAGAGAAAGCGGGCAGCTTGTGGGCGGGCATCAAAGCCCGCGTCGATAGTGACGCCGGCGAGGAGGTAGCGGTATGACCCCTAAATACATTGGCGCGCTGGCGGCGCTCCTGGTCCTGTGCATCCTGACGACCGCGCCCGCGGCGGCGGTCAGCGCGCCGACACAGACACCGACCGCGACGCCCCAACCCACGCAAACGGCGCGTATCGTGGTCGTGGTCGCGACCACGGTGCCGAGTCCCAGCCCCACACCCTCGCCCAGTCCGACGCCGGCGGCAACCATCGGGGCTGTCGGAGGCGACGCGTTAGGCTGCGGGGCGCTCGCGCTCCATATCCCCCTGCCGTTGGGGAACGGCGTCTGCGTGGACCTGTGGGGCGTCATACAGACCGGCTGGGCGGCGTTATGGGGCGGCCTATCGACCATCCTGGAGACACAGATACACAGCCTCACGGACGCCATTATCGGCCCATTGACGCACACGGACAACCCCACGGCAAACGCGGGCCTCGTGGCCGTCAAGGACACCCTGAGCACGGATGCGGGCAACGGCTTCGCGGTCGTGTTTGGCGTGGCCGTCCTGTGGACGATGCGGCCCGCCTGGTTCGGCAGCGTGGCGCAAGGCGTCGCGCTGCTGTGGCGCTCCGGCCTCGTACTGGCGGCACTCGCATCCTACGATACCCTCGTCAACGTGTGGCTGGGCGCGGTCAATGGCCTCTCGTCGGATATTGGCGTGTCCACCATGCACGACCTCGGACATAGCGGTCTGGCGTTGGTGCTGGCTCCGGTGCTCCTCCTCATCGTGGGCATCGAGCGGGCCGTCCTGTTGCATGTGCTTGCCTTCGTCTACGAGATCGGGCCGCTGGCGATCATCCTGTTTGCCTGGCCGCCAGCGGCCGACATCGCGCGGGCCTGGCTGCGCCTGTTCGCCTACCTCTCGCTCTTGGGACCGGCCTACGCGCTGATGCTGGGCGTGATCGTGTCACTGCAAGCGCCCGTGTTGAGTAACGGGCTGGGGGGCATCGTGTGGAACGACGTCATGCTCGTGGGCGGCCTGCTGGTGCTCGCCCTGGTGCCGGGTATTCTGGCCGGGCTGATGTCGGCCGCGTCACACGCCGGCGCGGGTGGACTCGACAAGATGATTGGCATGGGCGCGAAGATCGCGGCGTTATAAGCGCCAAAGGAGAGGGAAGACATGAACGACTTTATGACGGGCTATCTGTTGGGCCGAAAGAAGGAGCGGCGACTCCTGGCGCGGGCGACCATGCCGCTCCAGCCGGGACGCCCATGGATCACGGCCCGAGGCGTGCGCCGGTTGGCCCTCCTGCTCGTCGTGCTGGTGGTCCTGCTGGTGGCGCTGTTCCTGGCGTTTTGCGTGGTCGTTGGCGTGCAGCATGGGCTCATCTATCCGGCGCGCAATCAGTAAGTTATGTCGAGCGGAGGGCGGCAAACGGGCCTCTTTTCTAGCGACGAAAATGGGGCAAAAGTATGGGCAAGATAAGCGTGTGTGCCTCCGTGTGACCATCCGGCCACCAACCGCAGCCCCTACCACGAGGACCACACCCGCCGCTACGCGACGGCCATCACAGCAGAGGGATACCCGCGATGTGGGACGCGCTGGACGAGGAGCTAGACGAGACACGGGGGCGGGAGCGCGGGCCTGACGCGGGGGAACGGTGCACGGTCAAGAGCCGCTACATTCACAACGACGACACCGACGCGCGGCACCAACTGGCGGTGCAGGTCCGCTACATCGCGGTCGAGGACCCGCGCGATCCACCGGACCAAGAGGCGCGGCAGTTGTTCACCGAGGGCGACACGGGCATCACCGGGAAGGAGGCGCGGGGGATGATCTGGCAAAACCGCAGCATGAAAGGAGCGGTGTGCTTCCACCGGCTCATCCTCTCGCCCTCGACCGGCCTGGGCATTAAGACGCGGGCCGAGGCGCAGGAGTGGACGCGGGTCGTCATGCGCGACCTGAGCGTGCAGGTGGACCGCGAACTGACCTGGGTAGCCGGTTGTCATACGAACCGCAGTCATACCCACGTCCATATTCTCATCGCCGGAGAGGCGGCGCAGCCCAGCAAAGGAGGCGCGCGGCGCGTGGTGCGGTTCGGCCGGGACGATATCAAAACGCTACGGGAGCGCATCACCATCGAGGCGGCACGGCCGATCAGGGACGCGGCGCGGGCGCGGGCGCGCGACGGGGCACGCACACGGCAGGCGGCGCGCATGGCCGACCTCGACCGACGCCTGGGCGTCGTCAACCTCCCCGCGCCGGCGCCACCGGCGCCACGGTCAGATCCACGACAAGGACCGGCTGCTCCTGCGACGCAGGCCGCGCGCAAACGGCACTGGTGGCAGCGACGAGGCTAAAAGCAACAGAAAAGGAGGCGGATCAATGACACGACGCGGGATGATAGCGCTAGCGCTGCTGGCGCTGCTGGTCGGCGCGGTGGGGCTGGTAGCAATGACCGAGGGGGCGCGGCTGCTGCTCACCGCCCGTGTGCTGCTGTGGTACCTGCCGGACAACGCGGCGCGCGCCTGGGAAACCTACATGCGCCCGCACGGCATCCGTGACGCCGTGACCGGACACACCCACGGTGTACGCTGGCTCTTGTGGAAGGACCGACTAGCGGACGTCAGAGAACCGCTGTGGCGGCGCAGGGAGATGGCGCGCGCCTTGCTCCTTGGAGGGGGCGCGCTTGTCCTGGGGCTGCTCAGGCTCTCCTGGGGCATATGGGGCTGGTTATGGTTCCTGCTGCGCGGTGTCGGGCGCTTGAGTCCGGGCACGTCGGCCGGCAGCGCACGGTGGGCGACAGCCCGCGAGGCGCGGCGCATGTATGGCCCACGCTTCCCGCTCCTGCGGCGTCTAGGTATCTTACGCCGCGAGCCGCCCTTTGTGGTGGGGCGCGTGGGCGGACGGTTGCTATGGCTGTCGAAAGAGCGGCAGAACCTCAATATCCTGGCGCTGGGCGTTCCCGGCGAGGGCAAGACCGCGGCGACGGTGATCCCCGGCCTGCTGCGCGAAACGGGAGAGCGCAGCGTCTACGCGGCCGATCCAAAAGGTGAGTGCTGGACCGTCACCGCGCCCGTGCTGGCCGCGCGGCGCTACCGCACCCGCCGCCTGGACTTCCTCGACCCCACGGACACGGGGGCGCATTACAACCCGCTCGCCCATGTCTGCACACCGGACGAGGCGCTGGTGTTCGCCCAGGAGTGGATCTTCGCCACGCGTGGACAGGGCGAGGAGGGCGGCAGTGCGGCGTTTTGGGACGATACCGCGTCCCTCATGATCGTGGCCGGCGTGCTGCATCTCAACCACATCTATCGGGAGCGCACGGGCCAGGCCGCCCCGCTCGCCGCGTTGCCGGCGCTGTTCAGCGGCGACGACTACGAGGCGTTGGAAGAGGCGCTCCTCCATAGTCCCTGCCAGGACGCCCAGGACGCGGCGCGGGGCTTCCTGGTGGGCCTCAAGATGCACGGCAAACTGGGCGGGGCGGTGCTGGTCGGCCTGGTCGTGAAGTTCACGATGCTGGCCAACCCGGCGATCGCGGCGGCGACGGCGCGCGACGACCTGGACTTCACGGCGATGGGGCGCACGGACACCGCGCCGCTGGCCTTGTTCGTTATCCTGACGCCGCACAAGGAGGCGGTGCTCTGCCCGCTCACCAGTTGCCTCTTCCTCCAGATGTTCGCGGAACTGATGGCCGAGGCCAACACGCGCCCCCGCAACAAGCTCGCCCGTCCGGTCATGGGCTATTTGGATGAAATAGGGACCGTGGCCCGTATCCGTGGGCTACCCGATGATCTGGCTCGGTTGCGCGCGGCCGGGGTCGGGATGCTGCTGGCCTGCCAGGACACCATCCAGCTCGACACCCTCTACACGCCGGCGGGGCGGCGCACCATCACCACCACCTGTCAGACACATATCATCTTCGCGGGTATCGGCCAGGAGGACGCGCGCTGGGTCTCGGAGCGGCTGGGCACGAGTACGGTGGTGGGGCGAGGGGCCAACGCCGGCCGCAACCGCGAGCAGCTACTCGTCGGGCAAGGGGGATATAACCGTGCGGAGGTAGGCCGCGCGCTGATGTTCCCCGAAGAGATCCAGCAGTTGCCGCAAGGCTGGCTGATCCTCAACGGCCTGCATGCGCGGCCCGTGCTGGTGCGCGCGACGCCATGGTACAGGTCGCGGGCGCTGCGGCGGCTCGTCGCCAGGAGCAAGACCGCGTCCGTCGTGGAGAGCGCGCCGGCGGCGGCCACGGCCGAGGCGAGCCGTGCCTAACTATCTTTATTCCAGGCAGATAGTGGTTGCGGGCAGAGGAAAGCCGCCCCATCGCCGTGCGTAGAGCGGCTGGTACGCTTTCCTCGTTCGAGATAGGTTATACAGCGCCTGTCTACGGATGGCAGGTCGTACGCGTATTGGTATAACTCAAATAACAGAGCCCGCGCAATCCGCGCAGGCGAGCACCGGATAAACGAAGGAAGCGCAGACCATGACGACCAAAGACACGACACCGCAACAGGGACAGCAGGGGCAAGACCAGGGCTTCACGGCGTACGGAGATCAAAAGTGGGAGTACACCACAGCGGTGAGTAGCACCGTCGATCAGATGCCCTACAACCTCAACTGGCTCGGCATCCAGGGCTGGGAGGTGGTGGGGGTGGTCACCCACCCGACCAAACCGGACATGGCGCGCTGTATCCTCAAGCGGCGGCTCATCAAGGATCGCATCGACGACCCATCGACGGAACTGGTTCGGCAACCCGAAAGCACGCACCATGCCCCTGTGGAGGGCGAGCCAGGGTATGACAGCCCACCGTGGACAGGCTACCGCGCAAATCGGGAGCGCCTGGTGCGCCAGCGCGACGTCCAGGAGGAGGAGGAGGTAGGCGACACCTATGCGGAGCACGGGCGCCAACCAGAGCACCTGACGCGTCGCCACGCGGACGCCGCGGCAGACACGCCGGACACAGCGGACATGGGCGACGAACTGGGCACGTAGCGTTTGACACTTCCACGCCTAACCTTTATTTCCCAGTAGCCCGTCCCTGGCCGTTGCAGGCGAAAGGAAAAGCGTACAAGCACCTCACGCACCAGCATGGGGTGCTTTTCCGTGTTCGCGGACGCGGCCCTCTGCCGTTCTTATCGGACGGCTACTCGTTTCTCGGACGCTACGCGTCCTGCGAAACACCCGACCTACCGCATCAGCGCCATGGTCGCGACCTCTAGCTACTTGGATAAAGAGATAGATAGCACCTCCACCCTTATCGGAGTCGACCAAGACAGGCCAGGGGGTGTTCCACGCGTCCGCGCGATCCTTTCCGCCCTGTGCGCGCGCCCTTTGTCCCTAGCATTATCCCCCCTGAACGTGGCACTATAGACATAGCGATCATGCACAGCGACAGTGTGTATGGTAGCTAGACAGCCGGCGACGCCACCAATCGCCCGTCACGCGTGAGTTGGCCGGCAGATGAGGACACAGGAGAATATCATGTCAAACGCGAACGACGACGAGACCAGCAAGCCCGGCTTGACCAAGCCCCTGATCAACAACATCGGCGGCATGATCGACCAGGATGCCCCGAGCGCCGATCAGCTCCTCGTGCACAGCCCTGAGGGAATATGGGGCGAAGCGGAGATTGTACAGGGAAGCGCGGGCGCGCGTGACCATAGCGGCACCGACGACGAGAGCATCATCCCTGGATTGGACCGACAGTGAGGAGTAGGACACGCGACGACTCGTCTGTCAACGATCGCGCTAGCCACTAGCATCGCTCCGCTGGTATGGTCGCGCTCCGCGCTGTAGGGGGACGCCTCCCCCTACGGGGTAGCCCTCGCTGCGCGCTCGGGTCTACCTACCCCCTCGGGAGCCGTCGTGCTCCCCCCACGCCGGCCCGTTGGCCGGACCGACGCGGGTCCCCCCATGACCGGGCGTGCCGCCCTGGACCCTGCGGCATTGAGAGGATGATAGAGCCCTCGGTACGCGGCATCAGACGTGCGTCCGTGCGGTACGCTGATGATGCGAGCGGCGCGCGGTGTGTTGTGTTGCCACCGTGGGCCGTTCGCCTCTCGCACGCAGGTTCATCGTCGCGTTGAACGCATAGGCTCACGCAAGATGATAGGGATGCTATTGATGTCCTAGCACACTCTTGCTGCCATAGACCTGATCGGCTAATAGCGTCGATCAACACGTTACCTCAACCGATGCGTCCACGCCGCGCTGTCCCCTGATCTTGGTCTAGTCGAGCCGACGAGAGGCCGATGTCACTGGCCAACGTGACGGCACGCGCCTTGCGATCTTCCGTAGACTAAGCCGGCCGCTCCGTTGGCCAGTGACATCGGCCTCTCGTCGCCCGTGTGTCAGCCCGACGCGGATCGCCTGAGCCTAGCGAAAGGGACGGATATGACGACACACACTACCCGCCTTGCACTCTCGTTCGCCGCTGCGGCGACGTTGTTCCTGGGTTTGTCCATGCCAGGACCGCGCGTGGCCCGCGCCATTACTCCTGGCCGCCCCCTGGCAGCCTGCACTGCTCCAGTCAAGCCTAACGGCGGCGAACGACCCACCGACCTCACGATCAGTCCCCACAGTGGTCCCCCGACGCAGGTCATCACGCTGCACCTCACCTCCGCGCTCATCGCGAGCCGCTCGTGGAAAGGCTTCTACATCCTGTGGGATGGTACCCAGCAGATCGAGGACGGCGGCGGGGCTCCGCCGCAAGACCTGACGTTCACCCCACCCGATTACAACACGACGGGCACGACCACCTACCAGGCCCCCGGCTACCACACAGTGGGCGTGTACGACACCTACGTGAACGTAGCCACCATCGAGCCACAGACCAACGTCGCCTCTGCATCGTTCTACATCGTCGACGCGTCTGCCTGCGCAACACCGACGGTCCCGGCGATCAACGCGTTGCAGCTCCCGACGCGCGTGCGAGGCGGTCATGCGCTGCACCTTGCCCTGACGACCGACCCGCACGCCCGCGTCCGGGTTGCCGTGCACGTCCCCTCCGCTGCGGGGACAGCAGCCTACGACGTGGATGTCGAGACTGCGGCAGACTCAACCACAGGCGACGTGTCACTCGACATCGTGGTGCCGACGAAGCCACGGCGGACGATCACGGCGACGGTCACGATCGTCGCACATAACGGGGCGGTGAGTGTCCGTCAGGTCGCACAACTTGCGGTCACTCCATGAGGGGTGTCCTTGTACTCGGGTGGCGAGTAGCAACGGAACAGAAAACTCGTCTAAGCTCAGCACCCGTGTTATCAGAAGCAATTTTCGCCCTCTATCGTCGCTCTGGGACCGTATTATCAGCAGGACACCGTGGTCAAATCTGCGTATAACAACAATTATCAGAAGTTGCACCGACATCCAGGCATGGTACCGCTGCTCTGGCACCCGCATTAGCTTTTTTGTTCGCCTACTACGACAAGGCGACATTCGTCATCGCCTTTACAGGCTTAGACGGGTTTTCTGTTCCGCTGCTACTCGCTACCCTGTGTGGGTGTGATACCTGCCGCACGGGCGTTCTCTTCTGAGACACGCATGAAACGGCGGAGGGCGTGGCGAAACGCGGCCTGGCTCTGATAATCGGCGGCGGTCAGCACGGTGAGAGAGTCCTATCGCCTGTTGATACAATCAATCTATCGCACACAGTGTACGGCTTCATGCAACCACCGTGGAGCAGGACGCAGCATCTGATGAACAGCGCGTCCCCTGGGGCATGAGGTACTAGCAAGGGAGAAGGCCGCACACATCGCTCCGCTGGTAGGGAAGCGCTCCGCGCGGCAGGGGGAGGCGTCCCCCTACGCGGTAGCCCTCGCTACCCGCTCAGGTCTACCTACCCCCTCGGGAGCCGTCGTGCTCCCCCCACGCCGGCCCGTTGGCCGGACCGACGCGGGTCCCCCCATGACCGGGCGTGCCGCCCTGGACCCTGCGGCATTGAGAGGATGATAGAGGGACATCGTCAGGGGTCCATCCCGGTAGTGGTCGGCGGTTAAAACACCAGGCTGAGCATGATCAGGCAAGCAATGGTCAGCATCGCACAGACCCCGATCCAGCGGTAGACCTGCCACTGCACACGGGCACGTTCACGACGCTTCATCTGGACGCGTACTCCGGTCATTGTCGTATCCATCGCATCTATCTCCTTGTGGTCACTCTCGTTTGCTCTTAGAGGCATGATAGGCGACGCGCGCCGGCAAACCATGCCTCGATCAGGCCATAGGCGTCGTACCCCTGCGCGGAAGAGCGGAGAGGCCACAGGGAGTAGGAGCACGGAGCACGAGCAACCGGTGTGGCCGAGGGGATCAACGAGGGTGCGTTAGCGCCCGCGGGTGGCAGGGGACGCGCCGGGTGCCCCAGTCACCGCCTCGCAGGTCGTGACACGAGCATGACACAGCCTCCCGACACGAAGCAACGTGACCTCGATATATTCACCGGTCGGGTAGTAGAGCAAGCCGAACGTCCGCAACGCCAGCCCCCGCGTGTACCGGACACGCCAGTTCGGGTCGGCATGGACCGCGGTGAGGCAGGCAGCGGCCCGCGCCGCCGTGATCCGCTGGGCGAACCATCGACAAACATCGTGGGGGCTTGGGCGCATCGTGGACATCCTCCTGGCGGTGGTGTGCGTGATCGTCGTCGCGTTACAATAACCGTACTACCAGTGTTGATGAAAAATATTGGCTAATCTTACGGGGAACTTTAGGGATGGACATCTCCATGTTCGGCCTCGATCCAGCGCTGACACCGGCGACCCCAGTCTGTCTCATGGGCGCGCGCCAGGCTCGCGGCTATCACTCCTGAGCCGTCAATGCGGACCCGGCGATAGAGGAGGCGATCGAAGACGTACGACTGATTCGTCATCGCATACTGGTACGACGTGAAGCGTGGCGGCGGCATACGTTCTACCCTTCTATTCTATCGAGTCCCTCGCCTCAGGATCTCAACCAGCGCAACGCCCACACGCGCCAGGACGGCCACAGGACGCGCGGGACGCGGCGGGTGAGGCTCAGGGCCGACCGGAGCGGCAGACGCTCCAGTAGGCGGTTGTGTGGCCCCAGAGGACGGCGCGGTGGTAGGCTAGAGGGTGCGGGCGGTCTACGGTTTCCGGGAAAGCTCCCGTAGGCCGTTCGCACAGCCTTACACGCGCCAGGGCATCGTATCTACGCCAGATAGGGCGGATCGTCCCGGTGCTCAGCCTCAATCCACTGGCGGCACCGTTCACGCCACGTTGCCTCGTGGCTGTGCGCGATGAACTTTGCCACTGAGGCGGTATTGCCCGCGCTGACGGTGTGGCCGCGCAGGTCATCGAACACGACCCATACTTTCGAGAAGCGACGGGGACGGGCGACGAAACGAGGACGCGGTATCATGGTCCGTTCTCATTGCCGGTGCCAATGACCGGGTGACAGTGTGTCGCCGGCGCGTCCCGCCTCAGTGGCTCGTTGAGAGCGCACGGTGGAAGGGAAGAGGTCAGCCCCTCCCCCGGATGCTATCAATAGGGCCGCATCCGGGGGGACAGCGGCAAAGCCTGGTGGTCGAGGTCGTGCAGGGGGGCGTCACGCCCGCACCAACGAAGGCCGACCGGCCCGCTCATCTCTAGTGTAGCGCGGAGTGCGAATCCCCTGTGTCATAAACCACACACGTAGGCCGCTACGTGATAACACTATCGTCATACTATCGGCGCGCACCATCATTGATAGGGCACGGGGCGCATGGTAAGCTAGGAGAGTAACGGTCGTGGTGGAGATAAAAGGGGCGTCTCCATCGCGGCCTTACGTCTTTATAGGCCACCGGCCGCTTCCATCCTCCACACGAGGCGTTGATGGGCATCACACACGCCCTCTCCGTAACGCGCGTTAAGGTACCCCGCCCCGCCACTCGGCCTGCTGCCAAACGGCGCACCGCGCGCGCCACGCATGTTCCTGGGCATGGGCGATAAACACGGCGCGCTCCTTGGATTGACCACCGCTCACCGAGTGGCGGCGCAAGTGGTCGAACACATACCAGTCGTTGACACCATCGTTCGTGTGGGCGGTGAACCGAGTAGGCGGTAGCATGGGTGGTTCTACGTCCTTAACGGCGTCTACGCGCGCGTGGACGGCGCTGCGTTGCTTGACGAGTCCGTCCCGCCCCTACCATCCATCCCCTTATCGCGCCGCGTCTCGCGACACAAACGCAGCAGCGTTTTCACTGCCATGTTCTCCGCCATCCCAAACTCCAGGAGCGCCTCGACCGCAGGCCATGGCATGACGCGCAATATCGTGTACACGGTGGTTTCATAGCAGTCACGCTCGTCAATGGTGAGCGAGGACGCCCGCACACGGTTCAACGGCTCCATGGTCTTTACCACAGTGGGCGCGGTGGTGGGCGGTACATCTAGTGCGTCCTCAAGGGAGGAGTGGGTAAATTTACCCACCCCGGCGTCATGGTCTCCCATGATGGCCTCAACGGCTGATGGCGCTTCTGACACGCGTGTAGGCTGCTCAGGCGCGCGTGCTCCCTTCACGTCCTCGACGGTGAGGCGTTCACCCTCCTCGGCGCGGTCGAGGAGGCGCTCACGTTGCGTATCATCGGTGAGGCGCGCGATCCCCACGGCCACACTAAGGCCAATCGCGCCCGCACGGGTCAGCGCTTCTATGCGGGGCTCCTTGATAAGCAAGAGGCGCTGGACGACATACGAATGGTCCTTGTGGATGCGCCCCGCGACCTCCCGCTGGGAGAGTCCATCCCGCTCCATAAGGCGCTGTAGCGCGTGCGCTTCTTCCACCGGGTCGAGATCGGCGCGCTGGATGTTCTCTAGCAACGCCAGGCTTTCCATCTCCGCGTCGGTCACGGGGCGCTCGATGCAGGGCACCTCCGCCGTGCCGGCCTGTCGCGCCGCGCGCCACCGTCGCTCACCGGCCACGATCTCGTAGCGGCCCCGCTCCTGGGGATGTCGCCGCACAAGCAGCGGCTGTAAGACACCGTGCGCCTTGATGTCGGCGGCGAGTTCGGCCAGGGCCGCCTCATCGAACGTCGTACGCGGCTGAAAGGGGTTGGGATCAAGCAGATCAACGTTGATGCTGCGCGCGTTAGACAGATCCGTGACGCCCTCGGGCAACGGATCGCCGAATATCTGCTCGACGCCGGCGCCGAAGCCCGCGAAAGCGTCACGCGATCCGGCTTTCGTCTTGGTATTAGCCACGGGCCACCTCCTCCACGGGCGCGCCCATCTCCGGCACGGCCATCCCCCACCGATGGACCAGGACATCGGCGATCTGCCCATAGGCCAGGGCCACGTCGCTACGTGGCGCGTACGCCGTGATCGGCAGGCCAGCCGCCGCCGCCTCGGCCGCCTTGGTGCTCCTCTTGACCTCACCGAGCACGGGGATGCGGTCGCCCAGGAACGCGTGAATGCGCTCCATCGTCTCGCGGCTGTGCGTCGTGCGGCTATCGACCATCGTCAGGATGACGCCCCGGACCATTAGACGGGGATTGAGCTTGATCTTGCGCGTGTGGGCGATGGAGGTGAGCAGCAAGCCCAGGCCGCGCGCCGCCAGGTAATCCGGCACAACGGGGATCAGTGCCTCGTCGGCGGCCGTCAGGGCGTTCACGGTGAGCAGGGACAGCGAGGGCGGGCAGTCGATGAGGATGACGTCATAGCGCCCCTTGACGACGGCCAGGACCTCACCGAGCACGTACTCGCGGCGCCCGACGTTCATCAACTCCATCTCCGCCCCGGCAAGCTCGATGCTCGCCGGCAGGAGGTCCAGACGGTCGGCGACGTGGCGCACCACATTATCGAGAGAGGGCGCGTCGCCGCTCCGCATATAGGAGGCCATCGCCGTATACACGGTCTCATCACCCTCGGCGGTATCGACGCCGCCGGCGCTCGTCAGGCTGGCTTGCGGGTCGAGGTCCACCAGGAGCACACGCTGGCCGCGCTCCGCCAGGGCCGCGCCAAGGGAGAGGGTGCTGGTGGTCTTGGTAACGCCGCCTTTTTGGTTGGCCAATGCGATGATACGCGCCATACGTGTCTCTCCCCTGCTGTACGATATGCTCTATCTACGCCGATTGTAACATCACCACACGCCTAAAGGGCCAGGGACGGTTAGCGTCCCTGGCCCCTCCGGTCCTCATCGCACGGCCTGCGGCCTTTAGGCGTGCATGGGAGGCGTGTGCGGCCCGGCCTGCTCCGCGGCTGCCGCCATGGCCGCGTGGTTCTTTTCAACAAACGCGTCGTTGGCCGCGAGCGCGGCCAGACGGGCGTGGCATTGCGCGCCATCGTCGCCATCCCAGTAGTCGGCGACTGCCGCCTTCAATTCCGCTGCATAGGCGAGCAGTTCCACCTGCCGATGGAACCCGTCGCCGTCCGATACGTCCGGCCCCTCATCCTCACCCGCTGCAAGGCCGTCAATGGTCGCTGCGAGGATTAACAGGAGGTCGCCGAGTCGCATCGCGGTTTCGGTCAGAATGTGCGTGTACCCCATGTCGTCATCGCTGCCGACAAAGCCCGTAACGCGGGGATTGCGAATGATGCTCGGCCCCGTATAGAGGGAAGTTTTACAATTCATGTGTGGCCTACGTCTCTTTCGTTTTTCGTTTTGTGGGGCATGTGCGTCGTGAGGGGGCGTGGGACATACCGGGGACATGGCTGCCTGCGGTGGGCGGCCCCCGCGCCCCATACCTGCGCCCGTACGGCGCTGCCAATGAGGGGGTCATGGCGCGACCCCTCCGTCGCAGGTGGCGTGGGCGCTCACGAGTCGCGCGTAGAGGCTGTACAACATGGTCTGGTCAACGGTGGAACGGCACGCGGCCGTGGCGACGAGATGGCCGGCATAGGTGAGCGCGACACGTCCATCGTGGCGCAGGGCGAAGCCCCATCCGGTGGCCGGTTGCTCTGGCACCGACGTCTGCCCGTGAGTAAGACTACTCATAGATGTACGCTCCTGCTGGCCGCACTGCCAGCCATGATCTTGTCGGCGAAATCATTCCAGGCGGCACACTCCGCCCGCGCGGCGGCGTTGGCAGGCATGAACTTCCCGTTGCCCACATAGACGTACGCGGCGCGCTCGGCGACGGGGAGCTGGCCGCTTGTAGAAATTTCTACAAGCGGCCGTGTCGTCGTGGCTGTAAGGTGGCTCATCGTCAAGCTGCCCGCATGGCGCTGGCGTTCGCAGCGGCGACCTGGCGCTCCAAGGCGTCTACCTCGCGGAGATACGTCGCGTACTCGTCGGCCTAGCGGTCGGTCTCAGCCAGGGCGCGCAGGGCTGCGTCGAGCTTGTGCTCGGCCTGCTCCACGGCGTCACCGACGTGGGACACGATTGAGCCCCGCACCGGCCTCTTGATGCCCGAAGGAGCACCGGCCGACATTGGCACGGACACGGGAGCCTCCTCGACCTTCTCAACATAGAACGCGATGTTCAGCGAGCGGACGAAGCGCATGTGCTTGCAGGGCTTGCGCGCGGGGCAGCTGCACGAGTTGGCGCTGGTCTCGTACCAGGTGTGCGGGGCCGTCCCCGACTGCACACGGTACCAGCCCCGGTGTGTGGTTAGCCGGACGGTGGGCTTGTAGGCTGCGGTAGACTTGGTGCTGGGTATGGGATGGTTCTGCATGGTTCTCTCCTGTACCTACCGCCGACTCGGGTCTGATCCACCTGAGTCGGCATTTTTGTTTGTGGGCTATTCTCCACTCCCTCATTATACACTACTTCACACTGTATTGCAATACTCTGCAACGTTAGTTATGGTATACTAGAGTTAGACGAGGTGAAGTATGGTAAAGTCGGAGGTGAAAACGATGGTAGAGAGTAGTCTTGTTGAGGTCGAGGAAGAGATGACAGAGCGGGAGGGCGCACGACCACCACAGATCACGGTCGTACTAACGCCAGATCTGGTCGAGCGTTTACGGGCAAGCGCCGCGCGCAAGGGCGTCAAGCCTTCGGTGCTGCTACGCATGTGGGCCATTGAGCAGCTCGACGCGGAAGACACGGAACGTGCAGCACGACCATGACACATATTAACCATGACTGAGCAAGACGGCTTCCTTGACAATCACAGCGCCCACGCGCCAGCCGGGTCCGGCACCGTCGGCAGTGAGTCAGTCGCTATCGTAGAGATCGATCGCGGCGCCCTGGAACCAACCGCTATCTCCGTCAACGACACGGTGCGCCGACTGCGCTCCGTATTGAAGGACCGCTACACAGATGTCCGTTTCAAGGTCCGCGTCACGCGGGACGTCGAGGGGAGCATTGATATCGAATGGACTAGCGGGCCGCTTGCTGATGAAGTGGTGACGGTCGCGCGCGACTACATCAGCGCCGACTATCGGCACGGTGGTCTCCTAGGCGACGGTGCCGAGGTTGACCTACCGAAGCACGGAATTGATACAAAAGGCAGCCATTACGACGTCAGCCGCATTGAGGTCTGCCGCTTGAAGGCCGACGGCTCCGTAGACACGAACCGCGTGATGCAGGCCAACGGAATTGAGTGAGATAGTGGCCCCTCTGATCCGCTGGATAACCCGCGGCCCCGACTTGCTTGAGGCGCGCGGGGTGCTGCCCGATGGGTGCGATATCGCACCTAATTGTCCATTAGGTGCGATAACTCCGACTGGGAGCGGCGTCACATGGCCCGACAGCCCATTTCCGCCCATGCGGTCTCGCCACTAATCACGCATTATGTGCCATACGGTTATCCGTCAGAACGGGGTGCGCGCCGACCAAGCCGTGCTCGCCGCGGCGAGGTCGTCAAGGCGAAGGCCAGCGGGCTGTTGCATGTGCCGTGTGGCGGGCAGGGGTAAGAGCAGTTGCTGGGTAGCGAGTAGCAACGGAACAGAAAACCCGTCTAAGCCCGTGAAGGCGACGGCGAATGGCGCCTTGTCGTCGTAGGCGAACAAAAAACAACGCTAATGGAGGTGCCAGAACAGCGGTGCCATGCATGGAGGTGCCAGAACAGCGGTGCCATGCATGGAGGTGCCAGAACAGCGGTACCATGCCCGGAAGTCGGTGCAACTTCTGATAAGACAGGTTATACGCAGGTTTGACCATGGTGTCCTGCTGATAATACGGTCCCAGAGCGACGGTAGAGGGCTAGAATTGCTTCTGATAACACGAGGTGCTGAGCTTAGGCGGGTTTTCTGTTCCGTTGCTACTCGCTACCCTTGCTATGTGCATAAATAGAAAGGGGCGCTTTCACGGTTGTCTACTCTACGATGCTGTATGTGACGCCATGGGCATTAGTGCATTTCCCGTGAAAGCACACTCTTATATTATTTTAGTATTCGCATCACTTTATACACTTGTATGTGGTATGTGTGTCCACACAATGCTAATGGAGTGTTCCCACACATACATAATGCGCACTTGACATCTGGGGAAAAGGGGGGCACAATTCAACTATAAAAGAGAAAGACGCAAACCACTCGGCCCAAAGTTTTGCCGACCAAAGCCGAGTGGAATGCGCCAGCGGAGCACAGCACACCAGGTTGGCAACCGAGAGTGAGTGCTGTGTTGATTCTAGCATCGGACAGATTGAACGATCTGTCAAGCGCCACAGGTGGGTCGCACGCTTGCTAGCGGGTCACTCCGATATCAGTCAGGCCAGTCAACGCCCACCGGCACGCGTCACTCTCACGCGCGCTAGGATGGGCCTTATTTTTTGGGAAGCACAGTGGAGGAGCTGACCTAACGCGACACGAAAGCCTTGCGCGATTGGCGCAGGACATAGGAAAAGCCGGTTCACGTCACCAGCCAAGATTTCGTGAACCGGCCCTTAGACAAAAACGGAGTTACGCGCTATGAGCGCTGTCTTTATTGTAGCACGTCCGCATCCTCTTTTGGTAAGGGGTGCCCGATGAGTGCCTACGCCCACGATTACACCGACTTCACCTCTAGTAGTAACCGTCCCACACGCACTAATCGCGTTAGTCGGCGCAACCCTTGCCGCTGGTGTAACGCGACCACGTACTGTCTCCAGTTCGACAACGGAGACTCAGGTTGCCGCACCGTCGGCGAGCCCGACCAGTGGACGGACAAATACATGGGCGTCTATCTCCATCGCGCGAACGACGCCACGCGGCCCCGCTCATGGTCCCTGCGCACGCCCGCGCCATCAACCCCCGCGATCCAGCCGGCCGACCGCGAGACGTGCGACGGCGTCTATGCGCGCCTGCTGGCGCTGTGCCCCCTCAGCGAGGATCAACGCGTCGCGTTCGGGCTTACCGAGGCCCAGGCCGCGCGCTACGGCTGGCTGCCCGGCGAAGCCGCCAGCCAGGCCGCCCTGATCGCCGACCTGTTGCGCACCTACAGCCGCGAACAGCTGCGCGGAGTGCCCGGCTTCCGTGAGCACAACGGCCACCTCATCGTCCGGGGCGCCGGGCTGATGCTCCCGACCCGCGACCTCGATGGGTATATCGTCGCGCTGGACCTGCGCCGGGCGACCGTCAAGGAAAAGCAGGCGCGGTACTTCAAACTGTCGAGTCGCACCGAGGATGACGCGGATGCGCCAAGCCCCGGCGCCCCCGCGCACCTCGCCGTCCCTACCGGCGGGGTGACGGTCGACGACGTGGTCGGCCTCACCGAGGGCATCAAAAAGGCGGACGCCGCGGCCGACGCGCTCGGCTACCCGGTCATCAGCATCCCCGGTATCGACGCGCGGCGCGACGTGCCGGCGCTCCTGGAGCGCCTCGCCGGAAACGTGGTCGTGCTGATGCTCGACCAGGATGACCCGGCGAAGAAAGGGGGTGACGTCGTCGCCGCCGTCGCGCGCGCGCGCGACGCAGTAGCTACGATTGCTATTGCGCACGGCTACGCCGTCCGCGTGGCCGCCTGGGATCACACCGTCGCCAAGGGCATCGACGATCTGCTCGCCACCGGAGATACGTTCACGTTGGAGCGGTATTGCCCAGCGACGGATGAGCCGGACACAGCTACGCGTCCGGCGGCGACGGCGGCGACGGGCGCGGCGGACCAAGAACTGATCGCGGTGCAGCGCGCCGCGCTGGCCGACTGCAAGGCACAGATCAAAGCCTGGGAAGCGCTGTTCACCAACGAGACCCTCCCGTCTAAGGCGCAGAAGGTCCTCGTGTACTTTCATCAGAAGTTCAACACGCCGCTGGGACGGCCGCTGCCCGAGGCGATGCCATGCACGCTCTATGCGAGCGAAAACAATATCAAAGCGCACGGACTGGGCGTGAGCGCGTATGAGGAGGGCCGCGACGTCCTCTTTAGCCTCGGTCTGCTCACGCGCGAAAGGCGGCAGAAGATCGCGGCGGCGACAGACGACACAGGCAGCACCGACGACGCGGCCACGATGCGACGTGGTCGCGGCCGCGATTTCTACTACGAATGGGGACTCAGTGGCCCAGCGGTTAACGCATTCTGGCAGCAGCTTCCGACGCTGACCGAGATCGCGCCCACGGAGCGACAGGTGAAAGCGGTCGAGGGCCGGAAGCTGCGATTAGCCGCCGCAGTCGCCGAGGGGCGTGCGACATCCGAGGTGGTGGCCGTTCTCAAGCGCGAGGTGGCGCGCGAACGGGAGGTCCGCGCTACGGCGACCTACGAGCGCGATGCGCTCACCTATGAGCGCGACGCCGCGCGTGAGGCGGCCGAGGCGGCGGCCAGGGAACGCGACCAGGCGCTTGAAAGCGCGCAGCGCATCATCCGCGAGAGCCAGCGGCCTGTCGCTGGCGGCGCGGCGTTACCGGCGCGGATCATGTGCCGCGCCGGATGCGGATCGTTCATCACAGCCGCCGAGTGGTGCTGCGATGAGTGCCGCGAGCGGGAGCGCGCGGAGCGCGGCGATTTAAACTTGAATGTCAACCTTTATAGGTCTAGCGAGACTCTCTCGTTAAACGTTACTAACGCGTTGAATGTCAAGTTTAAATCGGACGCGCCGGGGGACACCGCTCTCAAGCCTTGCGCGGGTGGCTGCGGCGCCCTGACGTCCCACGGGTGGACCTGCAAGCCGTGTCGGGAACCGGTGCACATACCGGATAGCACCGCGACCATGGCCCGGCCGGAGGTGCGCTGATGACCCTTACGGTCGAGCGGCCCCAGGCGTCCGTGGTGGCCCAGGACGCGCCACAGCCACAGGTTCCCCCAGAAGAAGGAGAATGCCCCCGGAGCGCCGGGACCGCATAACTTCGCTGATATGACCAGGGCCAGTGAGGTCGTTGCCCACAACATCACGAGCGGGTCCGAGCAGGCGAAGCTCAACTTGGAGCAGGGGGCCGCGGCCGTCGTGCGAGCGCTGGGGCAGATCGTCCCCAGTAGCGCCCCGAGCGGCCACGACAACGTGGTGCATCCGCAGACGACGTACCAGGCCGCCCAACAACTTGCCAATGCCCAGCGCATGCACCAAAGCTCGGCGACCATCGCGGCGCGTGAGCGGGCGGTGCTCCAGGCCGACCCGAACGCCACAGGCGCCAGCCTGTCGGGCGCACCGGCTATTCTCAATCCAGGCGCGGAAAATCCCGCGCTCCGTCAGCCGTTCCCGCCTGGTGTCGGCGACCCGTTCGCCAGTGACGCGGGCGCGCAGAGCATCCGTGTGCAGACGACGCACGGCCCGGCCTACCTGAAACCCAACATCGTCCACGGGGCCGAGGCGGCGTCGCGCAAGACAGGCGTCCCGCTCGCCATCCTGCTGGCGCAAGCGGCCCAGGAATCAGGCGGCGATCCGCACGCGGTCAGCCCCGATGGGGGCTACGGCGCGTATCAGTTTACCAATGATGCCGCCGCGCGCAAGTATCTGCACGTTGCCCCAGGACAGGATTGGCATGGCGCGGCGTATGACCCGAAGCGGTCAGCCGAGGGCGCGGCTGAGATGGACGCCGACCTCTACAAGCGTGCGGGCGGCAACTGGCAGAAGGCGTTGGCTTCCTACAACGGCACGGGGTCAGCGGCCCAGCACTACGGCGCGGCGGTCTATGGGAGCGCGCAAGACGTGGAACATCGATTGGAAGTGGTCGTCCATGTGAAGGATGGCACCAGCGGTAAGACGGTAGGTCAGACGCACACGACCCACACCGTCAGGACGCCAGCAGCCCATAGCGTTGACACGAGTCGCAAGCACGTTGCCACCGCGAGTTATGGTCCCGACCAGCGACCGCCATCGCCAGGGATGCCCACGCTGCCGGGGTATGTTTACGGGCCGATCCGTCGGTAAAATCAGCCTATATGCCATTGTCTTCTTATCTGGGAAGTCAAGTTGCCTGCGTTTACAAACGACGTAACCCCAGATGTTATGGCGCTTGTTATGTATTGCGAAGGGACGGTAGCCCCTCCGTTAAGTGGTGATGCCATCAACCCAAGTGCTTCTTCGTAAGCGCCCATCCCTGAGCGCCAATCTATTCCTATCTGAGCGACGGATGCATACGGCTTCAGGGCGATAGACATTTTCGCCAACTCTGTTGTTACCGATCCTTGTCCGCTCCGGCAAGCGTCAAGGGCAGTATTGATTACTTGTAAGGCATTGGCTGCGGACGCTTGCTCTTTGACATAAGCATTATCGGCATTGAGGGCGACGGACATGTCATTTCTACATTGAGAACTGTCGGTTGATACATCTCTAACAAAATGGATAAAGGCGCCATTGCGTATTGCATCACTTGGCGCGTGAAAATGCTTCGTTCGCGAGACGAGCGCCGACAGGATGGTGTACGCACGCTTGGCATACGGCGCCCATTGGCGAGAGTCGGTCGATTGCTGTAGACCGCTGGGGCCGTAATACACAACTTCTACTGCGACGTTCTTGACGACCGCGCCAGCGACGACTGCATGGCTTGATCCCTCAACGTAAAGCCAGACGTGAAACGGGTTGGGATTTGTGAACGTATAGGTGATCAGCGGCTGCCCGTTCTGATTGGCTGCTTGTGATGCTTGTATTGCCGCAGTTGAAGATGGGTAGATATCAATGCTATAGCTGTTATCTGTCTGTCCAACTTTATAGGCATATGATGCCCATGCGCCATGCGTCGGCGCGTCCTGACTTGGGATAAAGGCCGTGGTACTGCCTGCCACTGCTACAGGTAAAATGTACAAGGATGGCGGCGGCCAGAGCGGCGGCGATGCGGCGTGGACATAACTCGCAATGCCCGTGCTGATAATTAAAATAATTACCGATACTACTAGGCTGCGATGGAAACCTGTCATAAGCGTCCCTTTCTCTATGTGCGCTATTGTAGAGGAAGGGGCGTTCAAGGATAAGCCGGAAACCCCCGGCCTTGTCCGTGTAGCCATGTTGCTCCCCCTTGACCGAGACGGCTAGATGAGCCAACGTCGTCCCCTCCCTGTTTGCCGTGTTATGTGCTGCCACACCCCTGTTTCCTGTCTCCACAAGCCTCTTTTACCCCTTTCTTCGTGTCATTCACGCGCTATTTGTGCACAAGGCCACTTGTGCGCAAAACGGGCTAAATGGGGCTTATTGGGAGTTGGTGGTGAACATAACACCGCTGAGGGTGAGCGTGTGAACATAACTCCTACAGCGCGCTAGCCGGGTGCAATCGCGCGCTTGGTTGATGAGTTGGTTGTGGACCTGCTGGTTTCAGTCCTCACCCCGTCAGCGGGCGGGGTGCAACATTACACGGAACTTGATCGCGATCCCTGGCTGTTGTTTCAATCCTCACCCGGCCACCGGACCGGATGCAACACGCCGTCTACGCCCTCGGATTGGCGTGGGCGCCACGACGAACACGGCGTTTACCGACAGTGTGCGCCTGCGGTGGACGCTTGGGGGCACGACGCCCTCGTTCACCTTCTCCGCGTCCATCACCGGCAGGTGAGGCGGTCGGTGGCCTGGTGCCATTGCGCGGCGGCTGACGGCCTCCCTCATGTGTTGGTTGTGTGTCTGTGTACACAGTAGCAGACACATAGGGGGTTGTCTACATGGACGATTGCGTGTATTCTAGGGGTAGTTGATTGTTCCGCACGCGGAACAATATGGCCCGTTAAGCGAATCGTTCCGACAAGGGGCATGCCGGGTTGGGGGCTCAAAACCCCGTAAAAGGAACCCTTGGCTAGCTTAACGGGCCTTACTTTATTCCCGAACCTCCCTCGGGAATACCCACACATTGCCTATCTTCTTCGCAAACATACGGCGATACTGCGCGTCCTTCTCCTCATACTCCCGAGCGATCGCGCCAACGAACATGTCCGCAGCCTGTATTAGATTATCTTTGTGGGATTGGTGGTAGCGTACCTGCTCAATCTTGCGAGGATTCCCTGCGCTCTCTGCATTGAGTTCGCGCCGTAAATAGGTGGTCAGTCCTACTTTAGAGCCCTTACCCTGGAAGGACTCATCAATGACAAGAGTGGCTCCGCTAATAGTGCCAAAGTCATTCTTGAGCGCCATCTTCACCAGATAGTTGTAGAACGTTTCCTTCTTTCGCAAGTGCGGGGCCTCTA